>Ga0247783_1000156_pt1 | contig 19842 bp, 24 predicted proteins | sample UWRJL064202C5_FD_179911 | JGI IMG/M metagenome (GOLD analysis project Ga0247783, IMG submission 179911) | Plant litter microbial communities from Arlington Agricultural Research Station in Wisconsin, United States - UWRJ-L064-202C-5 | ecosystem: Environmental > Terrestrial > Plant litter >...
TGGGCCACTTCGATCGTCCGCAGTGTCAGATCGTGTGCCCTGTCGAGTGCATCCCGTTCGATCCTCTGTGGCGCGAGAGCAACGCGACACTATTGGCGAAATTTATATCCCTAACTCAAACGACTTGATGCAACTGCACTAAAGCTGCGACGCACGATGGGATATTACGTCAGCGATCGACGTTGAACAGCCTTAGACATCATGGGCTAGAGATAGTGTCCATTAGCCGTCTGCGCGACGCAATCAGAGCATTCGAGTCCATATCCATAAATCCCGGGATCAACTCGGCCCGCAAGTCTGACAAGTAGCGAACGAGCACCTTCTGAAAGGGCGCCAGCAGGTCGGGATCGAACTGAGTCCCGCTTAAACGCTCAATCTCTTCGACCGCCCTCTCATGCGTCCAAGCGCTTTTGTATGCGCGAACATGAGTGAGCGCATCGTAAACATCCGCAAATGCGGATATACGCGCGGCCAGCGGAATGTTCCTGCCGCTTAGCTTTCTCGGATACCCATTTCCATTCCACCACTCATGATGGTGGCGAGCGACCTCAACCGCCATTCTCAGGGTCGGGTCTTCCGAACCTGCGAGAATTTGCGCCCCCACCTCGGTATGCAGGCGCATGGCCGCCATTTCAGCCGCATCTAGCGGGCCGGGCTTCAGAAGGATCACTTCATTGACTGCAATTTTTCCAATATCGTGCAACCGAGCCGCGTGCTCGATCTGGACGCAAAACGTTTCGTCCATTCCGACTTCCCGCGCCAACATACTCGCCAAGTGACCCACTCGATAGCAGTGCTTACCGGTTTCGTCATCGAAGAATTCCGCAGCGATCGCCCAATTCTCCGCGGTATCCACTGCATCAGTTCGAATCTCCTGCCTGAGACTCGCCACCCGAAGTCGCGCCATATCTTCATGGATTACAGTTAACTCTTCATGCTTCGCTAGTTCACGTTTTGTTTGAATTGCGCCCTCATCACTCGCGCATTCGACATTTGTTGCGGTAAGCCAGTCCTTTGACAGTCCGAACGGATCGATATCCGTGACAGCGAGAGAAGGTACGTTCTGGGAAGTCGCGACCCCGGCGGTCGGTAACGCGGCCTTTCTACTCTGAAGTTGGCGATAAAACTTCGCCTTTTTGACACTGGTTGTGAATTCGACCAATTCACGAGCGTAAGCCAACCCCGCCTCGACTTCCGCCTGGGTCTCCGCGTCTCCGTGCACTTTCACCAGCGCCTGAAGTACGAAGTGGTGATAAAGCCGCGAGGCAGCAGTTTGACCGTACAGCTCGGTTAGTCTGCGGCGTGCGACCTGCTTGTCTCCGCACCCCCATTGACATAACGCTTCCGAGATTGCCAGAAGACAGGTGATGCGCTCGCTTGGCGCACTCCCTGCGATGTCTGCCGTAGCCTTGACGTACTGGTACGCAAGCGATGGGTTTCCAGAGTCAATTAGGTAAAGGGCCCTACTGCGCTCGAAGAATGCACGCCTAAGAATCTCGACATCCCTCTCAAGAAAACCCTCGCCTTGGTTCAAAAAGGCCGCGGCCGCTCTCGCGTCGCCGATACGATGTGCGGCGAACAGCCCGTTCGATGCGCATTGAAGTTTGAGATTGTTGATTAGCGGCGAAGAATAGGGCGATCCCAGGGTGCGGGATGCCATGCTAATGGCATGCCGGTAGTGGCCCATTTCCTGCAATACGGCAACAACATTAGCTAGACATGCTATTTCAGCCGCAGGATCGTCCAACTGGCGGGCCAGCACGATCGCCATCTCCAAATATTTCATTGACGAGGCGAAATCAAGAATATCGCCGTATTGGGCGCCCAAAATATTGTAAATTCTGCGCTGAATCGCTGTGCGCGCAAGAGCCTGCGCCGCGTTTGCAATCTTGATTCCAAGATCGATCCCTTGCTGCGATTTCCCGATTTCAAATAGTGCAAAACATGCTCTGCTTAGAGTCTCCGTATATTGGTCGAACTTTTCTGCGTCTACGTCATGCAAAATGTCTTGGGCGGCTAAAACAATAGCGCCGCAATCTGCGGATTTAGGAGCCCGAATTAGCTCACGAAGCGTTTCGTGACGCTGGTCTCGCTGGGGCGCCCCGCACGCAGACATTTTGTATTCTTCCTCGACGCAAATGCAGGACCGCCGCCTGCGACGTAAACGAATGTCCAGCGCAGAAGCGCTTTCCAAGCCTGTCATCATTTGACATGATGAGACCAGCCTCACAAGCAGTTCAGTTTGTAGGGCTAAGCGCGGATAGTGATGTGCTCTTGCCTGCCAGCGACGGCGCCACACTTCCGCTCTTAATCTAGGGGAAAGGTGAGTTCTTTCTTATTGTTATCTAGGTCCTTTGACTAGGAGTAATCATGGCTGAGCAATTCGATGTTGTCTTAATTGAAGAAGAAGCACTTGCGGAAGTTGGCGGCGGAATCGACGTCAACGGCAATTAAGTACTAGTACCGGAAAAACCCACCGCCCCCGCGGTGGGTTTTTCTTGTCAGGAGTGCCGAGTTCGCGTTCGACACTGCCGCAAGGAGAGAATCGGCAGTGGTCTGGAAAACTTAAGGGCTCTGGCGATCTTCGAGAAACTGCCAACGCTTTTCAGACGTTGAACCGAAAATGCATCACGTCGCCATCCCTGACGACGTAATCCTTCCCCTCGAGCCGCATCTTTCCCTTTTCCTTCGCGCCGGCTTCGCCCTTGCAGGCGATGAAATCGTCGAAGGCGATCACCTCGGCCCGGATGAAACCGCGTTCGAAGTCGGTGTGGATGACGCCTGCCGCTTGCGGTGCGGTCGCGCCGATCGGGACGGTCCAGGCTCGGACCTCTTTCGGGCCTGCGGTGAAATACGTCTGGAGGCCGAGGAGCCCGTAACCCGCACGAATCAAGCGGTCGAGGCCCGGCTCCTCCATCCCCATGTCCTCGAGGAAGATCTGCTTGTCCTCGTCCGACAACTCTGCAATTTCGGCCTCGATCGCGGCACAGATCGCCACGACCGGCGCTCCCTGGGTTGCGGCCAATGCGACGAGGCGATCGAGTAAGGGGTTGTCCTTGAATCCGTGTTCCGAGACGTTCGCGACGAACATCGCCGGCTTCGCGGTGATGAGGCACAAGGGCTTGAGCAGGGCTCGCTCTTCAGCGTCGAGTGCCAGCGCCCGGACCGGAAGTGCTTGATTCAGTTGGGGTTCCACCTTGTCGAGGACAGCCAGGGTCTTGACCGCATCCTTGTCGCCGCCGCGTGCCAGTTTCGTCAATCGGGGGATGGACTTCTCGAGCGTCGCCATGTCGGAGAGCGCGAGTTCGGTCTGGATCACCTCGACATCCGCAAGCGGATCCACCTTCCCCGAAACATGAACGACATTGGCATCCTCGAAACACCGGACGACGTTGACGATGGCGTCCGTTTCGCGGATGTGGGCCAGGAACTGATTCCCGAGGCCCTCACCCTTCGAGGCGCCAGCCACGAGGCCCGCGATATCGACGAATTCCACGATTGCGGGGAGTACCCGCTCGGGCCGCGCGATCGATGCGAGCTGGTCGAGCCGATCGTCCGGCACTTCGACGACCCCCGTATTGGGCTCGATCGTGCAGAACGGATAGTTCTCCGCCGCGATGCCTGCCTTGGTCAAGGCGTTGAATAGCGTGGACTTGCCGACATTGGGAAGTCCGACGATGCCGCAGCGAAGGGCCATGACTCAGCTCGCGATGTTGAGAGCGACCGCCAACTAGCCGGCCGCTGACATCAGCTGCCGCACGTCGTGAGTGATCGATGCGGCAGTCTGGGTCTGCCGCAGGAAGAGACGGACTCGGCCGGTCGGGTCGAAGACGTACATCCCCGCCGTGTGGTCGAGCGTGTAGGTCGAAGGCGTGGGACCCTCGACCCGTTGATAGAAGATCTTGAATGCCTTGGCCGTGTCCTGCGTCTCGCGTTCGTCGCCATACAAGCCGATGAAGCGTTCGTCGAAAGCCGGCACGTATTGCGACAGCAACGCGGCGGTGTCTCGCTGAGGATCGAGCGTGACGAACAAGACTTGCAGCTTGTCGGCATTAGGACCGAGCGTCTGCATGACCGACTTCAGCTCCGCCATCGTCGTCGGGCAGACGTCGGGGCATTGTGTGTATCCGAAGAAGATCACGACGACCTTGCCGCGAAAGTCCGCGAGCGAGCGATTCGCGCCCGTCGTGTCCTTGAGATGGAAGTCGCGAGCGTAGTCCGCCCCGGTGATGTCCACCCCTTCGAACTGGGGCGCCTTCGGTCCGCAGCCGGCCACGAGTGCCAGGGCCAATGCCATCAGGACGCTCCGCCACCGCCCGAAGTCGAGCGCTCGGTCCGCATTCATCGCGTCAGACCACGAAATAGTGATCGACCAGGAGTGCCGCGAACAGCAGCGCGAGGTAGACGATGGAATATCGGAACGTCCGTCGCGCGATCGCGTTCGCATCCCGATCCGTCGTCGCCCGCCAGATCGACCACGAGAGTTGGAGGAAACGCATGCCCAGTGCGAGCGCCGCGACGAGATAGAGCCATCCGCTCATTCGCATCGCGAACGGCAGCAGCGTCGTCCCCACGAGAGCGATCGTGTAGAGCAGGACGTGCAGGCGCGTGTAACGCGCACCATGCGTGACCGGCAGCATCGGCTGGCCGCCTTTGCGGAAGTCTTCGGTTCGATACAGCGCGAGCGCCCAGAAATGCGGCGGCGTCCACACGAAGATGATCAGCACGAGCACCCAGGCCTGTGCCGGGACCTGGTCTGCGATCGCTGCCCAACCCAGCGCAGGGGGCATCGCGCCTGCGGCTCCGCCGATCACGATGTTCTGCGGGGTCATGGGTTTGAGCAGCATCGTGTAGACGATCGCGTAGCCGACGAAAGTCGCGAAGGTCAACCACATCGTCAGTGCGTTGACGAAGTGACCGAGCACGAACATGCCGAGGCCGCCGATCACGCCGGAGGCGAGCAGGATTTCCTGCGCAGACAGTTCGCCCGACGCCGATGCGCGGCGCGATGTCCTCGACATACGCGCATCGACTTCGCGTTCGACGAGGCAATTCACCGCGAACGCCGCGCCGGCCAGTAGCCAGATGCCGACGGTCGCGCTGACCAGGATGCCGACCGGCGGAACGCCGGGGACCGCGAGCAGCATCCCGATGACCGCACAGAAGACGGCGAGCTGCGTGACGCGCGGCTTCGTCAGCGCGTAGTACTGCGCGAACTTTCGGTGGGAGACGGCGGACTCGACGCGTTGCATGGACTCGAGACCCGAGTGTGTGATTCAGACGGGTCGTTGCCGAAGAGGGGTGATGCGGGCCTCGGGCGAAGATGACGCGAGCCCGTTGGCTCGAGAGCCGGATCCGATCTGGAAGAGGCCGTAATTTATCACGACGACGCAGGCGACCAGGCCCGCGGCGCCCGCGTTGTGAAGGACTGCGGCGAGCAGGGGCCACGCGAAGACGACGTTGACGAGGCCCGTCAGCATCTGAACGATCAGCAGGACGAACAGGGCGACGGCGACGCGTTCGAGGCCAGGCTGGCGACGAAGCACCCAGGCGAGCGCACTGAGCGCGATGAAAACGACGAACGCAAAGCCGCGATGCGTCCAATGAATCGCCGTGAGCGCGGCGATGCTCAGGAACGAACCATCCGATGCGAGGCCGAGCGGTCGCCACAAGTGGAAGGCGTTGACGAAATCCATGTCGGGCAGCCAGACCCCCTGACACTTGGGAAATTCCGTGCACGCAAGCACCGCATAGTTGGCGCTGACCCATCCCCCGAGTGCGATCTGCGCGGTCAACAGCACGGCGCTCGCGGCCGCCATCCACGCGAGTCGGGACGCGTGCATCGGCACGCGGGCCGACGACAGGGACAGCGCATGCCAGACCAGCCCCCCGAACAATGCGAGCCCGAGCAACAGATGCGTGGTGACGAAGATCGGCTGCAAGCGCTGGGTCACCGTCCACGCGCCGAACGCGCCCTGCACGATGACCAGAAACAGAAGGCCGACCACCTGGCGCGGACGGGCCGGCTCCCTGCCCGCACGCGCTCGCATCACGCTCACGATCAGCATCGCGATGATCAGCAAGCCCACGCCCATCGCGAGGTAGCGATGGATCATTTCGATCCAGGCCTTGCTCATCGTCACGGGGCCGAGGGGCATGGCCGACTCCGCACTGCGGATGTCCGTCGACGCCATGAACGGATTCGCCTTCGCGTAGCAGCCGGGCCAATCGGGGCAGCCAAGCCCGGAGTCCGTGAGTCGCGTGAAGCCACCGAACACGATCAGGTCGAACGTGAAGAACGCCGTGATCCAAGCGAGGCGACGCAAGCGATCTCCTGCGCGCGACGTCGGCCTGCGCAACCAGACGAGCGACAGCGGTAGCGACGCGACCGCGATGCCCTTGAAGGCGAGCAGCAGGAGATCGAACGTCGTCACGCTTACCCGATGCTGGACGCTCGCAGAAGCTTCGCGAGGTCGCGCTTCGTCTTGTTGGGATCCGCATCGAGCGGAAAACGCATCATCAGATTGCCGAGCGGGTCCACGACATAGATGTGATCCGCGAATGCCGCGTCCTGACCGCCGCCGAGCCACGCGCCGATCTCCCGAGCCTCGGCCCGCAGCATGTCGGTCCCGTCGTAGGCGCGAATCACGAGCGTCGGCAAGGGCTCCTGGTCCGGGATCAGCCACACCCGTTGCACGCGATCGCGATCCTTGCCGGTCGTCAAACGCACCTGACGCAGGTGATAGAGGCGGTCTTCACAGGCCTTCGGACATGCACCCCCGGCCACCATCACGAGCGACCATTTGCCTTTGAGGCGTGCCGAGTCGTAGGGACGCCCGTCGAGCGTCGCGAGGTGCAGTGGCGGCACCGGTCGCTGCGGTTCGATCAGCGTTCCGTAGTTCGAGCGTGCGTCGGGGCGCACGAAGTAGTAGACGAAGTAGGACGCGATGACCGGCGCAGCGCAGATCGCGATGACGAGGTAGAGCGTGAGACGTCGGGGTCGTGTCGCGTTAGCGTTGGATGCCACGGGGAGTCCGAAGGGTGCGAAAGAGTTGATACAGCAGAAGCGCCGCGATCGTGGCTGCGAGCGCGAACCACTGAAAGGCGTAACCGTGGTGGCGGTCGATCTGGGCCTGCAACGCGTCGCCGCGGTCCGGCCAGTCGCGGTCGAGTCCGTCGTCGACCGTGGAATCGCGATCCTGACGGACGACGAACGGGACGACCGGCTCTCCGCTCAACCGCTGGAATTCGTCGAACGCGAAATTCTGCCAGAGACCTGCAAGAGACCGGGCGGGCATCGCACCGAGCTCGAGAAGCCGCGGCTCCTCGGCCAGCGCGATGCCCGTGATGGTGGTCGTGGCGCCGGGCGTGCGATAAGGCGCGATCCGCGCACGCTCGTTCGGGTCGCGCGGAATCCAGCCCCGATTGACGACGACGACGTGGGGCTGCGGCCCGTCCGTGCGCATGGCCATCATCACGTACAGTCCCGCGCGCCCCGCCAGCGGTCGATTGTCGAGATAGACCACGCGATCGGGCAGCCATCGTCCCGTGAGCGTCACGTGGCGTCCCACCAGATCGGCCGGTCGAGCCCACTGCACTGGCGAAGGCGCGATCGGCATCGCGCGAGCCGCGACCTCGGCGCTCCGCTGCATCGCCTCTTTCTCGGCCGCGCGCCGGAGCTGCCAGAAGCCGAGCGACAATGCAGCGGCGACCGCGCCCGCCCCGACCACCACGACGAACGAGCGCGCGATCGCGTTCATCGGCGGGCGTGTGAAATAATCGATCGCATGCGTTATGTCGTCGCCGTCGCATTCGTGCTGATCATCGGAAGTCTCGGCTCTGCACTCTTCTTCATCATGAAGGACAAGGGCGAGAGCGACCGGACCGTGCAGGCCCTCGCCGTGCGTGTCGGGTTGTCGATCACGCTGTTCCTCTTCATCCTCGCCGCATGGAAACTCGGCTGGATCGAGCCGACCGGCATTCGCTGATCCGTTCGACCCCGCGGCACTCGTCGCGTTCTAAAACAAAAACGCCGCAGAAGCGGCGTTCTCGTCGGGACGTTGAACGACGTCAGAGCCAATAGACGACGACGTAGAGACCCAGCCAGACGACGTCGACGAAGTGCCAATACCACGCGGCCCCTTCGAATCCGAAGTGACTGTCGGGTTTGAAGTCGCCGCGGATCACGCGAAAGAGGACCACCGACAGCATCAGCGCGCCCATGGTCACGTGGAAGCCGTGAAAGCCGGTGAGCATGAAGAACGTCGATCCGTAGATGCCCGAGGTCAGCTTGAGGTTGAGCTCCGAGTAGGCGTGACCGTATTCGAAGATCTGGAAACCGAGGAAGGTCGCGCCGAGCAGGATCGTGAGGAAGAGCCAGATCGCCGTTTTCGTCCTTTCGCCGTGGCGCAGCGCGTGGTGCGCGATCGTCAGCGTGACGCCCGAGGTCAGGAGCAACGCGGTGTTGATCGTCGGAATCGGCCACGGCCCCATCGGCGTGAACGAGTCGATGGTGCCCGCAGGACCGATGTTCGGCCAGTGCCCCGCGAAGTCGGGCCAGAGCACTCGCGCATCGAGCGCCGACAGCTCGGGCAACGCCATCACGCGTGCGAAGAACAGCGCGCCGAAGAAGGCGCCGAAGAACATGACTTCGGAGAAGATGAACCAGCTCATGCTCCAGCGGAACGAGCCGTCGATGCGCTTGTTGTACTTGCCGCCTTCCGACTCGCCGATCGCGTCGCCGAACCAGCGGTACAGCACGGCGAGCATGCAGACGATGCCGAACAGGTTCAGATAGGGCGCCCAGGGCTGCCCGTTCACCCAACCCGCCGCCCCGATCATCGTCGCGAGCATCGCGGTGCCGCCGAGCACGGGCCAGAACGAGGGACCGGGGACGAAGTAATACGGCGCGTCGCCCATCTGCATCTTGTCGGACACGGCGGCCGAAGCGTTGGTCGGGGAACTGCTCATCGATCTCTCCACGCGGAGCGTTTTTCGGGGCGCGTCATTTTACGACGCTCTTGACGATCACCACCAGGACCAGCACGAACAGCATCGCCACGATCAGGCCGGCGATGATCACGTGGACCGGGTTCAGACGCGCGACGTCGTTCTCGTAGTCGCTGCGTTTGCGGACGCCGAAGAACGACCACAGCACGGCCTTGATCGTCTGCAGAAACGTCGCAGGACGTTCGTGAGGGCGCGGCGGCTCCTGGTCCAAGCTCAGCTCGCCTTGCCGGTCGCGGCAGCGACCGGCGCCACGTTGCCGACTTCGAAGAACGTGTACGACAGCGTGATCCGATCGACGTTGCGCGGCAGCTTCGGGTCGATCACGAAGACTACGGGGAACTGCTTCGCCTCGTTCGGTCCGAGGGATTGCTGCTTGAAACAGAAGCATTCGACCTTGCGAAAGTATTGCGTCGCTGCCGTGGGGATATAGCTCGGGATCGCCTGCGCCTGCATCGGACGATCGAGCTGGTTCGCCACCTCGTAGGTCACGGTCGTCAGCTCGCCCGGATGGACCTGCATCGAACCAACCACCGGCTTGAATCGCCAGGGTCCGCGCGCGTTGCTGTCGAACTCGACGGTGACGGTGCGGGCCAGGTCGACCTGCGTGTTCTTCGCGAAGTCCTCGGCACCGCGATCGACCTGCGTCAGGTCGTTGATGCCCGTGACCTCGCAGATCTTCTTGTACAACGGGATCAATGCGTAGCCGAAGCCGAACATCAGCATCGTGACGACGACGAGCTTCCCCAGCATCGCCGCGTTCAAGCGACGACGGAGGCGATCGAACGGCGTGTCGGGTGAATCGGGCATCGCGTCCTAGCGAAGGACGTACTTCAGGATGACGCCGACGAAGAACGCGAGCGCGATCGACGCGAGGATCAGACCCGTGCGGACATTGCGTGCGCGCACACTGGCCGGATCACGCGCGTCGAGTCGATCCATCTCAGCGAACCTGCGGCGGAATCTCGAACGTGTGGAAGGGCGCGGGACTCGGGATCGTCCACTCCAGTCCTTCGGCGCCTTCCCAGGGCTTGTCGGCCGCCTTCGGCCCACCCTTGATGCAGGGGATCACGACCGCGAACAGGAAGTACACCTGCGACAGCCCGAACCAGAACGCCCCGATCGTCGCGATCTGGTGGAAGTCCGTGAATTGCATCGGATAGTCGGCGTAACGACGCGGCATGCCGGCGAGTCCGAGGAAGTGCATCGGGAAGAACGTCACGTTGAACGAGATCAGCGAACTCCAGAAGTGGATCTTGCCGCGCGTCTCGTTGTACATGTGGCCGGTCCACTTCGGCGACCAGTAGTAGAAGCCCGCGAACAGCCCGAACAGCGAACCCGCGACGAGCACGTAGTGGAAGTGCGCGACGACGTAATACGTGTCCTGCAACTGGATGTCGATCGGCGTGATGGCGAGGATCAGTCCCGTGAAGCCACCCATCGTGAAGACGAACAGGAAACCGATCGCGAAGAGCATCGGCGTCTCGAAGGTCAGCGAGCCCTTCCACATCGTCGCGATCCAGTTGAACACCTTCACGCCCGTTGGGACCGCGATCAGCATCGTCGCGTACATGAAGAACAGTTGCCCGGTGACCGGCATCCCCGTGGTGAACATGTGGTGTGCCCACACCATGAACGACAGGATCGCGATCGACGACGTCGCATAGACCATCGACGCATAGCCGAACAGTGGCTTGCGGGCGAACGCGGGAATCACCTGCGACACGATCCCGAAGGCCGGCAAGATCATGATGTAGACCTCGGGGTGCCCGAAGAACCAGAAGATGTGCTGGTACATCACCGGGTCGCCACCACCGGCCGCGTTGAAGAACGACGTGCCGAAATGCCGGTCGGTCAGGACCATCGTGATCGCGCCTGCGAGCACCGGCATCACCGCGATCAACAGGTAGGCGGTGATGAGCCAGGTCCACACGAACATCGGCATCTTCATCAGCGTCATGCCGGGCGCGCGCATGTTGAGGATGGTGACGATGATGTTGATCGAGCCCATGATCGACGACGCGCCCATGATGTGGACGGCGAAGATCGCGAGGTCCATTCCCGGACCCATCTGCACCGACAGCGGCGCGTAGAGCGTCCAACCCGCGGCGGTCGCACCGCCCGGGACGAAGAAGGACAGGGTCAGCAGGATCGCGGCGGGCGGCAGCAGCCAGAAGCTGAAGTTGTTCATGCGCGCGAACGCCATGTCCGCCGCGCCGACCATCAGCGGCACCTGCCAGTTCGCGAAGCCGACGAAGGCCGGCATGATCGCGCCGAACACCATGATGAGGCCGTGCATCGTCGTGAACTGGTTGAACAGTTCCGGATTCACGATCTGCAAGCCCGGCTGCCACAGCTCGCTGCGCAGCGCGAGCGCGAGCACGCCGCCTTCCATCAGCATCGTGAACGAGAAGAACAGGTACAGCGTTCCGATGTCCTTGTGGTTCGTGGCCATCAGCCATCGCCGCCATCCGTGCGGATGGTCGTGCGCATGGTCGTCGTGACCGTGCGCATCGTGATCGTGGGTGTGGTCGATGGCCGTGCTGCTCATGGGACTCTCCGTGCGTTCAGCCTGAACGCGGAATTCGATACGCCGTGGTCTCGTCGCGTCGTCGCACTACTTCTTGCGAGCCGCGGTGATGTCGCTGGGTTGAACGAGCGGGTCCGTGCCCTTGCCCGCGTTCGACCAACCGTTGCGGGTGTAGCTGATGACGGACGCGATCTCGACGTCGGACAACTGGTTCCATGCCGGCATCTTCCCGTTGTTCTGCCCGTGCAGCAGAACGGCGATCTGCGCGTCCTTCGGTCCGAGGACTTTCGCGTCGCCGACGAGCGCCGGCGCGCCGAGAGCGGGGGTGCCGGCACCGCTTGCCTGATGGCAGACGGCGCAATTCGTGTTGAAGACCTTCTCGCCGCGCGACGTCAGCTCCGCGACCGTGAAGGTCTTCGTCGGGTCGTCCTGCAGCGACGCCAATTCCTTCTTCTTCCCGTCGACCCATTTCGAGTAGTCCTCGGCGGAGACGACGTTGACGACGATCGGCATGAACGCGTGTTCGGCGCCGCAGAGTTCCTGGCACTGGCCGCGATACGTGCCGATCTTCTCGGCCCGGAACCACGTGTCGCGCACGAACCCCGGAACCGCGTCCTGCTTGATGCCGAACTGCGGTACGGCGAACGCGTGGATCACGTCGTTCGCGGTCGTGATGACGCGCACCTTCTTGTTGACCGGCACGACGAGCGGGTTGTCGACGTCGAGCAGATACGTATCGCCTTGCGGATTCGCTGGAACGCCCTCGCCGGGAAAGCCCGATTGTTCGCGCGGCGTCGACAACGTCGAGATGAAGCCGATCCCTTCGCCTTCGCCCTTCAGATAGTCGTAGCCCCAGCGCCATTGGAAGCCGGTCGCCTTGATCGTCAGGTCGGCGTTCGTCGTGTCCTTCATCTCCACGATCAGCTTCGTCGCGGGCAAGGCCATCAGGATGACGATCACGAACGGAACGATCGTCCAGATGATTTCGACGGTCGTGTTCTCGTGCCAGGTCTCGGCCTGGTGCCCGAGCGACTTCCGGTGCTTGATGATCGCGTAGAACATCATGCCGAACACGCCGCAGAAGATCACGAGGCAGATCAGCAGCATCAACGTGTGCAGGTCGTAGATGTCCGACGCGATCTGCGTCACGCCGACCGGCAGGTTCAGCTGGTTCACCTTCGGACCACCGGGCGCATCGCCCACGGCCCACGCAGCGGTCGCCGACAGGGAGGCCGCCGTCGCGAACAGGAACGCAGACCAGCGTCCTCGCAGCAGGCCCGTGACGAGTTGGATCATGTCCTCGATTCTCCGATCAACCAGCGAGCGTCGCCCGCACCTCAGTGCAACTCAGTTGCCATGCCTTGCAGCCATTGACAGCGCCTGACGCAACTCGCGCGCAAAGCGGCTTCGTTCACGCTCACCGATGAATCGTCCGACCGCAACCCGCTCGCCTCGCGACACCACGGACACTTCCACCCGGGGCCGCGCCTCGACCACGACGCGCACGACCCGCGAATCGAGCCGCGTCACGCTGCGGCGGTTTCCATCGACCGCTTCGATCAACAACGCATCCGCTCCGAGCGACACGCGCTCGCAGTCGACCGCGTGGCGCGCGTAGATCAGCAACGCGACGCCCACCGCGGTCATCTCGATCACGGAAAACGGCACCACCATCCACGCGCCGCGAAACACGCAAAAAGCCGCGACGAGCACGGAGGCCGCAACCAACGAAAGGTAGACGCAACCGACCTGTCGGGGAGTCAACGCACAGTTGCGACGAAGCATCCAGGTCCACTGCTTCCCGGACGCCGTGTTCGATTCATCCACTCGAACCATCGCCGTACTGCCTCTCACGGTCCAGACCAGCACTTTTTGAGCCGGCCGATTATAGGGATTTCGCAGAGGCCCAGCAAACAAAGTCCCCGTATCGCGACGACTTCACGACACGCGCGGCATCGGCATTCGCACGATGGTCTCGCCCGCCGCGGTCTTGCGGGTCTCGCCCTTCCACGCGTGGGCGAAGACGAGTTCGAGTGAAAGTCGATAGCGCCCGTCGGGTCCGCGCGTCGTCGCCAGCGCCTCATCCAGCGCGGTCCGGAATGCCCGTCCCCGCAGCGACCGGATGCGTCCGATCGCGGCATTGCCGCCCAGTGAACGCACGTCACGCCACAAGTCCGCCGGCTCTGCATAGGTCAACACGATGCGCTCCGCGTCGACCACCGGCGTCACGAAGCCCGACGCGACCAGCATGTCTCCGTAATCGTGCAGATCCGTGAACGGCAGGACGTGCTTCTCGTCGTCTACCTGCGCGAAGGCGTCGACGACCTCGCGCATCGTGTCGGGTCCGAAGGCGGAGAACGTCAGGAGGCCGCCGACGTTCGTCACGCGGCTCCACTCCGCGATCACGCGATGCGGAGCCGACGACCAGTGGATCGCGAGGTTCGACCAAAGGCAATCGAAGCTTCGAGCCGCGAACGGCAGCGACGCGAAGTCCGCGTTGACGAGAGGCGGACGATGCGCTGGCCTCGTCCAGCGCCTCCAACCGGAGACGGCTCGTCGTTCCGTGACCGACAACAGCCGCGCGAGCGAGCGGTCGAGCCCGCAGTACCAGGCGTCGGGAAAGCGGTCGCGCAGAAAGGTCTCGTCGGCGCCGTCTCCGCTGCCCAGGTCGAGCACGCGTTGCGGGACGAGCCGAACGGTCGCCAGTCGCTCCGCCATGCGCCGCGCGGTCTCGCGGAAGATGAAGTCGTCGTGCACGCGCCGTGCGCTCGCGTACAGACGCGCCGCCTGCACGACATCGATCGCGAGCATCGCCTCGTCGCTCAACGCATCCTCCATCCGGACGACGCCGTCCGCCACCATCCGCACGAGCATGCGTGATGCGGCGCGCGAAGACTGTTCTCCTCGAACTGCTCGAGTCCGCGATCGGTCTCGCCTTCCCCGACGCGTGCCTGCTCTGCAGCGCGCCGGGCACGACGCTGTGCGCCGCGTGTCGTCGCGATGCGATCGCGTGCGGGCCGGGCTGTCGGCTGTGCGCCGCGCCGCTGCCCGCGGCGTCGCGCGGCGTCGTCTGCGGCCGCTGTCTCAGGCACCGCCCCGCCTTCGATGCGACGGTCGCGGCAGCCCTCTTTCGTCCTCCGTACGACCAGCTCGTTCGCGGCCTGAAGTACGGCGCGCAACTCCATCACGCGCCGACCCTCGCCGCGCTGCTCGCGCGCCGCGTCCGGGGGTGTTCCGGCGAGCGCGGGATCGCCGACGTGCTCCTTCCGGTCCCGCTGTCGCGGGAGCGCCTCGCGCAACGCGGCTTCAACCAGTCGATCGAGATCGCGCGGCCGCTCGCCCGCGCGCTGGGGCTCCCGCTCGACACGACGACGGTCCTTCGGCTGCACGACACCGCACCGCAGGCCTCGTTGCGATTCGAGGCACGAAGGACGAACATGCGCGGCGCCTTCGTGATCGCGCTCGGTCGCGAAGACGGATTGCGCGGGCGACGCGTCGCGCTCGTGGACGATGTGATGACGACCGGTGCCACGCTCGACGCACTCGCCCGCGTCGTGAAACGCGCGGGCGCCGCGCAGGTCGTCAACCTCGTCGCCGCACGGACCCCTTGATCCTCTTTCGTTCATCGCATGTTCAACGTCGTGCTGGTCGAGCCGGAGATTCCGCCGAACACGGGCAATGTGATCCGTCTGTGCGCGAACACGGGCGCCGCGCTGCATCTCGTGCGTCCGCTCGGTTTTCCGCTCGACGACGCCCGGATGCGGCGCGCGGGTCTCGACTACCACGAGTTCGCGAGCATCACGGTGCACGAGGACTTCGATGCCTTCCTGCGCGACGCGGAGCCGATGCCGGATCGCACGTTCGCGCTCTCCACACGAGGCGGCACGAACCCGGCGCGAATCGCGCTGCGTGCCGGCGACTGGTTCGTCTTCGGCTCCGAAACGCGCGGCCTCGCGCCGACGCTGCTGGAGCGCTTCGATGCCGATCATCGTCTGCGTCTGCCGATGCGCGCGGGCCAGCGCAGCCTCAACCTGTCCAACGCGGTCGCGGTCGTGGTTTTCGAGGCGTGGCGCCAGGCCGGCTTCGAAGGCGGAAGTTAGTGCTCGTGGCGCGGCGCACGCGCCAGCAGCGCCGCAAGCGCCTCGCGAGGCGAGAGTCCGTCGAACAGGACCGCGGACACGGCGGCCGTGATCGGCATCTCGACGCCGAGAGCCTCGGCGCTGGCGTGAACCGCACGCGCGCACGCCACGCCTTCGGCAACGTGGCCGAGCGATGCGAGCGCGCTGTCGAGCGACTTGCCTTGCCCGAGCGCCACGCCGACGCGCCGGTTGCGCGACAGGCTGCCCGTGCAGGTGAGGATCAGGTCACCGACGCCGGTCAGGCCCATCAACGTCTCGGACGAACCGCCGAGCGCCACGCCGTAACGCATCATCTCGGAGAGGCCGCGCGTCATCAGCGCCGCGCGCGCATTCGATCCGAGCTCGAGGCCGTCCGCGATGCCGGCGGCGACGGCCATCACGTTCTTCACCGCGCCGCCGACTTCGACGCCGACGACGTCCGACGACCGATAAACACGGACCGCCCCGCCGTGCAGCGTATGCACGATGCGCTCCGCGAGAACCTCGTCGACGGATGCGGCGGTCAGTGCGACGGGCAGGCCGGCAGCCACTTCGGTCGCGAAGCTCGGCCCCGACAGGACGGCGGCGGGCACGCCCGGCAGCACTTCGTCGATGACCTGGTGCGGCAACAGGCCGGTGTCGGCCTCGAGACCCTTGCAGACCCACACGACCTGGCGCGGATCGAGGGCGGCGAGCGCGGTACCGGTCTCCCGGAGACCCGCCACGGGCGTCGCGAGCACGATCAGTTCGGCCTCGTCGGTCGCGAGTGCGAGATCGCTCGCGATCGTCACCGACGACGGCAACGCGAAGCCGGGCAGGTAGCGCGCGTTCTCGCGCGAGCGGGTGAGCGAGGCCGCGTGCTCGGACGAGCGAGCGCACAGGGTGACGTCGTGTCGACGGGCCGCAACGAGCGCGAGCGCCGTTCCCCATGCCCCGGCACCGACGATCGAGATCCGCACGTCAGCGAGCGGCCGCGTCGCGCGACGATCGCCGCAGGTCAGGTGCCCCAGACATCGCTCGCCTTGACGAAACCCGTCTGACCGTCGCGATGACGCACCGGGACCCAGCCACCGACCGGCGGGCCCGTCACGTCGAGAAGCACGGTCGGCTGGACGCGATAGACGACGGCAGCCGACGCGTCGGGCGCCGAGTGGACCTCGATCGGGGCGGCGGCACCTTTCGCGACGACCGTGCGTCGATCGATGACCGCCTTCTTCTCGACCCACGACAGCCCGCCGTTGGCGTCGCGCACGCGCAGCCAGTCGCCTTGCGTGACGATGACTTCCAGCGGCATGCCGCGCGGCGCCGCGAACAGGCGCGTCGCGCGCAACGTCGGCGCGTCGTAGAGAATCGCCGGATCGTTCCCGATCGACTTGAACTCGGCAGCATGCACGGCGGGCGCGAGCATCGCGCCGAGCGCGAAGACCATCGACCGGGAGACCGTCGAGGCGCGCATCACTGGATCGGCGTCCCGACGCTGCTGACGAGCGTCGACTTCTCGCTCTCGACGCTCGCCTTGCGCTGGTTGTAGAACGCCTCGAAGTTGATCTCGGCGAGATGGATCGGCGGGAAGCCGGTGCGCGTCACCAGATCCGCGAGGTTCGCGCGCAGGTACGGATAGATGATGTTCGGGCAAACCATTCCGAGCAACGGATCCATCTGCTCGGCGGGGACGTCGCGGATCTCGAAGATGCCGCCTTGCTTCGCCTCGACGAGGAACGCGACCTGGTCCTTGATGCGCGTCGTGACCGTCACGGTGACGGTCACTTCGTGGATGGCATCGACGACGATCGCGTTCGACACATCGAGCTGGATCTCGACGGTGGGCGGCTCGGTCTCGAGAAAGATGCGCGGTGCATTCGGAATCTCGAGCGATGCGTCCTTGAGGTAGATGCGCTGCACGTTGAAGACGGGTTGAACGGGTGCGTTGTCGGCCATGGTCTGTGTTGGGTTGCGAGCGACGATCGGCTGAACCGATCGCCAGTGTGAACGTCGAGCGACGTCAGGTCGCCGCGCGATCGTCCGAAAGGAAGGGAGCGAGCAAGGGGACGAGTTGCCCGGCGCGGTCGAGCGCGGACAGGTCGTCGTAGCCACCGACGTGGCGGTCGCCGATATAGATCTGCGGCACCGTGCGGCGTCCGGTGCTTTCCATCATCGTCTGGCGAGCGACCGGATCGAGATCGATGCGGATCTTCTCGATGTCGGTCACGCCTTTCGACCGCAGGAGGCGCTCGGCCATCACGCAGAACGGGCAGACCGCGGTGCTGTACATGCGGATGGGAGCCGTCACGACACCTCCTTCACACGATCGCCCGGGACCGCCGCGTCGCCGACCGGAACGGGCGCATCGCCCAGCGCCGGTTCGTTCGCGGCCTCGGTGACCGCGGGCGTCGCCGCGCGGTGTTGTCGCGAGCGCTCGCGACTGCTCTTCGGCTTGCGCGGAACGTCCTTGCTCGCGCCGCGACCGGTGTCGCGGCTCGCCAGCACGAGCGGCAGGCCGGCCTGCTTCCAGGCCGCGAGCCCGCCCGCCAGCACGCGCACATCCTCGAAGCCCTGCGCTTTCAACGTCGCCATCGCGCGCGTCGACGACTGGCCGCTCTCGCAGACGACGATCACCGGACGCGACTTGAAACGCGCGAGTTCGGCGACGCGTTCCGCGATCGATGCGAAGGGCAGATGCCGTGCGCCGGTGACGGAGCCGTTCGCGAACGCGGCCTCGTCGCGGACGTCCACGACGATCGCGTTGTGTTGATTGATGAGCTGCGTCGCGATCGCCGGGGTGACGCTCGTGCTCGCGCCGCCACGCTTGATCAGGGGCCACAGCAACAACCCGCCGCTGACGAGTGCGATGGCGAACAGGTACAGGTTGTCGATGAGGAATTTCACGTCGGAGCCCGGTGTGTGGGAGCTGCAGGCCGGACGCTCGCCGGTCGCGAGTCGAGGAAGGTCCGACGCATGAGCCTCGGATCGACGACGACGCGACCGAAAGCGCGGTCAACCGTTGGCGGAGCCGCGCATTATAAAATACTGGCCATCGCGCGCTCGACCGTCCGGCGCGCGCCTCACGTTTTTCAATCCCCATGTACACACTCGTCCTTCTGCGGCACGGCGAATCCACCTGGAATCGCGAGAATCGTTTCACGGGGTGGACCGACGTCGACCTGACGGACACCGGTCGCGCCGAGGCGCGCGAGGCCGGCCGGCTGATGAAGGCGGAAGGCTTCGACTTCGACCTCGCGTACACGTCGGTCCTCAAGCGCGCGATCCGCACGTTGTGGATCGCCTTGGACGAGATGGATCGCATGTGGCTGCCGGTCACGCCGTCATGGCGCTTGAACGAGCGTCACTATGGCGCGCTGCAGGGACTCGACAAGGCGGCGACGGCGGCGAAGTTCGGCGACGCGCAGGTCCTCGTCTGGCGCCGCAGCTACGACACCCCGCCCGAGCCGCTCGCGCCGGACGACCCGCGCGCGAGCTTCGACGACCGTCGCTATGCCGCGCTCGAGCGAGCACAGATCCCGCTGACGGAGTGCCTCAAGGACACCGTCGCCCGGGTGCTTCCCTACTGGACCGAGACGATCGCGCCGACGATCAAGTCCGGCAAGCGGGTGCTGATCACCGCGCACGGCAACTCGTTGCGCGCGTTGATCAAGCACCTGGACGGCATCGGCAACGACGACATCGTCGGGCTCAACGTGCCGACCGGTCGTCCGCTCGTCTATGAACTCGATGCGGACCTGAAGCCGATCGGTCATCGCTATCTCGGCGACGCCGCGGAGATCGAGCGCGCGATGGCGGCGGTCGCCGCCCAGGGCAAGGCCAAGGCCGCCTGACATCGACACACGACGCCGCCTTCGATCGATCCGGCCGTGGTCGGTCGGTGTCGTCGTCGTGGCGATCGGACTTGCATCGACGGCGGCCGTCGCCGCGGACCCATCGACGAAGAAGCCGAGGACGAATGCGAAGTCGTCGGCCGCCAAGGCGAAATCCGCCAAGCCCGTGACGAATGCGGATCCCGGCAGGACGCCGGCGCCCGTCGATCCGCGCATCGAGCAGGAACGCCAGACCAGCGAGCGAGCGCGCCTGACCGAACGCATCGCCGATCTGCGCAAGCAGATCGCGGCGGGCGAGCGCTCCCGGGCCGGCGCCGCAACGGCGCTGCAGCGCGCCGAACGCGAACTCGCCGCG
>Ga0247783_1000157_pt1 | contig 19836 bp, 15 predicted proteins | sample UWRJL064202C5_FD_179911 | JGI IMG/M metagenome (GOLD analysis project Ga0247783, IMG submission 179911) | Plant litter microbial communities from Arlington Agricultural Research Station in Wisconsin, United States - UWRJ-L064-202C-5 | ecosystem: Environmental > Terrestrial > Plant litter >...
TGTTCGGAGCGAACGCGCTCACGATGACGTAGCGATCGGACTTCTGTGGAGGGCACTGCCGGACAGCTTCGAAATCAACGAGCTCGACGAATGGGTGCACCACGTGAGCTTCACGCGCATAACAGCGTTTGATGCGCTCCTTCACGAAGTGAGAATTGGCAATCATGATGTCGACATCCGCGTTGCTCGAGCGGTCCCAGCGCGTCAAGTAGCTGCGGAACACGCGCCCGCCAACGCGCACGGACCAGGGATTGCCGTTGCCGAAATAATTGTCGAACTGGTCGTACATGTAACGCATCGGCGAATGGATGTAAGAAACATGCAGCGCACCAGGGGGTTTGCGAACTCCCTTGATCACGCAGTGGTGACTGCTGAGGACCAATCGCGCCGGCTCTCGAATACGCATCCAGTGCACGGCGCCCGGCATGAGCGGCAAGAGTTTTCGGTAGTTTCGATCCACCCCTGGCACTCGGTCCAGCAGGCTGCAGGTGATGCGACGGCCTTCGATGGTGGGTGAAGTCGAACCGAGCTTGTGCAGCAACGTATAGATCGGCGCTGCCGGAAACATTTCGCAGAATGCTTCGAGCACGCGCTCGCCGCCGCGAAACCCCGTTAGCCAGTCGTGCAGGAGCACGACTTCATTTTCTGCAGCGTGATTCATCGGCTCTCGACTCTCCTCCCGTTTCGCGGCACGTGAACGGCGGCGCGGTTCGTGGGGGACGCGAAAACCATTGGCCAGGCCGCTCCGCCGCGTAACGATTGCGCATCACGGGGTTCACTGTTTCCACGCCGACAATGACCCGTGCTGACGCTTTCTAGGCGCTCGGCCGAGGACACCCTCGTACAGATCTTCGAGTTTCTTGGTTTGCGAATGGAGATCGAAGTTTTCCCGCATGTTGGCTCGAGCCGCGATCCCCATCGCCACGCGCTCTTCCTCGTGCGTCAGCAAATGCGACAGCCGCGCCGCGAGCTGTTCGACGTTTCGCTCCTCGACTACGTAGCCATGCACGCCGTCTTCGATCGCTTCCGGCAGGCCGCCATGGCGGGTGGTGACGACGGGAAGTCCCGCTGCGGCGCCTTCCAGGATGACCATGCTCAGCCCCTCCGAATCCCCGGATACGGCGGTGACGCTGGGCAGGCACAGGACCGCGGAGCTACGCAGCCGTTGCACCACGACTTGATTCGGTTGACCGCCGAGAAATTCGATTTGAGCGCGAACACCGCTCTCGTCGGCCTGCTTTTCTAGCTCTCCGCGCAGCGGCCCGTCGCCGATGATCACGAGGCGTGCTTCGGTCACGCGCTGGGCGACGCGGGCAAAGGCTGCGATCAGGAACTGCGTTCCTTTTTTTTCGACCAAGCGCGCCACGTGCAGGATGGTCTTCGAGCGTGGTTCAGCGTCTGCCGCAGCGAACTTTTGGGTATCGATCCCAATATAGTGCGTCACCGTGCGGTCCTCCGGGAAGCCAAGCCGGAGCACGTGGTTACGAATGAAATTGGATACGCAAATGAAGAGATCTCCGCGCGCCGCCAACTCGCGGCGTGACAGGAGATAGTGGAGCCAAGAGACCTTGCGCGCTTTGATCAAGCCTGCAGTCTTCATCGTCGCGTCGAAGCCGTGAAAGGTGGTCACGAGCGGCAGTTCGAGCTTTTGGCACATGCCCATCGCATAGACGCCCTCCACACCGAAGTGTGCGTGGACCAGTGCTGGTCGCAACGCGCGCAGCTGCGGCACGACGCTGCCCGAATCTCGCAAGACCATGTGGCGCGTGCGTGCCAAGCGCCCGCCGACCGTGATCGCCGTTGCGCTTCCCAGCTCAGCCGGTCGCGGCGATGCGGATCTTCCCACGTAGATTGGCTCGAACCGCTCGAGCGCGCCGGCCTGTTGAGTGATGAACGGCTCCGAACGCTGAAACAGCTGATTACGATAGATGACGACGCGTTTCACGCAGATCTCCGCTGCTCGTTGGTTTGATTCAGAGCATTGTCCCTGCTCGCCGCGTGAAGTACCTGCGAGGCACCTGTGAGGCTCGGGTTCGGCATGGGCGCGACGTCGCTCAACGTTCAACGCTCCCGCGTAGAATCTGCGCCGATGACTTCCAGCATGCGCGCGGTCCTTGCCTCGTAGGTATGCTCTTTGGCAAGCTTCAGTCTCTGCTCGAGTGACGGGCCTGCGCCGTTGATGGCTGCGTCGAGAGCATTCGCGAAACCAGTCGCGTCGGCCGCGAGGGAGCAATGTTCTGAATAGTCTTGGAGCGCCTTCAGCGGAGTTGCTACCACCGGCAACCCGGCGGCCATGTACTCGAAGAACTTCATCGGAAACATGCAATCCGTGTATTCGTTCAATTGGTTTGGGAGTATGCCGACGGCTCCGCCGCGCAGGTACTTGGGCAACTCGTCATAGCTGCGTGCGCCAATCAGATGCAGGTTGGGAATACCCGTCAACGCGGAGCAATCTGTGCTCCCTTCACCCATCCCGACGGGGCCGATGAATACGAACGAGTAGTTCGGACGAGCTCGGGCTACTTCGGCAATCAGCGCGAAGTTCAATTTGTAGTTGGTGATTGCTCCCACGAACATCACCCGCGGACCGGGCAGCGCGGCCAGGTCAGTCGGGATCGGCCCTTCGCTCATGGCGCCGTGAAAATGAGCGTAGTCGGCCACATTGGGCATATAGTGGACCGATTTACTCACTTCAGCTGCGCGTTCGGCGAGCATCGGGTTCGTGCAAAACACGTGATCGGCTTCTGCCAGCAGCGTGCGCTCCGCGCGCCTGATCAACTGCGAAGGCATATCAGGTTGCGACGCGATGTCGTCGACGCAATGATAAACGATTTTGCTGTATCCGTCGATGTTCAGCAGATGAGTAGTGAGTGGCGAGTAGGTCAATAGCACGGGATTACGAAATCCGAGATACCGCTCTGCCGCGTACAATTGGAGTCGAAGCATGCGGCGATTCAGCCGTGCAACCAGGTCGTTTTCATGCCAAGGCAGCACTGCCGGCGAAACCGTCCAGATCCCAGGACGCTGCAGTCGTGGGCGCGATCCGAGGCTCTTTACCCGTGCCAGTATTCTCGCGGCATCGTTGAGATTGGCACGCGGCTGCCTCGAAGCGATCGAATTGACGTACAGGACTCGTTTGCCGAGAGCCGCCAATGAACAGGCGACGTGCTGCTTATTCGTCCAAAGGCTTGCATCCCAGTCTGCCGTCGCTAGAATTACGAAGTCGTTCAACGCGCACTCGTTTGTTGAATGTTCGGCAGACCCGGCCGCTCGTTACAGCTCAATCGACTCTGCCGTCCGCACGCTACCCATCGATCTCAGTGACGCCGCGGCGTTTATAGTGTGCCCGATGTCGTGAGATCAGCGAGTAACTCCTAGGATTCCGCACACGGTCTCACACCGCTCTCCAGATTGTCAAGCAAGCACTCGCGTTCGATTTTGAACCCCCACGCAGCTCGAGCACGGCTCCGTGGCTATTTTGCACGGCTCGAGAATACCAAGGTTTTGCTTTTACGAAGGTTTCGCCTTGGTGACGTCCCGCGCCGGCTCGCAATGCCGCAAAGCGTCTGTCCTTCACGTGGTTCATTGAAATGCGCGCATGTCTTCGCGTCTTCGCGTCTTCGCGTCTTCGCGTCTTCGCGTCTTCGCGTCTTCGCGCTACGACGAGCGTTGGCAGTAAGCCAGGAATTGTTCGCTCATTTGCTTAGACCAATGACGGCGCTGGATTCAGCCGTTTTCGCGGACGCCAAAGCGGTACGTAGGTGGGCTGCGACGACGCCCGCTTGCTTCGTGAGCAGTTGGTCGTGCCGTCCGTCGACCGTGATGACTCGCAAGTCGTGTATGGTGGAAGCCCAGCCGTTGCTCGGGTCCGTGCGATAGTCGATGTCGACGACGGGTTTCGCGGCCGTGCGAATCAGCAGCGTGTGTCCAGAATAGGATCGCGGAACGTGATGATCGATCGCGTGGGTCGTCTGCGCTTGAACGGCTGCAAGGTCCGTCGGGCCAAAGCCCGGGATGGCAGTCATGAGCTTATATTGAACGCGCGCGTGGAGGCGCTTGAACGCGTAGGAAGGCCCGTAAGCTCGAAGCATGCCTGCAAAATGCATCGCCCGTTCCGTTGTCGACCATCGTCCTAGAGTAGGATTGAACGCATCCAGGAGTATCAGCAACGGCACATCCGAGCCTTGCTCTCGAAGCTGACGCGCCAGCTCTTGTGCAATCACGCCCCCGGCGGAGAAGCCCGCGATGAAATAGGGGGCTGTGAATTTGGCCGCGCGAATGTCCGATAGAATTGAACTGGCAATTTGCTGCACGGTAGGCGGATGCCCATCGTTTGGTAGGAGGCCGAGCTGGATGCCGTAGAATGGCTGCTGATTGCCAAGCGCAGCGGCGAGCCAGCGCTCCTCGACTGGACTACCGCCAGCGCCCGCAACGCAAAAAAGACGCGGCAGATCACCGGAGGGTTGGATCGGAACGAGCGATGTCCAACTCTCCGAGCTTGCCTGTGAAGCACGCAACGCAATCAGGTGTGTGGCAAGCGCCCTCGCCGTTCGGTGTTGAAAAAGTGTCCCTAGATGAATTTCAACCCCGAACGCTCGGCTGACTTCGTGGATCAGGTGAATGGCTAGCAGAGAGTGCCCACCAAGGTCGAAGAAGTCATCGTTCGGCCGGATCGCGTGTCGGTTCAACAGTCGCTTCCAGATGACGATTAGCTGCTCTTCTTCACTGCCAGCGGGCGTTTGCGTACTGTGGATCGGAGCGTCATCGTTTGGCGCTCGCAGAGCCGAGCGGTCGACTTTGCCTGTCGAGGAAATAGGCAAGGCCGGCACGCGAACAATCCGCGCCGGAAGCATGAAGTCCGGAAGATATTCACGGAGCTGGCCGTGCAGCGATAGCTCGTCGAAGCCCTGCTGCGGATCGAGCACGACGAAGGCAGCGATCGAGAGTTGATTCGAGGCATCGTGTGCGGTCGTGCAAGCAGCGGCCTGAACATGAGGCAGTTGCAGCAGTGCGTGTTCGATTTCACCCAACTCCACCCGATAACCGCGAATCTTGACCTGGTTGTCCTTGCGACCCAGGATCTCGATATTGCCTTCCTCATCTAGGTAGCGACAAAGGTCACCGGTGCGGTAGAGGCGGGCGCGTCCGAAGGGGTTGTCTGGGAAGCGAAAGTGAGTGAGATCCTCGCGATTGAGGTAGCCCGAAGCAACGCACTCGCCCCCGATGAACAACTCACCGGCGGTACCAACGGGCACCAAAAGCATGTCGTCGTTCAAGATGTAGTACTGACAATTCTGGATTGGCCGCCCGTAGGGCACGCTGCGCCACTGTTTCGAGATAGCTCCGATCACGAAGTAGTTGGACCAGATTGCCGCTTCTGTCGCGCCACCCAAGCTGACGAGCTCCGCCTCGGGGAAAAGATCACGGAGCTGAGCTATCAGCGGAATGGGGATCCAATCCCCGCTCAGGAGAATCAGGCGCAGCGTACGATTGGGCGTCGTGGGGACGTATTGCAAAAGCAGTTGAAGGAACGATGGCGTCGAATTCCAGATGGTAATGCCGGCATTGACGAGAGTCTGCGCCACGGACGCAGGATCGGCACTCGCTTCGGCCGCGGGGATGTGAATCGTGCCGCCGGCGCCGAGCGTTCCGAAGATGTCGTAAACAGACAGGTCGAAGCTCGGGGAGTTTACGAACAGTAGCTTGTCGCCGCCTTTGACCGAGAAGGTTCGATTGACCCATTCCAGCGTGTTGTTGACCGCACGATGCGTCAGAATTGCGCCCTTTGGCTGGCCCGTGCTGCCGGACGTATACATGATATAGCAGCGGTCTTCTGCTTGGCAGTCGGCGTTCGGTGAAGAAGTGCTGTGCGCCGCGAGCGCCGTTCGTAGCCTTTCGGACTGCAGATTCAACGCCGCATCGTTCGAAGGATCATGGGTCGTGTCGTCTGTCAGGACCAGCTGAGCGGCGCAATCCGTGGCCATGAATTGACGGCGGGCAGCTGGGTATTTGGGGTCGATCGCCACGTAAACGGCGCCCAACTTCACGACCGCCAAGATGGCGACGACGAGCAGCGGGCCACGGCTCAGGAAGACGGCGACGACGTCGTGAGCACTGACGCCTCGCTCGCGCAGGTAGTGAGCGAGCTGACTGGATTGAGCGTCTAGATCAGCGTAGGAAACTTCAGCGCCTCGATGCTCGATGGCCGTGGCGTTGGGAACCCGTTCGCATTGCCGGGAGAATGCCGTGTGAATCAGATCATCATGCGAGAAGTCGCGGCTGGTGGCTGCCCAGTCGTGAAGCAGGCGTCTTCTGTCTTCCGGTGGTATGCCGTCGAACTTGGCGAGCGGCTCATCAGGCGCCAGCATGAGGGCGTCGAGGTTGTGCAGAAATGATTGCAATAGGCGCGCGGCAAGCGCGACCGAACACCGATGAGTCTGATACGAGAGCGTGATTCGGAAATGCGAGCGGTGATGAACCGTCAGCGTGACTGGGAAGGTGGTTCGCTCGTGAACGCGAATGGCCGCGATGTGCGGCAGAAGCCGTGGCGTATTAGGGATGTCGAGCTCGGGATCCGAATTTTCATAGAGAAAATGGCTCTCCGGGTGTGCGTCGGGCGAAAGTACGCTGGTGTCGGTGGTGTTCAACAGGGAGGGCGATTCCAGAGCGGAGAGCTCTTGTAACCGCTGTTGAACGCTGCTCAGAAACTGGCTAGCCAAGTGAGCTGGCTCTAAATCGAGCTGTAGCGGCACCGTCACCGTAAAGGGGCCGATCATGCTCTTTGCGGCGCCGCCCAACGCGGACCGGCCCAATCGCGAAATGCTGAAGAGTACGGCCGGAACTCCGCCCAGCCGAGCAAGGGTCAGCGCCCAAGCGGCAGCAAGTACCGAGGACGAAGTCACGCCCGAGGCCGATGCGAACTCCTGGACGCGTGCCGCGAGCGCGCTTTGGTGCACGAGCGCAGCGAACTGCGGGGGCCCAGACTCGACTGAGTTGGTCAGGATTCGTGCGACGGAGCGATTGGGAGCGGAGGTTTGCCGGTCTGGAATCTGCGGCGAGCTGCTCAGCGAGGCGATGTAATCGCGAAACGGCCTGCGCGAGGCTAGCTGCGGAGTAGGCACGCCTTCGAGGAGCTGCTCGTAGGCCGAGAAAACGTCCTCCAGGATCGGCTCGAAACAGCGCCCGTCGATCAGGATGTGATGCACCGTCCAAAGCAGCTGGCTGACTCCGGCGCTGGTGGCAATTGCCGTCACCCGCTGAAGCGGTGGACGATCGAGCCGGAACCCGCGCTCACGATCCGAGCGAAGCAAGGCCTCTAGCTCCGCTGGGGAATCGGACTCGAGAGTGGTGACCGTGACTGGTATTTCGACGTCCGGGTGAGGGCGCTGTAAGAGAGATCGGGTGCTGCGCCACTCGATACTGTTCGTCAGGATGGAGTGATGGCGGCTGACCATGTTCCAGGCCGCCCGAAGTGTGGGGACGTCCAGCGCGTGCTTCAGCCGGATGTGCAGCTGTTCAGTGTCGAAGCCGTGCGTCGTTCCAGTGGCATCGTGGGTGAGCACGAACGTAGCCATCGCCAGTTGGGTCGCCGACAGCGCGTACGGCGCCTCGTCAGACATCGGCTCGCGCAGCGGGGAGCCGTTCATTGCGCGGTGGGCAACTGGATCAGAGTGAGAACCGGTGTCGCGTAAGCAATGTCCGATAATTTCATAGTGATAGACGTAGAACGCCAGTTCCACCCTCCCATATTCAGCCCTATTCTACAACAAGGCGCGTTCGCCTCGCCGTGCCCGCCACCGGTTTTTGTTCACAGGTTTCTGTTCAAGTTCTGTTCGGGGCGAGCCCCATTGAATACCAATGGCATCCGCATTGCCTTGGGTCACGGACCTTGCCATCTGTCCCCCACGCTTACCAACCACGAAAGTGAGGATCGCGCGAAGCGCCCGCGTGCGTCTAGTGCAAACGTTGAATCGTGGCAGTTTGGATCGATCGCAGGGGCAGACAGCACAGGCGAAGGTGCTGCAAAGGCGGGCAAGAGCTGGCGTTGACCTCGTGCCTGACTGGCTAGGCGTTTCGCCAGTACAGCAGTTGTTTTGTAGAGTGATCGCCGAAGGTGCGGTAGGCTGCGGTGATGTTGGATTGGGTGCTTCGTGCGTGGCCGCTCGGCGTGTTTGCGCTTTCCCCCGCTTGTTCTTCAGCTAGCCACACCGATCCGGGCGCAACCGGCACTCCGTCGAGCTTGAGCGACGGATATTGCGGTCCCGATGTAACTCAGGAATTGGTTGCCGCTGCCGGCGACCCGCAAACACCGGTGGCGCCCCTGCTCGAAGAACCGGTCGAGGGCAGCACATGCAATGCCATCGTCCGGACCTATCCGATCCAAGCGAGTCACGTCACGCCTTGTAGCGCGGTTGATTACAGCTCGAATCCGCCCTCGTCGGGGATGCACTATCCCATCTACCCTCGCTTCGGCGTGTACACGGGCCCCGTGCCGCGCGGCTTCTGGGTTCATTCGCTCGAGCACGGCGGCGTCGTGATCACCTACTCCTGCACTGATTGCGAGTCTGAAGTGAAGCAAGCCGCGGCACTCGTCAAAACGCTACCCGTGGATCAGGGCTGCTGTACGGACCAGACTTGCCCGAAAGACGTCACTAATCGCATGGTGCTCACGGCCGATCCAGGTCTCGATACGCCCTGGGCAGCGTCTGCCTGGGGCAGGACGCTCACCGCCGATTGCTTCGAGCCCGAGCTGTTCCAGACGTTTGCCGAGAACTACCGCGGTTTCGGCACCGAAAGTATCTGTAGCAACAGTGGTGCGGTCGATATTTCGAAGCCGCGAAACTAGCGTCGAGCCCGGATCTTGGCCGCCTTTCCAGGGGGAACTGGCTGTCGGATCAGGCCGGGCAACATTCGCTCAGTAGGCGTTCTTATCGATAAAGCCTTTCCATAAGGTCATCGTTAAAATTTTGAGGTCGAGCATGTACGACCAGTGCCGAATGTAGAAAAGATCGCATTCGATTCGGCGGTCGAGCGACGTATTGCCGCGCCAACCATTCACCTGCGCCCAGCCGGTGATGCCGGCGCGCACCTTGTGACGAAGCATGTAATGCGGGATCTGGTCGCGGAACTTTTGGACGAAGATAGGGCGCTCCGGGCGCGGCCCCACCAGCGACATGTCCCCACAAAGCACGTTCCAGAGTTGAGGCAGCTCGTCCAGGCTGGTTTTTCGAAGCAGCGTGCCGAAAGCCGTGCGCCGATTGTCGTCGGCCCGCGCCCAGACCGCACCGCTTTCATGCTCCGCGTCGATGCGCATCGAGCGAAACTTCAGCATGCGAAAGCTATGGCCGTCCAAGCCCATACGCTCCTGAACATAGAGGACGGGCCCTGGCGACGTGAGGCGGACACCGAGCGCGATCAGCCCGAGCAGGGGCGACAAGATGACCAGCGCAGCCGCAGACGCGACGATGTCGGTCACTCGTTTGGCTAGCGCGCCCCAGCCAATCACGGGCGAGTTGTTGAGCCGAACGAGGGGTAGGCCATCGAAGTCTTCGATCTCGCAACCGAGGGTGATGTATTGATGGAGATCGGGGACCACGCAGATGTCGAGTGTCTCGTCTTTGAGTAGATCCAGCAGGCGAGCGAGCTCCTTGCCTTGGCCCGGGGGTAGGCAATCAGCACTTCATCCACTTTGGTTCTACTGAGAATCTCGGAAATCTCGCCGTAGTGACCGAGGAAGCGGTGGTTTCCCGAAGGGGGCGGAATCGAGTCCCGAGCACTCACCGTACCCACGATGCGCAAGCCGAGCTCGGGGAAACGTTCCAGACGGTCGAGCATCGCTTTGAATGCGGGACCATCACCCACGGCGACGACGTTGCGCAGGCGGTGACCACGTGAGCGAAGTGCTTGAACGATGGCACGCGCGACCACACGCGTGCCGACCAGCGCCACGGCACCGAGCACCCCGAAGTAGATGATCGCGACCCGAGAGTAGTGCCATTCAACGACGAAAAAGTTGAATGCTACGAATACTACCAATGCGGCGAAGTGAGCCTTCACGACGCGCAATAGCTGCGCCGTGCGGTCCAACATCCGCGCGCCTTCGTAGACGCGCATCGAGATCAGGACCGCCAGCCACAAACCTGCCACGAGCGGGAAGACCTGCGCGTAGCGGAGGAAGCTCGGCAAGCCGCGCGTCACCTCGAGCGGCGGCGGGACATGGAACGGAAACCAAAAACGCAGCCAATAGGCGGAAAACCACGCCCCGACTACGACACAAGCATCGACGACCATCAACGCGTATCCGAACGTGCACTGATATCGCTTGAGCATAATGCCCCGTTCCAAGAATTAGATTCTAGTTTCCGTCACTCAAGCAGGCCACGATTAAGAAACGGCTGAACGCACAGGAGTGCCTCCACTGAGCACGTCTGTGATTACTACGTGTCGGTAACAACCAAGGAAGTCTTCGTCACCCGGAGGGTATTCACCTCCGCCATGTAAAGCTTCCTTAACGCAGTTTAGGTGACGATGTCGTTTCGAAAGGTGACATTGAACGCTTTTTTTTTGCACAGCGATCGATCGCTGTCGAAGTACACTGCGGCCACACTGGTCGACAGCCAGCATTGTTGATTGAGGCTATTTTGCGCATCGCGACAGTCCTTCGACGATTCCGCATCACAGCACTGCTGTCCATCCTGCTCTCAGCAGAGCAGTGAAGTGAGCCGGCGAAGCGTCTCGCGTTCAGCTAGTCAGTTGCGGCATGAATGTCCGCGCGATCGAACGATGGCGTTCAGGTGACTGAGCCAGACGCCAGCTTGCAAAGCTCGAGCTGCGAAGCTCAGCGAGCCAAACAACTCGGACTCACCACCGACCAACCGGCGGGACTCTGAGCTGGCGGCAATGCCCGTCGCGCAAAGCTTGCTCAACGCGAAAGACAACTCGAGCTCAACACCGACCAACTCGTGGGCGTGGCGGCGAGCAGCTCGGGACCCTGAGCCGTCATCAGCAGATGAGTGAAAGTGTTGTTCACGTGGAGCAGTGTGCCTTCTTGGAAGGTCCCGTCGCCGCGCCCGAGCAGTGAGAGTTGACCGTCAACCCGTTGAATTTGGAGGTCGAGCTCGCCGTCGTTATTCAAGTCGGCGAAGAGCAAGCCCCTGCCCGGCCACTGTGCGCCGCGCTCGAAGGTCCCGACGCCCGGCCCCAGCCGGATCTGAAGCCATTGATCGACCTGCAGCGCCAGATCGAGTCGCCCATCGTGATCGAAGTCCGCGGCCGCGAAGAGCGACCCTTGGGCGCGCTGCTGGAAGGACCAACGCTCGCCGCTCAGCGTGAACGAGCTGACGTGCAGCGAATCGTCGCCCAGCACCAGCGAAAGTACGCCGTCGGGCTCGCGCCAAACCACGGCCTCGCGTGCCTCCGACTGCTCGCCGGCTTGCGTCGAAGGCTCGATTGCGAGCTCGATGGGCGCAAAATCTCGCGCGCTGCTCAGCCACGTGTAGTGCATGGCAGCAGTCTCGAGAATGATGTCCGCGACGCCATCGCCGTCCAAGTCGCCAGCGCCGAGCAAGCGAGAGGCGCGGAGCGATAGGCTGCGAGGCGCGCCGAACGAACCCGCGCCGCTGCCGAACAGCAGTCTCAAGTTGCCGCGGTCCAGCAGCACCAGATCCCATCGGTCGTCCCCGTCCAGATGCTCGAGCCGAAACACGCCCTCGAGCGTCGTGGTCGCGAGCTCGCTCAGAAAGCCGCCTGCGGCTGAAGCGAGCGACACGATCAGCGTGTTGTCCCGCACGTAGACCAGATCCGACAGCCCATCACCGTTCAGATCCGCGACGCGTAGGTCGCTTCCAGCAATATCGGGCAGCTCGCTCACGCACTCGAGTGGATCGTGCGATTGACAGCTGTGATTTTGCCCGTCTGGCGACGCCTCACACCAGGGCCAGTCGGTTGGACAGGCTTCCTCGACTTCGAACTCAGCGCCTTCGCCGCCCCTGCAGGTCAGGTAGTGATTCGAATCCAAGCACGGCCCGATGCCGTCCCCCGGATGCCGCCCAGGCGCACAACCCGTATAGCCGATGGAACAGCCCGGCATCGAGGCACACAACAGCCCCCACGAGCACAGGCAGGCCGTGACGCAAAGCCAGCGCCAGTGTCGTCGCGGAGCCACACTGCCGGGCTTTTTCCGGGGGTTCGTTGGCTCGGGACAGCTCATCGAGCCCCTTACAGCAAGGGGCGTGCCGAATCAGCTAGCTCGGCTGCCGGCTCAGTAAACCGCGGCGACTAGCTCGGCGCTCTCGTCGTCGTTGAAGTCAGAGGCGAGCGCGTAGCCGACACCGCGGTGTTCGGTGGCGGCGATCGAGACGCCGCGGCGGCTACCGACATAGACGTGCTCATTGCGCACGGTGCGCGCGGTCAGACGGCTTTCGATGGGCACGCGGGTCGAGTTGTAAACGTAGAGCGTGACGTGGCGGCCGCCCATCGTGTAGCGCAGCGACGCGGCGTGCTGATTGCTGACCGGCACCACGTTGGCGCCTTCCCAGCGCGCGCCGTAGGCCTTGAGGCTGGGCAAATTCAAGGGCACGCCCACTTCCGGCTCGAGCTGGCTGAGCAGCGCGGGCTCGGTGACCTGCGGACCGCGTGCGTTCATGTGATGGTCGACGAGCTCTTCGAGCAATTGGTCGGCCGTATTCAGGCGGGCGAGGGAGGCGCTGCCCTCGGTGTGAGTCTGCTGCTTGCTGGTAGAGGCAGCCCAGACCAAGGTCAGCGCGGCAGCGGCCGCTACGGGCACCACGCTGCGCCAGGAGAGCATGCGTGAGTGCTGAGCCTCACGCTCGACGACGTTGTCGACTGCCTCTTCACGCATGGCCTCGGCGTGTAGGGCGGCGGCAATGCGCTCTTCGAAGCCGGGCATCACTGGCGCTGCGTTGCGAACGGCGCCGCGCACGCTCACGCGCAGGGCTTGGTTGAGCCGAATGCGCTCACCACAAGTGTTACAGTCGACCAAGTGCTGCTCGACCTCCAGCAGCTTGTCAGCGGCGAGCTCTTCGTCACCGAAGGCTTCGAGCAAGGGCGAGATTTGACGGCAAGAGCTGGTCATGAGCGGGCGACTCGCTTTTCGCGGTATTGGGAGAGATCAATCACCGGTTCTGATTTCTCGGACGTGTCCCCCACGAGCGCCTCGGGACCCACGATGCCGAGGGCCCGAGCATGTTCATACAAGCGGCCCTTGAGCAGACGGCGGCCGCGGTGCAGGCGAGACATCACGGTGCCGATCGGGCAGCCCATGATGTCCGCGATTTCTTTGTAGGAGAGCTCCTCGACGTCTGACAGGACGACGGCCAAGCGAAACTCTTCGGGTAGTTCATCCAAGATGCGCTTGATCTCTTTTTCGAGCATCGGGCGCAGGGCTTGCGATTCTGGGTCGCGCATCGACTCCATGGTCGACGCGCTGATCCAACCGTCTGCCAGGGGATCGGCGTCCGGGCCGTCGAGCACGCTGCGCTCTAGGCCGCCGCGGCGGTAGCGATTGATGAAGGTGTTGGTCAGGATGCGCAGCAGCCAAGCACGCATGTTGGTGCCGGCCTCGAACTGGTCCCGCGCGCGCATGGCCTTCAGCAAGGTGTCTTGCACGAGGTCTTGGGCGTCCGCCGGGTTGCGGGTGAGGCGGGAGGCGACCCCGAGCAGCGCGCTCAACTGAGCGACCGCTTGGGTCTCGAATTCTCGCGCCGAGATGCTGGCTTTGCGGCTCATTGGGTTCGCTGGGGTAACCGGGCTGCGAGGCCAGCTATTCCCGATTTTCAGGAGGCTTTGCCTGGTTCCGTTCCAGGCTTTCCAACCGTTCGGAGAGACGCTTGACCTCTTGCTCGAGGTCACGAAACGCCGCGAAATTCGGCAGAACTGCGCGAATTCGCTCGTCAATCGTGGACTGCCATTGTTCCAGTGTGGCGCGAAACCCCTTGCCCTCTTTGCCCTGGGACATGTCCTCTTCCTCTCGTGACGGAGGCAACGAAGATGTAGATGACGCCGATGATACCGAGGTGAGGGGCCCGGAAGCGACCGCGGGGGGCGGAACCGACGTGGGCTCGTCCCCCTCTTTGAGCGGCATGAGCTTGCCGATCGGGCCCTCACGGAGCTGGGTCAGGATGCGTTCACCCTTGTTCCGGATCAGCGCCTTGAGCGTGGAGAGCGGGATGCCGCGCGGCTTGGCTCGCAGTTCTTCCGAAATAATCAGGGCCAGCGTGACGTCGGTTTTGTCTTCCTTCGTCGCGTTGTCGATGATCTGCACGTCCTCGCCCTCGCGGATCATTTCCGCGATTTGCAGCAGCGTGACGTAGCTCGAACCCTTGGTGTCGTAGAGCTTGCGGTTCGAGTAGCGCTTGATGATCCGCCGAGGTGACGAAGGAGGGGCGCTGTCCGAGATTTCACCGCTGACCATGGTTTCACCAGCCTGAACCCTGCAAGCATGGCGCACAGCGTCAAGCAGGTCAAAGGGTTGCGAGCAGGTTTCGAAGCGGAACGCGAAGCGCGCCGACACCTACACTGTCACCTCAGGAGCACGCCGATATTTTTTGATGGTCACTCAGCCGCCGATTCGCGTCCCAGCCTTCGGCGTCGCGGACCGTCCCCCGGACCCAGCGAGTTCTCCCTCCCGCGCGCGCAGCACCGCGTTCCGCTCTCTCGTCTCTCGCGCCGAAGCGCGCGCGAAGGAGTTCAGCCGAATGCCCGGAAATACGTCGAGCTGGCTGACTTTGGCACGATCAGATCGCGATCGGCCAATGAGGCTGGGCCCCCGAGAACTGACCGCACAGGCGCATGCGACCCACGGGCAAAGCGCGGGCGGCCCAGCGCTCCGGCGCGCCGCTAGGCCAAAAATCTCAACCGCCGATCCCGCGCGCGCAGCGCCGCGTGCCCCCCGACTCAAGCCGACTGACGCAGCGAGTGCCTTGGGATTTGGTAGCCCTCGAGCTCGGACTCACACATCTCGACCACGAACTCGAGGAAGCTCGTGAACGACTCGCGGCGCACGCCGATTTCGTTCACCCAGGCTACGACTTCGCACTCGCCGTCGGCGCGGGTCAGCGTTGGATTGAAGGCGAACAGAGTCGTGCCCTGCAAGTCGATGCCGAACGGCACGATCGGCGCGCGCTGGACGCGCGAAGGTGGCGCCAAGTGCGGGACCGGCGTTTCCGCGGCCTCGAAGGCGGCACGCGCCATCTCGTCGTACATGCGCTTACCGAGGTTCGCGGTGCCGAGCAGGGTTGCGCCCTCGAAAAAGCGCGGGAAGCCATCGTGCTCCGCCAAGAACTCACGATACGACGGTGGCAAGCGGTGTCCGATGCGCGCTTCGACCGCCGCGATCGCGCCCGCTGACGCGCCGGGATTCGGCACCAAGCCGATATCGCGGTACGGCGCCAGACGCAGGATTTCCGTCTGAAGTTCCTTGGTTCGTCGCAAAAGACTCGAGAAATTCGCCATTTTGTCCTCTTCAGACTCGCGCCGGGTCGAGCTTGGGCCCACCAAAGCACAGCGCGTTCGATCGACCCAAAATTTTGGCGCTCGAGTCCGGTTATTGGTCCCCGAGCCCGCGCTCACGCTAAGGGCCACTGGGTGCGTCGCTCCGCCTCCGTCTCCGTCTCCGTCTCCGATGCCGCCGTGCTGCGCGGGACTGGGCTGCTGCCCTGGCTCGCGCTTGCGCTTGCACTGAGCACAGGCTGCGACGCGCGCGATAGCTCACCCAACTTGCTCGAGCTGAACGATCTGAATCCGCACGCGCTGGAGGTGGGTGATCGACTCACGCTGATGGGCTCCGGATTTCCGGAGGGTCGAGCGGCCAAGGTCAGCTTTCAGGGAGACGTATTTCGCGCCGGCCAATCACCGCTGCGTGACGTGACGATCGTGGCCACGGCGGCGGCCAGCGATCCGCATTCGATCGCCGTCACCCTGAACCCGGAGCTTGCGCGTGAATTTTGCGGCGCGGGCGACGCAGTGCACGCCACCTTCCGCGGCGCGACCACGGCCGCGTTTCAGGCGCGCGATTCGGGCGCCCCGCCGGTGCGCGGCACGTTGGAGGGCGTCGTCCTGGACGTGAATCCGGCCTCGATCTCGAAGCAGGCGCTGGCCGCGCACGAAGCGGAGGCCCAGCGCTTCGCCGAATATGCGGGCATGGTCGTGCTGCACTCCGAGGAACGCGACGTGCTGCTGATCGATACCGTCGACCCGGACGGGCGTGCTTCGCGCGCCGGCCTGTTGCCGGGTGACGCGCTCTTGGAGTTGGATGGCGTGCGCCTGGCCAGTCTTTCCGATCTCATTCCCCCGCCGCGCGCCCGGCTATCACACGTCTCGCTGCGCCGCGGCGACGAGCAGACGCCCTCGACGTTCGCGCTCGATGTTTCCGGTTTTCAGCCGGGCTCGCCCTCGGAGCTGGCGCCTGCGGCCACCCTGCTCGGCTTTGCAGTAGCGCTTTTGCTGCTGTTCGCGTCGCCGTTGGGCCGCGCGCTCGCTTGGTTGGAAGGGCGCCTGGCCTCGCAGATCCGCGACCGTGGGCGGCCATCGGCTTGGTCGCTTGCGCGGGGCGACTTGAAATCATTGGGCTTCGTGCGCGTCGCGCTGAGCGAGCTGCCGAGCTCACCGTTGCCGTATTTCGTGTTCATCATGGATAGCGCGTGGCTCACGCTGCTGGCCATGAACCGCACGATCTGGGCGCGTGAGCTGGATCTGCCGGTGCTGTTCCTCGGCTCGCTCACCGCGCTGTGCGCCACGGCGTTGGTCGTGGGCGGTCGCGAGCCCAAGCGGCGTTTCTCGCTACGCAGCGGTCTGCGGCACGTGCTGCTCACGCTGGTCTTCCAGACGCCGGTGCTGTCCGCCATGGCCTGCGCGGTGGTTCTCTCCGGCAGCCTGCGTTCGGACGACATTTTGGCCGCTCAGGGCGGTTGGCCCTGGCAATGGTTCGCGTTCGCGAGCCCAGTTGCATTGGGCATCTTCGTGTTGCTCGTGCTCGGCCTGGTGCCTGTGGTCGCGCGTGCGCCGGGCGCGTTACGCGCGGCCGTCAACGACGCAGGGGCCGGTCCTTCACCTCGACACAGCACCACGCTGCCGGAGTGGAGCCATTTGATCCTGACGAGCGGCGTGATCTCTTTGGTGTTCTTGGGCGGGCCGCGCCTACCCGGCTTAGCCGCCGATCCGGCGGCCGGGATCTGGCTGCAAGTGTGTGGAGCTCTGCTCTTCCAAGCCAAGACGGTGCTGGTGCTGAGCTCGGTGCTGCTGCTCCGCTTTGCGACCAATCAGGTTCGGCTCTCCGAAGTGGCGCAGTTGGGCGTCCGCTACGTGCTGCCGGGCGCGTTACTGCTCTTGGTCGCGAGCTATTTCTGGGCCTTTGGAAGCCAGAGTCCGCTGTTTCTGGCGGCGCGCGTGCCCCTCAGTCACGGCTTGTTCTTTTTATGTGCGCTATGCGCCGTGCATGTCGTACTTCGCGTGGCGAGCCAGCTGAGCGGTGAACGAGCGCGCTCCGCGATTAATCCCTGGCTGTAACTGCGCAGTGCGCACGTTGCCTTAAGGTGTGGCGTCTCGCGCCGTTGAAAGGCGAGTGGCAAAAGCCCTTCGGTCCATGAAAGAAAAGCATTCGCCGGTGTCCGGGACCATTGCCAAGGCCGCGCCGAAGCAGAGTTCCGACAGCGTCGTTCCGGGCGACTCGGTACATCGCGAACACGACCGCTTCGTCGTCGACCTGCAAGTCGACGTGCTCAGCGAGCACAATCTGTACGCCGGGTTGGCCGAGAACCTGTCTGCGGGCGGGCTGTTCATCGCCACCCATCAGCTACAGCCGGTGGGCTCGAGAATCGAGCTCAGCTTGCGCATGCCTGACAGCGAAGAGGCGTTTCAGATCGTGGGCGAGGTGCGCTGGGTGCGCCTGTACAACGAACACAGCGATACTTCGCCCGGCTTCGGTGTGCGCTTCAGCGAACTGCCGCCTGGTTCGGCCGAGGCCATCAACCGCTTTTTGGGTCAGCGCGAGCCGCTATTTTTCGACGACGAATGAGCCGCCGTGGCGGGCCGCGCGCAGCCGTTGCTCTTCCTGCCCGAGCTCGCCGACCGCCTGCATGACTCGGTCGGAGATCGCTTGATGGACCTTCGGGCTCTTGCCCTGGTCCAATAGCTCCCCGAACTCGACCGGCGCGCCGAAGACGACGAAGATGTCTTGCCCGGTGCGATCGAAATTGCTCCGTACTTGCTTGGGCAGGTCATTGAGCAAACCGTTGATGAACACCGGGATGACCGGCACGCGCGAGTCTTGAATCACCTTGCCGACGCCGCGCTGTGCGGGCAGGAAGGTGTACGGGTCGTCGTCCTTCTTGCGTGTGCCCTCCGGGTGAATGCCCGCGAACATGCCGCCGCGTCGCAGCAAGAAGGCCAGCTCTTCGAGCGCGAGCGGATTCATCAAGGCCTTTTTCCGCTCGCGAAACAGCGGCGGATACATGGCAAAGAAGCTCATCACGCCGTTCACGAATAAGCCAACGGGGTTATCGTAGAAGAACTTCGAGCGGACCGGAAACACGATCCGATGCTCGAGCCCGCGGTGCACCAAATCCCCAAACACCACGTACAGATCGAAGAAGCTGCGGTGGTTGGCGATCAAGATATAGCTTTGTCCGAGCTCGAACTTGGGTAGGCGGTCCAAGCCGTGCACGTGGCGGAGGTGCTTCGTACAGTGGTGGATCCAGCCGCAGCCAACGGTGCGCTGTCCGAAGTGCACCGCGCGACTGAACCAGCCTGGCTCGAACGAGCGCCGCACGATCGCGATCAGGGTCCGTTCCAACCAGCTGAGCCTTTTTTGCCCGGCCGCTACCAGATCCGGACGCAAGTTGGGCGTCACGGCCAGCAGCGCGGCCTGTGTGTCTGGCTCGGACCGTTCGATTTCCGCAGCCTTCGGCTCAGTCATCGATTCGGTCGAAGACGATGTCGATATAGCCGGGCGGCGGCAAGTGCTTCCCGATCGCGTCGATCATTTTGCCGGCGATCCCCTGAAGCTCGCTCTCGTCGACGCGGGTCGCCAGCTTGAGCGTGGGGTGTGGCTCGAGATCGCGTTCGGCGTTGAACGTGCGGAGCAGAGCGTAACCCTCGACTTGGGGCAATTCCATGAGGCAGGCCTCGATGGCCGCTGTCAGAACCGGCGATGGCGGCTCGCCGCCTTCGGCGATCAGCGTGGTTTCGCCGTCGTCCGGTTCCAGATTGGCGACGTAGCCGACCAGCGGGATGGCCTTGCCGTTGGTCAGACTCGCCAGCTCGGCCCTGCGCAGCGTGAGCTCGTACTCGGTGCCGGCGTTCAAAACCAGGCCCAGGACGTGCTCTTCGTCCACCACTTCGAGCGCCATATCGAGCGCGAACAGCGCGGGCACGGTGCAAAACTTCAGGTCTTCGCCGTCGGTTTTCCAGCCGAGCTGCCGCTCCATCGCCGCCATCAGCCCTGGGTTACTGAAAAGCGCGGCGTAGTGATGGCCCTCTTCGTCCAGCAGCATGTGCGGTACGAGCTTCACCTCGCCGTCGTCGATGTCCAAGCGCTGGCCGTCGCTCACGCCCTCGATGTTTCGGACCAGCGGGATGAACAGCTCAGCCTGCGGCAGTTGGTCCAATAGTGCCTGCACGTCGCGGCGTAGGCCACGCTGGGCAGTCTTGATCAGCGGGGTGAGGTCTCGTGCGTCCGACGCGTCCGACGCGCCTGGCGCGGCCAACGCGCCTGACGCGCCTGATGTCTTCGATGTCTCGTCTGTCACGGGCGTGGCCTATCATGTGTCGGTACGCGCCGCAGCTTGTGACGCGGCGGCGACTCTCGTACCCTGGCGGGGT
>Ga0247783_1000158_pt1 | contig 19766 bp, 17 predicted proteins | sample UWRJL064202C5_FD_179911 | JGI IMG/M metagenome (GOLD analysis project Ga0247783, IMG submission 179911) | Plant litter microbial communities from Arlington Agricultural Research Station in Wisconsin, United States - UWRJ-L064-202C-5 | ecosystem: Environmental > Terrestrial > Plant litter >...
GCGCAGCACCTGCGCGCCTACATCGCGTCCGAAAGCCCGTGACCGAGCTGCTCGAGCAAGCTTGGCTCAGGGCACCAGCAGCACCTTGCCGCGCGCCTTGCGGTCGTGAATGTACTGGTGCGCAGCGGCGGCCTCGGCAAACGAAAACGTGCGATCCACGTGCGGTTCGAGCTCGCCTCGTTCGTACATTTCGAGCAGCGCGGCGAGCTGCGGCTCGACCAGATCCGGACGCGAGAACAGATGCGCCATGTTCGTGCCACTGATGGTCTTGTTGTCGGACATCATCTGCATCGGGCTCCAACGCTTCACCGAAAGCACGGAAGAGGCCGCGGTCAGCCAACTGCGTGTGTTTCCGCCGGCCACTGCCGACAACCCGAACGCCACCAGCCGACCACAGGGGGCGAGCAGCTCGTACGCCGAAGTCCACGATTTTCCCCCGACCGGATCCAAGATCAGATCGATGCCGCGATCGCCGACGATGGCGCGCACTTGCGCGGCAAAATCGCGACTCGAATCCAGCACGTGCTGGCAGCCCTGTTGCTCGAGGAACGCGTGCTTGGAAGGCGAGGCGCTGCCGAAAATCGTGCACTCTCGGGTCTTGGCGATCTGAATCGCCGCCAGGCCCACGCCTCCCGCCGCGGACAAGATCAAGACGCTGGAACCACGGCGGAGATGCCCGGTGAACAGCATCGTGTTGTAGGCGGTGAGGTAGACGACCGGGAAGGCCGCGCCCGCCTCGAAGCTCATGCGCTCCGGCATTTTCAAAGCTTGCGAGCTGGGCAACGTGATGACGTCACTGTAGCCACCAAAGCGGCACAGGGCCATCACCCGGTCACCGAGCGCAAATCCCGTCGTCTGCTCGCCGAGCGCGTCGACCACTCCGGACACCTCGTAGCCGACCACGCACGGAAGCTTCGGGGCATCCGGGTAGAGTCCGACGCGCGCCATCAAATCGGCGAAATTGATGCCCGCAGCACGCACGCGAATGCGCAGCTCTCCTTTCGCGGGCGTGGGATCGGGCGCTTCCCGAACCTGCAATACTTTGGGAGCTCCGACTTTCGTGATCCAAACTTGGCGCATTTGATTGAGCGGTCAGTGGCGGGTCAGACTGAGCAGGATTTCTACCAAAATCAGCACGATCACCGAAGTCTCCAAGTACACCAGCCGTCGATCGCGAGCAATCTCGGTCAGTAGGCTGAGGGCCTCTTGCACACTGCGTGGCTTCAATTCCAAGGCCTGGTAACGGTCGACCAGGTCGAACTGCGAACGCAGCACCAGGCGCCCTCACGCACCTGTGCACGCGAGCTGCTGAAAGGCAGCCCCCAAACAACAAGGGAGAGAGAGGGGGCGCTCGCTATCCAGCAACGCACCTCCGAGCCCGCGCTGTCCCTGCTCAGCGAGCTAATCTCTTCACGACCAGGCCCTTCGCACGGAGGCTTTGAGCGACTTCGAGAGACCCGCCAAGATTTCCAAGATTTCCAAGATCGCCAAGGGAGCGGCGCGATTGGGGTTCGCGCGGTGAGCCGTCTTCGTCCCAGGAGATGCCACTTCGCGTTTCGTTCGGGTCGCCCGGATCGCCGGCGCCTGAATCGCCAGGCCTGGTCAGTTCCGCAACACCGCTCACGTCGTGAAAAATGCGGAGCCGCTCCGACAAATGCCAACCCCCAAAAATCTGCTCGAGCGCTCCGGTGCATTGCGCGTTGCCTGGGCCGGGCCAAGGACTTGGCGAACTTGGAAATCTTGGCGATCTTGGCGGCCTTCAGGGAGCCGTCCAAGCTCGCAGCCAGTGCTCCGAACATTGCGAGCACGACGGCTTTGCGGTACCGGCGGGAAGACCGCGCACTCGAGGGGCGGAGCGAGCTACTCGCCGCCCAAACGGTAGCCGACGCCGGGCTCCGTCAGTAGCCAGCGCGGGTTCGAGGGATCGGCTTCCAGCTTCTCTCGTAGGTGATGCATGTACACGCGCAAATAACCGGCGTCCCGCACGTAGGCGGCACCCCAAACCTCGCGCAACAATTGCTGGTGGGTCATCACGTTGCCCTTGGCCCGCAGCAACACCCAGAGCAAGCGGTGCTCCGTAGCAGAGAGCTTGATTTCACGGTTTTGCACGAAGGCGACACGCCGTACGGGGTCGACCCGCACGCCGTCGATTTCGCGCGCGCCGCCGGGCGGCACGTTGCGCAAGCAGGCTCGCACACGCGCGAACAGCTCGTTCTCGCGGAAGGGCTTCGTTACGTAGTCGTCTGCGCCATTGTCGAGCGCTTCCACGATCGAATGCTCGTCCGCACGCATCGAGAGCACCACGATCGGGACCGGGCAGTGCCCGCGGATCTGCTTGGCGAGGTCGATGCCGTCGACATCCGGCAAGCCCAGGTCGAGCAAGACCAACGAGGGTGCGCTGCGCGAGATGAAGGACAGCGCCTCGGCACCCGTACCGCAGGCGAAGACTTCATAGCCTTGCTCCTCCAGAATGAGGCGCAGGACTTTGCGCATGGGCGCCTCGTCCTCTACGACTAGGATACTGAAACGGGCTTCGACGGCGGCGGCTGCTCTGGTCATTCGATGCTCGGTAGCCGCAGGCTGGCCTCGGCTATGGCTACTTTACTGGTTGGTAGGCTCAAGGTCACGAGCGCGCCCCCGCCAGCCGCGGCGTCCATGGTGATTTCGCCCCCATGGGCGCGCAAAACAGCCCGACAAATGGTCAGTCCCAGGCCCACGCCCCCGTCGCTTCGGGGAGCATTGCTTCCGCGTCGAAATTTTTCGAAGACCAGCTGTCGGTCCTCCGGAGCCACACCAACCCCGGAATCGGAGATGCAAATTTGCACCCGGCCGTCCAATTGCTGGGTCTCGATCGTGAGCGGCGAGCCCGGCGGGGAATAGCGCAAAGCATTGTCGAGCACGTTGAGCAGCGCTTGCTCGAACAAGCGCACGTCGAGATCGACCAGGGGCAAGCCGCGCTGCGCGTTCAGCGTCACGTTTCGCCCCACGAGGCGATGCTCCAGACGACGGAGTGTGTCCGTCAAAACCTCATCGAGCGATGCGGGCAGCACTTGCAAGCGCAGCTCGCCGGTCTCGACGCGAGTGATGGCCAATAAGTTGCGCAAGAGGCCGTCCAAGCGCTCGGCTTCGTCTGCGATGCCGGCCAGCACTTCGCCGCGCAACGTGGCGTCCATCGTCACGTGGTTGCGCACCAACATCTGGGACGAGGCGGAGATCGTAGCCAGCGGGGTGCGCAGATCGTGCGAGACCGAGCTGAGCAGGGCCGCGTGCACGCGCTCGACTTCGGCCTCCAAGCGCGCTTGCTGCGTGCGTCGCTCGCTGCGCAGAGCTCGCGCTTGTTCGCGACGCAAGCTCTCGGTCAGCCCGCTCACGAGCGCCGACACGAAAACCATGGCGACCAGCGTCACGGCATGGCCGAACTCCAGCGAAAACGTGAAGGACGGCGGCAAAATCAAGAAATCGAAGGCCGCGACGCCGCCCAGACCAGCAATGATCGACGGCCCCAAGCCAAAGCGCCAGGCCACCACCACCACGCCCACCAGGTACGAGATGACCACGTCGGCCAGCGACAGGTAACGCACCCCGAACACGGACAACGCGGTCGCGATCCCGGTTGCGCACAGCGCCGCCGCGTAGCCGAGCCACTGCTTTCGCCAAGTCCACATGCCTGCTTCGGGTGGGCTGACAATGGCCGTCCGCCCGCGTGGGCGCAAGGCCCGAAACGCTACGACAGTGAGCTACGCCGAGGCAAGAAGCGGCAGCAGCGGCAGGGAGTGGGCGGGCTTCGGGAACTTGGACAGGAGCTGGGTCAACTCCCCCTTGCACGAGCCGCAACCGGTGCCGGCTCGAGTGCAGTCACCCAGCGCAGTCACCGAGTCCGCCCCGGCGGCGATGGCATCGCACAATGTTTGCTCGGTCACCTTGTTGCAATTGCACACCACGCGCTCTCCCGCCGGGGCTGCCGCGCGCCCCAAGCACAAGAGCTCGAGCGGATCTTCCGGCACGATATCGCCGCGATCGAACAGCTGCACCAGCGCCGCAGTCGCTGCGGTGTTCCCGACCAACATGGCGCCCACCAGCTTGCCGTCACGCACGATCAACTTGCGGTAGCAATCGCGGCGCTCTTCCACGATCTGCACGACTTCGTCGCGCTCGAGCTCGGGCTCGAGCACGCCCATCGAGGCCACGTCCACCCCGGCCACCTTGAGCCGGGTGTACAACTTCGAACCGCGGTAGCGATCTTTCGATTGGCCGGTGAGCACGTCCGCGAGCACGGCCGCTTGCTCCCAGACCGGCGTGACGATGCCGTAGGTTTTTCCGCGATGCTCGGCGCACTCACCGAAGGCGTACACCCCGGGCACCTCGGTTGCCAAGGTATCGTTGACCAGAATCCCTTTGTTCACGGGCAGGCCGGAGGCGCGAGCGGTGTCGACACGTGGTCGCACGCCGCAGGCCAGGACCACCAAATCAGTCGACAGCGTGGTGCCGTCGTCCAGCACCACGCCGGTCACGCGCTCATCGCCATAGATGGACTCCACGGTGCGACCGAGGCGCGCGAAGATGCCCGTGCGATCGATCTGGCGCGCCAACATTTCACCCGCGATTTCATCGAGTTGGGCATTCATCAGGATCTTCGAGGCCTGCACCACGGTCACGTGCAGCCCCATGTCACTGAGCGCCTTGGCGGCTTCCAGGCCGAGTAGACCGCCGCCCACGATCACCGCGCCGTCGCCTGAGCGCGCGTACTCCCGCAGGCGAATGCAGTCGGCGATCGAGCGATAGACGAATACACCCGAACGCAGCTCACCGTCCTCACCGCGCATGCCCTCGAGCGGCGGCACCAAGGGCTGGCTGCCCGTGGCCAAGATCGACACGTCGTAGCGGCGGTTCTGCCCGTCTGCGGTCTCCACCACTTTGCGCAGCGTGTCCAAGCGAGTCACGCGCGTGCTCTGGATCAGCCGAATGCCATGGGCGTCGTACCACTCGGGAGTCTTGGTGACGATCGCGTCCGGTGATTCACCGCTGAGCACTTTGCCGAGTAGGATTCGGTTGTACGCGCCGCCCCGCTCTTCGCCAAACACGGTGATCTCGTATTGCCGAGTGGCCTCACGGCGGACGAGCTCGTCCAGCAAACGACAGGTGCCCATGCCATTGCCGACGATGGCTAGCTTCTTCTTGCGGATGTTCACGACAATCCCTTTGGTATAGCGTTTGCGGCGCGTGCACGCACGGCGCAGACCTTGAATTCGGGCATACGGCTGAGCGGGTCGAGCGCGGGTATGGTCAGCAGATTGGCGGCTTGCCGACCGCCCCAATGGAACGGAGCAAACAGCGTGTCCGGCCGGATATCGGGCGAAATGCGAGCGCGGAACGACACCGCGCCGCGTCGGCTCTCGATCAACAACTGCTCGCCGTCCAACACGCCCAGATTGGCGGCCAGGCGGGGGTGGATTTGCACCAAGGGCTCCGGCTTGGCGTCGCGCAGCGGCTCGACCAAGCGAGTCTGCGCGCCGCTGTTGTAGTGTTCCTTGTAGCGCCCGGTCGTGAAGTAGAACGGGTAGCTATCGTCCGGGACTTCGGCCGCGGGCCGATACTGAACCGCGTTGAAGCGCGCGCGCCCCGAGGGAAAGGCGAACCTGTCCGCGAACAGCCGCGGTGTGCCCGGATGGTCAGGCGCGGGGCACGGCCAGAACACGCCTTGCGAGCTCCGGATCTTGTCGTAGTCGATGCCGCTGTAGTCGGCTTTGGCGCCACGCGTCGCCACGCGCAATTCATCGAACACGGCCTCGGACGAGGCGAAATCAAAGCCCCGCTCCATACCCAATCGCTCGGCGAGCGCGCACAGGATCTCGATGTCGGTCTTCACGTCCGGAGGTGGGGGTCGCAAGCGCTGGCGCAAGATCACACGACCCTCGAGGTTGGTCATGGTGCCTTCTTCTTCGCCAAACTGCGCAATCGGTAGGACCACGTGCGCGTTGTCACAGGTTTCGTTCAGGAACGCGTCGCACACCACGAGCAGCTCGAGCTGAGCGAGCTTGTTGGTGATGTTCGTGGTGTTGGGTGATGCCACGGCGACGTTCGAGCCGAAAACCAGGAGCCCGCGCACGCCCCCCTGTGGGCCCAAGGAATCCAGAAGCTCGTACGCGCTCTTGCCTTTGCGCGGCAGCTCGCTGGGCTCGATGCCCCAAACCGCTGCGATCGCTTTGCGGTGCTCGGGCTCATCGATCAACCGGTAGCCGGGCAGCTGATCGGCCTTTTGACCGTGCTCCCGACCGCCCTGGCCGTTGCCCTGGCCGGTCAAGCAGCCGTAGCCACTCGCGGGCTTACCGACTTTGCCGAGCGCGAGCATCAGGTTGATCAGCGACATCACCGTGTCCGAGCCCTTGGACTGCTGTTCGGCTCCGCGGCCCGAAAGCACCATGCTCGACTCGGCCTCGGCCAACATGCGAACGGCGCGCAATTGCTGCGCGATGGGGACGCCAGTCAAGCGCTCGATGAACGCCGGCTGACTAGTGCGCACGCTGCGTTCGAGCTCCTCGAAGCCCTCGGTTCTCGCCGCAATGTACGCGCGGTCGATCAGCTTTTCCTCGAACGCCAGGTACAAAAGGCCATTGGCCAGTGCCAAATCGGTCCCCGGCGTGAGCTGCAAATGCAGCGCTGCGGTGCGCGCAGTATCCGTGAAGCGTGGGTCGACGACGATCAGGTTACCGCCGCGCTGCTGCTGCTCGTAGACCCATTGCATGATGGGCGGCATGGTCTCGGCGCAGTTCGAGCCCCAGAGCATGAGCGTGCGAGTCTCGGCGATGTCCGAAACCGGGAACGGCAAACCGCGATCGATGCCGAACGCGCGATTCTGCCCTGCCGCGGCGGAGGACATGCAGTAGCGCCCGTTGTAGTCGATGTTCGACGACTTGAGCGCGACCCGCGTGAACTTGCCGAGCAGGTAGGCCTTCTCGTTGGTGAGCGCCCCACTGCCGAAGGTGCCGACTGCGTCGACACCATGCGCCTTCTGCAAAGCCTTGATCTGGCTGGTCACGTAATCGAGCGCGGTATCCCAGCTCACTGGGGCAAGCCGACCGTCCGCGCCGCGCAGCAGCGGGGAGAGCACGCGCTGCGGGTGATCGAGCAAGGCCGCCGAGGTGAAGCCTTTGATGCACATCTGGCCGCGATTGACCGGAAAATCCTCGTCCGCTTGCACCTTCGGTTCTTCACCTTTGGCCGAGCTGGGCGTGACGGTCATGCCGCATTGGAACGCGCAATACGGGCAATGCGTCTTGATCGGGCCCGACGGAGTAGACAAGGTCAGCATTCGCGGTAAGGCGTCGGACAGCGCGGGGGCCTCCGTACGCGCGCTCATTCCGAATCTTTCGCCACCGAGACTTGAATCCGACCCGCGGAGACACGGATCGGATACACCTCCAAGCGCACGCTCGGATCATCCAAGCACTCGCCGGTCTGCAAGCTGAAGTTCTGCTTGTAGATGGGGGAAGCGATCTTGGGTACGCCCGCGCGGTCGCCGACGATGCCACGCGCGATCACGAAGGCGTTGCTGAACGGATCGAAATTCGAGAGCGCAGCGAATAGGCCGTCCCGCGTACGCACGATCGCGATCTGCTGGCCGTCGATCATCGCCGCGACTCCCGTACCAGGAATCACATCGTCGATGGCGCACACATCGCGCCATTCCTCGGCTTGGCTCGGGGCGCGCGAGAATTCTACCAGGGCTTGCATGGACATGATTGGATGACCCTCAAACAGACAACACAGGGAGACGGATCTTGCGTGTTTCGATCAGGCTTCGTTTTTCGCCCCAGGAGGCCGGCCGGTGCTGTTCCCGCTCGCGCACGAACGCCACGCTCGGGTCCGGTTCGTCGGAATTGACGAATGAACGGAAAGCGCGGACCTTCTCCGGGCTCTCCACCGTCGTCTTCCACTCGCACTGATAGCTGCCGACAATGCGCGCCATGTCCGCTTCCAGCTCTGCAGCAATCCCGAGCGAGTCGTCGATGATCACGCTCTTCAGGTAGTCGAGGCCCCCTTCCAAGTTGTTGAGCCAGGAGGCGGTGCGCTGCAGTCGGTCGGCGGTGCGCACGTAAAACATCAGGTACCGATCGAGGTAACGAACCAAGGTCTCTTCATCGAGGTCGGTGGCGATCAGCGCCGCGTGTTGCGGTTTCATGCCGCCGTTGCCAGCCACGTACAGGTTGTAACCTTTCTCCGTGGCAATAATGCCAAAGTCCTTGCTTTGGGCTTCGGCGCACTCACGCGCACAACCCGAGACCGCGCCCTTGAGCTTGTGTGGCGCACGCAAGCCCTTGTAGCGGTTCTCGATCCGAACCGCCGCGCCCACGGAGTCCTGGACACCGTATCGGCACCAGGTGCTGCCGACGCAGGATTTCACGGTACGGAGCGCCTTGCCATAGGCGTGGCCCGATTCGAACCCGGCCGCGACCAACTCCTTCCAAATCGCCGGCAGCTGATCGAGACGCGCGCCAAACATGTCGACGCGCTGTCCGCCGGTGACCTTGGTGTACAAGTTGTACTTCTTGGCCACCATGCCGAGCGTGATCAGCTGATCGGGGGTCACCTCACCGCCCGCCAAGCGCGGCACGACCGAGTAGGTGCCGTCCCGCTGAATGTTCGCTAGGTAGCGATCGTTGGTATCCTGCAGTCCCGTGTGCTCGCGGGTGAGCACGTAGTCGTTCCAAGTCGAGGCCAAGATCGAAGCGATGGCGGGCTTGCAGATTTCGCAGCCCTGACCCTTGCCGTGACGCTCGATCATATCGTCGAACGAGCGAATGCCCTGGACGCGCATCAGGTGCGCGAGCTCTTGGCGGCTGTAGGGAAAGTGCTCGCAAATGTGATTGGTGATCGTGACGCCAGCCTTTTTCAGCTCCAGCTTCAGCAATTGGTCGACCAGCGAGACACAGGAACCGCAGCTCGTTCCGGCTTTGGTGCAGGTCTTCACGGCACCCAGGGTGCTCAGCTTTTGATCGCGAATCGCCCCGCAAATGGCGCCCTTGTCCACGTTGTTGCAGGAGCAAATCATGGCTGCGTCCGGCAACGCATCGACGCCGAAGCCGCTCTTCCCTCCGCCCTCGCGCGGCGGGAACAGCAGATCTTCCGGATGCTCGGGCAGCTTCATCGACGCCTGGACGTGCACCAGAAGCTGGCTATAGGCCGACGCATCACCGACCAGCACGCCGCCCAGGAGCTTCGTCTTGTCGGCGGAGACGACCAGCTTCTTGTACACCGACGAGTGGCCGTCGAACACGGTGAACACGCGCGACCCGGGCGTCACGCCGAAGGCGTCGCCGAAGCTGCCCACGTCCACGCCCATCAGCTTGAGCTTGGTGCTCATGTCGAAGCCATCGAACGCCAGCGCCTCGCCGGCGATCGCGGCTGCCGCGACCTCCGCCATGCGATAGCCCGGTGCCACCAATCCGTACGTCGTGCCGTCGAATGCGGCACACTCACCGATGGCGAAAATGCGCTCGTCGCTCGTGCGGCAAGAGCCGTCGATCACCACGCCACCGCGCTCACCGAGGCGCAGCCCCGATTCGCGAGCCAGCTTGTCACGCGGGCGAATGCCCGCGGAAAACACCACCATGTCGACCGCCAGCTTGGTGCCGTCGCCAAACAGCAGCCCGCTGACGTGGCCGCTTGGATCGAGCAGAATTTCGCGGGTCGTCGTATTGCAGCGCACTTGCACGCCGAGCTCTTCGATGCGCCCGCGCAGCACTCCCGAGCCCATGTCGTCGACCTGCAGTGGCATGAGCCGCGGCGCGAACTCGATCACGTGCGTATCCAGGCCGAGCGTGAGCAAGGCCTTGGCTGCCTCCAAGCCGAGCAGCCCGCCGCCGATCACCACGGCGGTCGTCGCCGTCTGCGCGGCGTCGCGGATCGCGACCAGATCGTCAATCGTGCGATAGACGAAACAACCCGGCTCGTTGCAACCTTTGATCGGCGGCACGAACGGGTACGATCCCGTAGCGAGCACCATTTGGTCGTAGGCGAGCACGCGCCCTGATGCGAGCCGAACCGTGCGCGCCTCGCGATCCAACTCCACCGCGGCATCTCCGCGCACGACTTCGATGCCCAACTCCTCGTATCGTCCTTCGGAGACGAGCGACAGGTCCGCGTCGGACTTGCCCTCGAACCACTTCGAGAGATTCACGCGATCGTAGGCGAGTCGCGATTCCTCGGACAATACGACCGTCTCGAACTTGCCGAGCAAACCGCGCTTTTCGGCCTCCTCGATGAAGCGGTGACCGACCATGCCGTTGCCAACGACGATCAGCCGGGGCCTTTGAGACTCGAAGTAGTTCTTGGACACAGATTTCTCCTAAAAAAGCGGACAGATCGATCCGCCCGCAACGGCGAACGACGTTGCGCACTGAAAATCGAGTGAGTAGCGAGTGTCTGGTGGAGTCGATCGGATTGAATTACGCGCGAGGCATGGCCGACGCGCGGCGCTCGAGGCCCTGTTTGGCGTCGAGGTAGCGCATCAATGCCATCACTAGTGGGCCCATCTTGGGGTGCTCGGGCATGACGTGCGGCGCCACACCATGGACTTCGATGATTGCGCGGCAGGTCGGACCGACGGCGGCAACCACCACGTCCTTGCGCAAGGCGTCGACCAATTCACGCCCCAGGTCGAGACGTTCAGCGACCTGATACAGATGTCGAAATTGGATCTGACAGGTAACGGCCAGAGCATCCACCGAGCGCTCGACGATGCGACGCACGAGTCGCTCCAGCGGCTCCGAATCCACCGGGAATTGCCACTGATACAGCCAAAATTCCCTCAGATCTGCGCGCCGCGCCAGCAACGTCTCGGACAGCGTCTCGCTGCGCTCGCCGTAGTTGAAGAGCAGCACTCCGCTCCCGGACAGCTCCAAATCACTGAGCGCGTCGATCAACTCCGCCGCGGTGAACGGCTCGCGCGCGCTCAGCGTCGGCGGCACGCCGAAGCCACGCAGCGCGGCGGTCGGCTTCGGGCCACGACAGACGGTGGTCACGTTGCGCAGCGAGCTGACCAGCTCCGCGTGACGTCCGAGCTCTTGTGCCAATTCGAACAGCAGCGAGACCGCCACCCCAGTCATGAAGATCACGACTTGATGACGACCGGCGTTCAGCTCGTCCAGCAACTCGCGCACGGCTTCCGGCTCGATGCGCGGAGCTTCACGCACGGCCGGCACACACAACGGTGAGCCACCATGCTTTTCCACCAAGCGCGCGAGCTCGCTCTTCATGCGCGCTTCGAGCAATGCCACCACTGGGCGAGTGCTCTTGACTGGGACCGACAACTCCATCGTGAACAGGCCTACAGCAACCTCCGTGCCATCAGCCGCTTCACCCCCATAAGTGGGCTTATTTCAGCTCGTGAAACAGCGAAGAAATCCGAAGCGAAACACTGGCCCGACAAAACTGTCGTAACCCCGGTGAGTGGTCTCACACAATTGTCGGACGCCTTTTAGGTTTTCTAATTGTTTCTAACCACCCACTGCAGGCCTACATTTCAGCCATGAATCGATAAGCTGAAACGAAGCGCAGGTTGTTAACCGGGCTGAAACCGACAAAATTGTCGGTGACCCCTCAGCGCCGAAAGCGCCGGATCGCGATGCCCAGCTTGCCCACCTTGTAGCGGACCACGCGCTCGGTCGTGCCGAGGGCCCTGGCCGCGCCCACCAGGCTGCCCGATTCGGCCTCCAGCGCTTCCTCGATCAGTTGCCGTTCGAGACGCTCGACGGCTTCCACCAAAGTCAGTTTCTCCTTGCCCGCGGCAGCTACGCGAAACGCCTCGGGCAGGTCCGACTCTTGGATCACCGACCCCTTGCACACCACCACCGCGCGCTCGACCACGTTCTCCAGCTCGCGCACGTTGCCCGGGAACGGTTGGCGGCTCAAAAGATCCATGGCGGCAGTCGAGATGCGGCCAATCTTGCGCTGATGCTCGGCCGTAAACTTGCGCATGAAGTATTCGGCCAGCGCAGGGATGTCTTGTGGCCGGTCGCGCAGCGGTGGGAGCGTGATCGTGAAGATATTGATGCGGTAATATAAGTCCTCGCGGAAGGTACCGTTGGCCACTGCGCGCTCGATGTCCACATTGGTCGCCGCGACGATGCGGACGTCCGGACGGAGCGTCTCGGTGCCACCGAGCCGCTCGAACTCACGGAACTGCAGCACGCGCAGCAGCTTGGCCTGGGTCGTCATCGGCAGCTCGCCGATCTCGTCGAGAAACAGCGTGCCGCCCTGCGCCAGCTCGAAACGACCCTTTTTTCGGGCGTGAGCGCCGGTGAAGGCGCCGCGCTCATGCCCGAAAAGTTCGGATTCGAACAGCGATTCAGGCAGCGCCGCGCAGTTGACCTTGATGAAGGGCTGGCCAGCGCGGGGTGAGTTTTGGTGGATGGCGCGGGCCACGAGCTCCTTGCCGGTGCCCGACTCGCCGCGTAGCAGCGCCGTCGCGTTGGTGCGCGCCACCTGGCTCACCTGCTCGTAGATCTGCCGCATCACCCCGCTTTCGCCAATCATGTTGGCGTATTCGAACTGTGTGGAAGCCGCGCCGATGGCCGGGTTTTCGGCGGCTGAAAGATCGCTGTCGAGGCGCGCGGCTTCCTCCTTGAGGGTCTTGCCAATCAGCCCGGCAACCACGTCCAGCACGCCCAGACGTTCGCCGAAACCGCTCGGATCGCGATGGCGGAAGTAGGCCGACAACACCCCAACACAGCGCCCGCGAGCGCTGACCGGAACGGCGACCAGGTTCCAGCCGATGTCCGCCCAGCGTGACAAGTCCGCAATCTCGGACAAAGCCATCGGATCGTGGCGCAGCACTGGCACGACCACGGGCTGATTGGTCGCCGCCACGCGCCCGGCTGCGCCCGCCGAATAGCGCGGTCGAAATGCGTCCGGATCCAGACCATGGGATGCCGCGACGGTAAGCGACCGCGTGTCGCCATTGGCCCAATAGACCACGGAACGCCCGGCACCCAAGCGGCGCTCCAGCACGCGCAGTGCCCCACCCAAGCGCGCTTCCAGCGGCCCTGCCGCTGCCAGCTCACGACCCACTTCGCCGACGGCGATCAGAACTTCCGGGGTCGGCCCGGGGCGTTGCTTCATCTCCCGTAGAATACTCGCAGCGCGAGGTATTCTGCCAGCATGTCGCGCAGTTTCAACGCGCGACGCCCGCCTCGCGCAAGGCACGCGCGACGTGGTCGACGAGCGCGCGCGCAGCGCTGGTCGGCCGGCCCCGTTCCGCGAAAATGGCGTGGATCCCCAGCGGCATTGCGCTGTAGGCCCCGAGCACTTGGACCAGACGCCCCGCTTCCAGGTCACTGTCGACGGTCATGCGCAGGGTCACCAAAAGCCCGACACCCGCCAGTGCCGCTTCGTGAAGCAGGCCGAAATCTGCCGATTCGAAACGAGAGCGCACGGGCACGCTGAAGCTCTGCCGGCGCGCGTCGAGGCGCCAATCCACCCGCAGGGGTAGCGCGGAGTTTCTCAGACACGAGTGCTGAATCAAATCGAACGGACTGGCGATGGCGGGCGCGCGAGCCAAGTACGCGGGGGAGCCGACCACGACCACACGGTCGGAGCCGAGCTTGCGAGATACTGCTCGCAGGCGGCTCGCAGGCAGCACGCGCAGCGCGACGTCGTAGTCGCCCTCTACCAAGTCGACGAGCCGGTCATCGAGCGTGACGCTGAGCGAGACTGCTGGATGTTGCTCCAGGAAGCCATGCATCGCGCGCGCCAAGAGCCCGCGCTGGATGGACGCTGGCGCATTCAGCTTCACCCGGCCGCGCGGGGCTTCCCCCTGCGACAATGCGCTCTCGGCGGCGCGCGTCAACGCTGCCAGCTCGACCGCGTGCTCGAACAGCTGCATCCCCGCTTCGGTCAGAGACAGCTTGCGCGTGGAACGACGCAGCAACTGCACGCCGAGTCGCGCCTCGAAGCGCGCGACGCGCTGGCTGACCGCGGCCTTGCTCAAGCCCAGCTCCGCTGCGGCAAGAGTGAACGACCGCAGCTCGACGACCCGACCAAACACGGCAATTGTCGGGAGATCGTCGAATTCCAAAGGCATGCTTGTTCATATCATATGAACACTGAAGTCACGAGCCGGGGACTAGTCGCGCGCCCGTGGCAGAGCCACCAGAGCAGACATGAAGCGCCATCGACTGCTGCTCGTGCTCAGCGCCTGCTTTTTCTGCGTCGCCCTCGACAATAGCAAGCTCGTGGCTGCCTTGCCCGCGCTGGCTCGCGTGGCCGACCTGAGCCCGACCTGGCAACGCTGGACCGTCGAGGCAGGCCTTCTGGTCTACGCGAGTCTGCTCTTGCTGGGGGGCTCGCTCAGCGAACGCTTCGGACCGCGCCGGATGCTCTTGCTTGGGCTGTGCGGGTTCGGCTGCGCGTCTTTGGCCGGCGCACTTGCCGGTTCTGGCTATCCGTTGATCGCTGCGCGTGCTTGCTCGGGTGCGGCAACCGCGTGCGTCACACCCGCGGCGTTGGCCGCGCTCGAGCATTCGTTCGTCGATCGGGAGCGGCCCGCCGCAATTGCGCTCTGGACGGCGAGCTTCGGCGTGGGCATGGCCATCGGCCCGCTGCTTGCGGGATTGCTGGTGACGCAGGGTGGACTCAGCCTGGTGCTGCTCGGCAACCTGCCACCGCTCGCGCTGTGCGCGTGGGGAACCTTCCACATGGTTCCGACCGATCTGCCGCGCCGCGAGCTGCCGTTGGATTTTCGCGGCGCGAGTCTGTGTCTGCTGGCTGCGGCGTGCTGCTTGTTCGCCATGCTGAGCAGCCCGAGCCACGCCTGGCGCTCGCTCGAGGTATTGGGAAGTGCCCTCGTTGGCGCCGGAGCCCTGGCCTTGGCGCGCCGCTGGCTGCGCCGCGCGCGCTATCCACTGTTCGATCTGTCACTGTTTTCGCAGGCAGGCTTCTCCAGCGCGTTGCTGGTGATTTTCCTGGGCTACTTCGCGTTCTCCGGTGGCTCCTTCGTGGTCGTACAATACTTACAGCTCGCCCGAGCGAAGCCCCCATTGGAAGCGGGGCTATTGAGCTTGCCACTCGCGAGCTCGCTGCTGCTCGGCACGCTCTTCGCGCCGCGGCTGGCGCTGCGCTGCGGCGCACAGCGCAGCCTCTGGCTCAACCTGTCCCTTTCGTGTTCCGGGCTGTCACTGCTCGCCTACGCAAGTGACGGACGAAGCGACCTCTTGCTGTGCCTGGCGCTGGTCCCGTTCGGAGCAGGCTCAGGCGGCGCGTTTGCCACGGCGACCGAGCTGAGCTTGCGCGCGGTCCGTCCGGAGCGCGCCGGGACGGCGGCGGCGCTCAGTGAATCGGCCTTCGAATTCGGGGGCGTGCTCGGCATCGCCGTGTTGAGCATGCTGCTCGGCAGCGCGTCGCTCACGCCGAACAGTGTGGCGGCGCTCGCCCCGCGCGCGCTGTGGACCGGCGTCTGCTCGATGCTGCTCGCCTTGTTGGTGGCCGTTCGCTTGGGTCGTTCCGAGGCTGCGCGCGCTACTCCGAGCGCGTGCTCAGATCCGTGAAGCCGATGCCGATGCGAAAGGCCGTCGTAGCGCGATCGTAGCTCAGCAGGGTTTCGCCGTAGCCGCTGAACAATTGCGCGTACAAGTAGGGCGTAAAGCGCCAAAAATCTCCGTAGCGAGGCCGCCAGCGACCGTTCAATTCGAGGCTACCCACCGACCAATTCTTCGTTCCCTTGCGCAGGTGACTCTGGAGCTCCCAGTCGCCGAGCCAACCCCGACCGCGATCGCTGCCGACGCTGAGAGACAGCTCGCCGTAGCCCAAGTAGCTGGCGATGTCGGGATTGTCGGCCACTCCGAACGGCGGCGCCCAGAGCTGAAGCGCGAGCGCCAGGTAGCGGTGCGCGGCATCGTAGCAAGCAAAGCGGGACTCGCCGTACACTCGATTCCAGCCTCGCGAATTGTCACCCTGCTCGCCCGTCGACTCGTGAATGGCGCCGACCCGCTCCAAGAAGAAGCCACAGCCCGGCTTCGGATCATAGCGCCCCGGCGCGTGAAAGTAGCTGTAAAACAGCTCCGGCGCGTAGTCGTTCTCGGCGAACGGTTGAGAGGTGCGATAGATGTCCCAGAGCGATTTTTGCGTGAACGCGAAGTACGCCGCGTGCTTGCCACGGTTCGGCCAAATGTCGAACTTGGCGCTGAATTGAAATTTGGCTTCGGTCTCCAGGCTGAAGCCGGTGATGAAGTAGTTGTCCTTGTAGAAGGTGAGCAGGTCGAGCTCCGCTTCCTGACTGGGTGCGTTGCTGGGGCCGGGTGGCGTGCCTCCGTGTGAAGCATCCGGGGCCGCCTCAGCGGCGGCGAGCGCGCGCGTCGACAAGCACGCGCTGATCATGAAGAAACAGCCCGACCAACACGAGGAAGCCATGCCAGGGCAGCGTAACGCGCGCCTGGGCGAAGCTCGTCAACGATTCGCCGGATTCAAAAGCTCACTGAGCGGCATTCCCGCCTCAGCATCTCGGTCCTGAGGCAAACCCGCGATTTGTCGCACGGTGGGCGCGAGATCCGCCAAGTGCCGTTGAGCCGGAGCGGCAACGAAGCCGGTCGCGTGCACGGCGCTGCCCGCGGCGATCAGCCAAACGCGGGCCGACTCCGGGAACTTCGCGCCGTGCTCGACGAAGTTGTCCGAGCGCCCATGGTCGGCCGTCACGAACAGCGCGGTGCGCGTGCCATGGGCTGCGAGTCGCGAAAGCTCGTGATCGACCTCGGCGATCCGCGCGTCGGCTCGATGCACGGCAGCCAGATAGCCGGCATAGTCGTTTTGGTGCCCGAACTCGTCCGGCTCACCGAGCCCCAGGAACAAGAACCTCGGCGGGTGCGCCTTCAAGTGAGCAATCGCCAGCTCCGCGGTCACCGCATCCGGACGAAAGCTCGCGCGGCGCGGCAGCGGTTCGGCAACCGCACCTCGCTCGCTCGCCACCCGCGCGATGTCGGGCCAGGAAGTGAACAGCGCGACCTGCGACGGATCGCGCGGCGAGGCCGCGGCAAAGTCATCGAACAGCGTGCGCGCCCCCGCGCTCGTGCACTGATTGTCGCGACAGCCGGTGATTCGACGGCCACTCAGCAGCTCGGCATAACCAGGCAGCGATACGAAGTTCGGACCCGAGGCGCTGATCGTCGCACCGAAACCGGGAGCGCCCAGCGCGGCGCCGTGGGTCGCCACGATGCGATGCAGATTCGGCATCAATTCTGGCGCGCCCAGCACTTCACTCGGCGATAGCCCATGGCTTGCAGCAAGCTTCGCGTCCACCCCCTCGAACACCTCGTGCCAGCGCACGCCATCCAGAGTCACGAGCACGATCGCGATCGGCGGCGTTGACGATTGAGTGCCCGAAGCGGCATGGCCCACGCGTTCGGCATGGACCGCCGGGTTCGGCGACACGAGCAGACAACCGGTGACAGCGAACGCCGCGCACTGCAAAACGAGGCGTTGCAACTGTCGGCCGATACGGGACCGGCCCGTAGCGGCTTCGACTTTGCTTTTCACGATTCCCGAGCATGCACGGCGCGCGTGGCACCCCAGGAGCAGTTGAGTGACAACGGCGGAACGTCTTGGCACGAAGTTCGCAATCTCGGCGTACCTGAGCCCGTTCACCGGGAGGAAGTCATGAACAGCAGCACTGATCGCAAAATTCGCTACGCCGTCATGGGCTTGGGCAATATCGCCCAGGTCGCTGTGCTACCCGCTTTCACTCACGCTCGAGAGAATTCGGAACTCGTCGCATTGATCTCGTCCGACGCCCAGAAATTGCAGGCGTTGGCCGAGCGCTATGCGCTAAAAATCACTGGCTCTTACGAGGATTTGGATCGCATCCTGGCCAGCGGCGCCATCGACGCGCTGTACGTGGCCACCCCGAACACCGAGCACCGCCGCGCCTTGGAGCGCGCCGCTCGCGCGGGCGTGCACGTGCTGTGTGAGAAGCCGCTGGCGGCCACCGTTGCGGATTGCCGCAGCATGATCCAGATCGCGAGCGACGCGCAGATCAAACTGATGACGGCCTACCGCCTGCATTTCGAGCAGGCCAACCTGCGCGCGGTCGAACGCGTGCGCAAAGGCGAGATTGGCGAGCCACGCCTATTCAGCTCCGTGTTCAGCCAACAGGTTCGCCCAGGAGACATTCGCACGCGCGCGGATTTGGGTGGCGGCGCGCTATTCGACATGGGGATCTATTGCGTGAACGCCGCTCGCTATTTGTTCCAAGACGAGCCGACCGAGGTGAGCGCGTTCCGCGTACAAGGGAGCGATCCCCGCTTCGCCAATACGGATGAGATGACCTCGGTGATTTTGCGCTTTCCGCGGGATCGCATCGCGCAATTTACCGCCAGCCACGGCGCGGCACCCGTGTCCGAGTTCCGCGTGCTCGGAACGCGAGGCGATTTGCACCTCGACGCGGCCTACGGCTATCACCAAAAGAGCGAGGAGACGTTGACCATCGACGGCAAGACCAAGGAAACGACCACGCCGCAACACGACCAGTTCGCAGCAGAGCTGCTGTATTTCTCCAAGTGCATCCTGGAAGACCTCGAGCCCGAACCGTCCGGCGAAGAGGGCTTGGCCGATGTTCGAATCTTGGAGTCGATCGTGCAAGCGGCGGCGCTCGGGCGGACAATAACGCTCACGCCCATCCAGCGCGATCAGCGACCCAACGCACGACTGGAGATCAGAAAGCCAGCCACGTCCAAGGTCGAAACAGTGAACGCTCCCTCGCCCAGCAAGTGAGCGAGAACGAGTAAGTGCCAGCGCGGCGGGGGCGAAGCAAGTTGCTCGGCCTCGCCGCTCGCTCAGGATTTCTTGCGCGAGGCCTTGCCCTTGCGCTGGGCTTTGCCCTTGCGCGCCGCCTTCTTCGGCACCTTCGCACCAGTCGCACGTGCTTCGGACAAAGCGATGGCAATTGCCTGCTTTCGACTCTTGACCTTCTTCTTCGAACGGCCGGATTTCAACGTGCCACGTTTCCGCTCGTGCATGACCTTCTTCACGGTCTTGCCCGCCGCAGAGCCGTACTGCTTCTTCCCCTGCTTTTTCCTGCTCTTCTTGGCGGCCATGATCTCTTGCTCAACCCGCGGGTTTGCTGCCCGGTGCGGTCGACGAACTCTTGCTATCGAAGCTCTGTCGCAGACGTTTGGCCTGCTTCAAGTGCTCCTCGACCTTGGGTTTGATCTCTAGCAAGTAGGCCTTCAAATTCGCATCTTTGACGTTCGGCAGTAGTTTGTCGTTGATGGTATCCAAGACCTTTTGGTGGCCCGCGATCTGCGCGCGGATGTAGGCTTCGTCGAAGCCCTTGTCCGATTCGGTCTTGAGCACGTCGAGCATGGCGCCAGCATCCGCATTCAGCGCCGTCGAAACGCCACTGTCCTCGGTCTTCAGCTTGAGCTTGGCTTGCTTTTGTTTGGCGTCGCCGTGGTGCACCAACATCATCGCCGCGAAAGCTTTCACGTCCGCATCTTTGGATTTGACCTGAGCGATTTTGGCTTGGGCGATCTCGGCCGTGTTGGCGGCCTCGGTAACCGCCGCGATCTGTGCGTCGTTCAGCGCGTCGGGCTTGGCCACGGGCGGCGGCGCGCTGCTGTCACCGGCCGGGGTCGCTATGTCGATTCCCGCCGGAGTCTGCGCGGTCCCTGCGTCCGGGTCGCGTGTTTGATCGGTGGGCGGTTCGGCGCTGGGCATGGTCGATGGCGCTTCGGCCGCCTTTTGCTCGCCCGCACACTGAATGAAAGGCAGCGTGACTAGCG
>Ga0247783_1000160_pt1 | contig 19509 bp, 13 predicted proteins | sample UWRJL064202C5_FD_179911 | JGI IMG/M metagenome (GOLD analysis project Ga0247783, IMG submission 179911) | Plant litter microbial communities from Arlington Agricultural Research Station in Wisconsin, United States - UWRJ-L064-202C-5 | ecosystem: Environmental > Terrestrial > Plant litter >...
GGATGGTGCCAATTTTTTCTTTCAATTGCAGATGCAACTGAGTATTGGTGCGCAACATCAATTGCGCCAGCTGGATGCGCTCTGCTTCTGATTGCAACTGGGCTTTTAATTCGGTGGGATTGTGACTACCCACTTCTTCCACTACAAATTTTACCAGTGCGCCGCCGGCCACATCACTGATGGATTTCAAACGTAAAATAGTGCCCCAATGTACTGCCGCCAAATGGTCGATAAAAATCGGCAGGGTCGCCAACTCATGGTCAGCTAACCGGTAGGGATAACGCAGCTCGATAGTAATTGCCTCGGCAAAAATGCGCTCGAATTCATGGCTGCGGTAAATTGTTTTTTCTTTGCCGCCTTTGTCCCAATAGGCGTAAGTGCAGTCAATACTGGCGATACTCCAACCCACCGTGGTGATTTTCCACAATTTGGCACCGGTAATATTGGCACCGGTCATTTTTGTTTTAGTGAGGTTGGCATTGCGTAAATCGCAGTAGGATAAATTGGCTGCGGTGAAATCCGCTTTGTGCAAATCCAAACCAGTTAAATCAACACCACTTAAATTGGCCGATTTGAAAATGGCGCCAGACAGACTTGCACTGCGCAAATCGGCCTTGGTGAGATTAGCGCCGGTAAACAAGGTGCCGGTTAAATCCGCACCCTTAAAATTGACGCCTTGCAGATTGGAGTTAGTGAGATCGACCCGCGCCAATTGTTGCCCTTCAAGATTACTGCCTGCGAGCGAGACATCGCGCAGTATCAAGCCGCTGATATCATGTCCACGAAAATCAATATTTTCGAGGCGTGCATTACGCGTATTCGCGGTGAGCATATTGGCGAGAAATAATACTGAATTGCTGAGATCGCAATTGGAGAGATTGGTAGCGATTAATTTTGCATTGGAGAAATTATTGTTTTGCAGTTCGGAATACTGGAGGTTTGCCAAAATCAGATCGGCATATTTAAAACTGCACTGAGTAATACGGGCATTGCGCAGGGATATTTTCGATAGATCATACTCATCGAAATTCATGCCTGCCAGCTCAATGCCATCGAGATTGATCTCGCCCATCGCTTGGCGCTTACGCCAATTGTTCCAGGAAATAGCGCCTTTTTTCAGTTCTTGAAGTATGCGTTCTTTATCCATAATTAATTACATCGGTAATAAAAAGGTGATGAAACAATCCAGGAGGATAATATTATTAATTATCTTCGTTTTTTCTAATCAACATCATCGGATGCCCTACCTCAAGGGCACCTTCAAAATATTCCTGCCCGATTAAATGCGGGGCAACATTCGCCCAGCCATAACTACCCTGGCCGCACGCAGAGGTAACCTTGCCCAGCGCCAGGTCTCCCGCCTGAATAAGATCGCCGTCTTCAACTTTGCGATAACCTTGCGGAAACGGATGCATAAACAGACCGACCAGATCAGAAAATGTGCAGAGTATATAGCAGCCAAATAGGGGAAGTGTAAAAAAATGGGGGGAATAAAAAAGCCCCCACACAGGAGCCCAAGCACGTATACCATTGCCCTTTTCACCCTGCAAACGAGCGGTAGCGGATTTAAAGTTTTATCAAAGGAGTGTTGCACTTGCATTAAATAGGGTAAAAGATGTACTGCGTAACAGTCCATCTTCATCGACACTCAATCAGGGAATCAGTTATGAGTAGCCTAACCTTAGTGCACGTATTACTCAGTTTGTTAGCCATAGCCGCCGGTGTAGTAGTGCTCTATGAGATGATCGGCCCGCGCATCGTATCCCGCTGGACACAACTCTTTTTTATCACCACCGCCGTCACCTGTTTAACAGGCTATGCCCTCCCCGCCGATAAATTATTGCCCTCACATATTGTCGGCCTGCTTACCTTGTTGGCATTGGCGGCGGCTGGCTATGCGCTCTATGTACGCAAGCTACTCGGAAAATGGCGCCCAATTTATGTAGCGACTGCCACTACCGCCCTCTACCTCAATGTGTTTGTGGCGGTGGTGCAAGCGTTTATGAAGGTGCCGCCTTTGCAAATATTGGCGCCAACACAAACAGAACTACCGTTTATTGTGGCGCAGGTAATTGTATTGTTGCTCTTCATTATATGGGGTGTGATGGCGGCGAAACGGTTATTAAAAGAAGGTTAATCAAATAGAAACAGTGACGTCGCCATCGAGCGCAATTAACAAGCGCGATAGCTCCGCCTGAGAGTGGGTACCTGTTTTTTGCATAATGATCTTGAGTTGGCCGCGTGCGGTTTCCACCGTAGTGCCGCGCAGCCCCGCAATATCATTGATATTTTTATTTTTCAACAAGGCTTTCATGATGCTGCACTCAGTGGGAGTGAGTGCGTAAGCCTGCTGCATATAAGCATCAGAGACCGTATTGGGACGATCAGGATCGCCAACAAAAACGGCAATTGCTACCCCCTCTTTGCAGAGTTCATTATCGGTAAGGGTGTCGATCTTTGTAAGCGTTAACTTCAATGGGTGCGACGAATTTGCACCAGTTACCGCAAAATCAATGCTGGCTTTGGTTTTCTCTTCGCGATCAGGGGCCAGGAGCGACGCCAGCAAATGCTGTAGCTGTTCGTTGTCCTGGGTTCTTGATAAATAAAGCTTTCCATAACGACCTATCTCAAGGCCATTATGAGCCTCAAGAATACGTGCAGCTTCCGCATTGGAAAATATTACCCGCAGCTCTGAATCCAACAAAAAAACGCCCTGATTAATCCGCTTTAATACTTCCTGTATTGCCTGGTTCACCTGCTTTACGCTACTGATATGATTGTGAATTTTTATAGCCTGTACCAAATGTGGTGTGATTCGCGCCAAAAAACTCAGCTCGCTTGGCCCTAATGCCGCCTCCCCAAGAAAACTGCGCACACCCAAACCAGAACACATCATATTGTCATGCAATAAAATAATACCCGCCTGAAATGCCAGTTTCGGCAAAAAGGTTTGCATATATTCATCCCCGACAATCTGATCGTAACTTTTACCGGTAATACGAATTAAATCATCAGGGGTTACCACTTCACCTTCGCGAAAATCGATTAACTGTTTGTGTAAATCAGCAGCCTCCACATCAATAAACTCTTGCAGGTACTTTTCAATCATTCCCTCCTTATTGCGCGCCGCAACGGCAAAATTACGTGTACGGCACTGGGCATCGTAAAAAAACATGGTGCATTGGCCCGCGCTACACATCTCCGCAATACACCGCAATACATTGCCCCAGCGGTCGGGAGCTAAAGCCGCCTCATAAATTCTACTGATAAGTTGACTTTCCTGATCACCCAGCTCGAAGACTTTCATAGCTCGAATCCCTCAAAAATAATCTTCACCAGCATAATAGCCAGCCAACATTCATGCATCTCCCAAATGGGGGGGGAAAGTATCAGACGCAACCTTGGGAATGGCTGGCGAGCTGGAAAATTCCCGGCTCAACAACATCAATAAACGAACCAGCTCAGGCTGACTTGAAGTATGGGTTTTATGCATGAGTGATTTAATTTGCCAGCGAGTTGTTTCCAAGGTAGTGCGGCGCTGCCTGGCAATTTCTGACACATCGCAGCCATTAACTAATAAATTGGCGACTTGAATTTCAGTGCGGGTAAAACAATACGCCTGTTGTAGATAGACTTGGGGGGTTTTACGCAAACGCTCGGGGTCATTTATAAATACCGCCAACCGAACCTGTCCGGTATTCGATAGCGCTGTGTCGCCAAGCGGTAAAATATTGATTTTGATAGGATGCAACTTGCGTGGAATTTTAAGTGGCAGGTTAAAACCGTGTTCATCATCATAGTGAATCCCACCAGTTGCCATGAGCGATTGGCGCAACAGTTTGTCTAGGTGCGACTGCTGCGTTGCATCGCCAACAAGCAAATACCCGGCCCTATCGATCGCTAGCGGTGGATTAGCAGTAATAATTTTTTGCGCCTCAGGTGCAACAAACAGCGCCTGCAAATTGGCATTCAGCAATAAGACGGCCAAATTGGAGCACTTGAGAGTCTCTACCAACACCTGATTGGATTTCTTTAAGGTACTTAACTGGCGATAGATATATATAGCGCGTGCAATATGGGGTGCCAGCCGCTGCAGAAAAACGCAGGTATCCTGGGCTAATTGGCCAACGTCCAGACAGCCATGAAATCTCAGCAGAGCGATTAATTGGGAACGATGGATCAATGGAACATAAATGGCCGACTCATCATTGCCCTGGGGAAAGTTTTCCACCCAAACAGGTAGCACCCCTGCAATAGAGTCCGGAAGTGTATGAATAACCGCAGATTGGTTTATATCAATAAGTGTTTTGCTGGTGGGAAGATTTTCTTTCAGCCTGTTCCACAAGCTATCACCATCATGAACAGTCAAAAAATTACCTACCGGTAATTGGTTATCATAGAAAAGTAATTGCGCATCATTTGCATGAATGTAGTGAGCAATCGCCATAACCACTGGGTGCCATTTTTCCGGGGCCATGGCAGCCGCATAGATTTGCTGGAGTAGCTGGCTTTCTGTCTCGCCCAATTGATATTTACTCATCACCCCAACAGTCCGTGCTTTATAGATGTGTTATTTGAGATTAATCCAATTAATAGAGAAATGCCACCTATATGGGGGATGAGTAAAAAGCTCTTATCTCTCTAAGCTGGAATAACAACAGTTACATTAATACATCAACACTTGATGCGTCGAAATATTAAACACTTAATATTTAAATACCCTGTTTTACCGTCGCAAGATCGCCAATCAGTTTGAGCCACTAATAGCGACTTGCGTCCCCTACTCCAAACAAAAGAGGCCACAGCAATGAGTTTACTTAGGAAGGTAAAAAAACTAATCAACGCTATTCCCGTTATTGGTCCTTACATAAACAAGGGCATAGATCTCTTCATATTGATTTGTTGGCATATGCCGATACTGGGAAAGTTTACCAACCGCATGATTATTAATGATCTAGCGACGTTAACCACTCCCAGGCCCCGACCTTTTAGCCTTTGGCATCACAAAGACCCAGCATCCAGTACAACAGGTACTGGTTCCGTTAGTGATTACACTTCATGGTACTCATTAACAAATAAAAAATTCTATAGCCGCCATATGCCCCCAATAGTAACGGACAAAGAATTACCTGGCATCCCTCAACTTCTCGAACTTTTTAAACGTCCAAAAAGTTCACCTATGATTAAAGACAGGAACAGTTTGTTATTTATGTTCTATGCACAATGGCTTACTGACAGCGTGCTACGAACAGACATGACAGATCGCCGCAAAAACACCTCCAACCATGAGGTTGATCTTTGTCAAATTTATGGCCTAACCGAAGCAGTCACCAAAAAATTACGCCAACCCAACAGCGGAAAACTCAAATCACGGATCGAAAAGGGTCAGGAATATCCAGATTTGCTTTACACCACCGATGCGCAGGGCACACTAATAGTTAAACCTGAATATAAATGTGAAGAATTAGAGGCCTTCATCACCGCCCAAGATACTTTCCTTAAAAGAAGCAAGATTCCCCTTGAACGAAAAAAGGATCTTTATATTACTGGCCTAGAAAATGGCAATTCTTCAATTGGCTACACGGCTTTTACAACTTTATTTTTACGCCAACACAATAAAATTTGCGATGAACTGGTCAATACCTACCAGAATGATGCCGAGTGGAATTCCAGTGATGCTGATTACTTTAATGAGCGCGTATTTCAAACCGCACGCCTGATTAACATCGCCATTATGTTGAAGTTAACATTGGAAGAATACATCAACCACATTTCCGGCCGCGCCAATTTCACACTGGACTGTCGCTTTGCAGAAAAAAATCTCTGGTATCGACCCAACTGGATAGCAGTTGAATTTAATTTATTATACCGCTGGCACAGCATGGTTCCCGATACAATTACTGTGGGCAATAATCCTCCCACTTGGGATTATCGTTTTAATAACGCATTATTTGAAACGCACGGTTTGGATAATGTGATAACCGCACTCTCCAGCCAAGCCGCCGGAAAAATTTGCTTACAAAATACGCCTGAGTTCTTATGGCCAGCAGAGCAATTTAGCTTGCAAATGGCGCGCGACTTTAAACTGCGCTCTTACAATGATTACCGGGAACAATTTCAACTGGATCGATTAAAGGATTTTTCTGAACTAACAAGCGACAAGCCATTAGCTGCACAACTAGAAACATTATATGCTGGCGATATCAATAAACTCGATTTTCTAGCGGGATTATTTGCTCAGGAGCCCGCCAGTGGGAAATTGTTCGGCGACCTTCTTGTGCATATGATTTCCTATGATGCTCTCACGCAAATTTTTACCAATCCGCTGCTGTCAAAAAATATCCTTACTGTTGAAACTTTATCCGAGAAAGGAATGGAAATATTGGACAGCATATCGTCATTTCATGATCTGGCAAAATTGAATTCCGATACCGGTGAAGTAACCGCTACATTTTCTGTGTCAGCCGCTGTCGCTACAAGCTCCCAACAATCACAGCACTCATATCCAACACAATCCCAGCCATCGCAACAACCGGCACAAGAAGCTGTCACTCTGGCACAAGGTGAAAATCTTTGATGCAAATCAAGTATGAATGAGCAGTTATTGCTGCTCATTCAACTTCAAAAAAAATCACCCCCCAAATGGTGGATGCGGTGACTTTTTAAAATCCATACATTAGCAAAAATTATCAGCACTTAACGCAGCGAATTTTTTGCAGCAGTTATTGTTTAGTTGTCACATTTAGCACGCAAGGCCGATCCTGTTAAAATTTAAACAAGCAGCCGTGATATTAATACCGCATCTAAACGAAAACATATTAAGGTTTTATTGCATGCAGATTATTTTGAATTTACCAACACAACTGATCGGCGCCTATTACCTGGGCAATTACTCTCATGTAAAGCTGAATTTGTTGATGCACGTACTGACCAGTTTTCAACTGAAACTAGAACCATTACATCCGTGCGCTGCTACAAAAGAATTACAATCTTATTTTTATGCGGCAGCGGATATCGGCAATGTATCCCAAGTGATTGAGCGATGCATCGCTTGGGATTTTTGGAAGCAGTTTATCCCAAACTTGTCGATGAACCGCCTCGTCAATCTTGCGGCGGCGGAAGATGCATGAGCCACTGCAATTTATATCACCGACCGGATCAGCATTTCCACCTGGATAAAGGAGGTCATTTATGCGCGTCATTATTAAGGCTGACGAACCGACCACATCATAGTTATTGGATGCCATTGCTGGTGCAGCGTCTGTCGAAATCAACGTGACAGAAGTAGATGCAAGCGCTGCCCCAAAACCTGATCTAAAGGAATATACCTATTGGAATTAACCCAACAGGGGGCGCAAGGATGTGCCACCCCAACCGATCGAACCCTCGCTGCTCCTCCGCACTGCTACTTTGTGAATCTCCATTACCCACCCGCTCCACCCAGCCAGATGCTTTTATCAAGAACGCTTTCACTAACAAGACGCTTTCTTTATAGTACGCCCGCTGAAAAAATTCCCTGCCATTGGCGGTGCCGATCCATTCCCCACCGCCTGCATCACGAGGTTAAGCCCCATGGCCCAATACGTATTTAGCATGCACAGGCTCGGCAAGATCGTGCCGCCCAAGCGTGAAATCCTGAAAGATATCTCCCTCTCCTTCTTCCCCGGCGCCAAAATTGGTGTACTCGGTTTGAACGGCTCGGGTAAATCCACTCTGTTGCGCATCATGGCTGGCGTAGACCAGGATTTTAACGGTGAAGCCCGCCCGATGCCGAACCTGAAAATCGGCTATCTGCCGCAGGAACCACAACTCGATCCCGCCAAAGATGTACTGGGCAATGTGCAAGACGGTGTGCGCGAAGCGGTTGATGCGCTGGCTGAACTCGACCAAATCTACGCCGACTACGCCGAACCCGATGCCGACTTTGATGCGCTGGCGAAAAAACAAGCCAAATGCGAAGACGTGATCCAAGCTTGGGATGCACACAATCTGCAACACACATTAGAAGTCGCCGCTGATGCCTTGCGTCTGCCGCCGTGGGATGCGGATGTAACTGTGCTTTCCGGTGGTGAACGCCGCCGTGTTGCGCTCTGCCGTTTGTTGTTGTCGCGCCCCGATATGCTCTTGCTCGACGAACCTACCAACCACTTGGACGCCGAGTCGGTTTACTGGCTGGAACAATTCCTCCACAACTTCACCGGCACCGTAGTGGCGATTACCCATGATCGCTACTTCCTCGATAACGCCGCCGGTTGGATTCTGGAACTCGACCGCGGCCACGGCATTCCGTACGAAGGTAACTACACCAGCTGGCTGGAACAGAAAGATGCGCGTTTGGAGCAAGAACAACGCACCGAAGCTGCACACCAAAAAGCACTGAAAACCGAATTGGAATGGGTTCGCCAGAACCCTAAAGGCCGCCAAGCCAAGAGCAAGGCGCGTCTTGCCCGCTTTGATGAATTGCAATCGCAAGAATTCCAGGCACGCAACGAAACCAACGAGATCTACATTCCACCGGGCGAGCGCCTGGGCGACAAAGTAATCGTGCTGGAAAACGTGAGCAAAGGTTACGGCGATCGCCTGTTGATCGACAACTTGTCACTGAGCATTCCTAAAGGTGCAGTGGTGGGTATTGTCGGCGGTAACGGTGCCGGTAAATCGACTTTGTTCCGCATGATCTCCGGCAGTGAAAAACCGGATAGCGGTACTGTGACGCTGGGCGATACCGTAAAAGTCGCTTACGTTGAACAGAGCCGTGAAAACCTCGACGATAAACATTCTGTTTGGGAAGCGGTATCCGGCGGTGCTGATGTATTGAAAATCGGCACCTACGAAGTGAGCTCGCGCTCCTACCTCGGCCGTTTTAACTTCAAAGGTGGCGATCAACAAAAACGTGTCGGTGAATTGTCTGGTGGTGAACGCGGCCGTTTGCATTTGGCCAACACATTGAAGCAAGGCGCGAACGTTCTGTTACTCGATGAACCCTCAAACGATTTGGACATCGAAACCCTGCGCGCATTGGAAGATGCAATCCTCGCCTTCCCCGGTTGCGTATTGGTGATCTCGCATGACCGCTGGTTCCTCGACCGTATCGCAACGCATATCCTCGCGTACGAAGGCGATTCGGATATTGTGTTCTTTGAAGGTAACTACACGGATTACCACGAAGACTTTGTTAAGCGTAAAGGTCAGGATTCACAGCCGAAGCGTATGAAGTACAAACCGCTGAAAGCGTAAACCAAAATAAATCCGGAAAGAGAAAGGCCGCTCACATGAGCGGCCTTTTTTTGTTGCCTGCATTCACACAATAAACCGCAAGCTGAACTGATTGATGATTTTAAAAATCGATGGATTGAAAAATTTATAGCATCACAACTTGAATACCTTATTCAGGAAATCAATCATGTCAGTGACTGCAGGTTCAGGTGCTCTCACACTCGATTGCCTGAGTGTGATGCACGGGATCACGAGGCAAAGAAAATTCGACCAGCAGCCGCCCGTTTCCCGTCCAGCTTACCCACTTGAACCGCCGCCCGGACGCACCCCGTTCTACCGATGTTTCTCTGCCCACTTTCCCTGTTCCATACTTCCTTATTTCACTTAATCTGTGTGAGGATAGGGCCCGCTTCCGGGTGGTGGTGAACCCTGTGGTGTTGCTGGACCATTATGGTCTGGTCGACCAGGATCAGTGTAGCCTCCACCGATAAAAACTGGTGTACCTGTGCCTCCCCCTATGCCAATTTCCTCATCAATGAGTGCGATTGTTGGATCCTCACCGCCAGCCCACCCGAGTGGCAGCGAAGCAATATCAATACTTGGTCTTCCAGGCCCCCAATTAGGATTCGTCGGGGTTTTGTTGTGCATGAATTTCGCCTCAGCTTGCCGCACTGTAGAAAACGCGTTTAGACCGCCACCAGAGTCAGCGTCAGGATTGACGTACTTAGCTAGAACCCCAACCCCATAGCCAATTCCAACACCCGCGGCAACCGATGCCACAAAGACTCCCGCTGTCAGAGGCACGGTAACCGGCGCTGTTGCCGCAGCGACGCCTATTGCAACAATACCGAGGACACTTGTAACCACAAGGGCTACTGCATCAAGATCATCGTTCGAATACAAAGACACATCATTCGGAATTCTAAATCCTGGCGGCAACTTCCCACTTCCGCCTCCAGCCCCCTCGGCAGTTGGACCATTGCTACCACTGCCAAGTCCGAACAATTCGAGATACCCCTGGGTTTGTCTGCCGATGGCCCCGCGGACACTAGCGCTATATTGTTTGACAAATTGATTGCCAATCTCTTTGTCAAAACCATTCAGAATTGCCGATATCTCCGGAGCTATGTGAATGCCACCAATACTCGAAAGCGAACTATTAACCCAATCGTTCAAATAGTCACCCGAGAGAATTGAGTTTGCCAAACTAGAAGCCGTTGTGCTCCTTGACGGAATTTCCACCTTTACGCCGTTAATTTCTTTTACAAAAGAATCACCGGTCAGTTCATAGCCATACCTCTCAGCGAAGAAGTTGGGGTCGTTCTCGCTTAACAAACCGCTCGCAAGCCCCCGCCCATTATGTGTGTAATAGTAGTTGGATAGTTCATCCCGGTTTACGATGAGTTGAACGGGTATAGATCCAATACCATAGAAATAGGATCGCACTAACACGCCATTCTCATATTCTTCGATGAGAAGTCGCCACGCCCACACATACGTGTATTCTGTTATGTGGCCTGCCTGATCGGTCACAACCTTGCGCACTTGTCTACCTAACAAGTCATAGAAGTATTCGATTGTTTTTGTTCTGTTTCCGTGGGCGTCATAACATTCGACTTTGATAAGCTTGTTATCCTGGTCATATGTATAAAGACAATATCCGGGGTTCGGCTTGTCTTTGACTTCGCCTTTGACTTCGCCTTTGACTTCGCCTTTGACTTCGCCTTTGCCTTCGCCTTTGACTTCGCCTTTGCCTTCGTCTTCGCCTTCGCCTCTGCGTATGCAGTTACCGTTCGCATCGTATTTGAACGAAAGGTCGCCAAAGTGTTGGTATTTGTTGAGTTGGTTGATGGCGCCAGTCTTTTCGGCAATAGTCTGGCCTCGTCCGTCAATGTCAAGTCGACGCTTCCATGAGCCCTCCGGGAAGTGCTCATACAATGTTTCCTGCTCAAATGAACTGCTCGGATCGAAGACATCTTGAACACCATATTGGGCCTTAGTCGCTCGATTGGCATTATCGTAGTAGTAACGTTCACCGTATGTTGAGCCTTCGCTCAACTGAATTTCGTGAGTCATCTTCCCGCTGTCATCGTATTGGTACCGGAAGCCCTCAACAAGTTTGTGATCGTCTGTGCTCCTGTACTCTATTGATTCCAAATGTTCCTGCGAGTTGTAGGAGAAATCCGTTTCGATCATTTTACCCAACAGCAATTTCGCTATCTGATCATTGGCGCGATAGATAAAGCTCGCGATCGTTTCTTCCGCCTTATTCTTTACAGCGGTGACGCGATTTTGAATGTCATATGCTTTGTGGATTTCTTCTCCGCCCGGATAAATTAAGCTGGTGAGGTTTCCGGCAGAATCATGTGCGCATCGAAGTTTACGATCGCCTTGTTCTTCAGCTAGCAAGCGCGAGAGGGAGTCATAAGTTCGCCGAATACTCGCATCGGGCGCAATTGCGCCAACCATCCTACTCAATCCATCATACTCGTACTGCTCGACAGTTTCTTTGCCCGTGTTTTTGATCAAGCTTCGCCGTTCTACAAGTCGATTTGACGCGTCATAGCGGTTATTGATCTCATTTTCGTTCTGATCAACTATCCTAACGATATTTCCATTCGCGTCATAATCAGCTTTTGCAGCATTGCCATCGGGGAAAACCACTCCGGTCTGGCGGTCAAATGCATCGTAGCCGTACTCCGTCCGTTTTCCTGCGGCGTCGGTGTAGCTTGAGAGACGGTAGTTATCGTCATATTCAAAGTGGCGTACCATTTTGTGGGCCGGGCTGTTATCCAACGCATCCGTAATGGTGAATGCGTGGCCCATTCTGCGACCCAACGAATCGTCAATATAGTGAATCTCCATCCCGGCTTTATCCACATAATTGATGACATTCCCAAGCGCATTGTAGGCAAATCGTTCTGGTGCCTCATCGTTTTCCTGTTGGGACTCAAGCCGATCCATTGCGTCATAGTTTCTTCGCACCACCCGCTCAAATCGTCCTCCTTCGACTTCCGGCCCAAGGTGTTTCATCAATGTGAGATTGTTGTTCTCGTCATACTCAAAGAACAATTCCTCTCCCGTCAGGTCTCTGGTCTTTATGATCCGACCTACTCCATCATATTCAACACCCACAACGTTGTTCGTTTCTGTCCACACTTGCCCCGGGAGACCATTCTTAGCGTATTCCAGTACGGTTGAAACGATCCCTTCCTCACCATTCCATTTGCTTTTTCCAAGTGGATGTCCGGTGGAACAATCGTGCCATGCCTTGTCAACTCGGTACGCTCTATTCCATTGATCAAAATGATACCTTGCTTCCATCAATGGTACGCGACCACGGTGGCCGCCCCCAGATTTTGTCGTTGCCAAGGTATCGGCGTTATCAATTTCCACGCGCACTACGTTATCCGCCTCGTCAAACCACTGCGTTTTTTTCGTGCCAGTTGGGCTCGTGAACCCTTTGTATCGGTGGTAACCATCGTAATGGTGCGCCGTTGTTTTACCATTGCCGTCTGTGTAGGTTCTAACAGCACCATTTGCGGTGTAGGTGAATCGATCGGAGAAAGTCTCACTCGTGCCAACGCCAAATGTCTTCTCGATGAGTAGGTTGCGTTCGTCATAGACGTATTCTGTTGCATTCCCCAGCGGCTGGAGTTGTCGAATAATTTTCTCGTCGGCATCCCTGATGAAGTGCTCAGTTATTATTTTGGCGTCGCCGACAATTTTTCGCAGAGTCACATTGTCTAGGGCGTTATATTCTTTTATCTCACGCCGAGTAGATGATGTAGCGGTTATTCTCTGATTCGTTTCATCATATTCAAGTCGTTCAAATGATTGAGCCGATTCGATCTCGTTGTAATTAGCGTCGTATTTGTAATCGATTTTGTATTTGAAAGGTTCTCTGCCGGTAACACTTTCCACCCTTCCCATCGCGTTGTACCGCAAATGTGCCGGGTTGCTCTTTCCATCCAACACCCTCGTCACATTACCGAAATTATCGTAGGCGTATTCGTTTGTAATCTTTTTTCCATTTGCATCACGAACTACGCGTGCAAGATAACCACAGACTATGTCGGGATTGTCTGTTGCATTGTTTAATCCGCGCGTACCGATACGGTCAACCACGGGATAATAGTGGTATTCAGTTATGGTTCCATCAATATGCCTTCTTCGCAGTAGCTGTCCCATAGAGTTGTATTGACGCCTATCCCTTTGAGTCCTATTAAATGGGGTTGGTCTTTGTGCGTCTCCATTGACAGGCTGAATGGTCACTGACGGGTAACTCGTAACAACGAGATTTCCCTTCACATCGTATTTATATGACGTCTTGTTGCCTCGCGAGTCTATGTGTGCGGTTGTGAATTGGAACTTTGATTCATATTTATATTGTGTGACAATTTTCGTTTGGTCACTCTCTACCCCGTCTGCGGGTATCTCTGTGACCTGCAAGAGATTGCCCTGCCGCAGGTGGTTCTTTTCGTCTTCACTGTAGACCCATTCCGTCTTATTCCCTGCCGGGAAAATGCGACTGATTAGTTCCGAATTCTTGTTGTATGCCGAGGTTGTGATAAGTGGAACATTGTTTCCACTTATGCCCGTTCTATCTTCCGGTGCAAATGACTCTTTGCGGACAAGGAGCGTACTCGAAATAACATTACCGACCTCGTTATGTTCGATTACCATCTGGCTTCCGTTTTTCCTTATACATGTTGTGCGGTAGGTGAAGAAACCGTTTTTGTTTTCATCAATAGCGTCATATTCCATCCTGAACACGCCGCTCCCGTGCTCTTGCGCCACGACCTTTCCTGATTGGTCATAAGAATTCACTAAATACTTTTGACCCTTAGCATCGATGACTGAAATTATCCTATGGTTGGTGTCGTAGGCGTACTTTACCGAAGTGCCATTTTGGAAGTCAGCTGTTGCAGGTTGGGTGACTTCGATCAGGCGATCATCTTTGTCAAAGGTGTATTTCCAAGTTCGCCCAGCGTGATCACGTAGTTCTTGCAGCAGACCCTCATTGACCGATATGGCGATCTCTCGTTTTAACGTATCAATAATGACAATCCCGTTAAGAGAGTAGGAAAATTGAATATTATTTTGATTTCTGTCCTCAATACTTACAATTCTCCCATCTCGTTCCGGAACTTCAAACCGATATGTTTGTCCGTAGCGCTGATGAATAAGATACTGTTTCTCCTCTTGCAAGAGAACTCCATAAAATCCAGTTGGAGGCGTGTAGTTACCATTTTTTCCACTGACGAATTTGTACACCTGACCCGCACCGTCGTGATAGATAATATCGTTGCCCTCGCGTTCAATCTTCTTCGCTATGCTGCTTGACCAGCCTCGCCCCATTTCTCCAATATGATCAGCGAGCGATGAACGATAAGCCCGAATGAATTTGAAGTCGAATCCCCGACCGGTCAGTTGCAGGTCAGTGTAGACTGGTGCAAATTCTCCACTATGACTATAGATGGATGCGCCAATCATATTTGCATTACGAATAGGTGCTTGCTTCATATCGGTCTTCATGGTGTCCGCCTTGAATGGTTTGAAGTTATGAGTAGAAAACGAAAACGAGTATTCCCAAGTTGTTCAATCACGCTCGATCAGGCATCTGCCAACCGCCTGTAACAGGCTAATTTATGTAGATGATTTTTTTGTGCCAGAGTTTTTTTCAGACACAAAACGAGTGCCCACATAAATTTCGGCCTGATTATGGTTGTTATGTGTTTGCAGCGAACACATAGCGCCTGTCTTGTTCTCGATCATTAATTGCGCTCACAAAGCACTAACATATAGCAAAGACATTTAAGCTCGCGCCCCCTAAATGGGGGGCAACCGAGCGCCTAAGAGACACCTCAAATTCAAACGGTATTCCAGTTTGTCTAAATTAAATCATGATAAATTCTTAACTAACGAACCGTGGAGTAAAAGAAGGTTCATCTGTCAAAAATACCGTTGGGATGGAATGAAGATAGTGTGCGCGAATTATTCATCGCTGGATTACGGAGATCGGCTTGGACCGCTCTGCGTACGGCAGGCATTCGCTGTGCCGCGCCAAGGTATCGCCCATTTACTAGTTCACTAAAAATTACATGCCGTGCAATTTTTTTTTGTAACCACCAAGTTGGAAAGTACGGTGAGCAATTTGGGTATCGATGTGAACGATGGACTGAAAATCGAGGAGCGAAAACAAATCTGATGGGAATTGTTAGCGGAATTAATGCACCATTTTGTGTTGAGAGAAGAACGGATGTAAAACCGGCCTCAGTTTCGCGGACTATATGCAACAAAATATATTTGTCCTGGCGAATATGCATGGCTCATATATCAACGACGAAAACCAGGAAATAAAATACGGCGCTGCGCTTAATGCGGCTGCTCAATTTTCTTCCAAGGTATGAGCACTTCCAGCTGATCAAGAAACTTTTCGCGACGGGTTTTACGTTTTTTTGATGGCGTATTCAGCTTCAGCGAAGGTCAGTTGACTCATAATTATGTCTCCGGTTGGCGATGCAGAAATTTATCATTTTTTAGGGGTTTTTCAGAGGTTCTGTAGAGTGTGATAGGCGGAATATTTCTGGATCATGGATTTCCTTTAACGCCGCGACTTAACTTATTTCTAGTGGAGCGAAGCGGATGGTTGACCACTTTGTTAGGTTTGAATTTTTATTGGTAGCGTAGAAAACCACGTCCTTTGGACGTGGTCATCAGTGATAGGCTCCGCCTGTCACGATTAGAAAACCCATGTTAAAACCAAGTTGAGTTGTCCCCACAACATCAACGAGGAAATAACATGAGTCGATTTGGTAAGTTATCGCATGTGGTCTGGCATTGCCAGTACCACATAGTATGGACGCCGAAGTATAGATACAAAGTATTGAAAGGCATGGTCGCGCAGGATGTGCATAACTGCATTCATATTTACTGCGGAAGATTAGGGTGCGAAATTGTTGAATTAAATGTGCAGCCAGATCATGTGCATTTGTTGGTAAAGGTTCCGCCGAAAATTTCCATATCTGAATTGATGGGTACCTTGAAGGGAAAAACAGCACTGCGATTGTTTTCAAAGTTCCCGTATTTAAAACAGAGGCCCTATTGGGGTAATCATTTTTGGGCGAAGGGGTATTGTGTTGACACGGTGGGTCTTGATGCTGAGATGGTGCGTAAGTACGTAAAGTATCAGGATGAGCAGGATAAGAAACACGAACCGCAAAATATGAAATTAATTTAATTCAAGTGTGGGATAGCTCGGCCAGCCTTCTAAGAGGGCTGGCTCAACACCCCCTTATAGGGGGTAACCAAAACCACGTTCTAAGAACGTGGATATTTAGTTTAAATTGATACAGCTTATTGTCAGGCATATATGCCTCTAGGTGAAATTCGCCTTCGGTCTCTAAGTTAATAAGCACTCTTTTGTTGTGCTCTATATGAAACACATAGTGATGGCTTGATGTTAGCGCCGCCCAGACATGAATTAATTCGCCATTGGTGAGCTTCACTGATTTTGACTCACCTGATGAAAGCCCATAAAGCCCTTTTACTCTTTCGTTTTCATAAAGATCAAATTCAGCGACATTCGATACTACGTCTAATATTCCACCTCGCCAAGCAAGCTCAACAGCTATAACTAATTTTAGATTCATATGCACCTAACATTTGAGTTCAGTCGCGGCGCACACTCAAGCCAAGCAAGAATGAAAGGCCGTGTTCGTCGTCGCCTATAGCGAATGGTTAGCCGCGCTCAGATGGAACGGAACTCTGGATTGGATTTGGTTGATACCAAAAACACAGGCTCGGCCTCCGCAAGCGGGAACGGTAGTAATGGACATTGCTGATACCGACCACTCCGCTCTCGCTTTTCTATCTGCGGAAAAAATAGACATGTCTTTTTGCCCAAGCCAAGACAAATTCGCTTTCCATTCCTTCCAATGGTTCAAACTCAAGAATAACAGAGATCAATTCTCGCTCCTTTCTAAACCAGGTTTGCCGGTCAAATTGATGGCCCTGTTAGTTGCTGCCCCCACTTACTGGAAACAAATAGAAACCCAAATACACCGGCCATGATTGCAATATCAGCGACATTAAATATCCCTGTTTTTAGAGGCCCGATTTGCAACAACATAAAATCCACTACATGGCCATCATTTACCGCTCGATCGTATAAGTTACCAAATCCACCAGCAAGTATAAGCAAACCTACAGTAAAGCTATATTTATTCATTGGCTTTAATAGTATGTAGATCAAGCCGCTTACCAACACCAAACCCACCAAAAAAGTGAATATGAAAACCCGCAAAGCGTCAGATAGATCAGCCCCCAGGCTTAGCATGGCCCCAGTGTTTTCGTGATATGTAAGACTAAAAAAACCATTTAAAAATGATAATGGCTCTTGCCCTTTTAGAAGGATTACGACTTGCGCCTTAGTGTAACGGTCACACCCAATTAGCGGAAAGAAAACCAACAGAATTAATAACGTCTTAATTTTCACGTAGAGCTCCATAAATACGAGGACCAATGCTTTTATAAATTTTTCATCGACGGTGTAAGGCGGCCATCTACGAACATTCGAGGCGCATCCACTATCAACAAAAAATATTGGAGGAACTTGTAGCTCGCCAATATGAAATAACTCGATTCGAGTTTTGTTTGAACTTAACCGACTACCGCGTCGAGCCGCTTAGGGCTTAGGCGCGTCATCACGATGCGATTGCATCGTCAGGCCGATCAAACGGGCAACCACAACAGCCAGGTAAAGCAAGCCGACAAACATTTCGACGCTGGCCACTGCGCGTGCATGTGGGGTCAGCGGTATAACATCGCCAATCCCGGTACTCGACAGCAGTGCAAAGCTAAGATAGTTAAGCTCGGTCCAGGTACGCAGGTCCTCGGGGTTGACTGCGGAGGCATAGGTGCCCGGCTGAAGTATCTGAATCAGCATGAACAAGTGGGTAAAGCCCCAAGCCAGTAAGGTAAAGGTCGCGCCGGCAGCAAACAGTTCGTCGGTTGTGGCTCGCAGGTCTTCCAGCATGTAGGCAATCAGACTGCCTGCGGCATAGAAGTAAAAAATCGCTTCCAGCCCCGCACTCCAGGGCAGCAACTGGGTCATCGAAAAAAACGTTTGTAGCACTAACAGCACGATGATGACGGTTGCCAGGCTGACGCTAATCCAGGTTAGCCCCGGGGTGCGCCGCACCACTCGCGTGGTGAGCGTCAGGACCGCCACTCCGAAGGCGTTGAAGACAACCAGCCCCGCCTGGGTTCCTTCAAGAAAGGGATACAGCAGCATTCCCGTCAGCTGGACCAGCAACAGAATTGCCGATGGATGACGCGAGGTGAGGTGCAGAAGAGGAAAATGTGCCATCGATAGTGCCATGTAAATTGAGTGGATAATTATGCCCCGCTATTCAGAGGCAATGTCGTTTTAGCATCGATACTCATGCACTCAACGAGCTCCATTGGAAGATCATACTTTCAATTCTCGCGAAGCTGCCATTTATATCTGAATAAAAATTTCTAATACTTTTCTTTGCAAAAGCCAGATCCCGTTTGGTGCGCCGACGCACTGAACTACACTCGTCAATTCGTCTTAATAATCGCTCACCTTATCCTCGTTCGCCGTGCGGCGACCAATTTCGATGAGCAACCTGAAATGAACGCGATTGCGAATTCTAACAAAATTAAAACCCTCGCAAAAATGGGCTACATCGCACGCGGTGTGGTTTACATGGTGATTGGCGGTTTGGCCGTTTTGGCTGCACTGGGTCAGGGCGGGGAAACCACCGATACCAAAGGCGCGATCCTTGAAATTATGCACCAACCCTTTGGCACCTTTTTGTTGGTGATTCTGGTGATTGGTTTGTTTGGCTTTGTTGTGTGGCGGACGATCCAGGCCATCAACGATACGGATGCGCATGGGTCATCGGCAAAAGGTCTGGTGGTGCGCGGCGCCTTACTGGCCAGTGCAGTTAGCCATGGGCTGCTGGCGTTATGGACGTTAAAAGTATTGCTGGGCGATAAAAATAAAGGACAGGGCGGACAACAATTGCTGGAAAGCGACTTCGGTCAGATTATTATCGGCCTGGCCGGTATCGCATTTGTGGGATCGGGCGTGGCGCATATTTACAAAGGCTGGAACGCCAGCTTTGAACGCTACATGAGCATTCCGCAAGATAAAAATCTATGGGCCAAACCAGTGTGCCAGTTTGGCCTGATCGCGCGTGGAATTGTATGGTGCATTGTGGCGTGGTTCTGTATCACGTCTGCATTATCGGCAAAAAGCGG
>Ga0247783_1000161_pt1 | contig 19470 bp, 18 predicted proteins | sample UWRJL064202C5_FD_179911 | JGI IMG/M metagenome (GOLD analysis project Ga0247783, IMG submission 179911) | Plant litter microbial communities from Arlington Agricultural Research Station in Wisconsin, United States - UWRJ-L064-202C-5 | ecosystem: Environmental > Terrestrial > Plant litter >...
CATGGGTCCTCTGAAAAGCCTTCCTCGCATTACGCCCTTTCTATGGTTCGATAACAACGCGGAGGAGGCAGTAGAGTTCTACCTCTCCATCTTCAAAAACTCCCGTCGGCTTGCTGTCCTGGAAAATCCCGAAGGCGGTCCCGCTCCTGCTGGAAGGGTGCTCACCATCTCGTTTGAACTCGACGGTCAGGCCTTTACGGCGCTCAACGGCGGTCCGCACTTCAAGTTCACAGAGGCTATTTCATTCGTCGTCCGCTGTGACTCGCAGCAGGAGATCGATGAGTACTGGTCGAAGCTCTCCGCTGGAGGAAGCGAAGTACAGTGCGGCTGGCTCAAGGATAAGTTCGGTCTCTCCTGGCAGATTATCCCGGCGGCTCTACCCGATCTCGTCAAGAACCCGAAGGCCATGCAGGCCATGATGAAGATGACGAAGCTCAACATAGACGAGCTCGAACGCGCAGCACAGTAATGGCAACACAGCAACGCCAACGGAGGAACAGGGTATGAGCAAGGTCAGGCTTCTTGTCGGTACGCGCAAGGGCGCGTTCGTTCTTACGGCAGACGGCACGCGAAAGAACTGGTCGGTCTCCGGCCCGCACTTTGCCGGCTGGGAGATCTACCACCTCAAAGGTTCGCCGGTCGATCCGAACCGTATCTACGCCTCGCAGACCTCGGGCTGGTTCGGGCAGGTCGTGCAACGGTCGGATGACGGTGGCCTTACCTGGAACCCGGTCGGCAACAAATTCCTTTACGACGGCGTCGCCGGAACGCACCAATGGTACGACGGTACACCGCACCCGTGGGAGTTCAAGCGTGTCTGGCACCTGGAGCCATCGCTCACCTGTGCGGACACACTCTACGCCGGGGCAGAGGACGCCGCACTCTTTCACTCCAACGACGGCGGCAACACATGGAGCGAGTTTGCCGGTCTGCGCAACCACGGGACTGGTCCTGCATGGCAACCGGGGGCGGGTGGCATGTGTCTTCACACCATCCTCATCGATCCCGCAAATCCACAGCGTATCTTCATCGCCATCTCTGCGGCAGGCGCCTTCCGCACGGACGACGGGGGCCAAACCTGGAAGCCGATCAACCGCGGCCTGCGCTCGCAGTACATCCCGGACCCCAACGCCGAAGTGGGCCACTGCGTCCATCACATCGCCATGCACCCATCACGCCCCGACACACTCTTCATGCAGAAGCACTGGGATGTGATGCGCTCGGACGATGCGGGTGACTCCTGGCGCGAGATCAGCGGCAACCTGCCCACTGACTTCGGCTTCGTCATCGACGTCCACGCGCATGAGCCAGAAACCCTCTACGTCGTTCCGATCAAGAGCGACTCCGAACACTTTCCCATCGACGGAAAGCTGCAGGTCCACCGCAGCCGCAGTGGAGGCAACGAATGGGAGCCACTCACCCGAGGCCTTCCTCAAAGCAACTGTTACGTGAACGTTCTGCGCGATGCCATGGCCGTCGATACGCTGGACTCCTGCGGCGTCTACTTTGGAACGACCGGTGGACAGGTTTACGCTTCGTCCGACTCCGGCGACAACTGGAATGCCATCGTGCATGACCTGCCTGCAGTTCTCTCCATCGAGGTTCAGACCCTCCCATGAAGTCCGTCGTTCACGTTGAACTTCCAGCAAGTCTTCGCCTGCTTGCCCGGGTAAGTCATCTCGTAGAAGTCTCCATTGAAGGCCCCGTGACGCAGCGGTCTATTCTGGACGCGCTTGAAGCGGCTCACCCCACGCTGCAAGGCACGATGCGGGACCACACCAGCAAACTGCGTCGCCCCTTTATACGGTTCTTCGCCTGCGATCAGGACCTCTCCCACCTGTCTCCGGATGAGCAACTCCCCGAAGCCGTGGCTCGTGGTGCGGAACCCTTTCTTGTAGTCGGTGCTATCGCGGGCGGCTAGAGCCCTCTCAGAAATGAACCTGCAGAAACTTGAGTTCGATAATGGTGTAGAGCAGATCTTCCCAGTTTGGGAAACCAGAAAGGGTTTTCGCCACTAGCGAGAGACTTTAGTGATTGCTTAGAAGTCTCTGCCTGTAGGCAGCTAATACTTTAAACTTCCGTACGCTCAGGCGAAGATAGACGGGCAAGAGTTTCGGAAGGTAATACACAGCAAACCTTCATCATGAATGGCCAATCGCATAATGGAACGGCAACCATGGGAACTTCAAATATAGGTTGCTTTGAAGATGTCGATGTTTATGAGGATACGACATATCATACCTTCGCTTTTACTCTTGCTCAGTCACCCCGGCCAACTGTCAATAGTCAATATGTAGGAGCTTTCAACTCTCGAAAGCTCCGACCTTCTTAGGTAATAATAGAAAGCCATGCTCATGTCAAAAAAGCTATATGGAATTTTTATGTTAGTTTTTTCGCTCCCCATCGTTGCGCAAACTACTGGGACCAGTTCTATTCCGGCCACTTGCGGACCTAATGACGTCGAGTTTGTAGTCCATAAAACGACCACGCTTGCCCCATCCCAAATATCTGGCGGCAAATCGAGGCTCATTATCTTTTCAGAAGCTTATGGGAAATATCTGGGCTGCCCGGTCGTGACGCGGGTTGCGCTGGATGGAAGCTGGTTAGGTGCCAGCTGCCTCGGCACTTATATTAGCGCGGAGATATCACCTGGCCAACATCATCTTTGCGCAAACATCCAGGCAAAAACGGACTATAAGAATAAGGCGCTGTTTAGCTTTTTAGCTGAACCAGGCAAGACATACTATTTTCGTGCCACGACAATCCTTGGCATGGATCCGAACGCAGCCATCCATCTGGATGCGCTGAATAGTGACGAAGGGGGCATGTTATCGACAAATTGGCAACAGGCTGAGAGCAAGCGCAAGTAGCGGCGCAAGAGGAGATATATTGGTGGCGAAGGGTCCCGTCACAGCTCCAATTCGCCCGTCTTCTCGCTACTGTATGTGGTCGCGCTCACAGGTGAGATAGCACACGGCATTTATCTGGAACCGAGAAGCTCTAGATAATGTCCGTCCTTACCTGCGAAGGCCCTCCCGCGAAACATAAGTAGATTCAGCTCCCGTTATCATCCAGCGACGCGGAGGAATCTGCTGCGCTTTGTTTCAGAAGCGTCCAAGCACAATCTTCACGGCCATAGGGCCGCGTCGTGCAGAAGCTGGGGGTGCCGGGTCTCCGGATGCGGCCTGTTCTGCGCCCGCATTTGTACGAGCGCTCGGATCAGGGAACCGGATCCCGCGGTCGGTTTCATCTCCGTTGAGAATACGCGTCATATGCCAAACCTCGGGCGCACCGGGTGTAGCTCCGGGGGTGTAGTAGCCCTCTTCGGCAGTCAGAATCTGCATACGAATCCCGGTGAGCAGACCAGGACGGTGGAAGAAGACTGCGCCGCCGATCCCGGTCAGAAGGAACTCATCCGGTCCCGTCTGAGCGACCATCACGCGACCCTCTTTGTTCGAGTTGCCCGGCGCAGCTTCGCCGTCCTTTTGGGGAAAGCCAAATCGAACCTCGGCTACCCATGCACCCGCAGCATCCGCCGACCGCGTGGCTGCCGTACCTGTCTGCTCCAGAGGCACCATCGCATTCGCCAGACGCACCTGGCGAATCAACGCGCTCTCAGCGTTTGGACTTGCCCCGTGCGCGCCTTCGTCGGCTGCGAAGAGCTTTTCCTGATCAACGCCGCCAGCACCTTCGATGAACGTCTTCACCTTGCCTTGATAGTTCAGCTTGGCGACGATCCGCTGCATCGGTCCGAGCAGCGCAAAGTTTTCGGCATGGGCGCGAGGAACTGAGCCGTTTTGAAGGAAGCCGGTCCAATCGATGCCAAAAGGAGAGAACCCAATAGCCCCATGTCCCAGAGCAGCGAAGAAGAAGGGAGCGTAGTTATTGCCTTGTCCGATCTCCGGAATCCAGAGCGGATTGTCAGGTCGCGAGTATGTGTTGAAGATATCGAGAACGAAGTCCGCGTTGTTCGCATAGATGTCCGGACCGATCATATCGATCGACGGCGCCGCTGCCTTCCAGAGCGAGAGCATTCCCTGGTTCGGTCCGCCCGACGGGTAGCCGATGCCTGCCGTGGGAATGTGTCGTTCTGGAAGTTCGGCAGGAGGGTAGGCAAGCCAGACGTTGCAGTAGAAGGGAATATTCAACTCCCGCTTCCCGGCCTCCGCAACGGCGTTGATGTAACGCGCCTGGTGCCAAGCCTGGAACGCCTCGTCGGCGTTGCCGGGAAATACCTCCGACCACGTACCCGCTTTTTTGCCCAGAGACTTCACCAGTTCTGTCGGTACCTGGCCAGCAAACTCCCGGTTCGAGGAGGGCGAGAAATCTCGTGCCGCGCCGATTCCTCCAGACTCGTTCTCCACCTGGATCATGAGGACGGTGTGCTCAGTTCCATCTTTCTCCGCGACATGGTGCATCAGAGCGGCGAACGCCTTGCGGTCCGCCTCCATGTTTGCAGACGCGTTGGCAGAAAGATCGTCGATCGGCATGCCTGCAAGGTTCATCATGCGAGGGAAGTGCTGAGGATCGCGCTTCACCCACTGCGGAACGTAATGGTCGTTTCCGTTCTTCCACGTGCCGAACCAGAGAAGCACCAGGCGCAGACGATGCTCACGCGCACCATCGATGAGTGCGTCGACGTTCGTCCAGTCAAAGTGTCCTGGCTGCGGTTCGATCTGCTCCCAGTAGACAGGAGCCTCTCCCGTGTTGACGTGCATGGCTTCAAGCGCAGGCCAGACCTTTGGAAGCATCTCCGGCCAGGCACTGGAGTTACCGATCTGTGCTCCAAGAACCAGGTAGGGCGATCCGTCGACCAGCAAAGCGTGGCGTCCGTTTTCCGTAACAAGCTTCGGCGCAGAGTTCTGTGCGGAGGCAAACACGCAGGACGCGCCGAAGGAAAGAACAGCGGCGAGCCGGACGACAGAGTGAAGCAAAGGCATTGCGGATTCTCCTGGTTCAAAGCATGGCAGACAGCCAACTGCATTATGCACACTCAAGGTCCAAACCCGCTACTTGGGTTCTTCCCGGATATTTTTGCTCTTTGAAGAAATCTGTTTCGAGTACCGATAGATTTCTATCGGTTGCCTAATTCCTTGATCGCCGCGCGCAGCTCCTTCACGACCTCCGGTAACTTGTTCACCACCACAACCTGCCGCAGCCACTGCTTGTTCTCCACTGCGGGGTAACCACTTACGACGCTCCCTGCGGCCACATCGTTGGGAATCCCTGTCTGCGCCGTCGCAATCGCACCGTCGCCCACGGTCAGATGTCCGGCAACGCCAACCTGACCGGCGAGGATGACGTCCTTCCCAATCACAGTAGAACCAGCAAGCCCCACCTGCGCGCAGAGCAGCGTCCGTTCGCCTACGGTCGATCCGTGTCCCACCTGCACCAGGTTGTCGACCTTCGCGCCGTCCCTGACGACTGTCTCTCCCACACTTGCGCGATCAATGCACGCATTCGCCTGCACCTCAACGTCATCGCCCAAAACGGCTCGACCGGCCTGCACGATCTTGCGCCAGTTCTTACCGTCCTTCGCAAAGCCGAAGCCATCGGCCCCGATCACCGCCCCGTTCTGCAGAACGACATCATTCCCCAGGACGCAATGCTCCCGCACGACCGCGTGCGCATGGGCAAAGAAGCGATCGCCAATGCGCACACCGTCGTAGATAACCACGTGAGGCAGCAGAACAGCATCCCGGCCGATCACCACATCATCCCCTACGACGACGTAAGCCCCAATGTGTGCTCTCTCACCGATCTTCGCCGAGTCCGGCACGACTGCCGTCGAATGGACGCCCGGTTTGTGATGCGGAGCGTTATAGAAGAGCTCGATCGCACGGGCGAAGGCGAGATAGGGGTTCTTGATCCGCAGCGTGGCGGTCTGTTCCAGAATCGGGAAGTCCGGCTCGACGAGGATCGCGCCCGCGGAAGTGGTCTTCGCCAGAGCGGCATATTTAGGGTTCGCCACAAAGGTCAGCCGGTCCGCGCCAGCCTCTTCAATCCCCGCCACGCCGGAGATCTCCATCTCACCGTCGCCCACCAGCTCACAGCCAAGTCGTTCCGCAATTTCGCTCAGTTTCATGGATGCGATTCTACGATCTTCAATCAATGCAGAGGAGATTCAGGTCCCAGATCGGCAAAGAGGTCGGCCTGTTCCTCAGCCGTCGCAGCAAGAGCGACCGTCTTCTTGCGCGACGGAGTCGTCACCACGGCCAGCACTTCCATCGATTTCATCGCCGAACCCGGCACATACAGCCGCAGCACGTTGCCGCGCACATCCGGAGGAGCCATATGGACACCCTTGTCCTCGGTGAAGCCCTCCGCGAGAGACAGGTCAAGCGGGGCGAGCCCCTCCAGCACCTCGTCGTCCTTCAGAACGCAACGCACCCAGAGTCCCTCCGCCCTTGGCCGGGCAGGGAAGGTCTTCCGCGTAAACCGCTCCGGGTTCACGCCGTCCGCCGTATTGAAGTCGCGGACGAAGGTCACCATCTTCACCTCGCCGAGCGGAACATGGACGACACGTCCGCCCAGATCCAGCAGTTCCAGTGTGTCTGCTCGCACAAATCCGCCGGACGGCAGATAGCCCATAAGCAATCCCGGGGTGAACCGTCGAACGATGACCTTTTTCCTGCTCATGGCTTCCAGTCGTAGCCGCTTTCTTATCTCTTTGTGCTGGCTGTCTGCATTCTCGCTATCTCTCTGAAAGGACGCAACAAAAACCCGTATGCCCCGTAGCAGAAACGCCACCGATATGCTACCCTTAGGTGTTGTGCTTAGGTCCTGCTTGGCAGGTAAGTACTTGGTATTCAATCGTTTAGCACTACAGCGCAGATGCGCTTGGAGTCCGACCGCCCACCATGGCCGATTACATCTATCTCCTCGAGAACCGCCTTTCACCCGCTCAGCAATACGCCCTCACAACACTTCGCGATCTCGTTCGTCCCAAAGGCCTTACTCTTTTCCTGACAGGTGGCGCCGTACGTGACCTTACCGGCGGTGCTCCCGTACGCGATCTGGATGTAACAGTTCAGGGAAACGCTCTATCTCTCAGAAAAGAAATAGAGAAATTTGCGACGATCGATGGCGAATATGACCTTGCCCAGTCGCTTTATGTCACGTTTCCCGGGGGTGTACGAGTCGAAGTGTCTTCTGCTTCCACACTTACGTTTCCCAAACCGGGGAAGCCGGTCTATGAGCCAGCATCCATTCTGGACGATCTGAGAAGGCGCGATTTTACCGCCAACTCGATGGCGATCTCCTTGAACGATGGATCGTATGGCCTTCTGATGGACCCCCTGAACGGCGTCGCCGACATTGAGAACAGGGAGCTGCGCCTGGTTTCGAACTACGGCTTTATTGAGGATCCGATCCGCCTTCTACGTGCGGTTCGCCTTGGTGCGCGGCTTGGCTGGCACATGGAAGAGCGCACACAGGCCCGGTATAACACGGCAAAGGAAGAGGGTTACATCTCCGCTCTCTCGGCGTGGGAACGCGGCTACGAGCTGGAAGAGATCGCTCACGAAGAAGACCCTATCCGCGCGATGCGCATGCTTGAAGCCGACGGCTGGATGAAGGAGCTTGCACCCACCTGGGGTTCTGCCAAGGCCAACCAAGCCGCTCTGGGTGAGCTGCAGGCAAAGAATGGCGAGCTTCAGCAGCAGGGCATCTTTGCTTATCCTGCGGCCATTGCCTTCCCGCTGATCACGGCCAAGATGCAGCCGAAGGAAGTCGAAGCCTTGCAGAAGATGTTCCCCCGCAAGGGCTTCGTGACCCAGATCGCGGCGATCGAAGGTCGCGTCAAAGAGTTCCAGGCCAAATTGACGAGCAAAGAGTGGGCTGCACCCTCAGCAGCATGGAAACTGCTGCACTCTTCCGATCCTGAAACCGTTCTAGCCCTTTATTTCCTGGGTAAGAGCGCAGCGGTACAGAACAAGTTCAAGGCATTCATCACCGAGTGGCCGACCGCAAAGCAGCGCTTGCCTTATCAGGTCATGACGGAGATGCGCATTACTCCCGATCTCCCCGTATATCACGAGCTTCTGGACAAGCTGTTCTTTGAGCTGATGGACAACAAGCTGGGAACGGTCGAAGAGTTGAAGGCGTATCTGGAGCCCTACTCTCCTCCGGCACCACCGCCCGTGGTCAATCTTCGTCGCGCACGCGCAAAGAAGGAAGCCAAAGCGCCGCGTGGAAAGTCGAAGAAAGCTCTTGCAGCCGCAGAGCTGGCAGCTGCTGCGGAGGCAGAGGCTGAACCGATGAGTCTGCCTGACGAAGTCGGAGACGTGCCAGTAGGCAGCGCTCCGGAACGTGATGGCGGCGAGCCCGGTCCAGCGAAGAAGAGCATCGCGAAGGAGAAGGTAGCTCCGGTCAAGGCCGCTGCGAAGACCCCAGCTCCTCCCGTCGCTGTCAAAAAAGCTGTTCCAGTCAAAGCAGCCCCCGCAAAGGCCGTTCCCGCGAAAAAGGCAGTTCCGGCCAAGAAGATCATCGTTGTCAAAGCACCTCCGGCAAAGAAAGCAGTGGCCAAGAAGGTCGTTGCCAAAGCTCCGGCAAAAAAAGCTCCAGCGAAGAAGAGCACGAAACGGTAGTTGCTTCGGACTCAAGAGAGACGCGCCCCAAGAGGGCGCGTTTTTCTTGCTCCAGAATATCTCCGGCACCGAAGATGTTTTAGTCTGTGGGCATGCGACTTGCTCTTAGGCTCCTGATCCTTGCAGTAGTTCTGTGTTTGATCTATCCCGTCGTCCTTTTTGGACTGTACTTCGGCGCGGCCCATGAGAATGCCAAATTAGGGAAGGTCGATACGATCATCGTGCTCGGCTGTCCGACAAAGGCAGATGGTTCGCCGACACCGGAACAACGCGAGCGCGTTCTGGAAGGAGTACGGGAGTTCAAGAAGGGTGTGAGTGACCACATCATCATGACGGGAGCAGCCGCACACAATCAGTTCGTTGAAGCCCACTCCATGGCGCTGTTAGCTGAAGCGAATGGCGTGCCAGCCTCGGCCGTGATCGAAGAAAATCAGGCACAGAACACCGTACAGAATATCTACTACTCCGAAAAGATCATGGAGAAGAACGGCTGGCACACCACGGAAGTCATCAGTTCTCCGTCCCATCTTCCACGGACCGCGCTCATCCTGCATCACTGGCCGCAGCTGCAGTGGGAGACCCATCCAGCTCAGTGGCCCAAGGAGTACGGCCTGAAGAAGAAGTGGACTCTCTACTGGGGTGAAGCGACCGGATGCCTGCGAATCCGTCATGAGGGATTTCGGCCTTCCAAGTTTCTGCCGAACTAGCTTGCGCGGAGGTATTTCAGACCTGATTTCCACGTTCCGTTGGAGGCATAAAATTGCTCCATGGCTGCTGAATTTACCCATCTTCATCTTCATACCGACTACTCTCTGCTCGACGGCGCGTGCGATGTAGACAAACTCGCGGCGCATCTGAAGAAAACAGGCCAGACTGCTGCGGCGATGACGGATCACGGCAACATCTATGGTGCCGTGCACTTCTTCGACGCGATGGAGAAGAAGGGGATCAAGCCGATTCTGGGCTGCGAGCTTTATCTTTCCAAGACGGCAGATCACCGCGAGATGGCGGATGGGTATAACCACTTTCTGGTACTGGCTGAAAACGAAGAAGGCTACAAGAACCTCGTTCGCCTGACCAGCGAGGCGTCTCTGAATGGCTTCTACCGCAAGCCGCGCGTAAGCAAAGAGTTTTTGTCGAAGCACACAGAGGGTCTGATTGGCTTCTCCGGCTGCCTGGCCGGGGAACTGAACCAGCACCTGATGGGCGACCGCTACGAAGAGGCGAAGAAGACGGCAGGCATGTTCTCGGAGATGTTCGGCAAGAACAACTTCTTTCTGGAGATCCAGGATCACGGCCTGGAGCCGGACAAGAAGGTCTGCGATGCCCTCTTCAAGATGGAGAAGGAACTCGGCATCCCGCTGATCGCGACGAACGACTCACACTATGTAGAAGCGGATGATTCGCGCGCGCACGAGATTCTGCTCTGCGTGCAGACGGCTGGTTCCATGAACGATCCCAACCGCTTCCGCTTCGACACACAGGAGTTCTACATCAAGACGGCGGAGGAGATGCACCGCACCTTCGCGCAGAACCCTGAGGTCTGCACACGGACGATGCAGTTCATCGATCGCTGCAACCTGAAGATGCAGAAGGTGAAGGACCCGTTCCCGGCGTTCCCGGTACCGGAGGGGATGACGCTCGAGAGTTACTTCGAAGAGGTCTGCCGCAAAGGTTTGAAGAAGCGCCTGGAGACCTCGGTGGCGCATCTCCGCGAGCGTGGACAGCTTCGCAAGACGATCAGCGAGTATGAAGAGCGATTGAACACGGAACTAGCCTGCATCAAGCAGATGAAGTTTCCCGGCTACTTCATGATTGTGTGGGACTTCATCCGCTATGCGCGCGAGCAGAATATTCCTGTCGGTCCCGGTCGTGGATCGGCTGCGGGATCGCTCGTTGCGTACGTGATGGAGATCACGGACATCGATCCGTTGCAGAATGAGTTGCTCTTTGAGCGCTTTCTTAATCCTGAGCGCGTAAGCATGCCCGATATCGATATCGATTTCTGCATGAACCGTCGTGAAGAGGTCATCGACTACGTCAAGCGCAAGTACGGCAATGACCAGGTTGCCCAGATCATCACCTTCAACACCATGGCGGCGAAGGCGGCGATCAAGGACGTTGGACGTGCTCTGGACATGCCCTATGGTGAAGTCGACCGCATCGCGAAGATGATTCCTGCGACCATTGGCATCTCGATCGAGCAGGCGATGAAGGACTCAACCGCGCTTGGACAGGCCTACGACTCCGACCCTCGCATCAAAGAACTGATCGACGCGGCGCAGAGGCTTGAAGGTCTGGTACGTGGTGCGGGCGTGCACGCCGCCGGCGTCGTGATTGCGCCGCAGCCTCTGACCGAGCTTGTTCCTGTCACCCGCGCCAAAGGCGAAGGCATCGTCACCGCCTACGACATGAAGGCCATCGACAAGATGGGCCTTCTGAAGATGGACTTCTTGGGTCTGACGACCCTTACGGTCATCGATGATTGCCTCAAGCTGATCAAGCTGAATCGCGGCGTCGAAGTCGACATGGCCACCATCCCTCTGGACGACGCTGTGACCTTTGAGAAGGTCTTCCACCGTGCGCTGACCTCTGGCGTCTTCCAGTTTGAATCCGGAGGCATGCGCGACGTGCTCCGTCGCTACAAGCCCACGAGCATCGAAGATCTCACCGCTTTGAATGCTCTCTATCGGCCCGGCCCAATCCAGGGCGGTATGATCGACGACTTTATCGAACGCAAGTGGGGTCGACGGGCGGTCGAATACATCCTTCCCGATCTCGAAGGCCTTCTGCGCGAGACGCTCGGCGTCATCGTCTACCAGGAACAGGTTATGCAGATCTCCAGCGTAATCGCTGGCTACTCGCTCGGTGGAGCCGATCTTCTGCGCCGCGCGATGGGTAAGAAGAACGCTGAGGAGATGGCCAAGCAGCGCGACTTGTTCATGTCGGGCGCGGCCGCGAAGAAGCATCCCAAGGACAAGGCAGGACAGCTCTTCGACCTGATGGAGCAGTTCGCGGGATACGGCTTCAATAAATCCCACTCTGCCGCGTACGCTCTGCTGGCGTATCACACGGCCTACCTCAAAACGCATTACCCCGTTGAGTTTATGGCGGCGCTGCTGACCAGTGAAACGTCGAAGCCCGAGAATGTGGTGAAGTACATCGGCGAGTGCCGCGAACTTGGCATCACGGTACAGCCACCTGATGTCCAGGTCTCCGATGCGAACTTTACGCCTGCGGGCGATGTCATCCGCTTCGGCCTGACCGCGATCAAAAACGTGGGCGGAAATGCGATCGAGTGCATCATTAAAGCCCGGCGCGAACTGCAGTCAGAAGGGAAGACCGGGTTTAGCTCGCTCTGGGACTTCTGCGAGAAGGTTGAGTTGAAGCTGCTCAACAAACGCGTCTTCGAATCTCTCATCAAAGCCGGAGCCATGGACTCTTTTGGACCCCGTGCACGGGTCTTTGTAGCGGTCGATGGAGCCATGGAGCGAGCGCAGAAGTCGCAGCGTGACGCCGCTGCGGGTCAACACGGCCTCTTCGGGATCTTCGACTCGGGTCCCATGGATTCGTCCCCCCAGGACGATCTCCCGCAGGTAGCCGAGTGGGACGAGCACACACGCCTACAGAACGAGAAGGAAGTACTTGGCTTCTTCGTCTCCGGGCACCCGATGGACAAGTATCGGGAAAAACTGCGAAATATGAAGGTGATCGCAGCCTCCGTGGCCTGCGAGATGAAGCCGGAGCCGCAGGTCTTCCGTCGCGGCGGACAGCAGGAGCCACAGAACGAGATCCAGATCGCCGGTGTCATTACCGGCCTGAAGGTGGCGAAATCGAAGCGCTCGGGTGAGATGTACGCGCAGGCCTGCCTGGAAGACACGACGGGAAAGATCGATCTCATTGCGTTTCCGCGCGACTACGAGAAGCTTGCAGAGAAGTTGAAGATTGACGTTCCAGTACTCGTGAAGGGACAGCTTCGCGGCGACGAAGATGCCGCGCCCAAGCTCTCCATCTCGAACATCATGGCGCTTGAGGATGTGAAGATCAAAACGCCGGATGCGCTGCGCATCCGCGTTCCTCTGCATCATCCGGACGCTGCGTTGCTGGAAAAGCTTCTGGAGATCTGCCTCTCCACGCCGGGCAATGGTAAGGTCCTCCTGGATCTGGAAGAGCCGGGCGAGTTCTGCGCGGTACTGGAACCGAGCGGAATGAAGGTATGCGCGGACCGTCTCTTTATCGATCGGGTGGAAGATCTCGTGGGCGCGGGAGGGGTAAAAATTATCGACTAGCGCGGTCGTCCGCCTTCAGTACTAAGGGTATTGGATTCGCATACAATCGAACGTAGTATGGCAGAGATACAGGAACCCAAACAGGCGCAGCAGCCAGCGGTCGTACCCGAGGCCTGGCGGAAGACGGAGCTAGCGCGGCACCCGCAGCGCCCCTATCCCATGGACGTGATCGAAGCTCTTTTTACGGACTTCAGTGAGATTCATGGCGACCGTGCTTTTGCGGATGACCCGGCGATGGCGTGCGGCATGGCGGACTTTCACGGCCAGCAGGTAATGGTGATCTGCAACCTGAAGGGCCGGACCACCAAAGAACGCATGCTCCGAAAGTTTGGCAGCCCGGATCCAGAGGGGTATCGCAAGGCGCTTCGAGCGATGAAGATCGCCGAGAAGTTCAACCGGCCTATCTTCACCTTTATCGATCTTGTGGGTGCTAATCCTGGTTTAGGCGCGGAAGAGCGTGGGCAGGGCGAGGCAATTGCCCGCAACCTTCTGGAGATGAGCCGCCTGTGCGTTCCGACCATCGCGACGATTACGGGCGAGGGTGGAAGCGGAGGCGCCCTGGCGCTGGCGGTTGCGGATCGGGTTTTGATTCTCGAAAACGCGATCTACTCCGTCATCTCACCTGAAGCCTGCGCTTCCATCATGTGGAAGGACTCCAGCAAACGTCAGGATGCTGCAGATGCCCTGAAATACACCGCGCAGAACGCTAAAGCGCTGGGTTGCGTGGACGATGTGATCTCTGAACCCGAGGGTGGGACACAGGCCGATCCAGCCTGTGCCATGCAGATGATCAATGACAAGCTGCAATGGCACCTGGACGAGTTGCAGTCCTTGACTTTAGACGAGATGCTGGAGCGCCGTTTCCAGAAGTTCCGAAACATGGCGCAGTTCTATACGACGTAGCGGAGGGGCAGGAGAATGACGGACTCCGCATGGCGCGCCGGTAAAGCAGATACTAGATTTTCGTCGGCCCTGCAGTTTGTGCTGGGCGCGGCATGGATGCTCATCGCATTCAACGTCTCGCCGGGCGTTGCACAGAGATTTCCCGCGATCTATGCACCGCTGGTGCAGGAGACGGTGATCCTGCTCCTACTTCTGGTTGGGTTTGGGATGTTGGCCAGCCGCGCTAGGGGAGCAACGCCTGCATCCCGGACAATGGGTCTGGTTCGGCGAAAGACCGCGAAGCAGGAGTGGGCCTTAGGCATTGCGCTGGGCTGGGGCATGGTGGTGGTGCTCGTTCTTCCCATGGTGCTCTTTGGCCGGTTACATCCTGTCTTCGATTGGAGTCCGGCAGCCTGGAACTCGCTTTTGCTCAGCGTTATGGTCCTTGCCATTGCAGCTCTGGCCGAGGAGATCGGCTTTCGAGGCTATCCCTTTCAGCGCCTGATTGAAGCCATCGGGGAGTCCTGGGCCACTGTAGCCATGGCGCTCATCTTTGGTCTGGTTCATCTGCAGAATCCGCACGCAACGGTGGCCTCCACGCTTGCGACGGTCCTCTCTGGGATTCTTTTTGCGGTGGCGTACCTGAGAACCAGGGCGCTGTGGCTTTCCTGGGGACTTCACCTGGGATGGAACGTCAGCATGGCCGTGCTCTTTGGGCTTCCCGTGAGCGGTGTGACCGAATTCGGTTCGGTCGTGCAGACCGGGCCTGAACTTCCAGTCTGGCTGACGGGGGGTGTCTATGGTCCGGAAGGATCGCTGCTCGCATCCATTGTCATCCTGATCGGCATGGCCGTTCTCGTACGCACGACACGCGAGTACGCGTGGGAGTACAACTACCATCCGATCGTGGGTGCAGGCTATCCCATGGATGTTGCGCCGCCTGCTGAACATAGCAAGATGGAAGCGGCAGCGGCAGCGCGTCCGGCGCCGTTAGTTCAGATCCTGCCCTCCACTCCACAGGGTTTTACCAAAACGGGCGATATCCCAAAATAGCGCACCTTCGGTGTATTGCCAGAGTTCCGAGTTAGGGAATAGAGTGCAAACACCGAGGTCAGCTGCGATGAGATCCTTTCGCACACTTCTCAGCACGACACTCCTTGCGACCTGCGTTGCGGGAGCGCCCTCCATGGTGGGACAGCAGGGAAATGCCTTTGTCGTCGGTCGAGAGACGGCCACGGACGGTCTGATCCGTCCCTTTGAAAAGACCCATCTCGAACTGCCCAAAGATCCGATGAACGACATGGACCGGCGGCAGCTGGTCCGCATGATGTATGCGGAACTGGGCTTCGCCCGCCGTCCCCTGCCCATAGGAGCGCCGGGTGTGACGCTCTTCGCGAACGGATCGCTGAAGCCCGAAGCAGCGGAGATGCGCAAGCGACTTTACGAGAAGGGAATCTCTTCAAACCAGGGCGACCGCATCCAGATTACGGATGTGCAGGTGCGCCCCGATCACATCGTCTTCGACATCAACGGCGGACCGTATGTGAAGCACCGCTTCCTGCGTCACATTCAAATCAACGGAGCGAGTATGGGGTTGGATCCGTATGAGAAGGCTACGGGGTCTCGCATCATTCTGCAGTTCGAGGGCCCCGTTCCCGACCTGTCTGCCGCAGAGGTTAAGCTGCTTCTCGAACCGCTGCTGGACTTTGGTGTGAAGTCGAGTACAGAGGCCTTTGCTGAGACGCTTCCGCCGCAGATTCGCGCAGCGGTGGAGACGCATGAAGTGCTCGTGGGGATGACGCGCCGCATGGTGATCGCGTCGTTGGGACAGCCGGAGATCAAGATGCGCGAGAAACCCGCCGGTGGCGTGGACGGAGAAGTGGCCGAAGAGTGGATCTACGGGAAAGTTCCGCAGACGATGCGCTTCGTTCGCTTTGAAGGCGACCGTGTCGTTCTGCTGAAGATCGCAGCGCTGGGGAAGCCGCTCGATATCCACGATAAGGATGAGCTGGCAGGTTATAAACCACCACAACCGGAGCATGTGATCGCTTTGGGAGACGCGCATCCGACGCTCGGGCAGGATACGGTAGCGCCACGGGCTCCTTCGCTGCAGACGGATGCCGAACAGAAATCAGCGAATGGCGTAGGTCTCGGTAAGGTGGATGTCTCCGGGAACAAGTCCGGCGACACAAAGGGATCTGCCTCGGATCCTGTGGATGCTGCAAAGCACCTGATCATGTAAACTAAAGCAGCACCGCCTTGCAGCCGTGAGAGCCGTGCCTCGACCCCCCGCACATCCATTGGAGTGAACAGGGCAGAAGGGCACTTCCGCGCAAAAGAGAGCGGCAGAGATTGTCCGCGAGAGCGGAGATACGAAGGAGATTTCAGATGGCGAAGATTGCGAAGACAGGCGATCGCAAGAAGGTAATGGATACGTCCAAGAGCACAGACTGCCCGAAGTGCAGCAAGCCGACGCGCATTGTGAAGCGCGTCAAGGACCGCGAACGCGGAACCCCCGGTGGCGTGTACATCTCGTGCTCCGCATGCGATTTCTACGAACGTCTCTAAAGTTGTGTGCGTTCAAAAGCCCAGGCTTCGGCCTGGGCTTTTCTGTGTTTACTTCTTTATTTTTCGCAGATAAGAACCAAACTTCAGGCGATAGATTGCGAGTCGTCTGGAGATTATAGGCAGGTTTCTCCGCTGCGCGCGAAAGGACAAACAAGTCTCACAAAGCTATCTGTTGCAGGATTCTTGCGGCGGCTTCGGCGGGGTCTGATGCGGTTGTGATGGGTCGCCCTACGACGAGCATGGAGGCTCCGGAGGCGATGGCTTCTGCCGGGGAGGCAGTTCGACTCTGATCTCCCTTAGCGTCCGTTGCAGAACGGATGCCGGGAACGACCAGCAGGGGCAATGCGCCCAGCGAAGCGCGAAGGGAAGCCGTCTCCAGGGGGGAGCAGACCAAGCCTGCAACGCCAGCCTCCATAGCCATCTTCCCAAGCTGGAGCACGCGCTCGCCGGGCGTAGCGGAGATGCCGGTTGCCAGCAGTTCCTGCTCGTTCATGCTGGTGAGGACTGTAACGGCCAGGAGACGCGGAGCGTCCTGAATCTTTGCTGCTGCTTCGGCGGCGGCGGAGAGCATGGCTGGACCGCCGGAAGCGTGCAGCGTGAGCAGGGAAGCTCCGCTCGTAGCAACCGAACGCACTGCGCCAGCGACGGTATTGGGAATGTCGTGAAGCTTCAGATCCAAAAAGATGGAAAAGTCGAGGCGTCTGAGGTCGTCCACGATCTTTTGACCGGCGGCGAGGTAGAGCTCCAACCCGACTTTCATCCACGTGCAGGAACCTTGCAGGCGTTCGGCCATCGCAATGGCTTCCGCGCCGCTGGGAAAGTCCAATGCAACGATAAGGCGTTCTTTTGCGGCTTCTTCGGCTGAGAGATGCGGCCGGGTTGGTTCACCGGCCGCTTGATTGGGAGATACATCTGCTGTCGAGGTCATCTCGAAGAGTGTATCGGAAGCTACTTCTTCAGGAACGGAAATGCCGCGACTGGATTGTACGCTGCAATCAGACTCTGCTGCGCGACGAGCTCGCGGGCCTCCTTATGGTTTCTAAAGAAGACACGTTCGATGCGGACACGGGCCAAACCGGCGATTCCAATGCGCTGTGCCGCCGCGCGGGATAGATCTAGGAGACGATCCCCGGGGACAGGGCCACGGTCATTGACGCGAACCAGGACGGCGCGATGGTTGCGAAGGTTGGTGACGCGCAACAGGCTGCCCAGGGGAAGCGTCCGGTGTGCGCAGGTAAGGGTGTTCATATCGAAGTGCTCGCCGTTCGCGGTGAGATGCCCCTGAAGCTCCTCGCCGTACCAGGAAGCCTTACCCACTTCTGCAGGACCAACTTTAACTTCCGTAACCGGCTTAGGGGCCACGGAAACGGATGCGATCGGCGTAACTGTTTTGGTGGACTGCGATCTGGGAGAGAGGGCATGAGCATGAATCGCCCGTACGCTTGCTCCCACAGCCCCGACTCCTGCCAATGCCAACACGCCCGAAAGGTAGCGCCTGCCTGCAGGTGTAAAGAATCGTTGCATTCCTTATCCTCCGAGTGCTATTGTCTCGATATCCGAACAGCCAAGTCAATCAATCGATGGGCTTTAGCGTCGGCTCGGATTTGACATTTCCAGAGTTTTCCATTAAAGAATGCAGCGATTGCAGAGCCGCTGCATGGGCAAAAGTAGATTAAATTCTGCTCAAAACGATGCCTTTTGGAGGCATTCGGGACGGCCGAACTTTTTTTGAAATAAGCTCAAATAATGCTCGTTCGGAAGTTTGAAAACGTCTTGCGGCGTTGTCACCGGGGATTTGGGTCTTGAAGCTGAAGGATGGCAGCCAGGACGAGAGCAGGATTCTGCTCACGATCGCGGGACACGATCCGGGGTCCGGTGCGGGCGTTACAGCGGACCTGAAGACCTTCGCAGCGCACGGATTTTTCGGAACAAGCTGCATCACCGCGTTAACGGTTCAGTCGACGGTGGGCGTACGTGGGGTCCAGATCGTCGAAGCTGATTTTCTACGCGATGCCTTACTTTGTTTGCAGGACGATCTGCCACCGGCGGGGGTCAAGATCGGCATGTTAGGGAACGGCGAGATCGTCGAAGCCGTTGCGGAATACCTCATGAAGCTGGATCCAGAGATTCCAGTGGTCGTCGATCCAGTTCTTCGCTCAAGCTCAGGAGCCGATCTGCTGCGGGCGGGTGCGATGGCTCTTCTGCGTGAGAGGCTGCTTCCGCGCGCGACCTGGATCACACCGAATAGGACGGAGTTCGCGCTCCTGCTTGGGCGCGAAGTTCGAAGTAAGCTAGAAGTGCAAGAGGCCGCGAGTAAGTTGGGTGGGGAACTCGGGCTCCAGGGGGTTGTGGTTACAGACGGTGACGGTTTGCCTCCCGAAGACTTCGTCTGGACGGCCTCTGCAGGACAAGCATGGCTGACGGGTGAGCATATTGCCACGCGAGCGACCCACGGAACCGGTTGCGCATTCTCCAGTGCTTTGCTTTGCGGCCTCGTCGGCGGTCTGGATGGCATAGCGGCCGCCGCCGCTGCAAAGAGATACGTTGCGGAGGCGATGCGTCGTGCCGTTCCGCGCGGGGCTGGCAGGGGACCCATGCATCTGCTCTGGCCGCTCGAACCGTAAAGAAGGACCGCAGTCCTGCTAGGCTTAGCTTGTGAGTAGCCTGAATCTAATCCTGAATGGGCAGCAGCGGAGCTTTGAAACGCTTGCCCCCGAAGCATCCTTAAGTAGCCTGGTGGCAGAACTCGGGCTGAAGGCCGACCGCGTGGCTATCGAACGAAATGGAGAGATTGTGCCGCGCAGCGAGTGGGGTTCGGTCGCTCTCCAGAACGACGACCGCCTGGAGATGGTTCACTTTGTCGGAGGCGGCACCTTGTAGGGAGACACCGATGGAAACGGAAGGGTTTGCGATTTACCCGAGCCTGCGGGGACGGTCGGTTGTGGTCACGGGTGGAGCGAGCGGCATAGGCGAATGCATCGTCGAGGCGTTTGCGAGACAGGGCGCGCGGGTGGCATTCCTCGATGTGCAAGACGAGGCGGCGGAGCGTCTGTCGTCACGACTCGAAGAGCTGGGCGCTACTCGGCCATTTTATGTGCACTGCGACCTGACGGATATCGGCGCGCTGCGAGAGGTGACGGCCC
>Ga0247783_1000162_pt1 | contig 19467 bp, 15 predicted proteins | sample UWRJL064202C5_FD_179911 | JGI IMG/M metagenome (GOLD analysis project Ga0247783, IMG submission 179911) | Plant litter microbial communities from Arlington Agricultural Research Station in Wisconsin, United States - UWRJ-L064-202C-5 | ecosystem: Environmental > Terrestrial > Plant litter >...
GCAACATCCGCGACTGGCTCCTGCTGCCGATGCAGACGTATTACGCCGGCGACCTCCTGTCCTTCTTCACGCGGACCGAGTCCCTGGGCGCGCCGTTCAACGACCGCCTTCAGGTCCGCTACAGCACGAACGGCGCGTCGTCGGCGTTGAGCGACTTCAGCAACATCCTGCTCGACATCAACGCCTCGCAGGACCAGAGCTATCCGACCGACTGGACCCAGTTCGTCGCGGCCCTCCCCGCGTTCACCGGGCGCCTGGCGTTCCTCTATTCCGTAGACGACACGTCCGTCAACGGCGACATCGTCGCGCTCGACACGCTCGTCGTCACGTCCGCAATCCCGGAGCCCGCGACGCCGCTGACCATGGCGTTGGGTTTCGGCGCGCTGGCCCTCGTCCTTCGTCGTCGGAGCAAGCAATACTGAGTCGATCAGGCCCGCGTGCGCGGCAAGCGTCGAAGATCGCCGGTCCGGGGTCGTCGCGCTTGCCGTTTTGTTTTTTCGTCCACTCCATTTGCGAGGTTGTCATGCACCCATCCATCAAGAAACTACGCGCACCGTTGTTCGCCCTGACGGCGGGCGCGCTGTCCGTGGCGTCGGCGGCCTCTGCGGCCCAGCCGACGTTCGAGGAAGAAATGGCGAAGTTCACCAACGTCCGCGTGGTCAACCGCCCGGAAGCCCAGGTGTCGACCGCGTCGATGCCCGCGCTCAAGGCGTACAAGGATCCGGAGACCGGTGCGCTGCGCGCGCCGACGCAGGCCGAACTCGAAGCCGATGCCGCCGCGGCGAACGCGTCGAGCAGCGCCCGCTCCCGCTTCGCGCGCGTCGCGGCTCCGCAGGCGCTCAACGCATCGAAGGGTGGGCGCAAGGTCGTCCTCGACGAGTCGACGATGCAGTTCTCGGTCGTGACCCGCATGCCCGACGGGACGCTCGCCGAGTACTGCGCGACCGGCAAGGACGAAGCGGACGCCGTCACGAAGTCCGGCATCACGATCTCGAAGGGAGAGCAGCAATGATTGCCCTGCACCTCACACGCTGGGCCCGTCGCGGCCTCGTCGCCGCCGCGTTCGTCGCGAGCGGAGCCGCATCGGCCGCCGCGACGCTGACGATCGTCAACATCAACGCTCCTGGCGTCGGCTTCAACGATCCCACGCCGGCCGCGCCGGTCGGCGGCAATCCCGGCACGACCCTCGGCCAGCAACGCCTCTACGCGTTCACCTACGCCGCGAACATCTGGGGCGCGACGCTCACGAGCAGCGTGCCGATCACGGTCAATGCGCAGTTCACCCCGCTCGCGTGCACGTCGACGTCGGCGACACTCGGCTCCGCGGGCGCGACGGAAGTCTTCTCCGATTTCCCGGGCGCGCCGATCGCCGGTGTCTGGTATTCGTTCGCTCTGGCGAACAAGCTCGCGGGCGCCGACCAGGACCCGGGTTTCCCGCAGATCAACGCGCGCTTCAGTAGCAACATCGGTCAGACCGGTTGCCTCGACGGGACCTTCTTCTACCTCGGCGTCGACGGCAACCACGGCTCCAACGTCGACCTCGTGACCGTGCTGCTGCATGAGTTCGGCCATGGACTGGGCTTCCAGACGTTCACGAACGGCTCGACCGGTGCCTTCCTCGCCGGCACGCCGTCGGTCTGGGACGTCTATCTCCAGGACAACGACAACGGCCTGAAGTGGATCAACATGACGGCCGCACAACGCGCCGCGTCGTCACTGAAGATCAACAAGCTCGTCTGGACCGGACCCCTCGTGACGGCGAACAGCACGTCCGTGCTGCTCGGAACGCCGGAACTGAAGGTCACGGCGCCGGCATCGGTGGCGCGTTCCTACGTGGTCGGGACAGCCTCGTTCGGTCCCCAGCTCAACGGGACCGGCGTTTCCGGTGCCATCGGTCAGGTCGTCGATCAGGCCAACGGCACGGGGCTGGCCTGCACGACGCTGAGCCCGGCCAACCAGTTGGCCGTCGCCGGCAAGCTGGCGCTGGTGGATCGCGGCGTCTGCGGGTTCGTCGTGAAGGCCGCCGTCGTCCAGGCGGCCGGTGCGATCGGGATGATCGTCGCCGACAACGCACCCGGGGCTCCGGCCGGATTGGGCGGGAGCGATCCGACGATCACCATCCCATCGGTACGCATCTCGCAGGCGGACGGCGTTGCGCTCAAGGCCGCCAACACGACGCGCACCCGCGGTGCCACGGCGCTCGCGGGCAAGCTCGATACCAACATCGCGTTGGGGATCTCGGGTGCGGACTCGCAGGGCCACGTGTTGATGTACACGCCGAACCCCTACCAGTCCGGTTCGTCGGTCTCGCACTACGACACGAGTGCGTTCCCGAACCTGTTGATGGAACCGTCGATCAACGGCGACCTGTCGCACACCGTGACGCCGCCGCGCGACCTGACGTTCACGCTGTTGCAGGACATCGGTTGGTAAGCACGCCCGCATGAAAAAAGCCCGCCGTTCGGCGGGCTTTTTTTCGACTTCGTCCGAGACGACGGACGGCCTGGTTCGCGACGCTCAGGCGCTGCGCCGGGCCTGCAGCGTCCACAGGCGCGCGAGATCGGCTGCGCCATCGGTGCCGCCGACGGTCTTGAAGGTCGCGAGCGCCTTCGCCTTCTGACCGGCCGCCAGATACGCGACGCCGAGGTGAAGCTTCGCATCCTCGGGCTGGCGCAGGTTGCCCTTCTTGATGCCCTGTTCGATCAGCGAGATGCCTTTCGCCGCTTGCCCATAGCCCACGTAGTTGTAGCCGAGCGAGACGAGTCGATTGCCATCGCGATCCTGCAGCGCCTCCTTCTCCTCGTTCGGGAGCGCGGCCTGCGTCTCCGTGAAGCGCTTGTTGGCCAGGTCGGAGAGACGCTTCTGGCGCGCGGCATCGTTGCCGGCGCCGAGGACCTTGTTCGCATAGCCCTGGTCGACGACCTTCTTCGCCTCGGCGGGGAAGTCATCGCCGAGCGCCATCTGCGCCATCTCCATGTAGTCGTTCGCGCCGTTCATCAGGCCCGACGCGAGCTTGAGGCGATAGACGTCGAGGCCGAGGCGCTCCGAGAAACCCTTCTTCGTCTGGACCCGTCCGAGCAGATCGGCCCAGTACTCCTTCTTCGGGTAATACGTCGCGAGCTTCTCGATCGCGCCGATATAGCCGGTGTTGTCCTTCGTCTTCTGGTAGCAGCTCGCGAGCATCTGGAGCTGCTCTTCCGGCGGCGCGCGCCCCGAGTCGTCGTTGAGCACGCCCGACAAGGTGCGCGACACGTTGCCGCAATCGCCGCCGAGGTAATACGACTGCAGGAGGATCGCGCGCATCTGCGGATCGGTGCCGCCTTCCTTGAAGTAGCGCTGCGTCCAGGTCGCGGCGTTCGCATACTCGCGTTGCGTGTAGTAGGAGCCCGCGACCGACTGCACCATGCGGAGTTGTTCGGAGGCCGGCAGCTTGCCGCTGTTGATCACCGCGACCTGGCCGGCGATATCGCCCGACGCCGCCGCGACCGCAGCGCGCATGCGCTCGATCGTGGTCTGTTCGCTCGCGGACTTGTTCCCGACGGCATCGGCTTCTCGCACCTTCGCGGCGGCGTCGGCGTAACGCTTGGCCTTCAACGCTTCCTGTGCGGCTTGCAGCGGCCTGCCGACCTCGGGCCGCAACGACTGCGCGGACGCCACGGCTGCGACTCCGCAGAATGCGAGCGCGCATGCCAACGACAGTGTGGTCCTGACGGCTTTGCCAGCAATCATCGTGAATCCTCTGAATTGAAAAGCGCCGGGTCCGGTCGTCCCGAACCCAGCGCGCACGACATCCCTAAGCGACCGACGCGTCGATCACTCGATGAATTGTTCGTTCCCGACGATGCCGATCTTGGTCAGGCCCAGGCGTTGTGCGGAGGCCATGACGGCGGCGACCGAACGATAGGCCACGAGCTTGTTGGGCCGGATGTGGACTTCGGGCTGGACCGGCTGATTGATCGCGGCGCGCATCTTGTCCTCCATCGCGGCACGGCTTGCCAAAGCTTCGCCGTTCCACACCACGGTGCCGTCGAAGTCGATGTCGAGCTGAACGACTTCGGGCGGCGTCGGCGGCGGAGGCGGATTGCCGGCCGGCATGTTGAGGTTGACGGCGTGCAACTGGATCGGGATGGTGATGATCAACATGATCAGCAACACCAGCATCACGTCGATCAACGGCGTGGTGTTGATGTCCACCATCACATCTGGATCGCCGTCTCCGGAAGACGAACCGACGGTCATTGCCATACGGGTAACTCCGATTCGAGTGAGCGAGCCGCGTCACGCGGCGTTGCTGATCAGCCGCCGCGCGGCGGTGGTTCGGTGATGAAGCCGATCTTCACGATGCCGGCACGCTGGCACGCGAACACGACCTTGCCGACGTATTCGTAGCGCGCGCCGCCGTCGCCGCGGATCTGCACCTCGGGCTGCGGAACGAGGGGCGACACCTTCTTCAGACGATCGACCAGCGCGTTCACGCTCGGCACGCGCTGCTCGTTCCAGAAGATGTCGCCTTCACGATTGACCGAGATGTTGATGTTCTCGGGCTTCGTGATCCGGACGATGTTCGTTTCCTTCGGCAGCGTGACCGGGACCGTATGCGTGACGACCGGGATGGTGATGAGGAAGATGATGAGCAACACCAACATCACGTCGACGAGCGGCGTGGTGTTGATGGCCGATACGACCTCGTCTTCGTCGCCGTCGGACGCGCCGACGTTCATCGCCATCGGTCAGCCCATCCGCGAGACGGTTGCGGCCGGACGACCATCGACCGGTGTCGGCGCGATGACCGCAGCGGCCGGCGTGCGCGTCGTGCCGCCGCCGATCAACACCGAGTGCAGGTCGTTGCCGAACGCACGCACACGCTCCATCGCCGACTTGTTGCGGCGAACGAGCCAGTTGTAGCCGAGCACGGCCGGGACCGCGACCGCGAGACCGATGGCCGTCATGATCAGCGCCTCACCGACGGGGCCGGCCACCTTGTCGATCGATGCCTGTCCGGCGATACCGATCGCGGTCAGCGCGTGATAGATCCCCCACACCGTTCCGAACAGGCCCACGAAGGGCGCGGTCGAACCGACCGTCGCGAGGAAGGCGAGTCCGTCCTGCAGACGGTTCTGCACGTTCTCCATCGCGCGCTGGATCGACATCGTGACCCAGGTGTTCAGATCGATGCCGCCGAGCAGACCCTCGTGCTTCTCGGTCGCCTGGTTGCCGGACTCCGCGATGAAGCGGAACGGGCTTTCCTTCTTCAGCATCGCGATGCCTTGGGGCACGGACGGCGCGTTCCAGAACGTCCGGTTCGCCGTCTTCGCCTGCTTCATCAGCTTCGCCTGCTCGACGAGCTTCGTGATCATGATGTACCAGCTGCCCATCGACATGATCACGAGGATGACGAGAACCGTCTTCGCGACGAAGTCGCCGCCTTTCCACAGCGCTTCGAGACCGTAGGGGTTCTCGACCGTCTCGGTGGTCGGTGCGGTCTGCGCGGCGACGTCCGTCTTCGCGACCGAACCGTCCGCGGGAGCTGCGGCTGCGGGTGCCGCGGGGGCCGTCGCGTCGGGCGCAGGCGTGGTCGCGGCAGGCGTCGTTTGCGCAACGGCGGTGGAACCGATGCTCATCGCACCGAGCACGGCGGCGAAGGCCCAACCGAAGCCAATGCTTCGCAAACGCAGGGTCAAATTCATGGTCTCTCCAGTCTCAAAAATCGGTGACGTCTAGTCGAATGTCAGAGTGATCGCGCGTCGTCGCAACGAGCGAACGTGATACCGCATGGGGCCGCGCCTACTCGAGCTTGTAGCTGAACGGGACCTCGAAAATGATGTCGTGGCCCTGACCGATGCATTGAAAGGTCTCGACGACGGCGACCGCGGCGCGCGCGAACGAGCGATGCGTGCTGCGCACTGCCTGGATGTCCTTGAGCTTGCCGTTCGCGTCGACCGTGAAGCGGACGACTGCCTCGCCCTTCTCGAGTCCCTGGCGAATCGCGTCGGGCGGAAATGCGTTTCCGCCGAGCGCCTTCGCGTAGTTCGGGCAGGCGGTCTTCGCGCTCTGCGGGGCGGGAGCCGCGGGCGCCGGCGGTGCTTCGACCGGTGCACGCACCGCGATGGGCGGCGCTTCCGGCGGCGGCGTCTGGCTCGTGACCTGGATGGCGTTCGGCGGCGGCGGAACGTTCACCTGGACTTCGGGCGGCGGGATATACGGAGGCGGAGGCGCCACCATCTTCGGTGGCGGAGGCAGCTGCACTTCCGGCGGTGGCGGAGGCGGCGGCTTGATCTCTTCGATGATCTGCGTCTCGAGCGGTTTCTTGATGACCTCGACGACCTTGCGTGCAAGACCGTTGACGAGGGCATACACCAGCGCGATGTGCAGCAGGATGACGACAGCGATGCCGACCAGATGCTTGGCAGGGTTTCGCTGCTGCTGCGCGTAGTCCATACGTGGGGGCTCCAGAAAGCGTCGGGATACGAATCAGTCGGGATGTGCGGGCGACCGGCAGATGAGCTTCGCACCCCTCGACCGCGGCATCATGGGCCACGGCGAAAAGCGCGGAGTGTACACGATGGCAACTATTCGCCGATCGGACGGACACCCCTTAGTCACTGGGAAAGCCGGGCCCTCACCGACTCGATCGAATCGATAAGCAAGGATGGTTCCAGACAAAAAAAACCCGCAGCCGAAGCTGCGGGTTTTTGTTCGCGCGGGGACTCAGTACGTGTAGCGAGCACCTGCGTAGAAGAACCGTCCAACGGCACCCGAGTAGTCCAGCGGGTTGTAGTGCACCGCGCCGTAGGTCGTCGGGTCGAGAGGAGGCTTCTTGTCGAACAGGTTCTGCACGGTTCCGAAGACTTGCCAGTTGCGCGTGATCTGCCAACGGGCATTCAGGTCGATCGTGGTGAACGAGCCGATCTTGCATCCGCTCGGGATGTCGGTCGGGTTGGTCTGGTTCATGAACGAGTGTTCACACGCCGTGTCCGTCTTCGTTTCCTTGTTGTCGATCGACGCACGGAAGTTCGCCAACGCCGTCACGCTGAACCCGCCGAGCGTGTAGGCGACGCTGCCCGTGGCGCGGTCCTGCACCGTGCCGATACAGTTCGACACGTTGCAGTCACCGTGCGTGCCGGCGTACTCGATCAGGTTGCCATCGTTGTCGACGACCGCGTACTGGAACAAGTGCGTCCAGTTCGCACCGAACGTGAGCTTGCCGTACGAGGATCCGAGGGGCACGTCCTGACGAATGTCGAGGTCGACACCACGGACGATCGTACGAGCCGCATTCTGGTACGGCTGCAGGATCGCGACGAGCGCGCCCGGGTCACCGACGACACCCGGCTGCGTGGTGTTCGGGTCACGAGTCACGTTGCCCGCGAGGACATACGACTCGTTGGTACCGACACCGGCCTTGATTTCGTTCTTGCGGATGATCTTGAAGTAATCCGCCGAGATCGACGTCGTCGACGTCGGGTCGAGCACGAAGCCCGCCGTGTACGTCTTCGACTTTTCAGGCTGCAGATCGGGGTTACCCGCGCTCACGATCGCCACCGAGCCCGACGCGCAAGCCGCCGTCACGCCGAGTGCGCAACGCACCGGGTCAGCCGACGTCGAGAACGCCGCGGTTCCACCGCCTGCTTCCGGCGCGTTCGGCGCGCGGAAACCGCGCTGGAACGTGCCGCGAACGGCCAGCATCTGGATCGGAGTGACCTTGATGCCCAGCTTCGGCGTGAACGAGTTGCCTGCGTCCGAGTAGTGGTCGTACCGGCCGGCGGCCGACAGCTCCACCTGCTTGATCACGGGCGCGACGATTTCAGCGAAACCCGCCGTCACGTTGCGCGACAGGTCATACGCCGAGTAGCCGAGGCCGATGACGTTCGCGCGCTCAGTTCCGGTCACCGGCGTCAACGAGTTCGACTCGTGACGGAACTCCGCACCGAAGGCGATGCCGAGCGGGCCACCAGGAAGATTGAACAGTTCGCGCGAGACCTTCACGTCGGCCGACGCGGTGACCGCTTCACCCTCCGCGGAAATCTTCGGCGCGAGTGCCGCGTAGACGGCCGGCGAGTTCAGACCCGCGTTCTCGCCGATGCGATAGAACGTGCCGGGCGGCAGCGCACGGTACGCGGCGCTGTTGGCGGCGGCACGTTGCGCGTTCGTGATGGTGGTCGATCCGACGATCAGCCTGTTCGGTTCCAGCAACGCTTGGAGCACGTCGGCCTGGATGAATCCGCCCCGCGTACTCGTGAGCTGGTTACGCGAATACAGTGCACCCGTATCGAAGTCCCACCCGGCGACGCTTCCGCGGACGCCGACCAGGAAGCGCGAGAAGCGCGAGTCCGTCGAACCGGTCCGCGGGCCGACGTCGGTCGCGACGTAGCGCAGGCGCGCCCTCGACCCGAAGTACGGGTTGTCCGGATGGTCCGCGGCCATGTCGCCGTTCGTGACGAGGAACGCCCCGTTCGGCGAGGCGCGACCGCCGTCGTTGACGGCCGACGGCGTCGTCTGCGTGCGGTTGCGCGTGTCGAAGTAGTTGCCTTCGGCGTACGCGGTGATGTCGTCGGTGATCTTGAAGCTTCCACGCGCGAAGAAATTGAACGACTCTTCCTTCGGCAGGACCTGCGTGTAATTCTGCGAGTTGTCGGTGATACAGCCGCCGAACGGGTTCGCGACACCGGGGAGCTGCGGATTGCTCGTGAAGTTCGAGCACGCCGCCCCGGGGAACGTCCGCGTGAAGCCGGTCCCTGCGCTCAGGTCGTCGCGGCTGTAGTACGCGTTCGGTCCGCTCAGGTTGCGGACGTTACCGATGACCGAACTGCTCACGGTCGAACGCGTGCCGGCCGGGTTGTTCGGGAAGCCGATGAAGCCGTTACCGACCGGGCCGAAGAACGTGTCGCCGCTCTGGAAGCCGTCGCTGCGCAGGTCCGTGCGACCGACGTAGCCGCGATCCGTGCGGTTGCTCAGCTGGATCGGCTCGCGCTTGTTGTATTCGAAGTTGCCCAGGATGTTGAAGCGATCCGTGTCGAGGTTGCCGAAGCCGCCCGTGATCGACGCGCGCGTGTCGCGACCGTCGCCGTATTCGAGCGACTGGCCGACGCTGACCTTGGCCACGAGGCCCGTGAACTCGCGGCGCAGGATGATGTTGACCACGCCCGCGATGGCGTCCGAGCCGTAGACCGACGACCCGCCATCCTTCAGGATTTCGACGCGGTCCACCGCTTCGATCGGGATCAGGTTCAAGTCGGTGAAGGTTTTCGTACCGTCGTCCGCGAGTGCGTACGGCGCCACGCGGCGACCGTTGAGCAGAACCAGCGTCGCACCGACGCCGAGACCGCGCAGCGAGATACCGGAACCACCGCTCGCGAAGCCGTTGCCGAAGCTCTTCGGCACCGAACCCGCGTTATCGACGGTCAGTGTTTGGAGCAGGTCGGCGATGCTGCTACGACCCGACCGTTCGATTTCGTCGCGCGTGATCGTCTGAACCGGCGAGGCCGTCTCCGACTGCACGCGACGAATGTTCGAGCCCGTGACCTCGACGCGCTCGCCCTGTTGTACGTTTTGCGCCGCGGCCGGTAGCGACGCGAGCGTCACGCCGACCAAGCCGCCAATGAATGCCAGACGCAAGCATCGGGCGATAGGTGCTTCATGGAACATCGAGACTCCCTCCCAGGTGGAGAAGTAATACCTACACGGACCTGCGGTCCTGTCTGATGGCTATTGCGTTGGATCACAACGGTTTCGCCGCGTTTTGGAGTCTAGCCACTTCGTCACCAGGGAGAAACAAAACGCACACAAGAGTCACAGGACGTGGCACGCCTCGTTGTTTTTTTTAGACAAGTTGCCGCGGCGCGCGCATAAAAAAAGCCCCGGCGAACCGGGGCTTTTTCATGAAACGAAACGAGCTGATCAGAACGAGTAGCGCGCGCCCAGGGTGATGAACATGCCCACAGCACCCGCCTGATGGATCGTCGGGTTGTAGTTCACGCCACCGTAGGTGTACGGGTCGAACGGCGCCTTCAGGTTGAAGAGGTTCTGGACCGACGCCGTGAACTCCCAGTTCTTGATGCCCGTGTACTTGCCGTACAGGTCGACCGTGGTGAACGACCGGATGCGGCAATTGCCGGGAGCGGGGCCACCGTTCGGATAGAACACGCCGCAGACCTGCGACCCGTCGGTGATATAGGCGCCTTCGAACGTCGTCGTCGAGAACGTGCCGTCCTCGTTGTCGACCATCGTCTCGCCCTTGTGATCGACGCCGTCGAGCGGACCGACGTAGTTCACCTGCACCGTGCCCGAGACCGGACCGCGTTCCCACGTCAGCGCGAGGTTGCCCTTGTCCTTCGGCGTACCCGCGGCCGCGCTCAGCACGTACGGGCCTTGCGTCCCGGCGTACTCGAAGGTGGTGCCGTCGGCCAGCGTGCGGCGGAACTTGATCGTGTGCGTCCAGTTCGCGTCGAGCGTCAGCTTGCCGTACTCACCCAGGTTGAAGCGCTGCTTGATGTTGTAGTCGATGCCTTCGGTCTTCGTCGAACTCGCGTTCGCGTACGGGCCGAGCACACCGGCGAGGTCGCCGTTGACGTCGTAGAAGATCCGCGAGTTCGGCTGGGCGCCGTTGATGGTCTGACCGGCGAGCAGGGGATCGCTGAACGGCGCGTTGCCGATGATCGAGCCCTGGTCGGCCTGCACGATCTCGTTGGTCCGACGGATGCGCCAGTAGTCGATCGACGCGCTCGTGCCCTTGAACGGCTCGAGCACGAGGCCCAGGCCGTAGGACTTCGCGCGCTCCGGCTTCACCGACGGATCGCCGATCGAGATGATCGCGATGTTCGTGAAGCCGAGGGTCGACGAGTTGCCGGCCTCGGTCGGGCCTGGCGCACGGAACGCCTTGGCATACGACGCGCGGATGGCGACCTGGTCGATCGGCTTGAGCTTGATGCCGACCTTCGGCGTGAGCGAATTGCCGACGTCGGAATACTTGTCGTCGCGGATCGCCCCGTTGATCTCGAGCCACTTGAAGATCGGCGCGTCGATTTCCGCGAACGCCGCCTTGACTTCGCGGACGCCGCTGTACGCCGAATATCCGAGACCGACGATGTCGGCGATGTCGGTGTACGGCGTCGGCGGACGACGCGTCTCTTCCTTCCGGTACTCGGCGCCGACTGCGACCTGCAGGTCGCCGCCGGGCAGGCTGAAGATCGGCCGCGAGAGGTGGAAATCGACGAGCTTGACCGTCGCGAGCGACTCCTGCTGCAGCTTCGGCGAGATCGCGTCGCGTTGGTCCTGGCTGAGCGAGTTCGCCTGACCGAGGATGTACGAGTTGTTATTGATCGCGCTCTGCAGGGCCGAATAGCGAATGAAGCCGGTCTGCGTCTGCTTGAGGTCGCTCGACGTGTACATCACGCCGAGGTCGTAGTTGAACTTCTCGAACTCACCCTTGATGCCACCGACGAAGCGCTTGACCAGGCTGTCGGTCGTCGAGTTCCGACCACCGAAGTCGTCGGTCGAATACGTCAGCGTGCGCGCGACACCCGTCGGGTTGAGCGGATAGGTCGCCGGCAGGACCGTCGTGTGGACCGTCGGGTTGGTGGGATCGTCCGGGTTGAACACGCCGCCGTCGCCCACGCCGCCGGGCGTGCCGATCGACTCGACGCGGTCCTTGAACAGGCCGACATCCAGGTAGGCCGTGGCCTTCGGCGTGATCGCGAAGCTGCCGCGCGAGAAGAAGTTCAGGCGCTCGACCTTCGGCTGCACCTCGGCGTAGTTGATGAGGTCTTGCGTGCAGACGCCGGTGTCCGGATTGATCTCCGGGCAAGGCAGCAGGTTGATCCGTTCCGAAAGCGTGCCGCCCGGAACGCGCACCGTGCCGTACTTGGTCTGGCCGCTGAAGTTCGGACCGCTGCCGTCGGCGAAGACGCCGCGACCCGCCGCCGGGCTGCCGCGCCGGTTGTCGAAGAAGCCGATGCCGCGCAGGTCGTTCGTGCCGAGGTAGTCGGGACGCGTCTGCTGATTGATGTGTTCCTGCTTGGATGCCTCGAGCGACGCGAAGACGTTGTAGCGATCGGTGTCGAGGTTGCCGAAGCCGAAGGTGCCGGCGACGCGGCCGGTCGTTCCGTCACCCTTGTACGACGTGCCGCCGAGGACGTTCACCGTGCCGCCGGTGTACTCGCTGCGCAGGATGATGTTCACCACGCCGCCGATGGCGTCGGAACCGTAGATCGCCGATGCGCCGTCCTTGACGATTTCGATGCGCTCGACCGCGTCCAGCGGGATGGTGTTGAGGTCGACGAAGGTCCGCGCGCCGTCGTCCGCCAGGCCGTACGGCGCCATGCGACGGCCGTTCAACAGCACGAGCGTCGAGTTCAGTCCGAGGCCGCGAAGCGAGACGCCGGCGGAACCCGCGGCGAAACCCGCCGAGAACGCCGTCGGCAGCGAACCCTGGCCGTCCGCGCTGATGCTGCGGATGACGTCGCCGATGTTCTGCTTGCCGGTCCGCTCGATGTCGTCCCGGGTCAGGACCTGCAACGGGGACGCCGTCTCGGTGTCCGTCCGACGGATATTCGAACCCGTGACTTCGACGCGTTCACCTTGTTGCACGGTCTGCGCATCGGCCACCGAAGCGATCAACGCAAGACCGACCATGCCGCCGCCGAGTGCGAGACGCACGCCGCGCGCGATGGGAGCTTCCTTGAACATAGACATTCCCTTCCGAAGACTTGAATCAGCTGGGGCCCGCGGGCCTGAGCAACGAAGTGGAGCGTGCGCGGACGGCGCGTCACTCATGCGAAGAGTCTAGCGATCCTCCGCCAGGATTCGCGACAAAACTGTCGTAACAGCAACGCTGACAAAGGGAGCGGGCCTCGTTGCGTTGGTTTTAGACGACAACGTATCGGCCTCCGTCCTACAAGTGCCCTCCCGCTTGCGCCTGGCGCTAGGGCGCCGGCCCGTCGGACCGCTCGGTTATGATCGCGCCCTCCGACAGCCCCACCACCCATCGAAGCGATCGCGATGCAGACTTCCCAGATCACAGCGGACGCGTCGCCCCCGACGGGCAGCGCGAACGAGGCCCTCGAGCGAGAGCTGGCACAACTGATCGTGACCGAGCTCAATCTGGACGCGCGGCCCGAGGAAATCACCGTCGATTCGCCGCTCTACGGCGAGGGGCTCGGCCTCGATTCGATCGACATCCTCGAGATCGCGCTCGTCGTCTCCAAGAAGTACGGATTCCAGTTGCGCTCCGACGACGAGAACAACGTCCGGATCTTCGCGTCGCTCGGCAGTCTCGCGGCCCACATCGCCGCGAATCGCACTCAGTAGGCCGCGGGCGACACCCCCGTCGCTCCCCGCCCCCTGCCTCACCGCATGACGGCTTCCGTACAGGCGCGGCATCGACGGATCGGCGAGGTGTTGTTCGCGCTCGCGCTCGTCGTCTATTGCGTCGGCATCCATCTGCTGGTCGTCGAAGGCCGGTGGCCGCGGATCACGGTCGCGGTGGTCCTCGGGCCGTGGGCGATCGCGCTCGCGTCCCTCGCGCTCAACAAGCTGTCGCGGCGGGTGGCGGTCGTCGCGATCGTCGGCATCGCGGTCGCGACCGGATGGATCACGAATGCGGTCAGCGGCTATCCCGAGCGAACGGTCTTGTTCGAGAGCGTCGCCTTCAACCTCGCACTCGCCGGCGTCTTCGCGGGCTCCCTCGTTCGACGAGGCGATGCGCTCATCACGGGCGTCGCTCGCATGGTGCGAGGCGACGACATGCCGCCCCGGGTGGTCGCCTACACGCGCACGATCACCGGCGTCTGGTCCGCGTTCTTCGTCGTCTATGCGCTGACGTCGACGCTGCTCTACCTGACCGCGTCGCGCGACGCGTGGTCCGTCTTCGCGAACCTGTTGTACTGGCCGCTCATCGTCGCGATGTTCGTCGGCGAGTACGCGATTCGCCGCATGGTGCTTCGCGACGTGCACCACGTGTCCCTGATGTCGTCGGTCCGTGCCTACGCCCAGGCGCAAGACCACAAGGGCGCGCGATGACGGCCACCGAGCCGCTCCTCGTCGCCGCCCTCGACGACGTCGTCGCGCGTCGCGGGCGCACCGACATCAGCGCCCGCAGTTTCTTGCGCGACGTGCAGGCGCTCGCGGCGACGCTGCCGGCGAGCGGCCACGTCCTCAACCTGTGCACCGACCGCTATCGCTTCGCCGTCGGGCTGGCTGCCGCGATCGTTCGCGCTCAGGTCAGCGTGCTTCCGTCGACGGTGAACGCGACGACCGTGCGCCAGCTCGCCGCCGAGCATCCCGACCTCTACTGCCTGGCGGAGACGCCGCAGGCGGAGATCGACCTGCGCCAGGTGGTGTTCGACGATGCGACGCGACGCCTCGCAGACGACGAGGTGTCCATGCCGCGGATCCCCGTCGACCGCGTGGTCGCCTACGTGTTCACGTCGGGGTCGACCGGCGTCCCGACCCGGCATCGGAAGCTCTGGGGCTCGCTCGTGCGCAGCGCCCGCATCGAGGGCCGGCGGGTGCGCAGCTATCTCGCCGAGGACGTCGACGCGCGCCTGTCGATCGTCGCGACAGTCCCGCCCCAACACATGTACGGCCTGGAGTCGTCGGTGCTCATCGCGTGGCAGTCGCGCGCGACGCTGGTCGCCGAGCGGCCGTTCTTCCCCGCGGACATCGTCGCGACGCTCGAGGCGTCTCCGGCGCCGCGTGTGCTCGTGACCACGCCCTTCCATCTGCGCGCCTTGCTGTCCGAGGCGACCGCGCTGCCGCGGGTCGCCCTGGTCCTTTGCGCGACCGCGCCGCTGTCGGCCTCGCTGGCCGGCGAGGCCGAGCAGCGTTTCGGCGCGCCGATCGCCGAGATCTACGGTTGCACGGAGACCGGCCAGATCGCGACGCGCAGGCCGACCGTCGACGCGCACTGGACGCTGTTCGACGACGTGCGCGTGCAAGTAGACGGCGACGAGGCGGTCGCGAGCGGCGGCCACGTCGACGCGCCGACGCGCCTCGTCGATTGCATCGCGCTCGCCGACGACTACGAGACGACGCATCGCTTCGCGCTCGTCGGTCGCTCGCAGGACCTCGTCAACATCGCCGGCAAGCGCACCTCGATCGGTTTTCTCGACGCGCAGCTGCACGCGATCGACGGCGTCGTCGACGGTGCATTCTTCCGACCCGAGGACGATGCGGTGCTGCGTGACGGCGTGAGCCGACTGGGTGCGGTCGTCGTCGCGCCGTCGTTGACTCCGCAACGTCTGCTCGACGCCCTGCGCGTCCGCATCGATCGGGCCTTCCTGCCGAGGCCGCTGCACTTCGTAGACGCGCTGCCTCGCAACGCCACCGGCAAGCTCACCGACGCGACGCTCCGATCGATCGTCGCCGACTGCATCGCGCGCGGACGGGGCGCCGAGCCCACGCGCGATGTCGCGCCGCGCGCGCGTGGCGCGGCATGACGGTCGCGCTGTCGTTGCCCATCGCGGTCGATCATCCTGCGTTCGCCGGCCATTTCCCCGGGAGACCGGTGGTGCCGGGGGTCGTGCTGCTCGACCTGTGCCTGCGATCCGTCGCGATGCGACACGACGACGTCCCGGCGTGGTCGATCGACAACGCGAAGTTCCTCTCGCCCGTCGCGCCTGGCGACGCGCTGATGCTCGCGTTCGACGAGAACCCGAGTCCGAGCGGACGCGTCGCCCTGCGCGTCACGGCCGGGTCGGGCGACGCGGAACGCGTCGTGATGACCGCGAGCCTGTCGCGCTCGAGGGCGGACTGATGGCCGTGACCTGGACCACGCAGGCCGAGCGCGGACACCCGTTGGTGATCCGTTTCTTCACCTGGTTCGCGCTGACCTTCGGACGGCGCATCTCGCGCCTGCTGATCCATCCGATCTCGCTCTACTTCGTCATCCTGGGCGGCGCCGCACGCGCCGCGTCACGGGACTATCTGAAGCGCGCGCTCGGTCGTGAAGCCACGATCCTCGACGGCTATCGTCACGTGCATTGCTTCTCGTCGACCATCCTCGACCGCGCCTACCTGTTGAACGATCGACACGCGCTGTTCCGCGTCGACGTCCACGGGAAGGAGATCGTGCAACGAGCGATGCGGGAAGGGCGACGGGCGCGACGCGGCGCCTTCCTGATCGGCGCCCACCTCGGCAGCTTCGAGGCGATCCGCGCCGCCGGTCGTGAAGAACCCGACCTGAGCGTCTCGATGGTCATGTACGAGGAGAACGCGCGCTATCTGAACGCGGTCTTCGCGGCGATCAACCCGCAGCTCTCGCAGACCATCATCCCGCTCGGCCGGGTCGACTCGATGCTGCGGGTCAAGCGCGCACTCGACGAGGGCCGCATGGTCGGCATCCTCGCGGACCGGATGCTCGCCGAGGAGGAAGGCAGCAACGCCGTCCGCGAATTCACGCTGCTCGGCGACCGGATCTGGATCCCGGTCGGCCCCTTCCGGCTCGCGGCGATGTTGCGGCGACCGGTGATCTTCATCGTCGGCCTGTATCGCGGCGGCAATCGCTACGAGGTCAGCTACGAGGAGTTGTACGACTTCAGCGAGGAACCGGCGGCGAACGGCGCTGCCGAACGGGCCGCGGCCATCGACGCCCGGATCAACGCGGCGATGCAGGCCTACATCGAACGCCTCGAACACTATTGCCGCGATGCCCCGTACAACTGGTTCAACTTCTTCGACTACTGGAACGACGGTGCACGACGCGGGACCCACTCCGCCGGCCGCGCGCCGCGGCGCATGGAGTGAGCGGATGACGATCATGCTTCGCCTCCTCGTGTTCGTCCTCGCCGCGTGCGGCGTCGGCCCCGCTCGCGCCGTGGATCCGTCGACGGTCGAAGAGCTGATGCGCGGCTTCGCGACGGTCAAGTCGAGTCGCGCCGACTTCGTCGAGAAGAAATACCTGAGCACGCTGACGCAGCCGCTCGAGTCGTCCGGCGAACTCGTCTACGTCGCGCCGTCCCATCTCGAACGACGCACGGTCAAGCCGAAGGCCGAGGTGCTCATCGTCGACGGCGATACGCTGACGATCGAACGCGCAGGGACGAAGCGCAGCATCTCGCTCGCATCCTTCCCCGAGGTCTCGGCGTTCACCGACAGCATCCGCGAGACGCTCGCGGGCGACCTCGTCGCGCTCCGGCGCAACTACCGCGTCGAGTTCGACGGAAGCGTGCAGCCGTGGCGGCTCACGCTGCTGCCCTCCGACCCGAAGGTCGCGGCGCTCGTGAGCCGGGTCACGTTGACGGGACGCGACCGTCACATCGAGAGCATCGAAGTCCTGCAGGCCGACGGCAACCGCTCGGTCGCGACGCTCGCCTCCCGGCCGGACGCGCGTTGAGGCGCAGGCGTTGAAGCGACCGTCCATGCGTGCGTCGAAACGCGCGATCGCGATCGGACTCTGGCTTGCGGTGCTCGGCGCGAGCCTCGTCGTCATCGCGAACGCGCGCTTCACCGCCGACTTGTCGGCGTTCCTGCCGCAGCGACCGACGCCCGAGCAGTCGATCCTGATCGACCAGGTACGCGAAGGCCCCGCGTCGCATCTCCTGCTCGTCGCGATCGAGAACGCGCCCGACGCGACACTCGCGAGCCTCTCGAAGAAGACGGCGCAGGCGCTGCGCGGCACGCCCGCGTTCCAGTCGATCAGCAACGGGGAGCCGGTTGCGGACGATCGCGATCGTCGGTTGTTGTTCGACCATCGCTACCTCCTCAGCGAACGCGTGACGGCGGAACGTTTCTCGACGGCGGGCCTGCATGCCGCACTCGGCGACAGCCTCGACCTGCTGTCGTCGTCGGCGGGACTGATGCTCCAGTCGCTGATCTCGCGCGACCCGACGGCGGAGTTGCTCGGACTGATCGATACCATCGTCGGCGGCCGCGACATCCCGACCGTCGACGGCGTCTGGATCGCACGGCCGAAGGACTCGCCGCCTCATGCGTTGATGATCGCCGAGACGAGCGCCGGCGGCTCCGACGTCGACGGGCAGCAGGCCGCGATCGGCGCGATCCGCGACGCGTTCGATCGGGCGCGTCACGACGACCCGAAGGCCGGCGACGCGCGGCTCGTCGTCACGGGCCCGCCGGTCTTCGCGGTCAACGCGCGCAACACGATCGAGCGCGACGCGACGCGCGTGTCGCTGATCGGCGCGCTCGGCGTCGCACTGTTGCTCGGCACCGTCTATCGCTCGGCGCGCGCACTCGCGCTCGGCCTGTTGCCGATGCTGTCTGGCGCACTCGTCGGGCTCGCGGTCGTCGCGGCCGGCTTCGGCGTGGTCCACGGCATCACGCTCGGTTTCGGCGTGACCCTGATCGGCGAGGCCGTCGACTACGCCATCTACCTGTTCGTCCAGCGACCCGAAGCGGGCCGCGCGCGGACGGGCTTCTGGCACACGATCGCGCTCGGCGTGATCACGTCGGCCATCGGCTTCTCGGCGCTGATCTTCTCGGGCTTCGCGGGACTCGCGCAGGTCGGCGTGCTGTCGATCAGCGGCCTCCTCGCCGCCGCGGCCGTCACGCGCTGGGTGCTGCCGTTGCTGATGCCCGCCGACTTCCGCGTGAAGCCGATGACGCGGCTCGGCGAATCGCTGCGCGCCGCGATCGCGCACGCCGCCGCACTGCGCTACGTGCTCGCGGCCGTCGCGATCGTCGCGGTCATCGCGGTGTTCGTCCATCGGGACCGCCTCTGGAGCGACGACCTGGCGTCCCTTAGCCCCGTCCCCGAAGCGGACCTCGCGGCCGACGGCAAGCTGCGCGCCGAACTCGGCGCCCCCGACGTCCGTGACCTGGTCGTCGTCAGCGCACCGAGCCAGGAGGCGGCGCTCGTCAACAGCGAGCGCGTGGTCGCGGCGCTCGCCCCCCTGGTCGCGGACGGCACGCTGCTCGGCGTCGACGCGCCGTCGCGCTATCTGCCGAGCGAGGCGACGCAGCGCGCGCGCCAGGCGGCACTGCCCGACGACGCGGCGCTGCGCGCGCGCTTCGCCCAGGCGCTCGAGGGCCTGCCCTTCCAGAAGACGGGCTTCGACGGCTTCTTCGAGGACGTGGCCCGCGAGAAGAGCGGCCCGTTGTTGACGCGCGCGGACTTCGAGGGCACGTCGCTCGCCTTCGGCTTGCGCGCGTTGCTGTCGGAACATCCCGGCGCCCCGAGGCCCTGGGTCGCGCTGATCGCGCTGCGTTCGCCGCAGCTCGAATCGACCGGTGGCGCCACGCCGCGTTCACGCGTCGCGAACGTGATCGCCGACCTTCGCGGCAGCGGCGTCGCGAGCACCGACGTCGACATCCGGTCGATCGACCTCGGCCTCGGCGTGAAGGCCTTGTACGCGGGCTATCTGGGCGCCGCGATCCACGTCGGCGCGCTCGGTGCGCTCGCGATCGTGGTGCTGCTCGCGGTCGTGCTCCGTTCGCCCGCGCGCATCGTGCGCATCCTGGTGCCGCTCGGCCTCTCGGTTCTCGTCGTCGCCGCCGCGCAGGTCGCCGTGTCCG
>Ga0247783_1000164_pt1 | contig 19394 bp, 21 predicted proteins | sample UWRJL064202C5_FD_179911 | JGI IMG/M metagenome (GOLD analysis project Ga0247783, IMG submission 179911) | Plant litter microbial communities from Arlington Agricultural Research Station in Wisconsin, United States - UWRJ-L064-202C-5 | ecosystem: Environmental > Terrestrial > Plant litter >...
TCGTTGAAGAGCTTCATCACGTCGATGTGCTTGAGGCCGTTCACCGGATCGCCGCCGATGCCGACCGCGCTCGACTGGCCGAGTCCGAGCTCCGTGAGCTGGCCGACCGCTTCGTAGGTCAGCGTCCCCGAGCGCGAGACCACGCCGATGCGCCCCTTCATGTGGATGTGGCCCGGCATGATGCCGATCTTGATCTCGTCCGGCGTGATCGTGCCGGGACAGTTCGGCCCCAGCAGCAGCGTCTTGCGGTTCTGCTTCTTCATCCGATCGCGCACTTCGATCATGTCGCGCACGGGAATGCCTTCGGTGATGCAGATCACGAGGTCGAGGTCGGCCTCGACGGCCTCCCAGATCGCGGCGGCCGCGCCGGCGGGCGGCACGTAGACCACCGACACGTTGGCGCCCGTCTGCTTCTTCGCCTCGCCGACGTTCGCGAAGATCGGAATGCCTTCGAAGTCCTCGCCCGCCTTCTTCGGATTGACGCCGGCGACGAAACAATTCCTCCCGTTCGCGTAGTCGCGACACATCCGGGTATGGAACTGGCCGGTCTTGCCGGTGATGCCTTGGGTGATGACCTTGGTGTTCTTGTCGATCAGGATGCTCATGTCTTGTGTATGCGCGTCAGCGCCCGTTCATGTCATCCCGGCGAAGGCCGGGACCCAATTTTTATCGAAGGATCGAGGGGTACAGATCGATCCACTGCGGATTGCTGGACTGGATCAGATTGACCTTCCAGTCCCTGTGCCAACCCTTGATGCGCTTCTCTCGAATAACGGCTTCGAGGATCGATTCGTGCGCCTCGAACCAGACGAGGCGATGGACTCCATGTCGTTTCGTGAATCCATCGACGATCGATTCCCTGTGTTCTGAAATCCGCTTGATCAGGTCGCTCGTGACGCCGACGTAGAGCGTCCCGTACCTCTTGCTCGCCACGATGTAGACAAATGCGAAGGCCATCGCGCGATTGGGCCCCGGCCTTCGCCGGGGTGACAACGCGCGATTGACGGATGCATCACTACGCCCCCCGCGCCGCCGCCACCACCTTCTCCCCCGCCTCCGTCATGTTCGCCGCCGAGATGATCGGCAGACCCGAGTCCGCGAGCATCTTGCGGCCGAGTTCTTCGTTGGTGCCCTTCATGCGCACGACGAGGGGCACCTGCAGCTGCGTCGCCTTCGACGCGGCGATGACGCCTTCGGCGATCGTGTCGCACTTCATGATGCCGCCGAAGATGTTGACGAGGATCGCCTTCAGGTCCGGGTTCTTCAACATGATCTTGAAGGCCTCGGTCACCTTCTCGGTCGTCGCGCCGCCGCCGACGTCGAGGAAGTTCGCGGGTTCGCCGCCGAACAGCTTGATCGTGTCCATCGTCGCCATCGCGAGACCCGCGCCGTTGACGAGGCAGCCGATGTCGCCGTCGAGCGAGATGTAGGCGAGGTCGAACTTCGATGCCTCGATCTCGGCCGGGTCTTCCTCGTCGAGGTCGCGCAGCGCGACGATGTCGGGATGGCGGAACAACGCGTTCGAGTCGAAGTTGAGCTTCGCGTCGAGCGCGACGACCTGGCCGTCGCCGGTGATGATCAGCGGATTGATCTCGGCGAGCGACGCGTCGGTGTCCCAGTACGCCTTGTAGAGGCCCTGGAAGATCGCGCGGGCCTGCGGGATCGACGTGTCGGGCACGCCGATCTTCCTTGCGACCTCGTCGGCGTCGGCATCGCCGAGGCCGGTCGCCGGATCGATGAAGACCTTGTGGATCTTCTCGGGCGTGTGGGCCGCCACCTCCTCGATGTCCATGCCGCCTTCGGACGACGCCATCAACGCGACGCGCTGCGTACCGCGGTCCGTGACCATGCCGACGTAGAGCTCCTTCTTGATGTCGGCGCCTTCCTCGATCAGCAGACGGCGGACCTTCTGACCCTGCGGACTCGTCTGGTGCGTGACGAGCTGCATGCCGAGGATCTCGCTCGCCTTCTGGCGAACCTCGTCGATCGACTTCGCGACCTTCACGCCGCCGCCCTTGCCGCGTCCGCCCGCGTGGATCTGCGCCTTCACGACCCAGACCTTGCCGCCCAGCTTCTCGGCGGCCGCGACCGCTTCGTCGACGCTGAACGCGGGGATGCTCCGCGGGACGGTGACGCCGTACTTCTTCAGGATGTCCTTGCCCTGGTACTCGTGGATTTTCATTGTTCGTCGGCGACGGTGGTCGCGCGGTCGGTGGGGTCGATGGAAGCGGTGTTGGAAGCGGACGGTGTCGTCGTCACCGGTCGATACCAGCGGGGATAGAACTGCGCGACGGCCGGTCCGTCGACGCGTAGCGCATGACACTTGTCCAGCTGCCACGGCATCGTGTCGCCCGTCGCATCGCCTTCGTTCGTGCGCAGCACTTCGCCGGCGAAGGCCTGGACGGCGGCCGTCGGCAGCACGTTCGTGAGTTCGGTCATGTGCGTGCAGCCACACGTGGCGCCGAGGCGTTCGCGGACGGCATGCCGGAAGCCCTTCATCAGGTTGAGCCCGACGAGTCCCGCGTAGGCCGGCTCGATCGCGTCGCAGTAGCCGAGATAGGGAACGCGCAACGACTCGCCCTTGGCCTCGACGACGTTGAAGCGCTCGTCGATCGTGACGGTCACGCGCATGTGGTGGATCGGCTCGCCCTGCTTGCGCAGCCCGGTCGCGAGCATGAAGTCCTTCCCCTTCGTGTCGATCAGCTCGGCCTCGATATCCCACAGACCATCGTCGCGCGCATAGACCTCGGCGCTGATGGATCGCGTATGAACGTGGCGGCGGGTGGGCATCGATGGGGGCGTCGATGACCCCGGGGCGGGTCAGCGCGCAGTGCGCTCTGTCGAGCGGGCGTTGCAGTGCAACGGCCGCGAATTTATCACAGCGCGCGCAGCGGCACGCCCGCGACGGCCCGGTCACTCGGGACGCCGCGGGCGCGGTCGTGCTAGCGGTTCGGGTCGTTCGGCCCGCCCTTGAGCACGAATTTCTGGATGCGCTTCGACGTATCGACCTCGCCGGTGTAGTAGTTGCCGTCGGTCGTCACGGCCGCCTGATGGACCCAGTGGAACTGCCCGGCGTTGCGCCCGTTGTGGCCGAACGTCGACACGATCAGCCCGTCGTGGCGTCGAAGCACCCACACGACGTTGTTCTCGCCGTCGGCCACGAGCAGGAACTTCTGCTGCGGGTCCGCCGAGAAATTCAGCGTCCACGTCGAACCGTTGCCGAGCGTCGCGGGGCGAACGAAGAACTCCTTCACGAACGTGCCGTTCTTCGTGAACACCTGGATGCGATCGTTGACGCGGTCGCAGACATACACGAAGCCGTCGTCGGACAGATGGGCGCAGTGCACGGGATTGCGGAACTGCGGGTCGGGAGAGCCGCTGTTCGCGTAGGGCGGCGGCGTCGCGTTGTCGATCTGCGAGAGCGCCTGGCCGTACGCGCCCCAGCCGCGCTTGAAGGCGCCGGTGCGCGAGTCGTAGACGACGACGCGCTTGTTGAGGTAGCCATCGGCGATGTACACCTCGTGCGCCGCATCGTCGACTTCGACGCCGGCAGGCTGGCCGAGCCGCGTCACGTCCTGGTTGTTCTCGGGCGACGTGTCGTTCGGCTTGCCGATCACCATCAGCAGCTGTCCCGAGTTCGTGAACTTGAGGACCGCGCGATCGCCGGCGGCGTTGCCGCCGATCCAGACGTTGTCCTGCTTGTCGACCCAGATGCCGTGCTCGCTGTTCGGCCACTCGGGCACGTAGCCCGGCCCGCCCCAGGCCTGCAGGAGATTGCCCTTCTGGTCGAACTCCATCACCGACGGCGCGGCGATACAGCAGGCCGAGCGCGGGCCGTTCTTCGGGTCGGCGCCGAGTTCGTCGGCGGTGTCCGAACGCGGACGCTGGTTGATCCAGATGTGGTTGTGGCGGTCGACGGCCATGCCGCCGACCTGGCCGATGATCCAGTTGTTCGGCAACTGCTTCGGCCAGCTCGGGTCGACCACGTACTTCGGCGCGCCACCACCGCCGGAGTTCGACAGCGCCTCGATTTCGGCGCCGTCCATTTTCGCGCCGACCTGTGCCGTCGCGAGACTTGCGACCGTCAAGCCGAACGTCGCGGCGAATACGCGCGCGACCACCTTGCCCCAGGGGCTTCTTGCTGCTGTCATCTCTGCGTCTCCTCGTTCGGCGCGGGTCGTGTGCCGGCCTGCCCGTGCCCTGGTCTGTTCGCGACGGATCGCTTGCGGCTGCGTAGTGCATCCGCGGCGATCGGATCGATCGGCCGTGGGTGCAAATTTCCCTAGCTCCACGACGCTCGCAAGCCCGAGCGCTTGTTGCCTGTTGCCGAACTTGTTCCGCTAGCCGGGTGCCAGCAAGTTCGCGAGTGCCCGTGCGACGACACGCGTCGCCGCCTGCAGGTCGGAGAGCAGGAGGTTCTCGTCCGCACGCTTCGCATTCGCCTCGAGGATCGTGCGCGGGCCGGCGCCGTACAACACGATCGGCACGCCCGCTTCGCCGTACAGACGCGCATCGGTGTAGAGCGGCGTGGCCGTGGCGGCGGGCCGCGAGCCGAGCACCGCCTCGCCCGCGTCCGCGAACGCATCGACCAGGCGCTCGTGGCCGGGCAGCGGTGCCAACGCGCGCGCCAGCAACAGCCGTTCGACCGACAGCGTGATGCCCTCGGTCGTCGGCAACGCGTCGGCCAGCAACGCGTTGAGTTCGGCCTCCACGCGCGCCGGACTCTCTTCGGGAATCAGGCGTCGATCGAGCTTGAACGTGACGCGGTCGGGCACGACGTTCGTGTTGATGCCGCCCTCGATGCGGCCGATGTTGAGCGTCGGCGAACCGATGCCGGCGACGCGCGAACGAATGGACTTCAGCCCCTTCGCGTGCGCATACAGCGCGTTCATCAACACCACCGCGGCCGCGATCGCGTCGGCGCCCGTCTCCGGCATCGCGGCGTGGGCCGCACGCCCGCGGACCGTGACGGCGAGTTGCAGGCAGCCGTTGTGCGCGGTCACGATCGAATGAGCGAAGCTCGCGCCGATCGCGAGGTCCGGCTTCGTGATGCCATTCGCGAGCAACCAGGCGGGACCGAGCAGGCCGCCGAACTCCTCGTCGTACGTGAAGTGCAGCTCGATCGAGCCTGCGAGCGGCGCGCCGCTGTCGATCAACGCGCGTAACGCGAACGCGTAGGTCGCGAAGTCCGACTTCGAGACGGCGACGCCGCGCCCGTACATGCGGCCGTCGACGATCTCGCCGCCGTACGGGTCCTGCGTCCATCCGTCGCCCGGCGGGACCACGTCGCCGTGCGAATTCAGCGCGACCGTGGGTCCGCCCTCGCCGAAGCGGTGGCGCACGACGAGATTGACCACCGACGCGAGGCCTGCGGCAAGCACCTCCTCCACCGGCGGCGCGTAACGCTCGACGGTGAAGCCCAGCGCGGTCAGGAGCTCCGACGCGCGGTTCGCGTGGGGGACGTTGTCGCCCGGCGGGGTGTCGGTCGGCACGCGCACCAGCTCACGCAGGAACGCGACCTCGTCGTCGAAGTGCGCGGCGATCCAGGCGTCGAGCGCGGCGGCGACGGAAGCGTCGGATGCGGCGTCGGATGCGGTCGTCATGCCCGAAGCATAACGAGTCGATTCAATGCGACGTGCCGACGAAGTTCGCGAGTTCGGGTGTGCCGGGATTCGCCATCAGCGTGGCCGGATGCCCGACCTCGTGCACGCGGCCGTGATGCATGAAGACGAGCTTGTCGCCGACCTCGCGCGCGAAGCGCATCTCGTGCGTGACCATGATCAGGGTCATCCCTTCGGACGCGAGCCTCTTGACCACCAGCAGCACCTCGTTGACGAGCTCGGGATCGAGCGCGGACGTGATCTCGTCGCACAACAGGACCCGCGGCTTCATCGCGAGCGCGCGCGCGATCGCGACGCGTTGCTGTTGTCCGCCCGACAGCTGATCGGGGAACGCGTCGAACTTCTCCGCGAGCCCGACCTTTTCGAGCATCTCGCGCGCGATCGACTCGCACTCGGCCTTCGTCGTCTTCTTGACGATGTTCGGCGCGAGCATGACGTTGCGCCCGACCGTCAGGTGCGGAAACAGGTTGAACTGCTGGAAGATCATGCCGACCTTCTGGCGCAACGCCCGCAACTCGGCCGTCGTCGAGTGGATGTGATGGCCCTCGACCTGGATCGAGCCTTCGTCGAAGGTCTCGAGACCGTTGATCGTGCGCAGCAGCGTGCTCTTGCCGGAGCCGCTCCGCCCGATGATCGCGACGACCTCGCCTTCGACGACGTCGAGGTCGACGCCCTTGAGCACATGGTTCGCCCCGAAGTGCTTGTGCAGTCCACTAATGCGTACCAGCGACATTGAATTTCCTTTCGAGCATGCGCGCGTACGCGGACAGCGGATAGCAGAGCAGGAAGTAGCCGGCCGCGACGAACGCGAAGACCTGGAAGGGAAGAAAGGTCGCGTTGGCCAGCACGACGCCGGTCTTCGTGAGTTCGGTGAAGCCGATGATCGACGTCACCGACGTGGCCTTGACCACCTGCACCGCGAAGCCGACCGTCGGCGGAATCGAGATGCGGAACGCCTGCGGCAGGACGACGTGGCGCATCTGCTCGAACCACGTCATCGCGAGCGAGGCCGACGCCTCCCACTGGCCTTTCGGGATCGACTCGACGCAGCCGCGCCAGATCTCGGCGAGGAACGCGCTCGTGAAGCAGGTCAGGCCGACGGCGGCCGCGAGCCACGCGGGCACCTCGATGCCGAGGTTCGGGAAACCGAAGAAGATGATGAACAGCTGCATCAGCAGCGGCGTTCCCTGGAACACCGAGATCCAGGCCTTCGCGAGATTGCGCAGCAGCCTGTTCGACGAGATCCGCGCGAACAGCACGATCAGGCCGGTGATGCCGCCCAGGACGAATGCGACGATCGCGAGGATGACCGTCCACTGCAACGCGAAGCCCAGGTTGCGCGCGATGTCCCACAGCGAGAACTCGTCGGCCATGGCGCGCTCAGCGAAGCGATCGAGAGGACGGTAGCGGCACGTCGTTCATCGTGGCCGGCCGACGATGAAGCGCTGACCGTAGAGGGTCAGCAGGTGTCGCAGGACGATCGCGAGCAGCAGATACAGCGCCGCGACCGTGAAGTAGGTCTCGAGCGAGCGGAAGTTGCGCGACGAGATGAAGCCCGCGGCGAACGTCAACTCCTCGGCACCGATCTGCGAGCACACCGACGAGCCGAGCATCACGATGACCACCTGGCTCGCGATCGCGGGCCACACCTTTTGCAACGCGGGCCGCAGGACCACCTTGCGAAAGATCTGCGACCGCGTCATCGCGAGCGCCTGCGCGGCCTCGATCTGTCCGCGCGGCGTCGCCTGCACGCCGGAGCGGATGATCTCGGTGCAGTAGGCGCCGAGATTGATGACCATCGTCAACGACGCGGCCTGCCAGTCCTCGAGCTTGATGCCGAGTCCCGGCAGCCCGAAGAAGATGAAGAAGAGCTGGACGAGGAAAGGCGTGTTGCGGATCGCCTCGACGTAGACGGCGAACACATAGTTGAAGGGCTTCAGCTTCCAGGCCCGGCAGACCGAGCCGACGATGCCGATGGCGATGCCGAGGACCGCGCCGAACGCGGTGAGCGCGAGCGTGAAGACGATGCCCCGACCGAGCAACGGCAGGTAGTCGAGGATCGCGGCGAAGTCGAATTGGTAGTTCAAAGCACCTGTGGCGCGCAGTCCTGCGCGCTGACCATGTCATCCCGGCGAAGGCCGGGACCTAATTGGTTGTTCATCGGTGACCCAAAATTGGATCCCGGCCTTCGCCGGGACGACATCCGCTCCGAAAAGAGCCGCATCAAAACCCCGCAGGCAACGGCGCCTGCAGCCACTTCTTCGAGATGTCGTTCAGCGCGCCGTCCTTCTTCGACTTGTCGAGGATGCGGTTGACCTCGGCCATCAACGCGGGCTCGCCCTTGTTGAGTCCGACGTAGCAAGGCGAGTCCTTGATCACGAAGCGCGAGTCGAGGCGGCGCAGGCGCGTCCGTTCGTTGAGCGCCGCGGCCGTCGTGTTGCCGGTCGCCACCAAGGCGACCTGGCCGGTGAGGTAGGCCTGGATCGTCGAGTTGTTGTCCTCGAAGCGCTTGATGGTCACGGTCGGCGGCGCGACCTTCGTCAGTTCGAGGTCCTCGATGGATCCGCGCGTGACGCCGATCACCTTGCCGGCGAGATCGCCCGGCTTCGACACGTTGAGGTCGGCCGGTCCGAAGACCGCGCTGAAGAACGGCGCATAGGTCGTCGAGAAGTCGATGACCTTCTCGCGGTCCGGGTTCTTGCCGAGCGTCGAGATGACGAGGTCCACCTTGTTCGTCGTCAGGAAAGGGATGCGGTTCGTGCTCGTGACCGGGACGAGCTCGAGCTTCACGCCCATCTCCTTGGCGAGCAGCGCCGCAGTGTCGATGTCGTAGCCGCGCGGCTTGAGATCGGGGCCGACCGTCCCGAACGGCGGGAAGTCCTGAGGCACGGCGACGCGCAGCGTGCCGCTCTTCTTGATCGAGTCGAGCGCGTCCGCGCGGGCCGCGAGGGGCGTCGCGAGGACGAGGACGGGGACGGCCAGCGCGAGCGCGCGAGCGACGACGGCGACGAAGGAACGATGCATGGCGAAAGCCTCGAGTGCGGGAAGCCATGCACAACGCACGAGGCATGCCATGCGCGATCTGCCCGGGGACCCGGGCGGCACTCGCCCCGCTTCGGGGCAGCAGCGCGGGCGCCCGCACGGCCTGTGCACCAATCCGGCGGCGACCCGCATGCCCAGGCCCGCGACGTCGCGTGTCATCCTCGCGTTCTTCTTCGATCGCGATCGAGCCGTTCACGATGATCACCGTCTGGGGCAATGCCGACTCCGTCAACGTCCAGAAAGTCCTCTGGTGTCTCGCGGAGATCGGTCTGCCGCATCGGCGCATCGATGCAGGCCGCCACTACGGCGTCGTGGACACGCCCGCCTTCCTCGCGCTCAACCCGAACGGGCTCGTGCCGACGATCGACGACGACGGCTTCGTGCTCTGGGAGTCGAACGCGATCGTCCGCTACCTCGCGGCGCGCTACGCCGAAGCGTCCTTGTGGCCGGTCGACGTCCGGACGCGCGCGGAGGCGGACCGCTGGATGGACTGGACGCAGTCGACGCTGTGGCCGTCCCTCGTGCCCTTGTTCCGCGCCATCATGCGCACGCCGGTCGCCGAGCGCGACATCGTCGCGATCCGCCACTTGGCCGACGAGGCGATCCCGGTGATCGCGATCCTCGACGCCCACCTCGCGACGCACGACTACATCGCGGGCGACGCGTTCACGATGGGCGACATCGCCGTCGGCTGCTCGATCTGGCGCTGGTTCGACCTGCCGCTGCAGCGACCGCCGTTCGCGCACGTGGCGCGGTGGTTCGACGCGCTCGCGACGCGCGCGGCGTACCGGAAGATCGTGATGGTTGCGTTGACAACGTAGGTTGACGGTAAGCGAAGCGCACCTCAACGTCTTCGACTCGGGTGGCGTTCCGACACGCCTGTCACAACGCTGTTGCTCACTCGTCGTCCGTCACCCGAGTCGCGAACGTTGAGGTGCGCTTCGCTTACCGTCAACCGACCGTCAACCGATGTCGACCTCGTCGCCCGTCTTTCCGGCCAGCACCGCCCGGATCGTCTCCATCGTGAACCCGCGCGTCTGCAGATAGCGGCCCTGGCGTCCGCGCTCGTCGGCGTTGGCCGGCAACGCGTCGAAGCGGCGCGACCACACCGCGCGGGCGCGCGCGACTTCCGTGCCTTTCAGCGATTGCAGCGCGCCTTCGGTGGCCGCGGCGGCGACGCCGCGGTCGCGCAGGTCGCGTGCGACGCGCAGGTCGCCGTAGCGGCTCGCGCGTACACGCGTCAGCGACGCGGCGAAGCGTTCGTCGGACAGGAGGTTCTGCGCCTCGAGCGTGTCGAGGACGCGTTCGATCTCGGCCGGATCGGCGTCGGGCTCGACGTGGCGTGCGAGCTTGCGCGCGAGCTCCGTGCGGCCGTGCTCGCGGCGCGACAGCAGCGCGACCGCGCGCGACATCAGGCTGCGGCCGGCCGTCTTCGCGCGGCCCTCGCCTTTCGCCGCCATCGCGTCGAGACTCAGGCCGCGGTCACGGGCGCGGCCGGATCAGGCTTCGGCTTCCGCCTCGGCGGTCGCGCCGCGGCCGACGACGCCCTTCGCCTCGCGGATCTTGTTCTCGATCTCGAGCGCGGTGTCGGGATGCTCGCGCAGGAATTCGCGCGCGTTGTCCTTGCCCTGGCCGATGCGGTCGCCGCCGTAGCTGTACCAGCTGCCGGACTTCTCGACGATGTTGAGTTCGGCGCCGAGGTCGACGATCTCGCCCTGGCGGGAGATACCTTCGCCGTACAGGATGTCGAACTGCGCGACCTTGAACGGCGGCGCGACCTTGTTCTTGACGACCTTGACCTTGGTCTCCGAACCGATGACTTCTTCGCCCTTCTTGATCGAGCCGGTCCGACGGATGTCGAGACGCACCGACGCATAGAACTTGAGCGCGTTGCCGCCGGTCGTGGTCTCGGGGTTGCCGAACATGACGCCGATCTTCATGCGGATCTGGTTGATGAAGATCACGAGCGTGTTGGTCCGCTTGATCGTGCCGGTCAGCTTGCGCAGTGCCTGACTCATCAGGCGGGCCTGCAGGCCGGGCAGCGAATCGCCCATCTCCCCTTCGATCTCGGCCTTCGGCGTGAGCGCCGCGACCGAGTCGATCACGATCAGGTCGACCGAACCGGATCGCACGAGCGCGTCGGCGATCTCGAGCGCCTGCTCGCCGGTATCGGGCTGCGAGATCAGCAGGTCCGACAGTTCGACGCCGAGCTTCTGCGCGTATTGCGGGTCGAGCGCGTGCTCCGCGTCGATGAAGGCGGCGATGCCGCCGAGTTTCTGCATTTCCGCGATGACCTGCAGCGTGAGCGTGGTCTTGCCCGACGATTCCGGTCCGTAGATCTCGACGACGCGGCCCCGGGGCAGCCCGCCGATGCCGAGCGCGATGTCGAGTCCGAGCGAGCCGGTGGAGACGACGTCGATGTCGTCGATGACCTCGCCGGCACCGAGACGCATGATCGAGCCCTTGCCGAACTGCTTTTCGATCTGCGACAGAGCCGCGGCGAGCGCCTTCGTCTTGTCGGCACTGGTCTTGGCCGTGCGTTCTTCCATGGAGTCCTCGTGAAATGGTGGCGTTTCGCGGCGCGCGGAACAGCGCTGAAGCGCTCGATGCGGACCGGAGAGCGAAGCGCGCGGATGACGGGCAGAGCCCCGGTGGAGAAGTCCCTCAGCGACGCGCGACGACGAGCGCTGAATATACTCTACGAGCACCCCCTCCCCGGCCGCATCGACCGTCCGGACGACGTGATGTCAAGTCCGCCCGACCGAGGGTTTTCCCGCACGCCGCAGACGCCCCAAAACCAACAACTTCCTTCATTTTCAGCAGCATGCAGGCTATGCTCCGCGACGGCTGCTCTACAGCCACGGATCGAACGAGACAAGACGGCATTCATGGAGGAAGCATGGCGGCAAACATCGCGGCGCATCCCGTAGCGGCGCCGATGACGGGCGAAGAAAAGAAGGTCATCTTCGCGTCGTCGTTGGGAACCGTGTTCGAGTGGTACGACTTCTATCTGTACGGCTCGCTCGCTGCCATCATCGGAAAGCAGTTTTCCGCCGGGCTCAATGAAACGTCGCAGTTCCTGTTCGCGCTGCTCGCGTTCTCCGCGGGCTTCGCGGTCCGGCCCTTCGGCGCGATCGTGTTCGGACGGATCGGCGACCTCGTCGGCCGGAAGTACACCTTCCTGATCACGATCCTGTTGATGGGTCTGTCGACGTTCATCGTCGGCATCCTGCCGGGTTACGCGACGATCGGCATCGCAGCGCCGATCATCCTCATCACGTTGCGCCTCATCCAGGGCCTCGCGCTCGGCGGCGAGTACGGCGGCGCGGCGACCTACGTCGCCGAGCACGCACCGGCCGGCAAGCGAGGCGCCTACACGAGCTGGATCCAGACGACGGCGACGCTCGGCCTGTTCCTGTCGCTGATCGTGATCCTCGTCACGCGCACGACGATGGGCGAGGCGGCGTTCGGTGACTGGGGATGGCGCATCCCGTTCTGGGTCTCGATCATCCTGCTCGCGGTGTCGGTGTGGATCCGCCTGTCGCTCAACGAGTCGCCGGCCTTCCGCAAGATGAAGTCCGAGGGCAAGCTGTCGAAGGCGCCGCTGACCGAAGCGTTCGGGACGTGGAGCAACCTGAAGATCGTCATCCTCGCGCTGGTCGGCCTGACCGCCGGCCAGGCGGTCGTCTGGTACACGGGCCAGTTCTACGCGCTCTTCTTCCTGACGGCTTCGTTGAAGATGGACGCCTCCACGGCGAACATCCTGATCGCGATCGCACTGCTGATCGGCACGCCGTTCTTCGTGGTCTTCGGCACGCTGTCGGACAAGATCGGTCGCAAGCCGATCATCATGGCCGGCTGCCTGCTCGCGGCGCTGACCTACTTCCCGATCTTCAAGGCGATCACGCATTACGGGAATCCCGCGCTCGAGGCCGCATCGCAGAAGTCGCCGGCGGTCGTCGTCGCGGATCCGGCCACGTGCCACTTCCAGTTCGAGTTCTTCGCGGCACCGGGCAAGCCGAAGTTCGCCGACTCGTGCGATCTCGCCACCGCCGCGCTCGCGAAGTCTTCGGTGCCGTACACGATCGAGCCGGCCCCCGCCGGCACGGTCGCGACGATCAAGATCGGCGACAAGACGATCACGAGCTTCGAAGGCACGCCGCTCGACGCGGCAGCCTTCAAGACGGAGAACGCGAAGTTCGCGACGGCGTTGGGCACCGAGGTCAAGGCGGCGGGCTATCCCGCGAAGGCCGATGACGCGGGCATCAACAAGCCGATGGTGGTCGTGCTGCTGACGATCCTCGTGCTGTACGTGACGATGGTCTACGGTCCGATCGCCGCGATGCTGGTCGAGTTGTTCCCCACGCGCATCCGCTACACGTCGATGTCGCTGCCGTACCACATCGGCAACGGCTGGTTCGGGGGCTTCCTGCCGCCGATCGCGTTCGCGCTGGTCGCGGCGAAGGGAGACATCTACTACGGCCTCTGGTACCCGATCGTGATCGCGGTCATCACGCTCGTGGTCGGCACGTTGTTCATTCGCGAGACGAAGGACGTCGACATCTACGCGAACTGACGACACCCCCGAAATGAAAAAGCCCCGCAACCGCGGGGCTTTTTTTTCGCCGTGGCGAGGGTCAGGCCGGAAGCTTGCCCGACGCCTTGCCGATGTGCGTGGCGATCGCGTCCATCAGCGGCGGCGACAGGCAGTCGTAGGGCGCGAGCTTCAGTTCGGTGAGGCGGGCGCGGACCGCGCCCATCTTCGACGGATCGAAGCCCTGCTCGATGATCGACGACACGAACGCCGCGAAGGTCGGCTCGGCCCAGCCCTGCTCGCGCGACAGCTCGGTATGGATGAAGTCGAGACCGTAGAACGGGTGGTCCTTGTTCTCGATGCGACCGAACATGTGCGTGCCGCAGACCGTGCACGCATGGCGTTGGATCGTCGCCGTCGGGTCGACGATCTTGAGCTTGTCGCCGTTCTCGGTCACCTCGACCGCATCGCGCGACACGACCGCGATCTGGGCGAACAACGCGCCGGCCGGCTTCCAGCATTTCGAACAGCCGCAGACGTGGTTGTGGGCGGACTGGGCCTTGACGACGACCTTGACGGGACGGTCGGTGCACTTGCACACCAGCGTGCCGCCGGCGAAGCCCGCGACGCCGGGCTTGAAACCGTTGTCGACCGCCGGGTGGATCGAAACTGTGCTCATGAATTGCCTCCTCTGTTGACTTCGATGGAAACCATGCGCGTCGCCGCGCCCTTTCTGCGCTGCTGTTCGTGCATCAGCGGATCGTCACGCCCCAGGGGAGCTTGCCGGTCGGTATGTCGGCGACGCGGCGCGCCTCCACCGTGTCGACGACCGTCACGCCGCCCGAGCGACCGCATGCGACGTAGAGCTTCCGGCCGTCCGGCGTGACGGCCATGTTCCAGGGGCGCTCTCCGACCGGGATGGTCGCGGTCACCGTCAGCGTCGCGGCGTCGACGATCGCGACCGTCGCCTCGCCACCGTTCGAGACATAGATGCGGGACCCGTCCGGCGAGACGACAATGCCGTTGCTGCGCTTGCCGGTCTTCACACGGCCGATGATCGAGGCCGCCGCGATGTCGATCACGAAGAGCTCGTCCGAGAGTTCCGCCGCGACATAGGCGCGCTTGCTGTCGGGCGAGAAGCCGATGCCGCGGGGTCGCGCGCCGACCGATACCTGCGCCGTTTCGCTGCGCGAGGCGAAGTCGATGATGTCGACGGCGCCGCCTTCTTCCGCACTGACCACGACCGTCCGGCCGTCCGGCGAGAAGACCGCGTGCTCCGGATTCTTCCCGCGCACCGCGACCACGAAAGCCTTGGCGTCGGTCCGCGTATCGACGAAGGCCACGTCGTTGCTCTCTTCGACGGCGGCGGAGATCCAGCGTCCATCCGGGGACAGGCCGACGCCTTCCGGCGACTCGCCGAGCGCGATGCGGCCGGACACGGCGCGCGCGGCCACGTCGATGACGATGAGCTGGTTGTTCGGCTGGTCGCTCACGTACACCTTGCGGCCGTCGAGCCCGACGACGATTCCGCGTGGCTTGCCTCCGGTCTGCACGGTGCCGACGACGCGGTCCGTCGCGGTGTCAACGATGCTCACGGTGCCCGAGCCCTCGTTCGGGACATAGGCGAACGGCGCGGCAGCCGCAGCGAGGGGCAGCGCGAGGGCGAAGGCGAGCGGGAACGGATACAGGCGCAACGTGAACCTCCGGAACAGGACGGACGGGGCGAGGCGAGCGGCGCTCATCGCGAGTGCCTCAAGGACAGACGGGAGAAGGGACGGTCGCCGTCGACGAGCGCGTGCTTGAGCGTGGCGACGACATGCACGACGACGAGTGCGACGAGCACGTAGGCCGCGAGGTCGTGCAGGCCGTTGAAGAACGCATACACGTCGGGACGATCCGGGCCCCACGGTGGAAGGATCATGGTGCCGAACCACTTCAGGCCGAACTTGCTGAAGTTCGACGCGATGTAACCGGCCACCGGGATCACGACCATGCACACGTACATCGCCGCGTGGTTGAAGCGCGCGGCGCTCGCCTGCCAGACCGGAACGGTCGCGGGAAACGGCGGCGGTCGATGCGCGAGCCGCCAGGCCAGCCGGGCGAGGATGGCCACGCCGAGCACGATACCGACGGTCTTGTGAAGATTCGTCAGCGGTCCGCGCGCCGGCGTGCCGCGCGCGATCGCTCGCAGATAGAAGCCGAAGCCGATTTCGGCGAGTAACGCGACGCCGATGATCCAGTGAAGGACGACCGCGGTGCGCGTGTAGGCCAGGCTCGTGCGGAATCCGGGACGCATCGCGTGCTCGTTCGCGGTGTCGGCGGATGCGACGCGATTCATCGCGGACCCTCGAGGTCGGCACGCTCGAGACGCAGGTAGAGCTCCTGCACGTTCTCGGGATGCAGCGTCGCATACAGGCTCCAGTCGCGGAACTCGGCGAGCTCCGCCGACTTCCGCGCCTCTCCGAGACCGACGCCGCGCCGGTACAGGGTTTCGACCGTCGACCGCAGCGCCAGCAGGTAGTCGAGCGTGCGACGCGCCTGGGCCGGCGTGCAGACCGGTCCGTGACCCGGCACGATTACGGTCGCGCCCACGGCATCGAGCCTCTCGAGTGCGCCGATCCACGCGTCGAGGTCGCCGTCGCGCAGCCGCGGAATGCGATCGACGGACACGAGGCCGCCGGCGAACAGCACGCCGCTGCGCCGATCGAGGACCGCGAGATTGCCGGGTGCGGCCGTGCGTCCGAAGTAGAGCAACTCGAGTTCGCGGCCACCGACCTTCAGCGAGGTCGTCTCGTCGATCAGGCGATCGGGAACGACGACGCGGCTGCGCGCCATCTCCGCCTCGCCGAGCGTCACGCGAAGCCGCTGCAGGCAGGTCGCACAGCGCTGCGCGATCAAGGCTGCGGCCTCGCGATGCGCGAGGATCGGCACGCCGCGGTCCTGGAACGGCGCCGCGCCGAAGTGGAATTCCTGGATCGGATCCGTGAGGACCACGAGCACGACGGGCAGCGGCGTCGTCGCCGCGATGGACTTCATGAATGCCTCGCCGTGTCGATAGGAGACCCCGGCATCGATCGCGAGCACGCCGGTGTCGCCGACGACGAAGCCGAGATTGCCGACCTCGCCGCGATTCGCGGGCGTGACGTCCCCGAGATCCGCGATCGACGCATAGACGCCCGCGGCGACCGGCGTGATCTGCTGGCCCCAGGCGACGAGCGGCAGACACAAGGCGACCGCGCCCCAGCAGCCGCGCGAGGTCCGATGGGCAACGGCGAGCGCACGGCCCGCGAGCGTATGCTCGGCCGCCCCGCGACGACCGCGCAGACGGCCCGCCGCGGACTCATCGCTTCGGGAGATTCCATGCGAACGATCGACGCACGTCCTGCACGCCTCGCGACGCGACGTCGCTCGGCCCGACGCTTCGCGTGCCTCGTGTTCGCGCTGCTGCCGCTCGGCGCGATCGCGCAGTCGAGCCCCGACCCACCGACGATCGCGGTGCTCGACTTCGACCTGCTCGACGACCAGCGGGACACGGTGCCGGATCGCACGCTCGGACCGCGGATGGAATCGATCCGCACGCAACTCGCCTCCGCCCTGCAGCGCGAGGGGCTCTACACCGTGGTGGACAACACGCCCGCGCGCACCTTGATCGACCGGTCCCGCGCGGTCCAGGATCTGCACGGCTGCAACGGCTGCGAGCGCACGATCGCCGAAGCGCTCGGCGCGCGGCGCGTCCTGGTCGGCTGGGTCCAGAAGGTCAGCAACCTGATCTTGAACATCAACGTGCGCATCGAAGATGTCGCGAGCGGCGACGTGTTGCTCTCGAAGTCCGTCGACCTGCGCGGCAACACCGACGAGACGTGGCGACGCGGCATCGACTACCTGGTCCGGGACATGGTCGAGAAACATCAGGGGTCCCGTTAGCTCGACCCGCCCGAAGGGCGGATCTGCAGTCGCTCCTGATACGACAAGTCCTTCGAGTCCACGACCTGGGCCTGCAGCTCGCCTTCGCCGGCGGGCACGAAGAAGAAACGGAAGTTCGGGTTCTCGCTGATCGAGAAGTCGACGTCCGCCTCGAGCACGACGCGGCCCGCGTAGGAGACGCTGACCTTGCGCACGAAGTACGGTGGTCGATACAGCCGCGTGACCTGGTCCATCGCGAGGCCCGAGCTGTTCGGATGACTGATCATCAACTGCGCCTGCACCGGCTTGCCGACGGTCACCGGGCCGTCGACGCGCATCTTCATGCGTCCCAGGTTCGCCATCGCCGCCGCAGCGTCCTTGCCCGCCGGTGCCGAGCAGCCACCGGCCGCCTTCACCCAGCGCGTCGCCATGTACAGCTTGCCGTCGTTCGTCTCGGCGATCGCGCGCATGAAGGTGTAGGCCTCGATGCGCACGCGCGTCTCGATGTCCGCGCGGCCGCTGTCCGGCGTGAAGCGGAATACCGCGGCGATCGGCGACGGGTTGTTGTCGATGACGAGATAGACCTGCGTGACGTAGCGCGACGACGTCTGTGCGAAGCGCGTGTGGATGGCGATCGGCACCGTGGACGCGTCCTCCGCGCGCAGCGGCGCGTCCAGCGCGACGACGGCGCTCGCATCGCTCTCGATCGTTCGACCCTGGAACAGGCTCTCTCGCACGCGCTGCCAGATCGCGCTGGCCTGCGGATCGGGATCGGGATCGGCGGCGCGGACCGGCGGCGCAACGGCGCAGGTGACCGCGGCGAGCGTCGCGACGAGCGCGTGACGAAGCACGGTGGAACAGATCGCGGGCATCAGTCCTCCCACTCGAGTTCGGCGTAGGCCGCGGTGACGTTGCGGCGGTGATAGGCATCGAACAGACGCCAGTGCGGGCGCTCGGAGACGCCGGCCGTGTCGACCGCCTGCTGCATCGTGAGTCCCGCCTTGATCGCCGCACGCACTTCGCGCGCGACCGTATCGAGATAGCGTCGCTCGTCGTCGAGCGCGCGCTCCCAGGGCGGATCGACGGGACCGTGACCGGGCACCACGTGAGCGGGCGCCGCGGTCTCGCGCAATTCGGCGAGCACCTTCAACCAGCCACGCAGGTTGCCGTCCACGACCGGCACGCGTTCGACGAACAGGAGGTCCGACAGCCACCACGTTCCCGTCGCCTCGTCGAACACGGTCAGGTCGTCGTCGGTGTGCGCCGAAGGCCATGCACGCAGTCTCAGCAGGCGATCGCCGAGATCGATGGTCCGCGTGTCGTCGACGACACGCGTCGGAGCCACCATCGTCGAACCCGCCGCCACGGACCCGAGATCGCGCAGCACCGCGCGCGTGTAGTTGTCACCGCGCGCCGCCATGGCCGCGGCGAGACGCGCGTGCCCGATGAACTGCGGCCGATCGTCGACGAACGCGGCATTGCCGAACACGTGGTCGGGATGCACGTGCGTGTTGACGACGAAGCAGACGGGCAGCGACGTGACCCGCCGCACGGATGCACGCAACGCGCGTCCGACCGCGAGCGTGCCGCCGGTATCGATCACCGCCACGCACGCGGCTCCGACGACGAAGCCGACGTTCGCGAGGTCGCCACGATTGGCTGCCGATGCTTCTTCCTGCAATCCTGCGTGCACATAGACTCCTCGTGCGATCTCCCGAACCGCGAGCGGCTCGATATCGCCTGCCGGTGTCGCACCCCAGGCCCAACCCGCGCAGCAGACGACGCATCCGACGACCGCGTTGCTCAGGCGATGCATGCGGTCGCCCCGGCCGCTAGCGGATGAAGCAACTCTTCTTCGCGCGCGCCTGCACTTCCCTGAAGTGATCCGCCATCTGCTTGGCCGGCGTGTAGGCGCGGACCGTCTCGCCGCGTTCTCCACCGATCGTGTACGCGTAGGCCGCCGTCGACGATTCGACGAAGTCCTCGTAGCTCATCTGCTTCGCGATCGCGTCGATCGTGCACGAGCACTTGTAGATCATCTCCTGCGCCTGGCCGGGGTTGTCGCGCATGCACGTGTGCACGTACTCGACACGATCCACGGTGGGGTAGTCGTAGGCGGACGCGAGGCCGGGCACGAGCACCGCCGCGAGCAGGGTCAGGGACTGCAGCATTCGTTTCATCGACGACCTCGACGTGATCTCGCGGGACAGTTCATTTCGCCACCTTGTCGAAGGACAGCACGTCCTCGAGCAACGGGCCCGTCGCGGCGGCGCCGTTCGCCGGCGCAGCGACGC
>Ga0247783_1000167_pt1 | contig 19285 bp, 12 predicted proteins | sample UWRJL064202C5_FD_179911 | JGI IMG/M metagenome (GOLD analysis project Ga0247783, IMG submission 179911) | Plant litter microbial communities from Arlington Agricultural Research Station in Wisconsin, United States - UWRJ-L064-202C-5 | ecosystem: Environmental > Terrestrial > Plant litter >...
GATGGCCGCATCGTTGGCGGGCGCGCGCGTCAGCTTGTGCAGGATGGGCTCGCCCGCGAGCTCGCTCGCGCTGACCGACTCGGGAGATAGCTTCTTGAGCAATGCCTTCTGCGCAGGCGTCGCAGCTTGGTCGACGCGCGTGTAGTACGGCGTGCCGAATTCGCCGCGCAGCTCTTCGTAGTGTTGCCCGGGATCTTTACCGGTCACCGCCGTGATTTCAGCGGCCAGCAGGTTGAGGATGATGCCGTCCTTGTCCGTAGTCCACGCGCCGCCGTTCTTGCGCAAGAAGCTGGCGCCCGCGCTCTCCTCCCCGCCAAAGCCGAAGGAGCCGTCGACCAAACCGTCGACGAACCACTTGAAACCGACGGGCACTTCCTTCAGTGGCCGGCCGATCGATTTCACCACGCGATCGATCAGCGAGCTGCTGACCAAGGTTTTGCCGACCGCGGCCTTGGGGGACCACTGCGAGCGATGCGTGAACAGGTAGCGAATCGCCACGGCGAGGTAATGATTCGGATTCATCAAGCCCGCCGACGGCGTGACGATGCCGTGTCGGTCCGAATCCGGGTCATTGCCAAACGCGATGTCGTATTTGTCTTTCAGCCCCACGAGCTTGGCCATCGCATAGGGGCTCGAGCAATCCATACGGATCTTGCCGTCGTGGTCGACGGTCATGAACGAAAAGCGCGGATCGACCGCGGGGTTCACGACACTGATGTCGAGCCCGTAGTGTTCGGCGATGCGCGACCAGTAGGCGATGCTCGCTCCGCCCAATGGATCGGCTCCCAAGCGTAGCTTTTTCGCGCGAATCGCGGCGAGGTCGACCACGTTCTCGAGATCCGCCACGTACGCAGCGGCAAAGTCTTGCTCGTGCGTAGTGCTCGCGCGCTTGGCCGCTTCGTAGCTCAGGCGCTTCACGCCGGCGTTGTTCGCGCGCAAGAGCTCGTTCGCTCGGTCTTGCACCCAACCAGTGACGTCGGTGTCCGCCGGACCGCCGTGCGGGGGATTGTACTTGAACCCGCCGTCGCGCGGCGGGTTGTGCGAAGGCGTGATCACGATGCCATCCGCGCGCCGCGCCGAACGATCGGCGTTGAAGGCCAAGATCGCGTGCGAGATCCCCGGCGTGGCCGTGTAGCCGCCACCGGCTTGCAAAATCGTCTCGACACCATTGGCCGCCAGCACTTCGAGCGCACTGCGTTCGGCCGGCTCCGACGCGGCGTGCGTGTCTCGCCCCATGTAAAGCGGACCGCTGATGCCCTGTGCTGCGCGATACTCGCAAATGGCCTGGGTCGTGGCCAGAATATGCGCTTCGTTGAAGCTACCATCTTCAGCCGAGCCGCGGTGTCCACTGGTGCCGAAGCTGACCAGCTGCTCCGGATTCTCCACGTTCGGGCGGACCGCGTAGTAGGCGGCCACCAGCTTTTCCGGGTCGATCAGAATATCTGCGGGGGCGGGTTTTCCGGCTAGGGGGTGAAGAGTCATCGCCGCGGAGATTAGCCTCGACTGGCGCGACTTTGGAAGCGGGGCCGCGCGTTCAGGCTGGAGAAAGCCCTACGCGACCCCGACTCGGAATCGCTCGATACCGTGCCGAAACCGCCTGCATCGATTAAGAGCTCTGAACTTCGATCCGACGCGGACGAAACGCGGCGCTCTTGGCCAGATGCACTCGCAAGACGCCGTCTTTGTACTCGGCCTTCACGCGCTCCGGATCGATGCGTTCGTCGATGCGGAACGTGCGCGTGTAGACCACGGGCTTGTCCGGCGACCCCTGCACCTTGGCCTCGATGCGAAACTCCGGCAGATCCACGTGAACACCGATGTCATTCGGATCGAGCCCTGGCACATCGGCGACGACCAGCAGCTCCGCATCATTTTCGAAGATGTCGACGTTCGGCGTCAGCTCACGCGCGGGGCGAGTTTTCTCTTGGCTTTGGTTGTGCATGATTCTTCTCCTATGCTCCAGTCGTGAAAAAGGCTCAGGCCGTGGCGGCGACGGTCACTCGCTTGGGTTGCGCCTCTGCGGCCTTGGGCAAGGTCAGCGTGAGCACACCTTGCTTGAGTGACGCCTGGACCTTGTCCGGGTCGATGCGCGTGGGCAGCTCGTAGCTCTGCGTAAACGAGAAACTCTGGCGCTCGCGACGGTGCGCCGCGTAGCCCTCTGGGGCCTCCACTTTGCGCGCGGCCTTTACCGTCAGCACATTTGCCGTGACGCTGATATCGAGCTCCTTTTCGCTCAGGCCGGGGAGCTCGGCGCGCAGCGTCAATGCCTCACCAGTGTCTGCAAAAGTGACGGCAGGAGCGCTCGCAGCGGCGAACGCGGGCGCGCGCTCCAGGTCGCCGAAAAGCCGATCGAGCTCACGGCGGAGCGACGACACCGGCAGGCCGCGAGGCGCGCGAAACGCCGGGAAACCAACGCGATCATTGAAACGAACGAGCATGACTAATCCTCCTTGGAAAATGGACGACGCTTTTCGACCCGACTGAACAGCAGCAGCCTGCAGTGACTGAGGGGAGCCAACTGCGGCGAACCTGCTTTCTGTCGGGAACGCAAAGAAGGTGTCCATCGCGGCCGCGGCTGACAAGGGACCCTCGCCAAAAATCGCGCCCCGCTCCCCCGCCCTGCTCAAACCCTTTGAGATTCGAGGCGAAGACCCCGTACAGTCACCGCCCCCGAAGGAGCCACCTGAGCATGCCCATTTTGAGCGAAGGCGCGAGCGCCCCGAACTTCACCCTGCACACCGACCAAGGCGAGGAAGTCACCCTCTCGGCCTTCCAAGACAGGCCCTTGGTGCTGTTCTTTTACCCCAAGGACGACACCCCCGGCTGCACCATCGAGTGCAAGGAATTCCGCGACGCGCGCGCGGAGTTCGAGGCCAAGGCACACGTGTTTGGCATCAGCCCCGACGACCTGGCGAGTCACCAGGCCTTCCGCGCCAAGTATGCGCTCAATTTTCCGCTGCTTTCCGACCCCGGGCACGAGGTCGCCAGTCAGTTCGGGGTATGGGCGCTGAAGAAGAACGGCAGCGAGGGCATCCACCGCACCACCTTCGTGATCCGCGACGGAAAGATCGCGCGCGTGTTCAGCGACGTGAAACCCGAAGGGCACGCCGCGCAAGTGCTGGCGACGCTCTGAATTCGGGCATCGCATCGTGACAGAGTCTCTCAATCTGCGTCCGATCGGCGTGGTGCACTCGCCTTTCAAGGAACGGGTGGATGCGCCGCGCCAGCCGATTTTGGCGCGCGGCGTGCAAGGCACGATCGAGCTGTTTTCTGGTCGTAACCTGGACCAGGCCCTGGAGGACATTCAGGGCTTCAACTTCATCTGGGTGCTGTTCTGGTTTCACCTCAACACGACCTGGAAGCCCAAGGTCTCACCGCCGCGGAGCGGGCTGCGGCGCGGGGTGTTTGCCACCCGTTCTCCCTATCGCCCAAACCCGATCGGCATGAGCGTGGTCGAGCTTCGTAAGGTGGAGGGCTTGACCCTGTCGGTGCAGAATCTGGACATCCTGGACGGCACGCCGGTGCTCGATCTGAAGCCGTACATCGCCTACACGGATAGCGTACCCGATGCGAGCAGCGGTTGGCTCGAGGCCCCGAGCGATCCACAGCCGGACTATGCGGTGGAATTTTCGCCGCTAGCGACCGAGCAGCTGAACTACCTCAGCCAAGGCTTCGCGCTCGAGATTGCCGAGCGCTTCGTAGCGGCTCTGCGACTCGGCCCGGAGCCACAGGCATTTCGCCGGATTCGCAAGGATGGTGCGGGCTACCTGATCGCCGTCAAGGATTGGCGCGCGCGCTTCGTGGCAAGTGAGCGAACCATCACCGTGCTCGAGTTTCAGACCGGACACCGCCCACAGGTGCTCGCGACCACCGACGACACGGCGCTCGACGCCCATCGTGGCTTCGTGACCAGATTCGGACGCGGCTGAGCTCAGCGCCAGCCGCGGAGCACCGTCAGTGCCTCTTCATTCAGCTCGACCGCGCGCTGCTCGCTAGCGGCCTCGGTGTAACAACGGAGCTCTGGGGCGTTGCCCGATGCACGCAGGTGCACGACTTCTTCCGACACGAAGGTCACACGCAGACCGTCGACCGTCGACACTTCGGCCACGTCGCCAAACGCAGGAAACGCCGCGGCGATCGCCTCGGCCCCACCTTGCGCCAAGGCCCCGAGGCGCTCTTTGGAGAGCGCAGTCGGAAAATCTTCCAGCCGATCGCTCGCGGTAAAACGCTGCGGCAAGCTCGCCAGCAAGCGAGAAATGCTGGTGCCTTGGGCCCGGGCGCTGAGCAGCACCGCAAGCGGCACGAGCAGCGCGTCGCGCGTCGGCAGGGCGGGCAGAGCTCCGGCGAGAGTGAAATCGGTGGCCGTCAGAAACCCACCATTGGCCTCGTAGCCCACCACTTTTTCACTACCGCCCAACGCGCCATTCATGGCCTCGATCACGTACGGAGAACCGATGCGTGTGCGAACCACGCGCGAAAACGCAGCGCTCTTCTCCAGCGCGGTGTTGCAGCTCACCGGCGTGGCCACGAACGTCGCGCCCAGGAACTTCGCGGTCAGGATGCCCGCCACGTCGCCGCGCAACCATTTCCCATGTTCGTCACTGACCAACGGACGGTCACTGTCACCATCGGTCGAAACGATCGTATCGAAGCGGTGTTCGCTGGCCCAACGCGCCGCCGACGCCACATCCTCCGGCCTTATTGCCTCGGTATCGACGGGAATGAACGCCTCCGAGCGGCCAAGACGCGTCACATTTGCGCCCAGGCCACTCAGCACCTCGAACAAAATATCGCGCCCGACCGCCGAGTGCTCGAACAGGCCAATCCGTGCGCCGCGCAAGGCGCCTTCTCCGAAAGCCTCGAAGTAGCGGTGCACGTAGTGCCGTTCGATCTCCGCGAAAACGGCAGGTTCGACGCGTTGAGCGCTCGGCAGCGTCGCGCCCTCCGGATCGAAATCCGGCGGCAGCTCGACGACCTGCTCTTTCATGCCGGGTTCGTCACGCTTGAGCAGCTCGCTCTTGGGACGATAGAACTTGATGCCATTGCGATCGTCCGGGATGTGACTGCCCGTGACCATAATCGACGGGATCCGCTGGGCGAAGCCGAACAACGCGAGGGCCGGCGTAGGCACGCGCCCGCCGTTCACCGGCACGCTGCCGTGATCGGCGATCGCCTTCATGACCGCGCGCATGATGCGAGGCGTGCTCGGGCGAAGATCGCCTGCGATGGCGACGCGTCCGCCGCGTTGGATCTCCCGCTCGCGCTCGAGATATTGGAGAAAGCCCCGCGTATAGATGTAGCAAACCTCATCGGTCATGGCGCTGACGAGGCCGCGCGCGCCGCTCGTCCCGAATGCGACGCCGCTGCTATCCATTGCTTCCGCGATCGAAACCCTGCGAGCCAGCATGATGCGGACTTTATACTACGGCAGGAGCTACGCGCCCGACCCAAGCCGGCCATTTTCCGCCGCGATGGTGATTTTTCGTCTGCTGCGACAACACAAAATGGTCACGCCGACAATCGCGCAGCGGGCGGCGGGTCGGCCGTGCGCGGCTCTGGCGCGCTGGCCGCGGGCCAGCGGCTCAGCCGAGCGCTTCGACATCGACGGCGACTTCGATGCTGTGTGCGCCGCCGCCGAGAACCACGCCTTTCAGCGGACTCACGTCGCTGAAGTCCCGACCCCAGCCGACGGTCACGTGACGAGTCTCGGGTACGACCGCGTTGGTCGGGTCGAAGTCGAACCAGCCAAAGCCCGGGATGTAGACCGACGCCCAGGCGTGGGACGCGTCAGCACCCACGAGCCTCGGGCGATCGATGGGAGGATCGGTCTCCAAGTAACCCGAGACGTAACGCGCCGCGAGCCCAAGTGAGCGCAACGCACCAACGGCGACATGCGCGAAGTCCTGGCACACACCGCGTTTGTCACGCAGCACCTGCGCGAGCGGCGTGCTGAGGTCGGTCGCGCGAGGGTCGTACGTGAACTCTTCGAAGATCTGCCGGTTGAACGCCACCACCGCGTCCACCAACGGGCGCTTGGCAGTGAAGGAGGGCGCAGCGTAGGCGGCGAGCAGCGAGTGCGCTCGAACCAGCGGCGAATCGAAGCGGTACTCGCTGACCTCCACCAAGCCGCGATCGGCAGCCAAGCGCTCGGCCGCCTCTTCCCACGTGACGCGTGCTGCGAGCCCCTCCGGGGTGTCGCGTTCGCGCAGCCCGATGTACGTCTTGGCGGTGACGACCAGTGCCTCGTGCTCCTTCAGGATCTCGATGAAGTGCGCGCGATTGCCGAAATAGTCATGTTCTTCGTACAGGCTCGCGGGCTCCGGTGACACTTCCAAGGAATAGCCGGACACGCGCTGGAACTGCAGCGCGCGAGGTGCCAAGTGCGCGATGTGGTGAGCGTGCACCACGGGGCTCTCGTACTCGTAGCGCGTCGAGTGACTGACGCTGAACATCCTCATTTGGCCTCCAGATCTTCGTTGATCCACACCGGCGGCGAGACCGCGCGCGAGGAAGCCAAGTGCGAAAAGAAGGTGTGACCTACTTCATCCGAGAATTGCCACAAGAGCGTGGCCGATTCCTCGAGCAACTGCCGTAGACCGGAGCCGTCGCCGGCGCAGGCTTGTTCGATGTCTGCGGTCAGGAGCGTGCTCTGCAGCGAGATCAAGCGGCGTTCAGCCCGGCTGCGCGTGACGTCACTGTGCACCTGCAGGCGCTTGAAGTGGTCCATCAGCGCCTCCACTTGGAACGCGACCGAGCGCGGATTCGAAGTGTCGGTGAGCAGCAAGTCCACCACCGGCGCGACCTGCAGGGTGCTCAGATAGCGCGCTCGGTAAGTGAGCAAGCTGTCAGCTACCTCGAGCAGTGCTTCCATGTGAACGCGCGAGGCGCCGGCGGGTAGCAACGCCTGCAATTGCACTAGCGAGAGCGCGCCGCGCTCGACGCGCCGCCCCATGTCCAGGAACGCCCAAGCGTGGCTCCTGACCATGTTGTCTAGCGTGGTGCCGCTGACGGCGGCTAGGGTGATCAAAATCTGATCCAGCACGTCCACGGCGTTGCCGAGCTTTTCCGGGGTCGCGCTGGGTAGCGACTCGATCGAGTTCGAGAGCCGGCGCAGAACGTGCCAGGCGTCACGCGAGAGGCGGCTGCGCACGCCGAGCGTGAGCTCGTGCACTCGCCGCAAAATACCACGCAAATTGTTGGGAGCACCCGCGTCGAAAAGCACGCCCAAGAGGATCGCTTCCGCGGGGGTGTTCGGCGCACCGCCGCGCGCCTCGGCGGCGCTTGCGTCGGTCACCGCGGGGGTCACGCCCGAGCGTTGCAAGGCGTCCAAGATCGCGCTCAACGCGAGCGGCGCATCCGGTGCGGCCTCCAGCGTCGCCCGCTCGATGCCTGCACGCGCCAAGCGTGCCGTGCAGTCACAGCGCTCGACGTAGCGACCCAGCCAATAAATATCGTCGAGCAAGCGACTCGGCAGGTCCAAACCGCCGCGCTTCAGGTCGACGCGGTGATCGGGCATCGAAGGCAACGCGGGCTCGGCGCTGCCAGCCGCCGACGGCACCCAGACGTCCTTGCTCACTGCATTGCTGCGGATGGCCAAGAACAAGCCGTCCGGCGATTCGTTGATTCGGGCCAGGCCGCCTGGCATCACGTCGTAGTCTTCACCGTCGCGACAGAGAAACGCGCGCCAAGCGAGACCGCCTTGAACCACGCCGCTAGATTCCCAAACGGGAACCGTGGACAGGCCGGCCCAACGTTCACCGACGAAGTCACCGGGATGCGCTTTGAGCCGCTCGATCAGCTGCGCGCGCGCCTTCTGGTCCATTTGCGCGGGGACCATCGGATCACCGCGGCGATCGCCAAAAGCCGGCTTAATCACCAAGTTGTCGAGTGAGCCGAGCACCAGGGCCAAAGATTCTGGATCGCCGCACCAGAAAGTGGGGACCGATTCGACAATCAGCTCTTCACCGAGGACGGCACGCGCGAGCCCGGGCAAATAAGCCTTCAGCGCCGGCATCTCGGCAATCACCGAGCCGAGCGGATTGGCCAGCCCGACGTTGCCGGCACGCGCGGCCGAGACCAAACCCGCGACCCCTTGCGTCGAGCCGCCGCGCAAGGCCAGGGCATCACACCAGGCGTCACCGACGCGACGCAGCAGCACGTCTACTCGGCGCAGACCGGACAGCGTCTTCAGATAAACGACGTTATCCCGGACGGTCAGATCGCGACCCTCGACCAGCTCATAACCGAGGTAACGAGCGAGGTAGGCGTGCTCGAACGAGCTTTCGTCGCGTGCGCCGGCAGACAGCAGGAGTACGCGCGGCTGCCCACCGTTCAGCTTAGGCACCAAGCTCTCGACGGTGCGCCGCATTTTTGCGAAGAAGCCCGCGATGCGCTCGACGCGGTAGTCGCGAAACAGATCGGGCAGCGTGCGGCCCATGACCAGCCGGTTCTCCAGCGCATAGCCCGCGCCGGTCGGCGCCTGGGTGCGATCCGAATAGATCGTGAATTTTCCGTTCGGGTCTCGACCTAGGTCGACCGCGTACAGATGCAAGCGATGACGCCCAACCGGTTCCCAACCGTGACAGGCGCGCAAGAAATCCGGATGCCCGAGCACTAGCTCGGCGGGCAACAGCCCCTCACGAACGAGGCGCTGGGGCCCGTAACAGTCGGCGATGATCTCGTTCAGCAGGCGAGCCCTCTGGCGCAAGCCACGACACAGCGCCAGCCACTCGTTCCGCTCGACCAAGTAGGGGAGCACGTCTAGATGCCAAGGTCGGTTCGTCCCCTCAGGGACGCCTAGAATGTTGAACGTCACCTCCTGTTCGGTGATGCGCCAACGAACGGACTTCTGCAGCTGGTCGAGCTCGACCGGTGAACGCTCCGCCAAGAAGCGCTCGAGCAAGCTTTGATGCGCACGCAGAGCACCGCCTGCGTCACGAAATTCGTCAAATGCAGTCACATGCTGCTCGAGCGTGTTTGGCAAGCCGAGGTACGGCCAAGAATCGACAGCCACCACGCTGTGTCATACGCGAGACTCGGGGCGGATGTCACGCAACTCACGGCATGCGGCGCAAATCGAGAGTAAACGGAAAGTGCGGATCGAGCTTCGGCTGTCTCACGGCGAAACGACCTGGGACGTGGCCCATGTGGTCGAAACGAGCGATTCGTCGGCTTTCCGCGGCCGCTGCATTGACCGGCCGAACCTCGTTGGAACGCCCCCCGGGGTGGACGACGTGATACGTGCAGCCCCCGATCGCTCGCTGATTCCAGCTATCGTAGATGTCGATATGCAACGGCCCATGGATGCCGATGGTCGGATGCAGACACGACGAGGGCTGCCAAGCGCGGTAGCGAACACCGCACACACCTTCCCCAACGACCCCAGTGGGCTGCAGCGGCAAGGGATAGCCGTTGACCGTGATCAGGTGGCGTCCCTCGGTGAGACCGACGGCCCGAACCTGCAACCGCTCCAAAGACGAGTCGACATAGCGAGCTTGACCGCCGCCGCCGCTCTCTTCCCCGAGCACGTTCCAAGGCTCGAGCGCGCCCCGCACTTCCATGAAGATGGCATCTTTCGCGACGCGCCCGTAGAACGGAAAACGGAACTCGTAGTGCGGCCGGAACCATTCGTCGTCGAACTCGTAGCCGCGACTGCGCAGATCACTCATGACGTCGCCGAAGTCTTGGCGCACGAAGTGCGGCAAGAGGAAGCGGTCGTGCAATAGCGTGCCCCACTTTACGAGGGGTGCTCGATACGGTCGCTCCCAGAACGCCGAGAGCAGCGAGCGGAGCAACAGCTGCTGCACGCTCGACATGCGGTAATGCGGCGGCATCTCGAACGCCCGCAGCTCGAGTAGACCGAGGCGGCCAGTCGACCCGTCCGGCGAGTACATCTTGTCGATGCAAAACTCCGAGCGATGGGTGTTACCGGTCACGTCGGTCAGCAGGTGACGGAAGATGCGATCGACCAGCCAAGGTGGCGTGTAGCCGCCCACCTCCGGTAGCTCTCTGAAGGCGACCTCGAGCTCGTAAACCGAGTCATTCCGGGCCTCGTCGACGCGCGGCGCCTGCGACGTCGGACCGATGAAACGGCCCGAGAACAGGTAGGATAGCGAGGGATGGTTGTTCCAATACGCGACCAGGCTCGCCAATAGATCCGGGCGCCGCAAGAACGGGCTGTCTGCGGCCGTGGCGCCGCCCATCACCATGTGATTGCCGCCGCCAGAGCCAATGTGAGCGCCATCGAGCTCGAATTTTTCGGCAGTGAGGTGCTCTGCGCGCGCCGCGCCGTACAGGCTCTCGGTTTGCTCGACCAACTCTTGCCAGTTCTTGACTGGCGTCACGTTGACTTCAATCACGCCCGGATCGGGGGTCAGGCGGAAGACACCGAGGCGCGGATCGTTCGGCGGCTCATAGCCTTCGATTTGGATCGGGAAGCCCAGATCCTTGGCGGTCTGCTCGAGCGCCGCCACGAGCTCGAGATAATTCTCGAGCATCGGGATCGGCGGCATGAAAACGTGCAGGATACCGTCACGCGGCTCGACGCACAGCGCAGTACGCGTGATGCCCGTCGCGGACTCGAAGGGCAATGGCTTCAGGTGCGGATCGGCGATCGTGAACTCGTTCGGGAACCCCGGGCGCTGCGGACGGCGGACCGCTGGCTGCGCGACCGGCGGTGACGGCGGGAAGCGATACGCCGCCGGCAACTCCCCGCGCTCGGCGAACGGATCGCGTTCCGGCTCCGTATCCATGTCCCCACGCGCGATCCACGGAAGTGAGTCCAGCGGTAGGCGCAGGCCCATCGCGGAGTCACCCGGCATCAAGAACAGCCGCTCTTCACGCAAGAACCAATCACCGGAGACCCAGCCCCGCTGATACGCGAGCGGCAAGCAGTAGCCGACGATGCCGCCCAAATCCTGTCGGAATACGCGGGCGATGCGCGCCCTTTCGATCGGATCGGCCAGGTTGCTCTTGAGCGGATCGACGTTGGCTGGCAACCGGCGCTCTCGCCAGAGGTAGTAGAAAGTGTCTTCGTAAGCAGGCGTCAGGCCGTGCTTCTTCAGACCCAGCACCTCGATCAGGTGTTTGACGAAAGTCTCGGCTTGCTCGATCTTGTGACCGGGCGGCGCCGACTCTTGCGCAAACAGCTTGGGCTCGTTCCAAACGGGCACGCCGTCTTTGCGGAAGAAGCAGCTGAGGGCCCAGCGCGGCAGCTGTTCACCCGGATACCACTTGCCCTGTCCATGGTGAAGCATCGAGCCGGGCTGCCATAAAGTCTGCAGGCGGCGCAGCAGTCGGTCGGCCGTGGGTAACTTCTGGCCGCCCAGCGCGGCCACGTTCCACTCGGCAGCGTCCGGTTCGAGCGCGCTCACGAAGGTCGGCTCGCCGCCCATGGTCAAGCGCACGTCTTGTGCTTCGAGTTGCAGATCGACTTCATCGCCGAGCGCGAGGATCGCTTGCCACTGCTCCTCACTGTACGGCTTGGTGACACGCGGAACGTCGATCACGCGCGCGACCGACATCTCGAAATCGAAGTCGGTCTCGGCCTTCTCGACGCCGCCTTCGATCGGCGCGGCGGACAGCGGATCGGGGCTCACTGCCAGCGGAATGTGCCCTTCGGCGGTGAACAGACCCGAGGTCGGGTCGAGGCCAATCCACCCCGCGCCGGGCACGTACGCTTCACACCAAGCGTGGAGGTCGGTAAAATCCGCGGTTGGTCCGCTCGGGCCCTCCACTGGTTTTTCGTCGGCGACCAGCTGCACCAAGTAACCGGAAACGAAGCGCGCCGCGATGCCCAGCTCGCGCAGCACTCGGACCAACAGCCAGCTCGAATCACGGCACGAACCCTTGCCGATTTCGAGGGTCTCTTCCGGCGTTTGCACACCTGGCTCGAGACGCACGATGTATTTCACCGCCTCGTTGACGGCACGATTCACGTCGATCAGAAAGTCGACCGTGCGCCGCTCGGTGCGGTCGATCTTCTCCATCAACTCATCGAAGCGTGGGCCGGCCGGAACCTTGGCAAAATAAGGCTGGAGCTCGTGTTCCAGGACCTTCTCGTAAACGAACGGCGACTCTTCCGCGTTCGGTTCCAAGAAGAAATCGAACGGGTTGTACGATTCGAGATCCGCGACCAAATCGACGGTGACACTGAAGTGCTTGGTCTTCTCGGGGAAAACCACGCGCGCGAGGTAGTTACCCTGCGGATCCTGCTGCCAATTGATGAAATGATCGGGAGGCTGAATGTCGAGCGAATAGCTATGAATCGGCGTGCGGTTGTGCGGAGCGGGCCGCAGGCGAATGACCTGTGGTCCGAGCGTGACCGCGCGCTCGTAGTCGTAGCTAGTCTTATGATGAAGTGCGATTCGGATGGCCACGATTACTCAGACCTCGAAAAATTGCTTGTGAATGGCAGTCCCAATGTCATTGATGGCGCCCTGCAGACCGTCGACATATTCGTGAAGCCCTTCCGCCATGACATCCTCGATCGTTGCATAATCCAAACGCGCTCGGAGTTGCCCCAGCAGGCGTTCTGCTTCGCACTGATAGGTGCCAATCGGCGATCGCATCACGGCGTGCAGGCTCTCTTGCGCCTGGCGAATGCAATAGGAAATCGCCCGCGGAAAGCTCTGATTCAACAGTAAGAAGCTGGTGACGTTGGCCGGTGAGGTCACGTGAAACAGCTGCCGATACATCTGCAACGCGCTGGCCGAATTGAGCAGCGCCGTCCAGCCCAGCTGATCGACCGTGGTGCCTACGCCGTTGCCCGCCGGCAAGAGCAGAAAGTATTTCACGTCCAAAATGCGTGAGGTTTTGTCGGCGCGTTCCAGCAAGCGGCCAAGGCGCGCGAAATGCCAAGCTTCGCCGCGCGACAGCGTGGCGTCCGTCACGCCCTCGAAGTAAATGCCGGCACTCTTCACGCGACCGTAAAAATCGTTCAGATCCTCCGGGTTGACGTCTGGTCGCGCGGCTTGGTTGACCATCAAATAGAATTCGTTCAGCTCCTGCCACATCTCGCGGGAAATGATGTCGCGCACGGTGCGCGCATTCTCGCGAGCCGATGCGACGCTGGACGCGATCGAGTTTGGATACTCTCGATCGAAGGTGAGAAACTGGGTGACGGATTGCGGCGTCGCCTTGCCAAACCGCTTGGCGAAGAGGTCATGGTCACCCGTGATCATGACCAGGCTGTCCCAGCCGCTCTTCTGCTCGATCGGTGAATCGAGCAATAGGTTCATGTTTACGTCGATGAAGCGCGCGACGTTCTCCGCGCGCTCGACGTAGCGACTCGACCAGTAGATTGCTTCGGCAACTCGGCTCAGCATCTTTTGTCTTGTTTAGTTCGAGATCAGGATTCGAAGGTGTGTCTTGGAGCAGATTTTCGCGCGAAAACTCAAGACTGTGACTGCGATTGGGACTGTGATTGAGACTGCGAGCCCGCGTCGTCGGACAGTACCCAGGTGTCTTTGCTTCCGCCACCTTGGGACGAATTGACGACCAGGGAGCCCTTCTTGAGCGCGACGCGCGTTAGGCCTCCGGGTTGCACGTAGATGTCCTCGCCGTACAGCACGTACGGGCGTAAATCGACATGTCGACTTTCGAAGTGATCGCCGATGATCGTCGGGACTCGAGAGAGAGAGAGCGTCGGCTGGGCAATGTAGCCGCGGGGATTCTTGTTGATGCGCCCCGCAAAGTCTACCTGTTCCTCCGGCGTGGAATGCGGGCCGATCAACATGCCGTAACCTCCGGCACCGTCGGTGGCCTTGACCACCAGCTCGGGCAAGTGATCGAGCACGTAATTGCGATCCTTCTCGTCGCTGCAGATATAAGTGGGCACGTTGGGGATGATCGCGTCTTCATCGAGGTAATATTTGATGATGCGCTCGACGTAGCGGTAAATCGCTTTGTCATCCGCGACGCCGGTGCCCGGAGCATTGGCCAACGCCACGCGGCCATTCAAGAAAACCTCCATCACGCCTGGGATCCCGAGCAGTGATTCCGGACGGAACATCAGCGGATCCAAGAAATCATCACCCACGCGGCGGTAGATCACGTCCACGCGTTTGAAGCCTTCGGTGGTGCGCATCTGCACGTAACCTTCGCGCACGACCAGATCTTGAGGCTCGACTAGCTCCACGCCCATCTGCTGCGCGAGGAACGCGTGCTCGTAGTAGGCGCTGTTGAAGCGACCCGGAGTGAGCACGACGACCTGCGGATCGTCACGCCGATCGGAAGCTAGGTAGCGAAGTGTCTCGAGCAGCCTGAGCGGGTAGTCGTCTACCGGGCGAATCGACATTTGCTCGAGCACGCGCGGGAAAGTGCGCTTCAAGATCTGGCGATTCTCGAGCACGTAGCTGACGCCGGACGGGCAGCGCAGATTGTCTTCCAGGACGTAGAATTCACCGTTCTTGTCGCGCACGAGGTCGGTACCGACGATGTGGCACCAGATGCCTCTCGGCGGCTTCATGCCGATGCACTGCGGACGAAAATCAGGGCAGGTCTTGATCAGATCCTCGGGGACGACCTTATCCTTCAAGATCTTCTGTTCGCCGTACACGTCGGCCAAAAATAGGTTTAGGGCTTCGATGCGCTGACGCAGACCGCGATCGATGCGCTCCCACTCCTTGGCACCGACCACCCGCGGGATGACATCGAAGGGGAAGATGCGCTCGGAACTGCCTCCCTTGTCCCCGTACAACGTAAAGGTGATGCCCATGCTCAGCAGGGCGCGTTCTGCCGCAGCTTGGCGCATCAGCAGCGATCCGCTTTCGAGCGCGTTGATTCCGTTCACGAGGGGCTCGAAGCCAGGGCGAGGCACACCAATGGCTGCGAACGTTTCGTCGTAGAACGGGCCGTTTTGAGGGTCGTAAACGTCGAACTTCATGAGCTTTCCGTGAAGCAGTCGGCCTTCGTGGCAGGTGACCGCGCTAACCCAGAACCAAACCCGGAACCGAGCACGACCTAACGCCGCCCCGGGGATCGCGACGCTTTCAATCGTGTTTCCGACTCGTAACACTGGTTTCGTAGCAGGTTTCCAGCGTCTGCGAGATGCGTTGACAAGCGCGTTCGGGGGGACATACCATCGGTCCGCAATGTTGTCCTCCACCTTGCATCTCGAGCTCAAGCGCTCGCTTTGCGCCGTCATCTGGACGGAAAAGGTCGTCGTGTAAGTCGGAAGGGTAACAATCGCATCGTTGGCGAACGCCCTTCCGGTACCCCCGGTGGGGCGTTTCGCTTTTGTGGCCTTGCATCCGGCAAGGCGGAGCCGAGACCCCATGACATTCGTCGTTCAGCTTCGTGATCTGAAACGCCTGCCCCGCCGCGCTCCGCTGCTGCTGTGGCAGCACGCCACAAGGCAGCTGTGTGGCTTGCCTGTTCGAGTGGCCGTGCTGGGCGTGCTCGGCGTCGCGCTGGAGTATCCCGTCGACAGCGTGACGGCCAGCGGCGGCATACTCGCCTTGCTGTGCAATGTACTCACGGCAGCGGTCTCCGCCACGCTTGGTCTGCTCGGTGATACCAGCAGCGCCCTTTCCCCCCTATTCGGCGACTACGCGAGCCCGGCGTTGCGGCTCGGGCAACCACTCAGCCTGTGCTTCGGAGAGCCTTTGCTGGCCCTCGATATCTGTCCCGACGCCGGGGCGTTCCCAGCGCTGTCCCGGAATTGTCTGCTTGCGCTCGTGGCTTGTGCGCTACTTCTGTTTGGCTGCGGTTTCAGCCGTCAGGAGCCGGCGAAGCGCTGACCCCGGGCGCCGAAGGAGGCGGTTTGCTGGACAAAGCGCGCGGTGTATAGCCGGGCGCGATGCTCTCTGGCTCCCCTCCTCTGCGGAAGACCTTGCTCGGCATCTTGGCCTGCAGCTTCAGCGTCGGCTGTGTCAGCGCGCCCCCGCGAAGCGCACTCGACGTCGCCCAAAACCCTGCGACGAATTTCGAGCTCGATGGGCAGCCGTTCTGCTTCGTCGGCGCCAACAACTACTACCTCGCGTACAAGCCCCGCCCGATGGTCGATGACGTGCTCGAAGCCGCCCGCGCGATGGGCGTGAGAGTCCTGCGCATCTGGGGCTTCATCGACCGCGGTTCATTGGACGGCCGCGTGCGCAGCGTCGACGGCGACGGCACCAAACAGGGCTTCTACTTTCAGGCCTGGGATCCCGTGGCGCAGCAGGCGATCTTCAACGACGGCCCGAGCGGGCTTCAAGGGCTCGATTACGCGCTCGCCAAGGCGGGCCAATTGGGGCTCAAGGTCGTGCTGGTATTGACCAATAACTGGCGCGAATTCGGCGGCATGGACCAATACCTCGAGTGGTACGGGCTGTCCGCCCACGCAGATTTCTACGGCGATCCCCGAGTTCGCCAAGCTTACAAGGCTTGGCTCTGGCATCTGACCACGCGTGTGAACGGCTTGACCCAGCGCGCCTATCGCGATGATGAAACCATTTTCGCCTGGGAGCTCGCCAACGAGCCGCGCGGCACGGCCGGCACCCCGAACGAGCTGCTGACGCGCTGGGCGCACGAAATGTCGGGCTACCTCAAGTCGATCGACCCGAACCACCTAGTCGCCGTCGGTGACGAAGGCTTCCTCGAAGGCAAGAGCCAGCATTGGACCTATCACGCCGACAATGGCGTCGATCATCGCGCGCTGACCGCGCTGCCGGGCATCGACTACGGCACGTTTCACATGTACCCAGAAACGTGGGGCACCGGCTTCGGCTGGAGCGAACGCTGGATCGACGATCACTTGAGCGTGGCCCGCGAGCTCGGCAAGCCAAGCGTGCTGGAGGAGTACGGTCTGAAGGTAACGCGGGACGCTTTAGGTCGCGTCAGCAATGGCCTGCCCGCGCGACTCGACAGCTACAGGGCCTGGAACGAGCGTGTTCTCGAGCACGGCGGGAACGCGACCATGTTCTGGTTGCTCGCGGGCAGAGACACCGAACACGGCGGCTGGTACCCGGACTACGATCAGTTCAGCGTCTATCGCAGCGATGCTACGGCTGAGCTGCTGCGCGGCTTCGCCGAGCCTTTCGCGAAGCGCGCACCTGCTTGCTCGAGCGCAGTTCCGAGCACGGCGCGCTCAGCCTTCGTTCGCGTGCAGCGCACGAGGCTGTCCGCGCTTGGCTTTCGCGCCGATCAGGGAGGAGGCTGATTCGTGCAGGAGACGTCTGGCACCACAAAACCGTTGTAGCCGCTGTCGCCCGGCGCGACCGCGTCAGCGGTGACGATCGAGTAGGGAGCCGGCATACTCGTCGTCCCGTCAGTACCGCCCGTGACCGTGATCGTTTGCGGAGTGTCCCAGCTGCCCGTACCTGCATTAGTGAAGGTGACGGACGAACCTGGGGGTACGCTGCCCGCCGTCGGCGTGTCACTAGCAAACGAGATAGTGACGCTGGCGCTCGGCTGTGACTTCAAACGGATGCTGAAGGTCGCGGTCGTCCCGGGCGTCGTCGAGCAAGTGGTTGGCGTCACCAACACACCGAGCGTGTCATCGTCGAGGTTCGTCAGCGCGACGGGCGAGGGCTTCTCGGCCCAGTAGGTCGGGTCGGGGATGAAGGTGATTTGATAGGCGACGTCTCCGTCGACCTTCTTGTCGTCGACACCCGTAACCGTCACCGCGTGCAATTGCGGTTGGTTCCAGTCACTGGGCGTGAAGATCAACTGGCTGGGCGAGACGCTGCCCTCTTTGTCGTTGCCGCTCTCCAACCCCAGCCTGACAGTCGTGCCCTCTTTCGGTTTCGACTTGAGCACCACGTTGAACGTAGCTTGCTCGCCATTTTCCTTGGTCTGCAGCATCGATCCGGCGATCACGGTGTAGCCCGGCTGATCGTCGTCGAGGTTCTGCACCTCGAGCGGAGTGCCATACTTACCGTCGTAGTTCGGGTCGCCGGGGCTCACCGCGTCGGCGAGCTTCACCTGATACGTCTGTGTACCATCGGCGACACCCTCGTCTTGCTTGCCGACGATGGTTACGGTTTGCGGTTTGGACCAGTTGTCCGAATTGAATGAGAGCGTGGTGGGCGGCATGACCTCACCTTCCGAGGTATCGCTGCTGCTCAAGGCGATGCTCACCGGAGCATTCGGCTGTGACCACAGCGCGACAGTGAACGTCGCGGTTCCACCGTCTTCCGAGGTCTTGAGGTTCGGCGCAGCGACGATGCGGTAGCCGGCATGGTCGTCATCGATATTGACGAACGGCAAACCAATCCCGAATTTGCCGCCGTAGTTAGTATCGGAGCTAATGGCGTTGCTCAGCACGATGCTGTACTGCTGGTCTCCATCCGCTAGATCGTCATTACCCCCCGTGACGGTAACGGTCTGCGGTGTCTTGCCGTTCGTTGGGCTGAACTTGAGCGTGGCCGGCGAAACCTTGCCTTCGTTCTCGTTGGTGCTGGTCAGCGTGAACGTCACGTCGCTGCTGGGCAGCGACGTCAGCGCGACCGTAAACGTGCTCGTTCCCCCGACGATTTCGCTGGTTGCCGTCGGGGTTTGCGTAGGCATGGGCAAGATCTTCAGGCTTGCGCTGTCATCGTCGATGTTGGTGACCGAAACGTCTGTCGCTTTGTGATTGTTGTAATTTTCGTCCACGCTCTGAGCCAGCCCCATGGCGATCAAGTACGGCTGGGGGCCGTCCGCGGCATCGTCGTTCATGCCGGTCACGGTCACGACCTGAGCGGATTTCCAATTCTTGTCGTCGAAGATCAGGGTCGTCGGGCTCACTTTGCCTTCCAGAGGCCTGCTGGAACTGAGCGTGAACTTGACGGTTGTGGACGTGCCTGGACTCGCCGTACTGACGGGCTTGGATGTGAGCGCGATGGTGAAGGTCGCTTTGCCCCCGCCTTCGGTCGTGACCAGATCCGCGGTCGGGGTGACGACGAAGCCGGCACTATCGTTGTCGATGTTCGTCAGCGTTACGTCCAATGGCGGACGCTTGCCCGCGTAGTTCAGGTCCTTGCTGTCGGCGGGATCGAACACGATCTTGTAGGTCTGATTGCCATCCTGCACTCCATCCTCCTGGCCAGTCACGACCACGGTCTGGTTGGCGTTCCAGTTCAACGCGGTGAATGTGACGATGCTCACGTTGCTCGCGTTCAGTGAGCCTTCGGTGGGCGCACTGCTGGTCATGCGGATGCTGACGTCGTACTTCGGCTTTGACTGCAGGTGGATCGCAAAGGAGGCCGTTGTCCCCTTCTCGGAGGTGCTCAGCCCACTGGTCGGAGTGACAATCACCCCCGCGGAATCGTCGTCGATATTGGTTACCGACAGCTGGCGCATGAATTTGCCGGCGTAGGTCGAG
>Ga0247783_1000169_pt1 | contig 19151 bp, 16 predicted proteins | sample UWRJL064202C5_FD_179911 | JGI IMG/M metagenome (GOLD analysis project Ga0247783, IMG submission 179911) | Plant litter microbial communities from Arlington Agricultural Research Station in Wisconsin, United States - UWRJ-L064-202C-5 | ecosystem: Environmental > Terrestrial > Plant litter >...
AGCCGGAGTGCCACCAGGCCGAGTGCGATCTCGACGAACATATTCAGCAAGCGCGACGCCACCGGCAGGACCAGCGCCAGCGAGCCGGTCGCTTGCCCCTCGAGGATCTTGTACATCAAACCTTCACGGACGCCGAGCCCGCCTGGCACGATGATGGCCAAGAACCCGACGACGTCCCCCAAGGTCGAGGAGCCGATCACGATCAGCGAGCGGTCGAAGTCGATCCGGTAGCCAATCGCAAAGCAAAACAGATACGCAGCCAGACCCGACAGAACGGCAGCGGCGGCGTGAATCGTGTGCAACTCGAGCAACAGTGATTTGGTGACGTCGAACGCGGATAGGTTCCTCTTGAACACGCGGTTGACCAGCGCAACGAGCGCGTTCAAGAGGGCTCGATTGAACCAGATGCTGAGCGCGTCGAACGCGAGCAGCCCCAGCAGCGAGCCGAGTAACACGCTGGCGGGGAATCGGACGGAGCTGAACAGCAAGCACAGCAGCGCAAAGATCACCGAAACGCCCATCGAGATCGCCAGGTTGAGCACGCCGACGTACACGACCAGCGCTTTCGAAATGCCGAGGCCATCGAGCCAATACATCTGCAATGCGTAGGACCAAACCTTGCCCGGGATGTACTTGGTCAGCCCACTGACGTTGGCGGCGGCGACGCTCTGACGAAAATCGACTTTGTTGGCAGAGAGCGTGTTGATTGATGTGTACCAGGCGTAAGTCGCGAGCAACATCGCCGCTAAAGTGGCCAGCGCGGAACCGACCAAAAACGGCACGGAGAGCTGGAATTCATGCGCCCTCACCTCCGCCCAGTTGCGCTGGAATGCCTTGCTGAAGAACCAGGCGACGCACAACACGACCAGCACCGACAACGCTGGTTTGAGCAGGCGGCGAAAGCGCGACATGACCGGTGACGCGGACCTCAAACAGGGGCTTCGGCGGCGAAGAAGATGCTGACACCCATGAAATCCGGCAGCCGGGAATACGCGCCGCGCAGCAGCTTCTGCAACGTCGGGTCGTTCACTTTGTCGAACGGCGGAGGGATGTAGCTCGTCTCGAGCTTGGAGAAGCCAGCCTCCGTCAACATCTCGCTGAATTGGCGGCGCGTGTAGATGTTCGCGTTGCCGTAGCGTTCGTAGAACCAGCGCGGCAATAGGTTCATCAAGGGCACGCGCGAATAGGGGATTCGATCCGCGAGCGGCAGATTGAAGCCGTGCGTCTCCATCAGGTAGTACTTGTTCGGCACGCTGCCGCAGAATAGGCCACCGGGCTTGAGCACTCGGGCAATCTCGGCCAGCGCGGCGCGGTCATCGCGAGTGTGCTCGATCACCTCGAAGCTCACCACGCAATCGAAGCTGCTGTCCGGGAAGGGCAGGCGTTCCCCGTCGTAGACCGAGTACTCGACGTTGGAGGCGCCGCGGCTGGCGGCGCTCGCGCGAGCTTCTTCCACTCGCTCCGCTTCGACATCCACGCCGACGACGGCTGCGAAGTCAGGCGCGAACAGGATGGTGTTGGCGCCATTGCCGCAGCCGAAATCGAGCAGGCGGCCATTTGCAGGGAGACGTGGGTAGCGGGCTCGCGTGAGGCCGTGCCGAATCACGGGCAGCGTGAAACCGTAGCTGGTGGGCTTTCCTAACTGGACGGGCACTCTCGACGGCCTATCTCAGATCAGGGGCGGGAGTCGAGAAGTTCCTGATACGCCGCCACTGTATCGCGCGCGACCCGACGCCATGAGAAGCGCTCGCGCAGTCGAGCCGAGTCACTGGCCATGCGAGAAAGCATGCCGGGATCCCCGACGCAGCGCTCGAGCGCTTTGGCCAGCGCGGCAACGTTGCCCGCTTCGAATACCGCTTCGGGGCAGCCCACGAGCTCGGGGAGCCCGCCGACGTCTGCGACGATCAGCGGCTTTTCGAAGGCCAAGGCGATGTTGCCAGGCCCGCTTTGCGCCGCAAACTCGCGATAAGCCAAGACCACTACGTCGGCCGCAAAGAAGAACTCTTTGATTTGTGATGAAGCGACGTAGTTCAAGTGCAAGAGCGCGTTGGGCGTGTCCGACAGCGCTTGCTCGAGCTCGCCCTTCAACTCTTCGTTCCACGCTTTTCCGGCAACCACCAGGAACAGGTCAGGCACGGTTTGGCGTGCGATCTTGAAGGCCGCGATCAAATCTTCGATGCCCTTGTACGGCCTGACGTGACCGAAGCTGAGCATGACCTTTGCGCCAGCGGGGATCGAGAGTCGTTGCTTGGCTTCCGCCTGGCTCAACTCTTCATCACGGTAGAATTCGAAGATGCCGTGGGGCACCACGCGAATGCTTTCGTGGGGAACGCCGAAGGCGCTGTGCAGTTGTTCCTTGTTTCGCTCGGTGTGGACCAAGAACAAATCCGGCAAGGTTAGAATCGCCTTGTTCAGGGTGCGATCGAGCCAACCGGTTTCGTGACCGTGCACGTTGTGCACCGTGCACACCATCTTCTTGCCGCGCAGCTTGGTCACCGCGGCGATGCTGAAGAAGACCGGAAACAGATACGAGGTCCACCACTGAAAATGCAGCACGTCACCGCGCGTGGTCAGGCCGGCGTACAGCCAACCGAGCGGGTTGTACCAACTCAGCAGATCCCTGACCAACAGTCTTGGGCTGCGCGGTCGCTTGAATAGCGGATCGGTCTCTTTGGTGCCCCCGCCTTTGTACAGAGCCTCGGCGTAGATGTGCTTGAAGTTGACGAACTCGACGTCCACCTCTTCGAGCAACGCTTGCGTCAGCTCCAGACAATAGTCGCTGATGCTCTTGATTGGAGGCAGTGTGCCGACGAGGCTAACGCGCATGACTCGCATGAAAATCCCTGGCCTGCGCTCAGCTGCTCGAGGTTGCGACGAAGACCGCAGTCCAGGTGTTCAAACCGAGCGGCTTGTCAGTCATGAACTCGGTCGAGTCCGAAAGCTTCAACCCGCAAGCCGACAGCAGTAGCTCTACCTCGGGCGAAAACAGGTACCTCATGGAGTGCGTCTCGCGGAGCTCCTGTACGGCTCCGCTCTGTTTGTCCGTGATCAGTACGTGATAGTTTACGTCGACGACATTCCGGTTGGGATACACTACGGGCTCGGCGTTGCGCACGACCGAGATTCGATCGTTTTCCAATTGCTTGGTCCTGGCGCTGGCGCGCTCGGTCAACACTGCGGGCCCGTACCAACAGTCGAAGATCACTACGCCGCCGGGGGCCAAGTGTTCCTTGATCGTGAGCAACGCGGCCAAGAGGTCGTCGTTGCTGGTTTGGTAGCTCATCACGTGAAAGAGCGAGACCACCACGTCGAACTTTTGAGCGGTGCGCACGCTGCGCACGTCACCCTGCAGAAATATCGGCGCCGCGCCGGATGAGCAGAGGCGCGCCGTACGCTCCGGGGAAGCGGCAGAAAGCTGTGCGTTGGCCGCGTTCAGCATGTCCGGCGAGCGATCGACGCCGGTCATTCGGTAGCCACTCTCCGCAAGCAGCAGCGCATGACGACCCGTGCCACAACCGAGATCCAACACCGAACGAGCGCTGGGGTGATGGCGCTCGATCAGCGAGCGCACGTAGGCGGCCTCCCCTTCGTAGTCCTTGTCCTTGTACAGAAGATCGTAATACTGCGAGTAGGCACCAAAGACGGACATGTTGGTTTTTCGGGGTTTCTGGCGGCGTACACGCCAAACATGCTGGGCTTTTTCGGCCGCGGAAGGCGGCAACGCTAGCATAGCTTGCGGCTTTGGAGGCCGGCCGGGCGTGTTTGACGCTACCTAGGTCGCGTGATATCGGCGAGGCCCAATGTCCGAAGCTGCCGTCAAGCGTGCGCTCATTACGGGGATCACGGGCCAAGACGGCTCCTATTTGCTCGAGCTCCTGCTCAGCAAGGGCTACGAAGTCCACGGAGTGGTTCGTCGATCGAGCTCGTTCAACCGCGGGCGCATCGACGCGGTGCACGAAAACCCGAAATTCGAGGGCCGCTTTCACCTGCACTACGGCGACATGTTGGACACCAACAACTTGAACCGTTTGGTGGAAAAGGTTCAGCCTTCCGAGCTCTACAACCTGGCGGCGCAGAGCCACGTCAAGGTTTCGTTCGAGATGCCCGAATATACCGCGCAGGTGGATGCCGTAGGCACCTTGCGTTTGCTCGATGCCGTGCGCGAGACCGGAGTCAAGGCGCGCTTCTATCAAGCATCGACCAGCGAGCTATTCGGCAAAGTGCAAGCGGTGCCGCAGAGCGAGACCACACCCTTCTACCCGCGCAGCCCGTACGGCGTGGCCAAGCTGTACTCCTACTGGCTGACCGTAAACTACCGCGAAGCGTATGGTCTCTACGCGGTAAACGGCATCCTGTTCAATCACGAGTCGCCGCGCCGCGGGGAGAGCTTCGTCACTCGCAAAATTACCCTCGGCGCCGCCAAGATCAAGCTCGGCAAGCTGGATACCCTGCGCCTCGGCAACCTCGGCGCACAGCGTGACTGGGGCTACGCACCCGAATACGTGGAAGGCATGTGGCTCGCGCTGCAACAGCCGGCCCCTGATGATTACGTGTTGGCCACGGGCGAGTGCCACACCGTGCGTGAGTTCTGCGATCTGACCTTCAACGCGCTCGACATCGAGCTACGTTGGGAGGGCGAGGCCGAGAACGAGCGTGGCATCGACGTCAAGACCGGCGCCGTGTTGGTCGCCGTCGACCCGAGCTACTACCGCCCGACCGAGGTCGATCTGCTGCTCGGCGACGCCAGCAAAGCCAAGAAGCACTTGGGCTGGTCACCCAAGACCAGCTTCAAGGAGCTCGTGACCCTGATGGCGACCGCAGATTTCGCGGCGCTGCGCGACGACGCGAAGACGCCCAAGATGTTCTATTGAAGAGCCCGCAGCGCGAGTAACGCGCTGCTGATACGCTCGATCTGCGCGTCGGTCAGGCCAGAGCTGGAGGGTAGATAGAGCCCGCGCCGCGCCAGATCGTCGGTCACCGGGTAATCCCCGGACACGTCACAGCCGAACTTCGCAAGCGCCGGCTGGCGATGCATGGACACGAAGAACGAGCGCGTTTCGATGCCTGCCGCCTTGAGCCCGGCCATCACCTGATCACGGCTGATGCCAAAGTCATCGCCGATCAGGATCGAGTACATCCAATACGAGTTCGTGGTCCACGATAGCTCGGGCGGGATGGTGATGCCGCGCTGCCCCGCGAGCAACGCGTTGTAGCGGAGCGCGTTCGAACGCCGACACTCGAGATAGAAATCGGCGCGCTCGAGCTGAGCCAGGCCGATCGCCGCCAGCACGTTGGGCATGCGGTAGTTGAAACCGATGTCTTCGTGAACGTAGCGACGCGAACCGTCGCGAGGAAAACACAGGTTCTTGTAGTAGCGCAGGCGCTCGATGAAGCGCTCGTCCCGAACCACGACCATGCCGCCTTCACCCGTGGTGATGAGCTTATTGGCAAAAAAGCTGAAGCAGCTCATGTCACCGATGCTCCCGCACAAGCGACCGTTGTAGCGAGAGCCAATGGCCTCGGCGGCGTCTTCGATCACGAGCAGGCCGTATTTGTCGGCGAGCCGCTGCAGCGCGTCCATGTCGCAGCTGTGGCCGTACACGTGCACGGGCATGATGGCCTTGGTTTTAGGCGTGATCTTCGCCTCGACCAGGCTCGGATCCAAATTCCAGTTCGAAGCGTCCGCGTCGACGAACACGGGCTTGGCGCCCGTGTAGCAAACGGCGATCGCGGAGGCGACCATGGTGAACGCGGGAATGATCACTTCGTCCCCGGCGCCAATGCCAGCGGCGACCAGCGCCAGATGCAAAGCCGTCGTGCCGGAGGTGGTCGTCACGGCGTAGGGCACGCCCAAATACTCCGCAAACTTTTGCTCGAACTCGGCCACGTAGCTACCGCTGGAAGAAATCCAGCCGCCAGAGACTGCCTTGGTCACGTACTCGAGCTCACGACCCCCGAGCAGCGGTTCGCACACCGGAATGAAGTCGCTTTCGCTCATGAGCCGAATACCACCTTGTCTTTTACTTTTCCGTCGTACGGCCCGAGCTTGAGCTCGACGATTTTCGTGTCGGCCTGGATATCCAGCCCGTGCCCGCCGGCGAGCAGCAGCACCATGTCCCCGGTCTCCAGCTGGCGCGTGCTGAACTCGCTCTGATCTCCGGCATCATACAGCCGCAGCAGGGCTCGGCCCGCGGCGATCAGCAGGAACTCTTGCACCACGGAGTTGGTCTCGACCTGCTTCTTCAGGTGATAGTGGGCCTTGATCACTTCCCCCGCCTGATAGAAGTTCATACCCAGTTGCAGTGGGCTGGTCGGATCCGTGAGGAAGTTGTACTTGGCGTCGCTCGTCGCCTGCGCTGAAATGATCAGCGCATAAGCTAGCCCGTCGCGCTCGATCGTTTCGAGTCCGGTGGTGGTCATCAGTAGTTCCTCGAGCGGACCAGCCTGAGCGGCTCTCTCCCGGATAGACGCGGCATGTTTCTGACGGCGCTTTACCACTGCCCGGGCCGAGCGGCCTCGACAATCGGCCCAGATTCACGGCCCGAGCCGCTGATCGCGTTGGCTCGAACGGTTGACGACCCGGCACGCTCGTGGGACCTTCTGCCGCTCTGGCAGCAGAAATACACGATCACGACGGACCTGGTGTGACGCCGGTCGGGGGCCCGCTAAACACGGCGCTGGGGCGCTTCGCTCTCGCGCTGCGCTCACCGGCGGCGTCGCTGCTGTTCATCGCAAGCTTTTGGTTCGTGGTCTGCCTGGCGACCGTGCTCTGGACGTGGGGGCTCGATCCGCTGGTATTCCCGTCTTCGGACGAAGCGGTCGTGCGCTACGCAGCTTGGCTGATCGAAAGGGGGCGCGGGCCGTTTTTGGATTTACCGTTGCCTGATCCCGAAGACCTGCTGCACCCACGCAGTTGGATCACACTGGGCAACCGCGCCACCCCCACCTACGCGCCCGTCAGCTTCTACGTCTTCGGCTGGCTGATGAAGCTGCACGGGCTCGGGTCGGTGCTGATCGCCGCCCTGCCGGCGAGCGCGGTAGCGGCGTTCGCCGCAGGCACCGCGCGGCTCTTGCCCGTCGGGCGGCGCTGGCTTGCCATCTTCGCGCCCGCCCTGGCTTTTCCGGCGCTTTACTGGCTCCTACGACCGTGGATCAACATCTCGCCGTTCCTCACCAGCATCTGTTGGACGGTGTTCTGTTGGGCCAGCTGGCGACAATCACGCAAGCGCGCCTGGCTCGTAGCCGCGCTATTCAGCCTTGGTTACGGCGCCGCCGTGCGACCTGACTACGCCGCATACGTGTTCGTGCTGATGCTGCTGTTCAGCCTCGCCGCGAGCCCCAAACAGTGGAAGCTGATCTTCGCGCTAGTCGCCGCTTCGGGCGTGCTCGCGCTGTCGGCGAACCTGCTGCTGAACCGGGCAATTACCGGGCATGCGATGCAGGCAGCATACCAAGTCGCGATCGATCGCACTTGGGGACCAGAGCCGCCCCACAAAATTCCCGGCTTGGGCATGCTGCGTTCGTTGCTGTTGCCGATGGGCATCCCGAGCTGGGAAATCGGCAGCACTGCCTTTCGCAAGTATTGGCTGACCATGGGCCCGATCGCCGGAGTCCTGCTCGCGCAGCTCGCGCTCGTGCCGCTACTGATGAAGCTTCGGCCTCGAGCCCGCTACCTGCAAGCGCTGGCGATCGCCATCCTGGCATTCTTTGCGCTCTCTCGAATGCACGACGACCTGTTTGGCGGAGCCATGGACTATGGCGCCGTTCACCACAGCGTGCCGCGCTACCTGACGCCGGTCTATCTACTGGCGGCTTTACCACCACTGCTCTTCCTGGGGCGCTGCAGAAGTCGCGCGGTCATGCTTTTCGGCACCGCGCTGGTCGCCTTGCTGGCATTCGGCGGCGGCTACGAAATCTGGGTCAAAGGCTCATCGATCAATTTCCTACACGACTTCGTGCAGCGGAAGACCGCGGAGCTCGCGCGCCTCAGCCGCAAGATCCCCGAAAACGCAGCCCTCTACACCGCCAAGGAAGACAAATGGCTTTGGTCGGGGCCCAGGGTTTGGATCATCGATGATCCGAAAGCGTCCGCGCAGTCGATCGAGCGTGCCGCCCAAGCACAGATCGAGCTCTACGTGTACGAACCGACGCGAACAGCGCAATTCAAGCAGCTCGTCGCAGAGCTCGCCAAGCGCCATATTTCGCTAGTCAAGACCGAGCCGCCGCGCGGGCTATACCGCGTCAACGCGGCGCAAAGCGTGCCGTGAACACGCGGCGCTGCGCGCGCGACCCAGCGGTCGGCCGCGTGCAGCTGCCCTCCCGCGCGCGTAGCGCCGCGCTCTCCGCTCCCGCGCGCGTAGCGCCGCGCTCTCCGCTCCCGCGTGCGATCTCTCAACGAAGCGCGGGCGGCCCAGCGCTACAGAAAGCCGCTAGGCCAAAGATCTCAACAGCCGATCCCGCGCGCGTAGCGCCGCGTGCCCACTAGTGCAAGGCCTTGAGCGCTTCGATCAGCTCGGCGGCGTGGCCGTCTGGATTTACGCTCGGGAACACTTTGTTGACCTTGCCCGAGGCGTCGATCACGAACGTGACTCGCTTGGCGTGACCCGAAGACAGCGGCACCCCGAACGCCGAGGCGAGTGCGTGGCTGGTGTCGTCGAGGAGCGAGAATGGCAGGTCGTATTTGCTGGCGAACGCCTTGTGCGAATCGAGTGAATCTTCCGAAACACCGAGCACCACCGCCAGACGGTTGAGCTCTGCGTATTGATCGCGAATGCCTTTGGCTTCGATGGTGCAACCGGGCGTGTCGTCCTTGGGATAGAAATAGACGACCAGCGGTTTGCCCTTGAGAGCGCGCAAATTGACCAATTTGCCGTCCTGCGCGGGCGCACTCACGTCCGGCACGTCGGCGCCCACGGCGAGCAACGTGGACTCTGACGCGGGCGACGCAGGCAAGGGCGACGCAGGCAAGGGCGACGCGACCGATGAAGTCGCTTTCGCGGGCAAGGCCGCCTGCGACGAAGGCGCCGCGCTAGCAGACTCACGGCCGCAGCCGGCGAGCGGCAAAGAGCCGAGCACGAAGATTCGGAGGGCAATCGAGTTCAGCTTGGGCACGGGCCCAAGTTAGCACGGACCAAGCGCGGCTTCTCCAGCCGCACCTGGGTCCCGGGAATGGCTAAGTCGATCGCCTTCGCGGCCGATGCATCCCGGCTGGCTGCGTTGCTCCTCAGTTACATACCAGCAGTATGCGCCTTCGTCGCGCCTTGCCAGCCGGGCGCCTCGACCGCGATCATCGACCGACTTAGCCATTCCCGGGCCCTAGCGGCCCAATTGCGCTAATTCGCGCGACCTGCGCTGCGCGTTTCGTCTCCGCGGGGTTCGTTGTGCGACGGGTGGTAGCCGAACAAACCGCGCTTGCGAATGACCTCGGCGATTTCTGGCGGCACCATCTCTTGCCAAGTCGGGTCACCCGCCTTGATGCGCTTGAGCGCGTCGCGCGAGAAGATGTGCAAGATCGAGCGGTCGAAGTTGTCGAGTTGTTGGATGCAACCACGGTCGACGAGGTGACCGAACAACTTCACGAGGTCGCCTGCGACCTTCAGATTCTCCACGGTGGTCAGCTCGTTCGTGGCGGCATCCAGGAGCGGGTACACGTAGAGCTTGAGGTCGTTCTTGAACAAGCGCCCAAACGATTCGAGGATGCCGCCTTCCAAATGCGCGTAGTACTTCTCGTCGAATAGCTCGAGCAAGCTGCCAGCGCCCATGGCAATCCCGATGCGCTGGCTCGTGTAGCGGCGAAGGTAAGAAGCGAGCCGATAGTATTCGAAGTAGTCCGAGATGAGCACGATCTTGCCAGTAGCGGCCATCATGTCGGCGCGCGCCAAGAAATCGCGGTAGTCGATTTCGCCGCTGGCCATCAGATTCCGCATCGTAATCTCCAACAGCTGAACCGGCTCGACTTGGGTTCCGCTCTCGCGAAGGGACTTACTGAACGCCTCGTTCGCGGAGTTCAACATGTCCATGTTTACGTGCGTGACGGGCCGAAAACTGCCGCGCTCGACCAACACGGGGTGCCGGTACAAGACCTCGGAAGGTTGCAGCACTTGACCGTGCGCACCGAACATCGCGGCCCCCGACAGCCCCAGCTGCACCAGCTTCAGGCTCATCATGCGATTGTCGACGCTGCGGAACTCGATGCCCGAGAACTCGATCATGTCGATCTCGATGCGATCGGTGGTGAGGTTGTGGATCAGCGACTCAATCAATCGCTCCGGATCGTGATGGAGGAAGAAAGCGCCATACAGCAGGTTCACGCCGACGATCCCGAGCGCCTCTTGCTGCAACTGATTTTCCGCGTCCAGCATCCGCACGTGAATGATGATCTGACTGTCTTGGTCGCGCGGGTGGGCTTGGAACTTGACGCCAATCCAACCGTGACAGTCGTTGGTGCCCGCGAAATTGCGCGCCGACACGGTGTCCGAGAACGCGAAGAACGCGGTGGTGTCCCCGCGCGCGTCGCGCAGGCGCTGTAGATTCAGGTCGTGCTCGTAGTCGAGCATGCTCTGTAAGCGCTTGCGCGCGACGTAACGCTCGGTGTGCCCATAGATGGCATCACTCACGGCCATGTCGTACGCCGAGATGCTCTTGGCGATCGTGCCGGCAGCGCCGCCTACACGAAAGAACCAGCGCACGACCTCCTGACCTGCACCAATTTCAGCGAAGGTGCCATAGCGCCTCGGATCCAAGTTGATCGCCAGAGCCTTGCGATGCGTGTCGAGGAGGCCGTCTTGAACGAGCGAGGTTCTGGATGCCATGTGCGAGCATTCTGTCGGCCGCGTATTTCGACAGCGTGTCGAACCAGCCAACCTGCCCCGATTGTATGTCCGAGCCCCTCGCGTGTCAGGCGCGAACGCCCGTTCACTGCCGGTTCTCGTTTGTTTCCGGCCGTCGCGAGTGACGAAGGCAAGGCGCGGAGGGCGAGCTGGATCCAGCCACGTGGCAAGCCCGGATGATTCGTGGCCAAGGCGACGCCTACCGCCGCGGCTTCCGGCGAAAACGGCCGAAAAACTCGCGGCTCAGTGCTTGGGTTTGGGTCCCGCCCAGCACGCCGGCTGACGAACCAGCTCCGGACGTAGGCGAGTCGGGGGAGATTTTCGCTACGTTCGCGTAACTTGGAGCGCCCACTGCGAGCGGGCGGACCTATTTTCGAAGGGAGCGGCGATGAAGTACGGTTCGTTGATCTCGACCCTGTGTGGAGCGCTTTCGATCGTGGCGTGTGGCGGGGGCGGTAACGCAGCCGCGAGCGGCGTAGACAACGCTTCGGCGTTCGAAGGGATCTATCAACTCACTGCCGCGAGCGAGAATTTGACCGGCTGCGCGATGCCCGGGGCGTCCAAGCTCGGCACGCTGCGCGACCAATTCTTCGTCATCACTGGCTCCGAGCTACTCGGACTGAGATACGTCGTGCTCAATTCGTGTAGCAGCGTCAGTGATTGCCAAGCCAAGCGTGCCGCGCAATTGGCCAATCAGCGCTACTTCGTAGAGTACACCTTTACCCTCAGTAGCTCGAGCAACGCCACGACCCTGAACGGTTTCGAAGCAACCACCGGAATTGGTCAAGGCACGCAGTGCGTCGAGCGCACTTACACGGACCACGTGCTGAGCATCGCCGCCGATCACGGCGTACACCTCGAGTCACGCACCAAGAACTTGGCGGACAAGCCGCAGAACGACGGATTTTGCGAGGTAGACCCGGCGCAGTCGAAGCAAGAGGCAGCCAGCAAAGAGTGCCAGAGCCTCGAAGTCATCGACGGCAGCTTCCTGCAGGCAACTTGACTAAGTGCAGAGCGCGTGGATCAGCCGCGTCAGCTGGGCCGGCAGTTCCGCGCCTTTGGCGATCAAATCCAGTGGCTCGTCCGAGAGCAGGCTGCGAATGTTTCGACGATGACCGTGCATGGTAAAAAATAAACGCGCGGTGTCTTCGCGAAACTCGGGGTTCATCACCATCAGCGTGCTCAGCGCGCGGCACAGAGAAAGCCGATCCGCACGCGAGATGCGTGGCAATTTGCCGACCGGGTAGAGCTCGAGCGCGCGGTCGAGCGTCTTCATCGGCAAGCGCTCGACGAAGAAGTTGTTCTCCAGAAACGCGATCAGTACGAGCCAGACCAAGAGCGGCAGGCCGAGGCGCGTGACGAGCTCACCGACCGCTTTCTTGGCTGGCGTGCGGTGACGGTAGGAGTTGATCGAGAAGAACCACGCGTGGACAGTGCCGGAGACCGCGCAGGCCGCGAAATACTCTGCGGTCATCGCGTACGCCTCGCCGAGCACGATCTGCAGCACGCGGCTCGGCTCGGAGAGCGCCGCGTGGACATCGCGTGGGCGACCGAACAACTCGTGAAACGCCACGACGTGCGCCGACTCGTGCAGTAAATAGTTGGGCAGAGGGCGATTTTTGCGCAGATCGGCGAGCGTAAAGAAGCCCGGCCGCGCGCGCTCGAAGCCGCGCAGGGCCGCGTAGTTCGCCCGATACGGCACCTTGCGCGTCTCGAGCACGGCATCGAGGGCGACCAGCGGGAACGCGAAGTAGTCCCCTGGATCCTCGAGCGTGAAGCCGATCCCGCGAGCGCGCGCCGCGTCGCGGATTCGCCGAAAGAACGGGTTCTTTTGATACAAGAAGCCGTCGCCCAGGTTCTGCAATAGACGCGAAGGCCCGTGGCTCCGCTGCTGCAGGGCTAGAACTTCTGCCAGCGAAATGTCGGCGCTGCGCGCGGTCATCGACTGATCGGCGCGCAGCGACGACGACCGTTCACGCGCTTTCGGCGTTACCCGAGGGAGTGGCCGAGCCGGATTGGGGTGACCAACGCAGGCGCGGCTTGCGAGCGGCACGCGCTTCGTCGAGCCGACCCAGGCGCGTCAGGTGCGGAGCACCCTTGACCAATTCCGGCGACTCTTCGGCCTCTTTCAAGATCGCCTTCACGGCAGCCACGAAAGAGTCGATGGTTTGCTTGGTTTCGGTCTCGGTCGGCTCGACCATCAATGCGCCACGCACCACCAGCGGGAAGTACACGGTCGGCGAGTGATAGCCGTAGTCGATCAGCCTCTTGGCCAAATCCAAGGTTTTTACGCCGGTTTTCGCTTCGAGCGCTTTGTCCGTGAAGACCGCCTCGTGCAGCATCGGCGTCTCGAAAGCCAGCGGCAACACGTCACGCAATAGAGCGGCGATGTAGTTGGCGTTGAGCACCGCCAAATCACTCACGCTGTGCAGCCCTTCGGCGCCGAGCTCGCGAATGTAGGTATAGGCGCGCACCATCATTCCGAAGTTGCCCAGGAACGAACGCACGCGGCCGACGGTCTGTGGCCGATCGTGATCGATGATGAAGACGCCACCTTCACTGCGCACCACCGGTGACGGCTGAAACGGATCCAAATGCCGCTTGAACGCGACCGGACCGGAGCCTGGGCCGCCACCACCGTGCGGTGTGGTGAAGGTCTTGTGCAGGTTGTACTGCATCACGTCTACGCCCGCGTCACCGGGGCGCGCGCGACCGAGCACCGCGTTCATGTTGGCGCCGTCGCCGTACACTTGTCCGCCTTTTTCGTGCACGAGCTGCGCGAGCTTGGGCATCGCGCTTTCGTACAGGCCGATCGTGTTCGGGTTGGTCATCATCAAGCCGGCGACGTCCCCGCCGGCGGCTTCCAGGGCGCGCGCGAGGGTCTCGGGTTCGACGATGCCTTGCGGACCGGAGGCAAAAGGTACGGCTTCGAAGCCATTCAGCGCGCAGCTCGCGGGGTTGGTACCGTGCGCGCTGTCCGGGATCAGGACCTTGCGCGGCGAGCGGCCTTGGCTCTGGTGATACGCGCGGATCATCATCAGACCCGTGAGCTCCCCCTGAGCGCCGGCGGCGGGCTGTAGGTTCACTCCATCCATACCCACGATTTCCGCGAGCAGCGCTTGCAAGCGCACCATCACTTCGAGCGAGCCCTGTGCCAAGTGCGGCGGGGTCAGCGGATGCAGGTTGGCAAAGCCATCCAAGCGCGCCGCCCACTCGTTCACCTTCGGGTTGTGCTTCATCGTGCACGACCCGAGTGGATAGAACTGGGTGTCGATGCTGAAGTTCCACTGGCTCAAGCGCACGAAGTGACGAATCGCTTCGGGCTCACTGACCTCGGGTAGGCCCGCGGGGGACTTACGCTCGAGGCCGGGCAGCGCTTGCTTCAGATCGACGCTGGGCACATCGAGCGCACCCAGCGACACTCCGCTGCGGCCCGGAGAGCCGCGCTCGAAAATCGGAGATTCCTTGAACTGTAGGCCTTTTGCTGCGTCGCCGGGCACGGGATTACTTCCCCTCGGGCGCGTCGCCGTCAGGCTTCTTCGAACCTTTGTCGCCGCCTTCGTCGTCCCAACCACCGGCGTTGACCTTGCCCTCGATCTCGTCTGGCTTCACGGAGTTCGGGTTGGGCTGCATGTTGGTCTGCTTGACCGCCTTCCACGGATTGCCGGCGTCGCTCTCGCCCAGGCCCCACTCACCGGCGATCTGATGCGCTTCGCCCTCTTTGGGGATGCTGTACACGAAGTAGCCTTTGCCCTTGCTGTTGGCTTCGGCGCCAATTTGGCCGATCTTGTGCTGCGTCCAGCTGTAGCGAAGCACGTTGCCGTCGACCTCACCTTGCATCTCGCCGTAGGCATCACCGCCACCGGTGCGCCAGGCGCCCTGCGCGGTCTTGCCGTCGACCAACAGGTGCAGGTAGCCGTAGGTTCGGTCGTAGTACACGCCCTGCCACTCGCCCTTTTCAGGCATCTCGCCAGCTTTGATCTGCGCGTGTTTGACCTCATTGCTGGGGCCACAGGCGGTGAGCGAAAGCGCGCTCGGGATGACGAGCGCAGTCAATAACGAGAGCTTGACCAGGTTCCGGAGGAGCATGGCGCGGACCATATCATGGGCTTTGGAGGTGAGAAGAGTAGAGAGTGGGCGATCGCGATCCAGCATCGCAGCTCGCGAAACGCGGCATTTCAGGCCAATCGTGCGATCAACCGCGCAGGCTGCGGCCGAGGGCTTCGCCCAGGGCGGTCGCCTCGGACTCGCTGCTGGGCCAAGGGGCGCGCAGGGCGTTTCGCCGCAAATTCGAGCCGTCGGGCTGTGCGAGCAGGGCGCGCAGCCAAATTTCGGAGCCTTCGCGAACGGCGTAAGCGGCGACCGGGGTCTGGCAGTTGCCTTCGACCGCGCGCATCACGCCGCGCTCGGCTAAGACGGCAATTTTCGTTTCAGGGTGCGAAACCGCTGCCAGTAGCGCGCTCACCTCCGCGTCGCCCGCGCGCTGTTCGACGGCCAAGGCCCCTTGCCCGACTGCCGGCAACGAGCGCTCCGCAGACAGCACTTCACTGGCTTCGCTCTCGATGCCCAGCCGAAGCATGCCGGCGCGCGCCAAGACGATCGCCTCGACCTCCCCGGCACGGCACTTGCGAATGCGCGTGTCGACGTTGCCGCGCAGGATCGAAAACTGCAAATCGGGGCGCAAGGCGCTGAGCTGAATGCGGCGACGCAAGGAGGAAGTACCAATCGTCGAACCCTCGGGCAACGCGTCGAAGTCCGCGCCCGAGCGAGTCACGATCACGTCGCGCGCGTCCACTCGTTCCGGGAAACATTCCACACTCAGCGAGGGCGCGAGCTCGGGCGGCACGTCTTTCGACGAGTGCACGGCGAAGTCCGCGCGGCCGTCGAGCAACGCCTCTTCGATCTCTTTGATGAACAGGCCCTTGCCGCCGATCTCGCTCAGCGCGCGATCTTGAATGCGGTCGCCCGTGGTCACCACCTGCAGCTCTTCGAAGCTGAAGTCGGGGTGCAACTTCGCCAGCACGGCAACCAGCGCGCGACATTGCGCGAGTGCGAGCGCGCTCTTGCGGGTAGCGTACGTGAAATGCGTGCGTGCCATCAGGCGTACTCGTAGCTTTGCCCGCCCGCAGCGATCGTCACGCGATTCGCCTCAGAGCCCGGATTGGCTTCGATTCGGCCGACGATTTTGGCCTCGACGCCGTAGCGGCTGGCAAGGTCGATCACCGCCGCCGCCGCCGCGGGACGCACGTACAGCTCCAACCGATGCCCCATGTTGAACACCTGGTACATCTGTTTGGCTTCGATGCCCGAGTCTAAAATGGTCTGGAACAGCACGGGCGTGGGGAACAGCGCGTCTTTCACGTAGTGTAGCCCGCGCCCGAAGCCGCGACACTTGGTCTGCCCACCGCCGCTACAATGCAAGATCCCCGTCACCTGGGAGGCAGAGGCGGACGCCAAGATCGCGCGTACGATCGGCAAGTACGTGCGCGTGGGCGAGAGCAGACCCCAAGCCACGTCGTGCGAGCTCCCTGGCAACGCATCCTTCAGCCGAAAGCGCCCGCAGTAGACCTTGTCCGCGGGGATGGTCTCGGAATAGCTCTCCGGAAAACGTTCGGCATACGAATGCGCGAGCAGCGCGTGGCGCGCGAGCGTCAGCCCATTGGAACCGATGCCCGAGTTCTCCTTGCTCTCGTAGCTGGCCTTGCCCGTCGACGAGAGCGCGACGATCAGGTCGCCCGGCGCGACGCGCGAATAGTCACCGACCGCGGCGCGCGGGACCCGCGCAAAAACCGTCGAATCCGCGATCACGGTGCGGACCAGATCGCCGACATCGGCGGTCTCGCCTCCGGTGAGCGTGATTTCGATGCCGTGTTCGCGCAGCATCGCCGCGCACGACTCGTAGCCGTCGATCAAGGCCGAGATCACGTCCCCACGCACGCGATGCGCGTTTCGCCCGATGGTGTTGCTGACCAGAAAACCGCTGGTCGCGCCGACGCACAACAGGTCATCCGTGTTCATCACCAGCGAATCTTGGGCGATGCCCGTGAACGCGCTCGGGTCGCCGGTCTCGGCGTACAGCAAATAGGCGACGGATGACTTGGTGCCCGCGCCATCGGCGTGCATCACCGCCAGCATGTCTGGATCGCCCGCCGGATCTGCAATCACTTTGCAGAACGCCCCAGGAACTTCGCCCGCGGAATGCTTGGCGATGGCGCGATGCACGTCTTCCTTCGTGGGAGACACGCCGCGGTCGAGGTATTCGTTGCTCATGGGATCTTCCGGAGGCTGACCCCACCTAGATCGAGTGCCGGGCTCCCGCAAGGCGAGTTTGCGGATTCGGCCAATTTCGAGCTGCGTCGCTGGATCGGGATCGCCCCCTCCTAGATGCCGATCGCGATCGGCGAGGCTCGCGTCAGCTCCGCGCGCTGCCTACGACTTCGGAGATCGAGCCGAACTTCGACGCGCGGAGCAGCCGCCCGAGCCCACGCTGCAGCGACCAAACCAGGAGCGGGCCGCCATACACGAAGCCAGTATAGATCTGCACCAGAGACGCCCCCGCTGCGAGCCGCGCCCAGGCGTCTTCGGCAGTCTCGATGCCGCCCACCGAAATCAGCGTCAGGCGTTTGCCAACGCGCGCGTATAGGCGATCGAGCACCGCCAGCGAACGCGATTTCAGGATTGCCCCAGACAGGCCGCCCGCACCGCACGCTTCGACATCGGCCGCGCTGCTCGAAAGGCCCGCTCGGGAGATCGTGGTATTGGTGGCAATGATGCCGTCGAGCTCGAGCTCCAGCGCGAGGTCGGCGATCGCGTCGATATCCGCGTCGTTCAGATCCGGCGCGATTTTTACGAGCAACGGACGGCGCGGCGAGATTTTGCCGAGCTCGACCTTCACCGCGGTGAGCAACGGGCGCAAGAGCTCGACCGTTTGCAGGTTGCGTAGGCCGGGCGTATTCGGCGAGCTCACGTTGACGACGAGGTAGTCCGCGAGCGGGCCCAAGAGGCGCGTGCTGTGCACGTAGTCACTCGCAGCGTCCGCTTCGCTGACGACTTTGGTCTTGCCGATGTTCACACCGATCGGCACGCTGCGCGCTCGGGTCAGGTGCGTCGCGACCACGCTTGCGCCCAGGTTGTTGAAGCCCATGCGGTTGATCAGCGCGCGATCAGCGAGCAGCCGAAATAGTCGCGGCTTGGGGTTACCGGGCTGCGCCTGGCCCGTCACCGTGCCGACTTCGACGAAGCCGAAGCCGAGCGCGGCCAGGGCCTCGTAAGCCGTCGCGTTCTTGTCGAAGCCCGCGGCCAAACCGACGGGCTGCGCGAAATGCAAGCCGAGTGCGTCGACGGCAAGCTTCGGATCGCTCGTGCGGAGCACACGCCGAGCCAGACCACCGAACAGCGCCATGAACACACGCAGCCCGGCGAGGGCCACGTGGTGGACCCACTCTGTTGGCAGCCAGCGCAGAACGCACTGAAAGAAAAGTCGGTACACGGTCAGCTACGAGAAGCGACGACTCGAGCCTTGGGCGCGAGCGAAAGACCTGAATTGTCAGCCTCGACGTCGGCGTCCGGGAGCGCGTTTTCGGTAGCGCTCAGCGTTTCTGCCTCGGCATCGAACGAAAACAACTCACTAATGGCAGCGCTGAGCTGCTCGAGCGAAAGGCCGTCCGGGGCGCGCTCGAGCGCCGCTTGACGCAGGCGAATGGTCGGTTGGTGAAGTAAGCGATTGACTGCAGATTCCAGCATTTTCAAAATTGCGGCGCGATCGGCTTCGGGTAGATGTTTGAGTCTGCCGCGCAGACTTCGTGCGAGCTCTTCTTCGAGCGCGGAGCTGAGCCGCGTGCGCAGCTGGACGATCGTCGGCGTGGCCTGCTCGGCGTCGGCCCAGCGATCATAGCCCTCGGCTTCACGTCCGATGATGGCCTCGGCCGAGGCGGCCTCGCGGGTGCGCGTGGACAGCGAATCGGACACCACCTTCGACAGGTCGTCGATGTTGTACAAAAACTCTCCGTCGAGCGTTTCGATGCGCGGCTCGACGTCACGCGGGACGGCCAGGTCGATGAAGAACTGGTTCTTGCCGCGACGCGCACGGCGCACGGCGCTGACCATCTCGTAGTCGACCACGAAGTGCGGGGCACTGGTGCTGGTCACGACCACGTCCGCCTCTACCAAGCTTTGCTGGAGCGCGGACCACGGGCGCGCGCTGCCGCCAACGGCGTTCGCCAGCTCCTCCGCCCGAGACAGGGTGCGGCCAACCACGACCACCCCGGCGCCACCGACCTTGAGTAACCGCGCGACGGCCTCGGCCATTTCTCCGGAGCCGAC
>Ga0247783_1000170_pt1 | contig 19099 bp, 13 predicted proteins | sample UWRJL064202C5_FD_179911 | JGI IMG/M metagenome (GOLD analysis project Ga0247783, IMG submission 179911) | Plant litter microbial communities from Arlington Agricultural Research Station in Wisconsin, United States - UWRJ-L064-202C-5 | ecosystem: Environmental > Terrestrial > Plant litter >...
AGTGTTCGTGGTGCGTGTCGAGCGCTTTGCGACGCAGCCGCGGACCGCCGCACAGCAAGCTGCTGCCGACAAGCTTGCCTCGGAACTGCGGTTTGGCCTCTCACACCTCGCGCCCGAACTGCAGCTCGCCGCACAGCGTTTGCACCATGCGCTATTCGAGGTCGGACCGTTCGTTCCCCGCCGAATGGACGCGAGCGCCTCCACGCACCGTTTTTTCGAGCAACTCGCGCGTCTCCTAGAAGAGCAGCTTCAGGTTGGACGACTCGTCGTCGTTCCCGAACCAAACGTTGCCAACGTCCCCGAAGTCGAATTGACGCGGCGGAAGCCGAAGCTCGATGCCCAGCCGCCCCAGGCAGCGGTTCCGCGTGCGCGCGCCCCGCTCGAGACTTCGTTCGAGGTGCGTTGGGTAGATGAAGTTGGGCAGGCAATCGGCGGCTTCGAGGTCGAGCTACGCGCCGACGACCGCGTTGAAAAGGTCAAGACCAACGCCGCCGGAGTCGCCTTGCTCGAGGGAACGACCGCAGGCAGCGGGACGGTCTCGATCGTCGACCCCGACGCATTGGACGTGCTGCTCGCTCCGCGTTGGGCGCGTGTTCGGAATGGGGCTCCCCCCCCCGGCATGAACATCACCCAAAAGGTGTTCACCGGTCAGGATCTCGGTACCCTGGCGATCAAAGCGGGGGTCGCGAACACGATCGTCCTCAAGCCTCCGCTCGGTAAGCTGTCGGCCGAATTGTGGGACAAGTTCGGACGAGTTCGACACGCCAATCGCAAGTACACCATCGACGGACCAACGACGTTCGCGGGCACGACCGACGAAAATGGCCGCCTGTCCCACGAGGACGTGCCGGGCGGAGACTATCAGCTCAAGCTGAGCGTCGACTTTCCCCCGAGTTTCGGGCTGAAGCCGCAGAGCTTGGAGACCGCGCTCGTGACCTTGGCGCCAGCCGAATCAGAGCCACAGGTGCGCTTGATTGGGGCAGCCCCACACGTGGAAGTCGTGCGCTTGATGGGCGCGTTTTTCGAGACCAACAAGAGTTTTTTGCTGCCCGATGGGGTGCGCAGCTTGGCAGACATCGAGGACGTTTACTCCGACAACAATCCGAGTCAGCTGTTGATTGTCGGTCACACGGATACGACGGGAGATGCGGCAACGAACGATCCATTGTCGCTCGAACGCGCCACGAACACGCTCGCATTCTTGCGCGATGACGTGGACGCTTGGCTCGAGATGTACGAAGGCTCCGTGCCTGCCGTTCGCCGTTGGGGGAGCCGCGAAGACCAAGCGATGTTGGGCGCGGTCGACGACGATACTGTCGACTTGACGCCCGAAAAGCGCATTCGAAAGTTCCAAGACCGGCGTCGCCTCACGGTCGACGGCGTGGCTGGCCCACAGACCCGAAAGCAGCTGATCAAGGAGTACATGGGGCTGGACAACGCTACGCTGTCCGATCCCGGTTTCGTGATGCCGATCACCGCGCACGGCTGTGGAGAAAATTTTCCCTTGAATAGCGGCGGCGAGGCGTTGGATGCCGCGCCAGCAGACAAGCAGGAGGACGGCCTCGATCGTCGTGTCGAGTTTTTCTTCTTCGACGCCGACTTGGGGATTCAGCCTCCGCCCCCAGGCAAAAATTCACCGCCCGGAAGCACGCAATACCCCGAGTGGCGTCGTCGTGCGCTCGCCTCCAAAGATCTCAAGCTCGTGCCGCCGCGCCGCCTGACTTTAGTCGACGAGCAAGGCGCCCCGCTTTCGTTGGAACCGTACGAGCTCTTGCTCCCCGACGGCCGAATCTTGAGCGGTACCGCCGACGAGAACGGCGTTGCCGAGCTGCCCCCCGGGATAGGCAATGACGTCACGCTGCGGCTGGTCTCACTGGTAGCGGAGGTACAGCTTGCCTCCATTTGAGTTTGCACTCAACGCGGCGCTGCTCACGCTTGCCTCGCTTGGCTGTGCGGCGCAGGCTGTCCCGCGCCCGCGAAGCGCCGGCGGCCCTGCCTCGACGGTCAATCCCGCGGCGCCCATCCCCGCCAAACCACCACCCGCAGCTGTCGCGCCAACGGCTGAAGCTCTCGCCGAACTGGTTCGTGAGCCAGGTTGGAACCAAGGCAGCGACCCAACGTCGTTCGACGTCGGGTCGGACGGCCTCCGTCTCTTGCTGGTCGATTTTCAGAGCAGCGCGAAAGCAGCATCGGCGACACCGGTTTCCGTTCGGCGCTTCGCGCTGTTTGGCGAGGGCGGCCGTTTGCTTGCAGAAGCAACGATCGACAAGAGCGCCGGCGGGCTCGACCAGGTCGAACACGAATCACGCGACGTCGACGGAGACGGAAAAGCCGACCTCGTCTTTTACTATTTCCGAGAAGAGCAGTGGAAAAACAGCGACTACGGTTGGATCGCGGCGACGCAAGCTGGAAAGCTCGTGCGCGGCCCGCTTAGCTTGACTCTGAGCGGGCCACACATGCTCTATGCCTCCGCCTGCTGGACATCGGTCGAAGGCCGCCCAGTGCAATTCGTGAATTGGCACGAGCGTACCGTCGATGGTCAGGGTAAATCTTTGGCTTTGGGGGATCGAGCTTCGGCCTATGCGGTAGATGCGTCAGGGCTGAAAGCGATCGCTCTGTTCGGGGTCGTCGTCGCGGAGCGCTCTCGGCTTGCGGCGGCACTCGCGCTAGTCCCCAGTCAGCACGCACTCGTCCCCCTAGAATCCGACCTACTCGTCCCAGACTGCGCCCCGAAGGGCGCGGCGTTTTTGGCCCTGCCAGCGGCGCGCCATCGTTGGCTGTTACTGACGGGCTTGGCGTTGTCCAAAGAGAAAGCGGGCAGTGATTGGCCGAATGATACGCCAAAACCCAGTCATCCTACCGTGGTCGAAATTCCCAAGGTTGAACCAAACTCATGGCTGATCCCCCGCGCCCAGAAGTGAAGATCGACCCCAAGGCCGCGTCGACCGTTCAAGTGAATCACGTCGATCGCCAGTCCCCGACGCCCTTTGGCACGGGTCCGGTCGCGGCCGACCCCTTCAAGAAACCGGGTCGGGAAGGGCTCAATAGTTGGGTGGTGGCGCTCATCATCAAGCCCAACCTGGACGCGGCGCTCGCCGCCATTCGAGCGGCTGGAGGCATCGCGACCAGCTCCGGCGGGATCCGTGACTTGAGCGCGGGTGTGGACAACACTCGGTCTGCGACCAGCTTTCATTATACGGGCCGCGCAATCGACCTATATATGTATTCCGGCATGTTCGACCCAACGACGGATCCGTACGTCGTGACTGGCGACCCAGACGTGGGCACGTGGCGAGTGTTCGCCAGGACGGCCGACCCGAACGTGACACCGAGCACGCTCATCGCTCAGCAAATGGTGCGTATCAAGACCCCCGTCGACAAAGACGGCAATCCGATCGCGGGCAAGGACTTCTGCAAACTCAAAGAGGTAGAGGTCACGGACCGCTTCTTCGACCTCACGGCTGTGTTCTTGGCCAACAGCTTCAAGCGCATCCCGGCCAAGCCCGCTTTCATGGACGATCCGAAGGCACGCCAATACGGTGCCGCGGAATGGTGGCACTTCCAGGACGAAACGGGACTAGTCGTCGGCACGACCACGTATGGATCGCTGTTGCAACAGGTGCGCACGGCCGGAGAGTTGAAAAACAGCTCGCCTTTTGCAGCCAAAGACAAGATCTGGAACGGTCAAATCTTCCGCTGAGCCTAGCCCATGCCGCGCCCGATTCGCATCCTGCTCCAGCCGCTGCCGCTACCCGGCGGCGATGCCGCGTTCGTCATCCGGGGTTGCACGATCGGCCTTCAAGTCTGGTCGAGCGGTACCTCGTTGGCGAAGCTCGGCACTGCGAGCCCAGCCGAGCTCAAATTTCGGGCAACTTGTCTAAAAGAGGCGCTCGACACGAGCGCCTCCCAAGTGCTCGATCTCGGTTCTATTACCGGACAGATCGCACTCCTGCGTGGTGGCGGTGCGCGCTTCACGATCCAGGGGCTTCCGCCCCAGACGAACCCGCAAACCTCGCCGAGCTCGAGCAACGTGAGCTTCTTGCGCACGCTCGAGTTGAGCTTTCGGACGCCGGATTTTCTGGCGATTCCAGCAGAGCCAGTGCGACTATTCCTGAACGATGCGGAGCTGACCGGGTTTCGTCACGTCGAGCTCAGCGTCGAGTTGTCGATTGGCGGAGCCGTCGAAGCCGCGGCGAGCGTCAATGACGTGCTCGATGTGCCGCTGAAGCTCGAATTTCTAGCCCTGACGTTGGTCGACGAGGTCGGTGAGCCCCTGAAGGCTGAGGCCATTTCATTGTCTTTTCCCAGGGACGAGCTGGCGCTGACGACCGACGCGAAGGGGCAAGTCCGCGTCCAAAATCCGCCGGGTGGCTCGGCGGCGACACTCGGATTTCCGAGTGAGGACGCGCTTCGCAAGGAGCTCCAGACCCGCTGGAGCAAAGTACGCAACAAAGTGACGCTGAATGGCAGCCGTTCCCTTTCCGTCGTCTCGTTGAGTGAGGCTTTCGATCAAAGCATCGACTTGGATCCGGGTGTTCGCACCGTGAGCATCCAGCCGAGGGTGGAGCTGGCTCGTTTCGTCGGTCTGTTTTTCGATACCGCCAAGACCTTCCTGTTGCCCTCGGCCTTGCCCGAGCTCGGAAAGTTGCAGCCCTTGTACGACGCGCACCCGAACAGCACGCTATTGATTGTCGGGCACGCCGACCGCGCGGGGTCGAGCTCGTACAATGACGTGCTCTCGCTGGACCGCGCGGAGGCCATCGCAGCGTTCTTGCGCGACGACGCGAGCGGTTTCACCAAATGGTACGGAGCGAGCATCCCGAAGGAAAAGCGCTGGGGAGATCACGAAGACCAGCTGATGTTGCATGCGCTTTCGGACGGCGCAGCGCTGTTCGCCGGCGGCGACGCGATTCAGGCTTTTCGCAACACCAGGAAGATCTCGGAGACTGGCCCGACCGGTCCCGCGACGCGTCAAGCTCTGGTCAGCGAGTATATGGGGCTGGACGGAGCGACGCTGCCGTCGACGATCGAGGTCGTGACCCATGGCTGTGGGGAGAATTTCCCGGACCTGCCCACGCCTGACGGCGTCGATGAAGAAGAGAACCGGCGCGTCGAGATCTTCTTCTTCGACAGCGGGTTCGGCGTCCAGCCCAAGCCGGCCGGGAAGAACTCCAAAGCGGGTAGCCAAGACTATCCGGAATGGCGTCGGCGCGCCCAGCACACGCATGACTTCGATCTGCGCGCGGGCGAAAGCTTCCTGCTTCGGCTCAAGCTGTTGGACTCAGACCACCAACCACTGGCCGGAATGCAGTGGAGCATCCTGCATGAGTTCGGCAGTGAGGTCGGAACGACCGATAGCAGCGGGCTTTTGGTGGCTCGCATTCCCGCGCGCGTCCAAAGTGCGGTGCTCGTTCATGAGCTCGGTTCCGCTGACCTGTCGCTCGATTTGGTGCCACCCGCAGACACGTTGCTCGGCGCTCAGCGACGCTTGCAAAACCTCGGCTACGATTGCGAAACGGACGGCAATCTCGGCCCAGACACCAAGCAGGCGATTTCAGAGTTCCAACAGGACTACGGGCTCGCCGAAACAGGTATTCTCGATCTCCCGACTACGGACGAGCTGCGCCAGGTCTACGGACAATGATCACCGGTATCTCCCTCTTCGAAGCGTGAATTTGCATGGATGTCGAGCTGCTAGCCGAAACAGTGTCTGCCGGGGTTTCCACCGCGTTGCAAAACGGCTGGGTGTATCGTCTGGTCGGCACTACGGTCACCCTCTTACACACGAACTCGAGCGGGCGCGTGCTGCAACTCAAGGCGAGAGCCAACGCGTCACACCCGTGGGAGTACACCGAAAAGTTCGTCGTTCCGGTAGGCAGCTCGCTGAATGTGTACTTCAGCCGCGGTCAATCACCGATACCGCCGGCAGTGCTGGCGGGGCAAGCCGCGGCCTTCGAGACGATCGTTGTTCCGCCACCGACCCCACCGTCGGTCGTTGTCAGCCCAACCGGCACGAGCGCGCTGGCGGTGACGCCCCAATCGCGACTGACACTCACCGATCATTCGTTGAAATGGACGACTCCGACAGAGCCGGCACTGCTCCCTCTCACACTTTCTCCTCCTCGCCCGACGTACGCGACGGGCGGCGGCTTGCTTCAGGGAGGCAGCGCCTGGTCCAATCCGTCCGGTTCGGGTAGCCCCGTACGGGCCGAAAACAGCGCAGCACCGGTGCCAGCTGCTGCCGATCGCGAGCGAGAGCGCGCCATTCAGCTGTCGGGGACGGTCGATGCCGCGGCGACCGCGGTGACCGTGCGCGTGCTGAATTTAGCGGGGAATGCCCTTAATTTGCTGGCGGATGGCAGCGCCACGACGCCGCAGCAACAGGTGAGCGCGGTGCTCGCCGCGCCCACTACCCCGACGCCGCCAGGATCACCCGCAGCTCCCCGAAGCTTCCAGGTGACCCTGCTGTTTCAAAACGCGACCCAAGCGTTTGGCCCGGTTCAGATTTTGGCGCAGGCCACCGGCTTAGCTAAGCCCGTGTTGGAGGTTGCGTTCTTCGTTTTGGTCGGCGTTCGCACGGCATTGATCGATGACGGCGAACCGGCGCCGCGCTCCCGCGGTGAAGCAGACGAAACGGTCGTGCTGGACTTTTTGACTTCACCGCAGACCAGCGTCGCCGCGCTCTCCACACAAACCCGTGTGCGACGCATGGTGCCCCATCACATTCGGCGCAACCCTCGGCCGTACAACGTTGGCGACCCGACCTCGGCATTGACCACGCCGGTCGCCATGCCGGAAATGCCGCAGTGGATGGGCGAGCTGCAGCTTGCCGGTCTGACGCGCGAGGCGCTCGAGGACCTGCTCCAGCGACGTAAACGCGGCCTGCCCACCGCCCCAACGAGGCTCGATATCGGGTTCAACTCCGCCCTGACTCTCAATTGGGACGGCCCGAACAGCGCCAGCACCACGCGCCCTTACCAATACACGATCGCCTTCTCCCAGAGCAGCGCGGCTCGAATCCAGCTCGACGCGACCGAAAAACTGACTGGCGTCGATGCGGCGGGTGCCGTCGCAGCTGCGTTCACGCCCGCTCCAACACCCATTGTCTTCCCGGTTGCTGGGCGGCGCGTGCCACAGGTCGTGCTCGGGGTCTCGCGACCCTGGCTTCGGGTCGCAGGCTCCGCCTCCGTTCCGACCACCATCGTCGAATTTCAGCCGCCGTTGGTCAATGGCGCGGGGCGAGAGATCATGCGCGGCGGAGACGGCACACTGAACGTGAGCGGCGTCACCATCGACGCTCAGCCCCTCGTTCCGGGTCTCGATGTGACAGGCACCACGTTTGCAACGCCTGCCAATGCGGATATCGATCTGCCCACATTCCGAGTCTTGGGCGACAACGCGACGCGCGCTGAAATCGACGCCCTGTGCGACGTGGCGGTGAACGACTTCTTCACACGCAATGCAACGGTGGCTTCGGTGACGTTGCTCCCTTTGCTGGTTTGGCAGCAAATGGTGCGCGCCATCGTGGCGCACGAAAGCATCAATCGCTTCGCTCAGTTCGAGAATCGAGGGGCTGGACGTCGAACATTCGGCGCGCAGGTATTCGGACACGAGAACGACATGCCCTTGTTCGGGGCTCCCGCCGGCTATGGCACCGCGCAACTCGACAATCCCCCCGTCACCGACGACCAAGCGTGGAGCTTCTTCGAGAACGTCAAGCGAGCGACGCTGCTTGTCATGAGCATCAAGGCGATTCCGGCGTTTGCCCTCGTCTCCCCGCATTTGTCGACGCCCCCGACGCGCCGCCAACGTGCAGTCTATCGACGTGCAATCGTGCGCGCTTACAATGGCGGCAGTGAGTTCCGTTTTCAGGGGGGCGATTTCGAGATCTTCCCCACCTCTACGAGCGCGCCTCGGCTCACGTATACGAACCTCGTCCTCGGGACCGCTGTGGTGTACGCGGGCGTGAGCGTTGCCGTCCCATTCACGACCGCCGATTTTGGCGCTGGGCTCTAATGCGGCTCGCTCGGCTCGCCCGTGGCGACCTCGTAACTCGCTGCTTGGCAGGGGCAGTCGCCATCACGTGCCTCACGCGCTGCGCGAGGTCCGACCGGCCTCCGCCGGTCGCGCCCCCCGCGCTGCCTGCTTCGGTCCCGACCGAACCGGCGATCGGCAAGCAATGCCCCTGTGCCTGTGAGCCGTTGGCGTTGACCGCTCTCCAACCCGTGCGCGCGAGTGCCTCGTCGGCCGTTGAGGCCGAGTTCTTGCCCGACCTGTTGACGGTGCCAGATGCGGACGCTGCTGCCTCGCCAGCTATCTCGTTCGAGCGCGTGCTAAGCTCGATTTTTCGAGTCGTCCCGCAAATTGCAGAGGCGTCGGACGAGGTCGAATTGTGCCTGGATCGCCTGCGCTCGCAGCCTGCTCTCGATGTCACGCCGCGTTCGATTCGCTCGAAGAGCGTGCACGTCTACGACGTCAAGCGAGTGGTATTTGCTCAGGGAGGACGCGATGCATTGCTCGTGCTCTACTCGCGCTATCCGCCGCAAAGCATGACAGACGGTGCGCTGCTGGGCGAATGGCGAGTCGCGCTGCTGGGGCAAGGCGAGGAGCTCCTCGGCGATTTGGCCTTCACCACTCGCATCCCCTACTTAGCGAGCTGGGATACGACGGATACGGTCTTGCGCGAAGAGCACGGCGTAGCCACGGCTCATGTCGTGTACGCGATGTCTTGCGGCGCGAAGAAGCAAGCGCAGTCCTTTAGTGTGCCGATCAGCATCGGCTCGAGCCCTCTATGCCTGCGGGCGGGCAGCGTTCATCACGATGGCTATCTCTTCTAGCAGCTTGCTCGAGGCACTCTTGGTTTCGGCTGCAGCGATGACAGCCGGCTGCGGCACTCCTGCGCGGCAGCCCGCTGCCAGTGTAGCCGTCAGTGCCCGCTCGAATGCCGCCCAGCGCCCGAGCCCGGCCTGCGCCTGCGCCTGTCCAGCGGCAGCGGTGAGCGCTGGTGCGTTGCCCGCACTCACGCACTATCAGCTGACGCACGCTCGCGTCCAAAGCAGCAGCGCCATGCCATTCGTCGAAGAGTTGGCGCACCGCACCGGCCACGATCTCGCCAAGGTCGGCGCGGTGTTGCTCCCCGCGCCCAGACCAATGGGCGAGGGCGAGCTCCCAGACGAAGGGCTCGCGCTGGGCGGCCCGCACATCTTCGTCGGTTCAATCGCGCACACCACGACGAGCTGGAGCTACGTCCTCGGCGATTCGATCCGCATCCATCAACTGCTCCCGCTCGGCGCGCGCGGATTCGTCGTGCTGTATTCTTGGTACTCTCCCGACGAAATCCTCTTTCAGCGCACGATGGCCGAGTGGCGTCTTGCGCTGTTTGCACCCGATGACCGGCTTGCTGCCGACGTCTCATTTCTGACGCGTATCCCGCATCGCGCACCGGGGTCGTGGTCGGCGATTCAAACGGCTTTGACGACTCGATCGGGACGCCTGCTCGCCGAGGTGAGATACGTGCGTGGGGCACCTGCGCGCGACCCGAACCCTGCGGCATCCGTGGCGCCGGAGCAGCTGCTCCAGCTGTTCGAGGTTCTCGTCGACGTCGGCACGAACTGCCTTTCGATCGACCACGTGGCCCTGGTTCAGGACGGATTCGTCCCCGTCGCAGGCGTCACTTCGGCAACAAGTCTTTGATCGCCGAATACCGCACGAGACTGGAACGGCTTCGATAGGCCGACTTCAAGCGAACGCGAAGTCTCAGACATGATACGGTCGCCCTGTGTTCGTCACGAAGCCGCTGCTGAGTGCGCTCGTCATTGTTGCCCTGCTTGCAGTCACGGTGCGGGGGTTCGCAGGGAACGAAGCGCCGCCGCTCGATCTTGCGTGGCAGAGTCCACCGGAGTGTCCAACTGGCACGGAGATCTCGGAAGACGCCCTGCGGCTCGCCTCCGCGGACGGGCGACCGCTGCCCCGCGTTCAAGCCAAGGTCACCATCGAACGGGCGGGCGGTCCTCGGGGCTGAGCCTCGTCCCCCCAAGTGACCGCGCTTGCTCGCGAATTTCAGCCGCTGATCGCTCGTTCTGACGAAGCCGTTGCCTGATCTGCTCAGGAGCGCTTGGTTCACTGACTCGTTCGCTCTGCGAGCTCCTGAACATGAACGTGTTCAAGATCTCGACTGATTTCGGCATGCCGACCCGCGCCGACTTGCACGAGTGCGGGCACAATGGCGATGAGACCACGCGCGGCCAAGAGCCGGTCAGTGAGTGCCTCGGCTGGCACATCGGCCACTACGCTTATCTGATGGCCTGGCTGCCCATACGCAAGCCCAACTTGCGCGCCACGGTGAGCCGGTGCGCGCTGGTGCGCTGGTGCGCTGGTGCGCTGGTGCCACGGTGCGGCGATTGTGCACTGGGGTTAGCGAGCAGGGCTGGGCGGCGCCTAGCGCTGTGCGGCTTTCGTCGCGGCAGTCGCTCTCGCCCTGCTGGCGTTCTTCTTGCACCGGGTATGGGGACGACGGTCGTGGGCGATTGCGCTCGGACCGACGTGGTCGACACTTCGAGAGGAGCGCGTGATGTTTTTTCAGAAGCTGAAGACGCCGGGCATTGCGCACGTGTCGTACGTGCTGGGGGAGAAGGAGGCCGCGATCGTCGTCGACCCGCGGCGGGATGTCGACGCCTACTTGCGTTTGGCGCACGAGAACTCGCTCCAGATCCAATTCATTTTGGAGACGCATCGGCAGGAGGACTTCGTGATTGGGTCGCTCGAGTTGGCCCGCTTGACGGGTGCGAAGATCGTGACGCTCGACCATCCTCTGTTCGGGCATTCGGATATTCGGTTGCAGGATGGAGAGGAGCTAGAGCTCTCCGGTTTGAAGCTGCGCGCGCTACATACACCGGGGCACACCCCCGAGAGTACCTGCTACGCGGTCTACCTGGATGAGGCGCCGACGGTGGCTTGGGGAGTGTTCACCGGGGATACCTTGTTCATCGGCGAGGCGGGACGTACTGATTTGACGGATCCGTTGAAGACCAGCGAGCACGCGCTTCAGTTGTTTGACTCGATTCGAAACAAGTTGCTACCGCTCGGAGATCAGACGCTGGTGTGGCCGGCGCATGGTTCTGGGTCCGTGTGCGGTGGGAACATCGCGGAGCGCGATGAGTCGACATTGGGGTTCGAGCGCACGACGAACCCCGCGTTCGAGCTGACGCGGGATGAGTTCGTTGCGGCCAAGCTGCATGAGCGAATTCCGCGGCCACCCTACTTCACACTGATGGAGAAGTTGAACTTGGAGGGCGGCGCAGCACTGGCCAAGCCGTGGAGTTCGATTCCGTGGTTGCCGCCCAAGAAGTTTGCTTCCGAGCTGCAGCAGGGGCTGGTGTTGGACACCCGCGATCCCGAGGCATTTGCCGGCGGGCATGTTCCGGAGTCAGTCAGCGTATGGTTGAAAGGTTTGCCTGTGTTCGGTGGTTGGGTCGCGACGGAGACGACGTCCGTGTATCTGGTGCTCGCTGACGCGGGTGATGCGGAGAGCGCAATTCTAGCGTTGGCGCGCTTGGGCATCGATCGGGTCGAGGCGATTCTGGCTGGCGGCTTCGACGCTTGGCGTGACGCTGGTTTGCCCATTTCCCAATCTCGAACGATCGCTCCCAAGGAGCTGGAGGCGAGTCATTCCGAATTTGCCATTCTGGATGTGCGGGACGATGTGGAGTTCGAAGACGAAGGGCACATCGAAGGGGCCTCACACTTGTATGTAGGATATCTCGAGGAGCATCTCAAGAAAGTCGCATCTTCGCTGCGCGAGAAGAGCTCGGTCGCGGTGGTCTGCTCGGTCGGGCACCGCGCGGGCCTGGCGACGAGCATCTTGCGGCGACATGGCTTCGCCCGCGTTGCCAACTTGCTCGGCGGAATGACCGCGTGGCAGCACTTGAAGTTGCCCGTGTCGAAGGGCAAAGCGCAATCCATCACCACGCCTGACATCGAGGGAGAACGCAAATGAACGCATTGCTTCAACGATCGTGGTCGCCTTACCTAGTGGGTGCCGGCATCGGCCGGTTTGAGCTGGTTCTCCTTTGCTACGGCGAAAAAGCCACTCGGCATCACGACGCCATTCGAAAGCACCGCCGCCAGGCTAGGCCAATTGGCGCCCCGAACTTCGGGCGTGAATGCCTACCTGGTCAAGAACGACGAAGTGCCACGTCTGGACTGGGAGTGGGCGTTGGCTGCCGGTGTGCTGCTCGGCAGCGCGATCAGCACGCACGCTTCCGGCGACTCGGACCGGGGCAGCGTACCTCGCACCTACATCCGAGCGGCTCATTCCAAAATCGTTGACGAGTGCCGTCGGGCTCGTTCATAGTGCTTGGCGCAATGAGTCCCGCGCTTCGAAACTCCGCTGTTCGTTCCAGCTCTGGCTGGCGCGCCTGGAGTTTTCGGGCGCCCGCTCTTTGATTCAATCGAGAGGAGAGGCGTCCCGCGCGGGCGTCTCTTTCTCGTATTGGCTCGTATGAGGATTAGGCGTTTGGCGCGTGGCGCCAAGAACGCATGATCAAGAAAACACAGCATTATACCTTCGGCGACACGGACTTGGCCGCGCAACGTTTGCGCCTTTTGGCGCGCGTGTTCGAACCCGGTTCGGCCAATCTGCTGCGCGGGCTCCAGGATTCGCGCGGCACGCTTGGCATCGATCTCGGCTGTGGTCCCGGCTACACGACGCGCTTGGTCGCCGACCAGATCTCGGTCGAGCGGGTCGTGGGTCTCGACCAATCGGCGCGCTTACTGGAACAAGCGAAGCGCGAATCCAGCGATTGTCGCGTGTCGTTCATGGAATGCGATATCTCGAAGTCGCCGCTGCCAACGGAGCGGGCAGATTTCTTGTATGCGCGCTTCTTACTCACGCACCTAGCGGACCCGGCCCAGGTCGTCCGGGCCTGGGCCGCTTCTGCGCTGCCAAACGCGCGTTTGGTGTTGGAGGAAACAGCCTTCATGCACGGAGAGCATCCGGCATTTCCGCGGTACTACGGCCTGGTCGAACGCATGCAGGCCCACTATGGCCAGCGCATGTACATTGGACGCGAGCTCGAAGCGCTGAGCACATCGCCGGAGTGGGCCGTCGAAAGCGCGCAGCTAGCGACCTCGCAGCTTTCAGCGGCGGACATGGCGCGTCTACATTTCTTCAATCTGCAAACGTGGTCCAAGGACGCTTTCGCCCAAGCGAACTATGTCGCGAGCGAGCTCGCGCAGCTTGGTAGCGAGCTCGAACAGATCGCCGTTGGCGAGATCGCTGCGCCGCCCGTCTCGTTGGGCATGGGACAGATCGTCCTACGCCGTCGTTAGCGACGACGCGCAGCGTGAGGAATCCAGCCTCGCAGCGAGGTGCGAGGCTGGATCATGAGCGCCCCTATCCTCTGGCTGGGCCGCCGGGATATCTGGTGAGGGCTTCGAAAGCTGGGCTCGAAAGCAGTGTCGCTTGGCCTGAGTGCGATGAGTGGGCTATGCCAAAGCCATGCCCGTCGACACCGGTCGTTCCGCGCTCCAGATCGTTTCGCTCGTGAAGGCCAACGGCGAGCTCGAGCTTTCCGTGGCGAGCTTCGCCGTGCCGCAGCCCGGGCCGGACGAAGTGCTGCTGCGGGTCGAAGCCGCGCCGATCAATCCATCGGATCTCGTCTTGCTGCTCGCAGGCGCGGATGCAACCAAACTCGAAGCGAGTGGCACGGCTGAGCGTCCGCTGTTGACCGGAAAAGTACCATCCACCGCGAGTCTCACGCTGCGCCTCGGGCACGCGGTGCCCGTGGGGAACGAGGGCGCGGGCACGGTCATCGAAGCGGGCTCGTCACCCGCCGCGCAAGCCCTCGTCGGTAAGACGGTCTCCGTCGCGCCGGGCAGCGGGATGTATGCCCAGTACCGCGTGGTGCGTGCGGAGCAGTGTTTGCCGTTGAACGCGGGCGCCAGCGCGATCGACGGTGCTTCGGCGTGTATCAATCCGCTGACTGCGCTGGGTTTCGTGGAGACGATGCGCCGCGAGCGGCACACTGCGATCGTGAACACCGCCGCCGCCTCGAACCTGGGCCAAATGCTAGTGCGGATCTGTCTGAAGGACGGCATTCCGCTGGTGAACATCGTGCGCAGCGCCGAGCAGGTAGCCAAGCTCCGGGAAATCGGCGCGACGCACGTGTGCGATTCCAGCGCCCCCACGTTCCTTGCTGACCTCACAGAAGCCATCGCAGCGACCGGCGCGACGATCGCATTCGACTGCCTTGGCGGCGGCAAGCTCGGCGGTCAAATCCTGAGCTGCATGGAGGCCGCGATCAACCGCAAGGTGACGGCATATAGCCGTTACGGCTCTGCTACGCACAAGCAGCTGTACATCTACGGCGGGCTCGACACGAGCCCTACCGAATTCGTGCGCAACTTTGGCTTGGCATGGAGCATCGGCGGGTGGCTCGTGACGCCGCTGTTGCTCACGCTCGAGCCGGCACGAGTTGCCGCGCTCAAGCAGCGCATCGCAACGGAGTTGACGACGACCTTCGCAAGCCCGCACACGCAGCGTGTTTCCCTCACCGAAGCCCTGCAGTTGAAGGCGCTGCACCACTACACAAAGAAGGCCACGGGGGCCAAGTATCTAATCACCCCGAACTCCTAGTAAGGCTAGCTCCCAGCGTGATTGCCTTTCACTGAGCGCTGTTCTCACGTTTGTCACATCTGGACTTGCGATGTCGGCGGGGAACGCCACGCACTCGAAGGCACCGTTCGCCGAGGAAATAATACTGTGTGAACACAGTACTATTTCGATGCAGGGAGGGCTGTCTGATTCCCGCCGGTCGCCATGCGGAAAGATGTGACCAATGGTTAGCTGGACGGTGGGGGCAGCCCGACCGAGGGTTCGAATCCCGAGCGTTGGCGCCCTGCTTGCCCGCGTGAATGGCGCCATTCGAGAGCGCTCGTGGCTTGATTCGTGTAGACCTTTGGAATGCGCGCGTCGGCAATAGGCTCCCTCGTCGGGCAAGGTGCTGTGCAAGCGGACCGCCCCAGAGTGCCTGCTTGGCGAAGAGCCGCAAGTCGTGGCTGGCTGCTACGGCGAATGCGTGAAGGTCGAGCGCTGCGCTTGTTCGACAGCCGCGCAATGCCCGCAGCCCGAGCTGGCGATGCGACGCGCTTCCGCGACTCAGCCAGCCCGGTAGCGCTTGGCAGCGGCAAGATCGCGACGCAGCTCTTCCGCAGTCCGGCGTGGACCGTAGCCAGGCGTATCGCGTTGAATTCGCCATCCCTCGCTCAGCGGGCCGGCATCGACCGTGTCGAAGCCAAACTGATCGAGAAGCTCCGTCACCCTAATCTTCGCAGCCGCCTCGTCGCCGGCAATCACCAGCGCACGACGGTCCTTCGCGCCTCGAGGCTTGCCGTCAGTCGTGAGCTGAGCGGCGTGGATGTGATTGAAAGCCTTGACCACTTTCGATTGGGGAAGGTGCGCTTGGAGCAACTCGGCAGTAGTGGTCGATTCGTTGTCTAGCTCGGGGATTTGCCCGTCTCGCGTCGGGTAGTAGTTATTGGTATCGATCACGATTTTGCCCGCAAGCGGCGCTGCCGGGACGGAGCGGTAGTGCTTGAGTGGGATCGTGACGACCACGATCTCGCCCGCCTGAGCTGCTTCCAAAGGCGTCGCGGCTCGCGCCTTCGGGCCGAGCTCGGCCACCAGCGTCGCGAGGGTCTCCGGTGCTCGTGAGTTGCTGAGTACGACGTCATAGCCGTTTGCTACTGCGAGGCGAGCAACTTGGCTTCCGATATGGCCTGCACCGATCAGTCCGAGAGTCGTCAATGAAACCTCCACAGGTGGTTGAGCCTGCGCCGGAGATCTCTCCAGGCAGGGTCGATTGCTGCGCTTGCGTCGATGCTGGCGTGTCTCCTATACTAGAATCTGCGTTTCGGGCGCAAGCAACGCGCACGGCGGCGGCCCGGAGCTCTGAGCAAGACCGGCAAGCGCCGTTCACGCGGATTCGTCAGCGTGAACGGCGCTGCTTCCGTAGGGAAAGGTTTCGTGATGACCAAGATATGGGGACGCCGTGGATCCAGCTCGGTGCAGAAGGTGCTCTGGACGCTGGCAGAGCTGGGCGTCGAACACGAGCGGATCGACGCTGGCCATGGCTACGGTGTGACCGATACGCCCGAATATCTAGCGAAGAATCCCAACGGCACCGTGCCGACGCTTGAAGAACCGGATGGCTTCGTGCTTTGGGAATCGAACGCCATCGTCCGCTATCTCGCTAGGCGATATGGCGCGGGTAGCCTAGCGCCAGCGGAGCTCCGGGCATACGCCCGCTCCGAAAGCTGGATGGACTGGGCGTCGATCACCTTCGAACCGTCGCTGAGCAAGCTCTGGCTCCGGCTGGTGCTGAATCCGCTTTCGCCAGTACGGGACGCAGCCGTCCTGTCCCAGGGTGGCTCTGACGAAGAACTCATCGACAAGGTTGCTCGTGGGCTCGCCAAGTTCGCCGCGGCTCTGCCGAAGCACGGGTACCTTCAGGGTGATGTGCTGACCATCGGTGATATCCCGGTAGGTCAACTCGTCAGCCGCTTTTACAAGCTCCCCATCACTCATCCCGTGCTTCCCCGAATTCGTGACTACTACGAGCTCCTTTCGACGCGGCAGGCCTATCGCGACCATGTCATCGCAGCGCGCCCGCTCACTTAATTGCGCGGAGCGACGGATATGCGATGGATCTGCGCGTGGCCGACAGGGGCTGGCCCGCGCGCTGCGGCTTTCAACCTGAACGGATCAGGGAGTGTTCGTGGTCGAGCGCACACGACCGACGGTCATGCTCGAGAAACGCGCGAGCAGTGGCGAAGTCGCGCTCACTCTGAAAATTTCTGGTACATGCTGACGCCACGTGCGCTCCAAAGGTCAGGTTAGGCGCGCCGGAGTGGATCCGGCGCGGGCAAATCGGAAAATCGTAGCTCCGCCATGATTGACGAGACCGAAGCGACCGAGCTCAGCGAGGCGTGCTTTGCCAGTGGTCGGGCGCTCTTTCCCCGAATCGTCTGGAACGGGCTGGATTTTCGCCGCGCATGTCTGGAGCGCTGGGCAGGACAACGGCCCTCAGAGGTGGCGAGCCGCTTGGCCGTGGGTCGCGGAGGCGCCGAGGAGTACCTCGTTCTAGCTTGCCTCACGCGGCGTCCGGGGGCACTCGAAACGCTCGAAAGTGAGTATATCTCAGGGCTGGAAGGTCGAATCCACCGAATCTGTCCGCAGCAGGACGTGGTGGACGACGTACTGCAAATGGTGCGTGAGAAGGTCTTGCTCCCCCCGGCGCCAGGCCTGGCGCTGTACGAGAATCGCGGCTTCTTGACTGCCTGGCTCACGATTATCGCGGTCCGCACCGCGTTGGACTTCAATCGACGGGGCAAGCTGCGCTCAGGTCAGCTCGCTGAGCTCGACGAAAAGCTGATGACTCTCGCGGCCGATCCGGAAAGAGAATATTTGGGGCACGAGGTGCGTACTGCACTTCGGAAGGCGCTACGCGAGGCCGTGCGCCGCTTGCCAGAGAAGCAACGCTTTGCGCTCAAGATGCAGCTGGTGGCGGGCTGGAGCATCGATCAGATCGGACGGGCTCTGTCGACGCATCGAGCTACTGCGGCTCGCTGGTTGGTCTCGTCGCGAGAACGATTGGAACGCGAAGTTCGGAAGGAGCTCGTCGAACAATTGGGATTGAGCGAACCTGAAGTGATGCGTTTGATGGGGCAAATGCGCAGTCAGCTGGATGTTCGATTCTCACAGATCTTTCGCTCGACCGAGCACTCTCGGGAGCTCCGCGAGATGACGGAACATGGAGTCGCCTGAACCAAGCGCAATCGATCTCTGTCCGAGTGAGCATGAGATCTTGACGTTCGTACGCGGTGAGCTCGCCCCTGAGCGGCTCGAAAGCATCCTGGCGCACACAGACCTGTGCGACAATTGTGCGTTGGTGGTTGGGGAAGCGGGCCTGGCCGTCACGGCCGAAACGGACGACGTCCAGGAGCAGATCCAGCGCAGCCCGACACGCGGTATTTTCGCGAAAGATCAGTTGGTTGCAGCTCGTTACCGCATTCAAGAGCGAATCGGTCGAGGCGGGATGGGTGAGGTCTATTCAGCCGTCGATGAAGAGCTTGGAGAGCAAGTCGCACTGAAGACCATCGCGTCCGCGCTCGGTTCGGACCCAATGCTCGTCGAGCACTTCAAGCAAGAGCTTCGCCTAGCGCGCAAGGTTTCCCACCCCAACGTGTGCAGAACGCTCGAGTTTGGTCGTCACGAGCTCGAGTCAGGTATATCCCAGTGTTTCTTTACCATGCAGTTCATCGACGGAATGACGCTGCGCCGCCGACTGATCGAAGGTGAACCCTTCGAGCTGCTCGAGGCATTGGCTACCGTGCGTGACCTGGCTTTGGGCCTACAGGCCATTCATGACCAGAACATCGTTCACCGTGACATCAAACCCGATAACGTAATGCTGAGTCCGGACTCCAAGAAGGGCTCGCTCATCCCGCTGTGGCTCGACTTCGGAGTTGCTCGGGTCGATCTTCGCGAAAGTACGTCGCGCGGACTCCTAGCAGGCACCCCTGACTATGCCGCGCCGGAATTGCTTGCGGGTAAAGCCGCCACGCGCGCCTCCGATGTGTACGCGCTCGGGCTAGTCTTGCATGAAGTCCTCGTGGGTGACCTCCCCTTCGCCCGCGTGGGTTCATTCTCCGAGGCGGCGTTCCGCCCGAGTCTCGGGCCGACCGCACCGAGCCTGCTCCGGGCAGGCATCCCCGCGGCGCTCGACGATTTAGTGCTGGAGTGTTTGTCGGCTTCCCCCGAGCGCCGGCCTACCAGCGCGTTGCTCGTGGCCGAGCGATTGCACACCCTCCAAATGGCGCTCAGTAACGATCTGCACTCCACCCGAGTGCCCGGCGCTTCATCACGTCCAAGGTTTCCCGAGGCTGCGTTGGAACCAGCCCGCTCGCAGCGCGAGCCTTGGCCACGCCTGTGGTACTTGGTCGCCACTGCGGTCGTGGCCGGCATGCTCGGAGCACACTTTGCTCTGCGCGCTGCTGCACCCAGGTCCGCAGCAAGCATTCGAATCGAGCCCCCAGTCTC
>Ga0247783_1000171_pt1 | contig 19057 bp, 16 predicted proteins | sample UWRJL064202C5_FD_179911 | JGI IMG/M metagenome (GOLD analysis project Ga0247783, IMG submission 179911) | Plant litter microbial communities from Arlington Agricultural Research Station in Wisconsin, United States - UWRJ-L064-202C-5 | ecosystem: Environmental > Terrestrial > Plant litter >...
CATCGTCGCGCGGAAGCGTTCGTGCAGCTCGGCGCGCAACGCCCGTCGCACCTGCGCGGCCTCGAAGCGGCGCCGCTCGTCGGCGGTCGACGGCGAGAGCGGCGTCACCGATACGGGCTTGCGATCGTCCCCGACCGCCACCATCGTGAAGAAGCAGCTGTTCACGTGTCGCGCGACCTGCGTGTGGATGTTGCGGGCGACGACCTTGATGCCGACTTCCATCGACGACTTGCCCGTGTAGTTGACCGCCGCGAGGAAGTCCACGAGTTCGCCGACATGGATCGGCTCGCGGAACGTCACCTGGTCGACCGACAGCGTGACGACGTAGCGCGCCGCATAGCTGCTCGCGCACGCGTAGGCCACCTGGTCGAGGAGCTTGAGGACGTGACCGCCATGGACGTTGCCGGCGAAGTTCGCCATGTCGGGGGTCATCAACACGGTCATCGTGAGCTGGTGCGAAGGCCTTGTCATCGTTTGTTCCATCGGGTGGCTAACGCTAATGCGCGGTGCTATTCTTACGGCCTTTTTCGATTTGCCGACGCGTCGGTCGACGCGAACCACGGCAAGTCGCGCAATCCGCCGGGCGGCATGGCCGCGACGCGGAGGTTGATTCCGGAAGTCCGGGTCACCCACTTGGCACCCGATGTGGTCGGGGAAAGGTGAAGCATCATGATGCAAGAGCAGCGTCTCGATTCGTACCTGTTCGGCGGTAACGCCCCCTACGTCGAGGAACTCTACGAGTCCTATCTCGACAATCCCGGCTCCGTGCCGGAGCACTGGCGAGACTACTTCGACCAGATGCAGCACGTCCCCGCGCCCGACGGCAGCAACACCGTCGATGTCTCGCACGCACCGATCATCGAGTCCTTCGCGCAGCGCGCGCGGGACCGCCGCCTCACCCCCCCGAACGCGTCCGACGACGCGCTGTCGACCAAGCAGGTCTATGTCCAGCAGCTGATCGCCGCCTATCGTTTCCTCGGCGCGCGCTGGGCGAACCTCGATCCGCTCAAGCGCCAGGAGCGGCCGAACATCCCCGAGCTCGAGCCCGCGTTCTACGATTTCACCGAAGCGGACATGGCGACGATCTACCCGGCGCCGAACACGTACTTCGGCTTCGAGGAAGCGTCGCTGCGCGAGATCGTCAAGGCGTTGCGCGAGACCTATTGCGGCTCGATCGGCGCCGAGTTCATGTACATCAGCGACCCGACGCAAAAGCGCTGGATGCAGGAGCGCCTCGAGTCGATCCGCACCAATCCCACGTTCACGCCCGATCAGCGCAAGCACATCCTCGAGCGCATCACCGCGGCCGAGGGACTCGAGCGCTATCTCGCGACCAAGTACGTCGGCCAGAAGCGCTTCTCGCTCGAAGGCGGCGAGAGCTTCATCGCGTCGATCGACGAGGTCGTCCAGCGCGTCGGCGGGCAGGGCGTGCAGGAGATCGTCATCGGCATGGCCCACCGCGGGCGCCTGAACCTGCTCGTCAACGTCCTCGGCAAGATGCCGGCGGAGTTGTTCGCGGAATTCGAAGGCAAGCACGTCGACGACCTGCCGTCGGGCGACGTCAAGTATCACAAGGGCTTCTCGTCGGACGTGTCGACGCCCGGCGGGCCGGTCCACCTGTCGCTCGCCTTCAACCCGTCGCACCTCGAGATCGTCAACCCGGTCGTCGAGGGCTCGTGCAAGGCGCGCATGGAGCGGCGCGGCGACGTCGACGGCGACCAGGTGTTGCCGATCCTCGTGCACGGCGACGCCGCGTTCGCGGGCCAGGGCGTCGTGATGGAGACGCTGAACCTCGCGCAGACGCGCGGCTACGGCACGCACGGCACGATCCACATCGTCATCAACAACCAGATCGGCTTCACGACGTCCGACGTGCGCGACTCGCGTTCGACGCTGTACTGCACCGACGTCGTCAAGATGATCGAGGCGCCGGTGCTGCACGTGAACGGCGACGATCCCGACGCGGTCATCCTCGCGACGCAGATCGCGGTCGACTTCCGGACCACGTTCAAGCGCGACGTCGTCGTCGACATCGTCTGCTTCCGCAAGCTCGGTCACAACGAGCAGGACACGCCGGCGCTCACGCAGCCGCTGATGTACAAGAAGATCGCGCAACACCCCGGCACGCGGAAGCTCTATGCCGATCGGCTCGTCGCCCAAGGCGTGTTGTCCGACGCCGAGGCCGAGCAGTACGTCGTCGACTTCCGGACCGCGATGGACGCGGGCAAGCACACGGTCGACCCGGTCCTGTCGAACTTCAAGAGCAAGTACGCCGTCGACTGGATGCCCTTCCTGAACCGGAAGTGGACCGATTCGGCCGACACGGCCGTGCCGATGACGGAACTCAAGCGCATCGGCGCGCGCATCACGACGCTGCCCGCCGACTTCAAGGCGCATCCGCTCGTCGAGAAGGTCATCGCCGATCGCGCGCGCATGGCGCGCGGCGAGCAGCCGCTCGACTGGGGCATGGGCGAGCACCTCGGCTACGCGACGCTCGTCGCGTCGGGCTTCGGCGTGCGCATCACCGGGCAGGACTCGGGTCGCGGCACGTTCACCCACCGGCACGCCGTGCTGCACGATCAGAACCGCGAGCGCTTCGACTCCGGCAGCTACATCCCGCTGCAGAACGCGTCGGACGGTCAGGCGCCGTTCACCATCATTGACTCCGTCCTGTCGGAAGAGGCTGTGCTCGCGTTCGAGTACGGCTTCTCGTCGGCCGAGCCGAATACGCTCGTGGTCTGGGAAGCGCAGTTCGGCGACTTCGTCAACGGCGCCCAGGTCGTGATCGACCAGTTCATCTCGTCGGGCGAGGTCAAGTGGGGACGGGTGTCCGGCCTCGTCATGCTGTTGCCGCACGGCTACGAAGGCCAGGGTCCGGAGCATTCGTCCGCGCGCCCCGAGCGCTTCCTGCAGCTCTGCGCCGACAACAACATGCAGGTGTGCCAGCCCACGACGCCCGCGCAGATCTTCCACCTGCTGCGGCGTCAGATGATCCGTCTGTTCCGCAAGCCGCTCGTGATCCTCACGCCGAAGTCGCTGCTGCGGCACAAGGAGGCCGTGAGCGATCTGCACGACCTCGCGAAGGGCAGCTTCCAGACGGTGATCCCGGAGACGGCGGACCTCGAACCGAAGAAGATCAAGCGCGTGATCATCTGCTCGGGCAAGGTCTACTACGAACTGCGCACCGCGCGCGGCGACCGCGAGGACACCGCGATCCTGCGCTTGGAGCAGCTCTATCCGTTCCCGCACAAGGCGTTCGCGAACGAGCTGAAGAAGTATCCGAACGCGACCGAGATCGTCTGGTGTCAGGACGAGCCGCAGAACCAGGGCGCGTGGTTCCAGATCCAGCACAACCTCCTCGAGAACCTCGAGGAGAACCAGAAGCTGTCGTACGCGGGTCGCCCGGCGTCGGCCTCGCCGGCGGTGGGCTACTACGCGAAACACAACGAGCAGCAGAAGGCCTTGATCCAGGCGGCCTTCGGCCGGGCACGCGGCCTGGTGCTGAGCAAGTAAGTGAAGACGGTCGCGCGGGGTCCTCGCCGCGCGACCCACTCCCCATTCGGACCCGGCATCCGCCGCTGTCACGGTCCTTCGATCCAATCCCGATAAAAACACACGGAGCACCGCATGTCCCTCGTCGAAGTCAAGGTCCCGCAACTCTCGGAGTCGGTCTCCGAAGCGACCCTGCTGCAGTGGAAGAAGAAAGCCGGTGACGCCGTGGCTCGCGACGAAGTCCTGGTCGAGATCGAGACCGACAAGGTCGTGCTCGAGGTTCCCGCCGCGTCGGCCGGCGTGCTCTCCGAGATCGTCAAGCCCGACGGCAGCACCGTGACCTCGGACGAGTTGATCGCGAAGATCGACACCGACGGCAAGGGCGCGTCCGCCGCGCCGGCCCCGGCCGCTGCCGCGCCCGCACCGGCGCCGGCCGCGCCTGCTCCTGCGGCTCCCGCCCCCGCCGCATCCGCACCGGCGCCCGCGCCGCAGGTCGCCGCGGCTCCGGCCCCGATCACGATGCCGGCCGCTGGCAAGATCCTCGCCGAGAACGACGTGCCGCCGGCGAACGTGACCGGCACCGGCCGTGACGGTCGTATCACGAAGGGAGACGCCCTCGCGGCCGTCGCGTCCGGCGCCGCGAAGCCCGCGCCGACGAACCTCACGTCGACCCGCGTTCCCACGCCGGGCGCGCCCGCGAGCACGCCGACCTCGCTCGAAGGCCGCACCGAACAGCGCGTGCCGATGTCGCGGCTGCGTCAGCGGGTCGCCGAACGTCTCGTGCAATCGCAATCGACCGCCGCGATCCTGACGACCTTCAACGAGGTCAACATGCAGCCGGTCATCGACATGCGGAACCGCTTCAAGGACCGCTTCGAGAAGGAGCACGGCGTCAAGCTCGGCTTCATGTCCTTCTTCGTGAAGGCCGCGGTCTACGCGCTCAAGAAGTATCCGATCGTCAACGCGTCGGTCGACGGCACCGACATCGTCTATCACGGCTACTTCGACATCGGCATCGCGGTGAGCTCGCCGCGCGGCCTCGTCGTGCCGATTCTTCGCGACGTCGACCAGATGAGCTTCGCGGACATCGAGAAGAAGATCGCGGACTTCGCGAACAAGGCGAAGGACGGCAAGCTGACGATCGAGGAACTCACCGGCGGCACGTTCTCCATCTCGAACGGGGGCACCTTCGGCTCGATGCTCTCGACGCCGATCATCAATCCGCCGCAGTCCGCGATCCTCGGCGTGCACGCGACGAAGGAACGCCCGTGGGTGGAGAACGGCCAGATCGTGATCCGGCCGGTCAACTATCTCGCGATGTCGTACGACCACCGCATCATCGACGGCCGCGAGGCGGTGCTCGCGCTCGTCGCGATCAAGGAAGCGCTCGAGGATCCGGCGCGCATCCTGCTCGATCTATGAGCATCGCCGACGACCTCGATCGTCTCGCCGCTCAACACGCGGCCGGGCGCCTGACCGACGCGGAGTTCGAGACGGCGAAGGCGCGCGTGCTAGCCCAAACCCCGGCGCAGCCGGGCGTCACGGTCAACTCGTTGCGGCGTTCGCGGAACGATCGCTGGATCGGCGGCGTCTGCGGCGGTCTCGCGAGGCTGACCGGGGTCGACAGCTGGATCTTCCGGCTGCTGTTCGCCCTGTCGGTTGTTTTCGCGGGATTCGGCCTCATTCCCTATCTGCTGCTCTGGATCTTCGTGCCCGAGGAAGACGGCACGACGATCACGACGCACTGAGCACGCGCGACGCGCGTGCCGAACCAGCGAACGAACAGAAAGAGATCATGAGCAAGAACTTCGACGTCGTCGTCATCGGCGGCGGTCCCGGTGGTTACGTCGCGGCGATCCGCGCCGCGCAGGTCGGTCTGTCGGTCGCCTGCATCGACGACTGGCAGAACGCCAAGGGCGGCGCCGCGCTCGGCGGGACGTGCACGAACGTCGGCTGCATCCCGTCGAAGGCCTTGCTGCAGAGCTCCGAACACTTCGAACAGGCCGGCCACGGCTTCGCGGAACACGGCATCAAGGTCAGCGGCCTGTCGCTGGACCTCGGTGCGATGCTGGCGCGCAAGGAGAAGGTCGTCCAGCAGAACAACGACGGCATCACCTACCTGTTCAAGAAGAACAAGATCACGTCCTTCCTCGGGCTCGGCTCGTTCGTCGGCAAGGCCGACGGCGGCTATTCGATCAAGATCGCCCGTGAGGGCGCGGCCGAGGAGACGATCGTCGGCAAGCACGTCATCGTCGCGACCGGATCGAACCCGCGCTCGCTGCCGGGTGCTCCGTTCGACGAGAAGCTCATCCTGTCGAACACCGGCGCGCTCGCGATCGGCGAGGTGCCGAAGAAGCTGTGCCTGATCGGCGCGGGCGTGATCGGTCTCGAGATGGGCAGCGTGTGGCGACGGCTCGGCGCGGAAGTGACGGTCCTCGAGGCGTTGCCGGCCTTCCTCGGCGCGGTCGACGAGCAGATCGCGAAGGAAGCGCGCAAGGCTTTCGACAAGCAAGGCCTGTCGATCACGCTCGGCGTCAAGGTCGGCCGGGTGACGAGCGGCAAGAACGACGTGACGATCGAATACACCACGGCCGACGGCAAGGCGCAGACGCTCACCGTCGACCGGCTGATCGTCTCGATCGGCCGCGTGCCGAACACCGACGGCCTCGGTGCCGACGCGGTCGGCCTCGCGCGCGACGAGCGCGGCTTCGTCGTCGTCGACGGCGACTGCAAGACGAACCTCGAGAACGTGTGGGCGATCGGCGACGTGGTGCGCGGTCCGATGCTCGCCCACAAGGCCGAGGAAGAAGGCGTCGCGGTCGCGGAGCGCATCGTCGGCCAGAAGCCGCACGTCGACTTCAACACCGTGCCGTGGGTGATCTACACGCACCCCGAGATCGCGTGGGTCGGGCAGACCGAGCAGGCGCTCAAGGCCGAGGGCCGCGCGTACAAGGCGGGGACGTTCCCCTTCCTCGCGAACGGGCGCGCGCGAGCACTCGGCGACACGACCGGGCTGGTGAAGGTCGTGGCCGACGCGAAGACCGACGAGATCCTCGGCGTCCACATGGTCGGCCCCGGCGTCTCCGAGCTGATCGCGGAGGCCGTCGTCGCGATGGAGTTCAAGGCGTCGTCGGAAGACATCGGTCGCATCTGCCACGCCCATCCGTCGCTGTCCGAAGCGACCAAGGAGGCCGCTCTCGCGGTCGAGAAGCGCGCGCTCAACTTCTGAAGCGCTGCGCTTGAACGTCCGCGAGTACTACGACGACGCGATCGCGCGTCGCGGGTTCCAGGCGGATGCCGCGCAGCGTCGCGCCGTCGAGCGGCTGCAGCAGCTCGACGACGACTTCGTCGCGTTCAAGGCGCGCCGCTCGAACGCGCTGATGAAGGCGCTCGACGCGTCGATGCTGCGCACGCCGCCGCCGAAGGGCGTCTACCTGTGGGGCGGGGTCGGCCGGGGGAAGAGCTTCCTGATGGACGCCTTCTATTCGGTCGTGGACGTGCGCCGCAAGACGCGCATCCACTTCCACGAGTTCATGCGCGGTGTCCATCGCGAACTCGACACGCTCAAGGGCAGGAGCGACCCGCTCGACGAGGTGGCGCGCCGCGTCGCGAAGAAATATCGCCTGATCTGCTTCGACGAGTTCCACGTCAGCGACATCGCCGACGCGATGATCCTGCATCGCCTCCTGTCCGCGCTCTTCGATCTCGGCGTCGTCTTCGTGATGACGTCGAACTACCGGCCGGACACGCTGTATCCCGACGGCCTGCATCGCGATCGCATCCTTCCGGCCATCGCGCTGCTCGAAGAACACCTCGACGTGCTCAACGTCGACGGCGGCATCGACTACCGGACGAGGACGCTCGAGCAGACGCGCATGTATCTCACGCCGCTCGGCGCGGCGACGGACGCCGAGTTGCGCAAGACATTCGACGCGATCGCCGAGGTCGGGGACGAAGATCCGCGCCTCGAGGTCGAGACACGCACGTTGCGCGCGCTTCGGCGCGCCGGCGGGGTCGTGTGGTTCGACTTCGCGACGCTGTGCGGAGGCCCGCGCTCGCAGAACGACTACCTCGAACTCGCGAACCGCTTTCACACGCTCATCCTGTCCGGCGTGCCGCGCATGAGCGCCGGTCAGTCGTCCGAGGCGCGGCGCTTCACGTGGCTCGTCGACGTCTGCTACGACCGTCGCGTGAAGTTGATCCTCTCCGCCGCGGTCGAGCCGGAAGCGCTCTACGCCGAGGGCGCGCTCGCGAACGAATTCCAGCGCGCGGTCAGCCGGATTCGCGAGATGCAGTCGCTCGACTACCTGCGCGCCGAGCGCCGCGCGGCGCGGGTCGACCTGTAGCGACGGCTCGATGATTGATAATCGCGCGATGTCCCGGATCCGATCCCTGTTCGCGCTGGTCCTCCTCTCGTCGCTCGTCGCGCTCCCTGCGCGCGCCGCGGACGAGCCCGCGACCGCGGCGTCGTCGGGGTTTCGCGAGCGCTATCCGACCGCGGCGCTGGACAGCATCCCGAAGGCGGACGCGGCGCTCGGCGCGGCGAGGACCGAACGTGCGCGCGTCGAGCGCGACTATCGGACGGACGCGCGCGCCTGCATGGACCGCTTTCTCGTCAACGACTGCCTGAACGCGGCGCGCGAATCGCGACGCAAGCAGCTCGCCGACGTGGACGCGGTCGAAGTCGATGCGAACCGCTTCAAGCGCCGCGATCGTGCGGAGAAGTCGGACGCCGAACTCGCGCGCCGCGAGGCGGAACGCGCCGCGAACGAGAAGGCGGACGCCGACCTGCGTGCGCGCAACAAGAGCACCTTCGACTCGCGGCTGAGCAACGCGCAGCGCGATGCGGACAAGGCGGCCACGCGGGTCGCGCCGTCTCCGAAGAAGCCGCCGCCCCAGCCGGATGCGGCGGCCGCCGCCGTCCAGCGGGCGAAGAACGTCGAGGCCCACCAGCAGAAGATCGAGGACGCCGCCGAGCACCGCGCGGATCTCGAGCGGCGCCGGGCCGAAAAAGTCGCCGCGCGAAAGAAGCGGGCTGCGGAGAAAGCGGCCAAGGCGGCCGCGAATCCGCCGCCGAAGTCCCCGACGACCTAGGCTAGAAGCGGGGGACCGGCAACTCGGAAGGCTCGGCCGCGGCTTCGTCGTCGCCGGGCAGCTCGAGCTTGACGATGGCCAGCGAGCAATTGTCGCCGCCGCCCGCGGCACGCTCGCGCGCGAGTTCGATCAGGCGCTCGCTCGCCTTGCGCGGAACATAGGTCGCGAGGACCACCGCCAGCTCCGCATCGCTGAAGTAGTGCCAGAGCCCGTCGGTGCAGAGCAGGAACGTCTCTCCGGCGACGAGCGTCTCGGCGGAACCGAAATCGATGATGGGTTGCTTGTTCGTGCCGAGCGCGCTCGTCAGCAGGTTCGACAGGCGATGCGAATTCGCGCCGTAGGGATGCAGCTTGCCCTCGGTGACGAGTTGCTCGACGTACGAGTGGTCCGTGGTCCGGCTGGTCAGCTTGCCGCCGCGGAATCGATAGATGCGGCTGTCGCCGACGTGGGCCCAGTCGGCCCGGTGCGGCTGCACGAGGAGCGCCGCGATCGTGCTGTGGGGTTCCTTCTCCGTCGACAGGGCCGACAGCCGGATCACGAGGTGGGCTTCCTTGACGATCTCGGTCAGCAGGTCCGCGATCGATCCGCCCACCGAATACTCGGCGAAGAGGTTCTTCGCGGTGCTCATGACCTGCTGGGCGGCCATCGCGCCGCCGGTCTTGCCGCCCATCCCGTCCGCGACGACGAACAAGGCGGCGTCCGGGAGGCGGCGCGACGTGAAGATGCCGACGCGATCCTGTTGTTCGGTCCGGTCCCCCAGATGCTGTCCGGTACAGGCGGTCAGTTTGAGTCGGGCCGGTTCTGAATCAGCGCTTCTGCGTGAGATGGGTTCGAGCATGCGCTGCGGCTTTACAATGTGGGCCGCGGCATTATCACACGCACGACCGGAACCCCAGTCATGGAAGAAGAGGCGATTCAACAGCGCATCATCGAGCTGTCGGTCGAGCATCGTGACCTCGATGACGTCATCGCCCAGTTGACCGCGCTGAGCGGCCACAACGAGCTCCTGGTGCGGCGCCTGAAGAAGAAAAAGCTCGCGATCAAGGATCAGATCCTGCAGCTGCAGATCCAGCTCGTCCCCGACATTCCCGCCTGAGCTTCGTGCTCGCCTCCCGCCTCGCGGCATCCCGCGCGGGCCGCACTTGACCGATCTCGTCTCTTCCCACGCCGATGAACTGTCCCGGATCTTCTCCGACGACGGCCGCCTCGCCGCGCACGTCGACGGCTACGTCGCGCGCGACGGCCAGCTCGCGATGGCGGACGCGGTCGCCCGCGCGATCGACGAAACGGGCACGCTGATCGCCGAGGCGGGGACCGGGACCGGCAAGACCTTCGCCTACCTCGTGCCGGCGTTGATGTGGGGCGGCAAGGTCGTGTTGTCGACCGGCACGAAGACGTTGCAGGACCAGCTCTTCCGCAAGGACATCCCGACCGTGCGAGCGGCGCTGAACGCGCCGGTCACGGTCGCGCTGTTGAAGGGGCGTGCGAACTACGTGTGCCACGAGTATCTGCAGCGCACGCAGGAGACCGGACGGCTCACGACGCGCCAGGACACGGTGCACCTGCGCGCGATCACGCGTTTCGCGCAGTCGAGTTCGACCGGCGATCGTGCCGAGCTCGCCGATGTACCCGAGCAGGCGGCGGTCTGGAACCTCGTCACGTCGACGCGCGAGAACTGTCTCGGGACGGAATGCGCGCACTACCGCGAGTGCTTCGTGATGAAGGCGCGGCGTGCGGCGCAGATCGCCGACGTGGTCGTCGTCAATCATCACCTCTTCTTCGCGGACCTGATGCTGCGCGAGGAGGGGATCACCGACCTGCTGCCGACCGCGAACACCGTCATCTTCGACGAGGCGCATCAGCTCGCCGAGACGGCGACGCTCTTCTTCGGCGAAAGCGTCTCGACCTCTCAACTGCTCGAGCTCGCGCGCGACGTCCTCGCCGAAGGCCACACGCACGCACGCGATGGCGCTCGCTGGGTCGAGGTGATCGGCCCGCTCGAGAAGGCCGCGCGCGACCTGCGACTCGCATTCGGGACCGGCGTGACGCGCATGAATCTCGAACAGATCGCTCCGTCGAGTCCCTTGTTCGCGGCGATCGACACCGTGCTTGACGAGCTCGCGTCGCTCGTGAAGACCCTGCAGGAGCACGCGCCGCGCGCCGAGTCGCTCGAGAAGTGCTGGCGACGCGCCGTCGCACTCGCGGACCGCGTTCGTCGCTGGAAGGCCGACGACGATGCGGACGACGACGCGCCGACGATCCGCTGGGTCGAGGCGTTCACGCACAGTCTGCAACTGCACCGCACGCCGCTGTCGGTCGCCGACGTCTTCGAGCGCGAGCGCGAAAGCCACCCGCGGGCGTGGATCTTCACGTCCGCGACGCTCGCCGTGAAGAACGACTTCACGCATTTCGCCGCGCAGCTCGGCCTCGCGTCGGCGACGGCGCGAACCTGGCCCAGTCCCTTCGACTACGAGCGGCAGGGCTTGCTGTATCTGCCCGAGTCGCTGTCCGATCCCCTGTCGCCGCGCTACACGGCGGAGGTCGTCGCGGCGGCGTGGCCGCTGATCCGTGCGGCGGGCGGGCGGACATTCGTCCTGTGCACGACGCTGCGCGCGGTCAAGGTCGCGAGCGAATTGATCGCGGAACGAATCAGTGCCGAGGGCATGGACTTCCCGCTGATGACGCAGGGCGACGCGACGCGCAGCGAGTTGCTCGAGCGCTTCCGTCGTGCGGGCAACGCCGTGCTCGTCGGGAGCCAGAGCTTCTGGGAAGGGATCGACGTGCGCGGACGCGCGCTGTCGCTCGTCGTCATCGACAAGCTGCCGTTCGCGCCGCCCGACGATCCGGTCCTGGCCGCGCGCCTCGCCGCGATCGCGAAACGCGGCGGCAATCCGTTCATGGAGTACCAGCTACCGTCCGCCGTCATCAGTCTCAAGCAAGGGGCGGGGCGGCTGATCCGCGACGAGCGCGATCGCGGGGTGCTGATGATCTGCGATCCGCGGCTCGTGACGAAGCCTTACGGACGTCGGATCTGGCAGAGCCTGCCGCCGTTCCGTCGCACGCGGGACGCGGAGGTCGCGAAGGCCTTCTTCGACGAGGCCGTGCCGGTCGGCGACCGCGCGATCGACGATGCGATCGACGTCAGCGCGCCGCCCTGATCACCAGACCTTCCACCACGGGGTCTTCTGCTTGACGACTTCTTCGCCGCCGTTCGGGAAGTTGCTCACGAGGACTCGCCGGGCATCGTCGCGCAGGACCGGCATCTGGAGCTTGTCGTAGGCGTCGACCATGATGTTCAACGCGTCGTAGACGGCCGGCGCCTGTTGATACTGCTGGACGACGCCCTGCGCGCGATTCGCGGCCGCGACGTAGGCGCCGCGACGCATGTAGTACTTCGCGACATGCACCTCGTGCGCGGCCATCGCGTTGACGAGGTACTTCAGGCGCACGATCGCGTCGGGCGTGTACTTGCTTTCCGGGAACCGGGCGACGAGTTCGCGGAACGCGTCGAACGAATCGCGCAAGGCCTTCGGGTCGCGCTCGGTCAGGTCCTGACCGGCGACGGAACCGAGCAGGCCGAGGTTGTCGTTGAAGCTGATCAGGCCCTTGAGGTAGTAGACGTAGTCGACGTTCGGGCTGTTGGGGTACTGCTTGATGAAACGGTCCGCGGCCGCGATCGCGAGGTCCTTCTCGCTGTCCTTGTATTGCGCGTAGGCGATTTCCATCTGCGCCTGCTGCGCGTAGCGCCCGAAGGGATAGCGCGACTGCAGCGCCTCGAACAGCTTGATCGCCCTCGCATACGCGCCGGCGTTCAACTCGTCCTCGGCCTCTGTATACAATCGCTGCGCACTCCAGCCGGCCGTCTTGTCGGTCGCGTCGCTCGAGAACAGGCCGCATCCACCCGACAGCGCGGACGCCGCGAACACCAAAGCCCATGCAAGCGTGCGGGCGCCGCGTCCGGCTTTCGCCGCGATGTCCACCCCGTTCATTGATGTCAAACGACCCATCGTTTTCACCGCCGCCACGTGCCCCGATCGAAGCGGCCGAGTATAGCGGATGGGAGGAGGACGACGTCGATGCGACGACCCGTCTGGAGGCCGGCGTGGAGGCCCGCGGAGAGCGCCTCGACAAGTGGCTCGCGACGCGTCTGGACCGGTTCTCGCGGGCCCGCCTGCAGCAATGGATCACGGCCGGTCACGTGCTCGTCAACGGCGTCGCCGCGACGATCCGCCAGCCGGTCTGGGCCGGGGACGACGTGCTCGTCACGCCGCAACCCTCGCCGGACGAACAGGCCTTCGCGGCCGAAGACGTCCCCTTCACGATCGTCCATGAAGACGCCGCGCTGATCGTCGTCGACAAGCGCGCGGGACTGGTGGTCCATCCGGGCAGCGGCAACTGGAGCGGCACGCTGCTCAACGGTCTCCTCCATCACGATCCGTCGCTCGCAGGCGTGCCGCGCGCAGGCATCGTGCATCGACTCGACAAGGACACCTCGGGCTTGATGGTCGTCGCGAAGACGCTCGAAGCGCAGACCGATCTCGTGCGCCAGCTGCAGGCGCGCAGCGTCTCGCGTCGCTACGTGGCGCTCGCGCGCGGCGAGCTCGACCCGGCCGGTCGCGTCGCGCTGCCGATCGGCCGCGACCCGCGCGACCGTCTGCGCATGGCCGCCTTCAAGTCGCAGGACGCATCGCCGAACGCCAAGCCGGCAGCGACGAACTTCCGCACGCTGGCCGTCTCGTCGGGGATCTCGTTCGTGCTCTGCACGCTCGAGACGGGACGTACGCATCAGATCCGCGTTCACCTTCAGGCGCTCGGGCATCCGCTCGTCGGCGATCCGGTCTACGGCGGCCCGCGTCGACCGCCCGCGTTCGGGCGCCAGGCGCTGCATGCCTGGCGTCTCGGGCTCGTTCATCCGACGACGCACGAGAAGATGCATTGGACCGCCGCGCTTCCGGACGATCTCGCGGCGCTGGCCCGCGCGTCGGGCTTCGACCCCGACGCGTTGCTCTCCGGAGTCTCGGACGATGAGCCCTGACGCGGCGCGCGCGCTGCGCGCCGACGACTTCGTGGTCCCCGACTGGCCCGCGCCGGCGCGCGTGCACGCGTTGATGAGCACGCGGGCCGGCGGGCTCAGCGCGGGGTGCTACGGGGCGGGCGACGCGGGCGGACTGAACCTCGGGACTGGTTCGGGCGATGATCCGGCGCGTGTCGCGGCGAATCGCGCGCGCCTGCGCGCTCGCCTGCCGTCGGACCCGGTCTGGTTGCGACAGGTCCATGGCGTGCGGGTGGCCGATGCGGCCGATCCCGCGAGCAGCGGTGCCGAAGCCGACGCGTCCTTCACCGACCGGCCGGGCGTCGTGTGCGCGGTGCTCGTGGCGGACTGTGCCCCCGTCCTCTTCACCGATCGACGCGGGACGCGCGTCGCGGCGGCACACGCCGGATGGCGCGGACTCGCCGCGGGCGTGCTCGAAGCCACCCTCGCCGCGAGCGGCCTCGTGCCGGACGAGACGCTGGCGTGGATCGGTCCGTGCATCGGGCCGTCGCGCTTCGAGGTCGGGGCCGACGTGCGCGATGCCTTCGTCACGCTCGATGCCTCTGCCGCCGGCGACTTCGTGCCGCGGCCGCACGGCAAGTGGCTCGCCGATCTACCGGGACTCGCGACCCGACGTCTGCGGCGCGCGGGCGTCGTGGATGTCCATGCCAGCGGACGTTGCACGGTGCTCGAAGCAGCCGCGTTCTACTCGTATCGACGCGATCGCGCGACCGGCCGCATGGCCGCGCTGATCTGGCTCGATCATTGAACCTCGTCGTCGCGCGCCCCGCGCTCGCGACGACGCCTTCGCTCGGGCGTGCCGACGAGCCAGAGGAACAGCGCGAGCGGCAGGATGCCGTAGAAGATCAGCGTCGTGATCGCGCCCCACGCCGACGACGTCGCCGCTTCCGCCGCGGCCATGCAGACCACGACGAACATCCATCCGATCGCGACGATGTACATGTGAAACCTTTCGTGGTCGCGACGCGCGCCCGGTGGTTTGACCGCGATGGGGTCGACATGCAGAATGGCCCGACCCGTTCGCACGAGGGCCAACCATAACAACTCCGGACAGGAGACACCCGATGGAGACACCGTTCCCTGTGTGGGATCCGCCGCAGCTGCAGGCCTTGCTCGGAGGGCTCGGTACGTCTCCACAACAATGGATGGCCGCGCTCGCGAACGCGATGCCGGCGCCGCAGGTTTCCACGGGTTCCGATGGCTTGGGCGTGCAGATCGACCCGGCTAGAGCGCTCGAATTGCAACGCGAGTATGTCGAGTCCCTGTCGTCGCTCTGGGCGTCGTGGTCGTCGGGCAAACGCGGGGTCGCGGTCGACAAGCGCTTCGGATCCGATTCGTGGAACGGACCGTACGGCTACTTCGCCGACCTCTATCTACTGAACGCGCGCTATCTCGCCGGCCTGGCCGATGCGGTCGAGGCCGACGCGAAGACGCGCGCGAAGATCCGCTTCGCGATCCATCAATGGATCGACGCGATGGCGCCGTCCAACTTTCTCGCACTGAACCCCGACGCGCTCAAGAAGCTCGTCGACACCAAGGGAGAGAGCCTGCGCAGCGGCTTGTCGCTGTTCCTCGCCGACGCGCAGAAGGGCCGTGTCTCGATCACCGACGAGACCGCGTTCGAGGTCGGTCGCAACGTGGCGTTGAGTCCGGGCGAGGTCGTCTTCGAGAACGAGATCTTCCAGCTGATCCAGTACAAGGCGCTGACGGACGCGGTCTACGAGAAGCCGCTGTTGATGGTACCGCCGTGCATCAACAAGTACTACATCCTCGATCTGCAGCCCGAGAACTCGGTGGTGAGGCACGCCGTGAGCGAGGGCCATACCGTGTTCCTCGTCTCGTGGCGCAACCCGATGGCCGAGCAGGCATCGCTGACCTGGGACGACTACATCGAGGACGGCGTGATCCGCGCGATCGACGTGGTCCGCGAGATCTCCACGCAGAAGACGATCAACATCCTCGGCTTCTGCGTCGGCGGCACGATGCTGACGACGGCCCTCGCCGTCCTCGCCGGTCGCGAGAAAGGCGTCGACGCGCAACCGGCGGCCTCGTTGACGCTGCTGACGACGCTGCTCGACTTCTCCGACACCGGCGTCCTCGACGTCTTCGTCGACGAGGCGTCGGTCTGCCAGCGCGAGCAGACGCTCGGCGGCGTGAACGGCGGCAAGGCCGGCCTGATGCCCGCACGCGATCTCGCGACGTCGTTCGCTTTCCTGCGACCGAACGATCTCGTGTGGAACTACGTCGTGAGCAGCTACCTGAAGGGTGAACCGCCCCCGCCGTTCGACCTGTTGTTCTGGAATGCCGACAGCACGAATCTTCCGGGGCCCTTCTTCGTCTGGTACCTGCGCAACACCTACCTCCAGAACAAGCTGATGGTCCCGGGCGCGACCACGGTGAGCGGCGTGAGCGTCGACCTGGGCCGCATCGCATCGCCGGTCTTCATCTACGGTTCTCGCGAGGACCACATCGTGCCGTGGCCGTCCGCGTACGCGAGCACGCAGATCCTCAAGGGCCCGAAACGCTTCGTGCTCGGCGGCTCGGGCCACATCGCGGGCGTGATCAATCCGCCGGCGAAGAAGAAGCGCAATCACTACATCTACGACCCGCCGAAGGATCGCTTCCCCGCGGACGCGGACGCGTGGCTCGCGAAGGCGACCGAGAAGCCGGGGAGCTGGTGGCCCGAGTGGGCCGGCTGGCTCGCGAAGTACGCCGGCAGGAAGATCAAGGCGAAGCGGACCTTCGGCAACGCGACGTATCGACCGATCGAACACGCCCCGGGGCGTTACGTGCAGGAGCGCGCGACCTGAGCGAATCGCAGGACCTCGGCGGCGACGACCGCCACGAAGCACAACAGGAGACGACATGAGCAAGCGCGTTGCGTATGTGACCGGCGGGATGGGCGGCATCGGAACTTCGCTGTGCCAGCGATTGCACAAGGAAGGCTGTACGGTGATCGCGGGCTGCGGCCCGAGTCGCGACCACGCGAAGTGGATCGCCGAGCAGAAGGCCGAGGGTTACGAGTTCTTCGCGTCCGTCGGCAACGTCGGCGACTGGGACTCGACGGTCGCGGCATTCAAGAAGGTCAAGGACGAGCACGGACCCGTCGACATCCTCGTCAACAACGCGGGCATCACGCGCGACGGCATGTTCCGCAAGATGAGCAAGGCGGACTGGGACGCGGTCATCGACACGAACCTGAATTCGCTCTTCAACGTCACCAAGCAGGTGATCGACGACATGGTCGAGCGGGGCTGGGGTCGCGTGATCAACATCAGCTCGATCAACGGTCAGAAGGGCCAGTTCGGACAGACGAACTATTCGACGGCGAAGGCCGGCATCCACGGCTTCACGATGGCGTTGGCCCAGGAGGTCGCCGCGAAGGGCGTGACCGTCAACACCGTGTCGCCCGGCTACGTCGGCACCGACATGGTCCGCGCGATCCGCCAGGACGTGCTCGACAAGATCGTCGCGGGCATTCCGGTGAAGCGACTCGGGCTGCCGGAGGAAATCGCCGCGATGGTCGCGTGGATCGCGTCCGAGGAGGGGGGTTACGCGACAGGCGCCGACTTCTCGCTCAACGGCGGACTGCACATGGGCTGACGCGCTCAGTGGGGCGCGACCGGTGGCCGAAGGAGGGGCTCGAGCACTTGCCGCCCCTTCGGCGTCATCGACAGCGCGCGCGATTGCGGGACGCGGGCGAGCCAGTGACGCGCCAGGAAATGTTCGAGTAACGCGACGGCCAGCGGCCCGGCGAAGTGGTCGCGGCGTTCCGACCAGTCGACGCAGGGGTAGGCGATGCCGCGCGAGCCCGAGGCCCGGACGACGTGCGGATCGAAGCCGATCGCGTCGAACCAGCCGTGATGCGCCTCGTCGAGCAGGAAGCCGCCGTGCGCATTGCTGAGCGACTCGCTGGCGAGCAGCGCGTCGTGCAAGCCGACGCCGAGGCGACCGGCGAGGTGGCCGTAGCAGGTGCGCGCCTCGCGAAGCGCCCGGTGGTCGGGCCTGGACCAGACGCCGCGATGAGCGGTGGTCTCCCCGGCCTCGGCGACGACCGACAACGCCTCGAGCGCGTGCGCGATGTCGGAGCTCGCGAGCCTGAAATAGCGATGACGACCCTGCGCCCGCACGCCGACGAGTTCGGCATCCACGAGTTTCGCGAGATGCGTGCTCGCGGTCTGCGGCGTGATACCCACGGCACTGGCGAGTTCGCCCGCCGTCGCCATGCCCCCGCCGAGCAGGTGGGACAACATGCGCGCCCGCGTCGGGTCGCCGATCACCGCGGCGATGCGGGCGAAGCGCGGTTCCGGTGTGTCGCTCATGCGGTCCTCGTCGTCCGGCAAGCAGTGACGCGATGATGCCTCGGACGGCGACCGGACGTTTCGACGCCGATCGAAGCATTGCGGGGCCGCCCCTTACAATTCGTCGGTGACCGATCTCGACGACTTCGCCAACCGTCTCGCGAAGAACGCGCGTCACCTTCGGCGTTGGGCGCGACGCAACGACATCCATGCGTTCCGCCTCTACGACTGCGACGTCCCGGAGTTCCCCGTCGTCGTCGAGGTCTTCGACACCGGGGACGTCGACGCGGTCACGACCTATCTGCGCATCGACGAGGTCGACACCGGCTGGCAGCAATCGCCCCGGGATCACGACGAATGGATCGCGCACGTCGTGGACGTCGCGGCCGCGACGCTCGAGGTCCCGACGGAGCGCTGCGTGGTGAAGCGACGCGCGCGACAGCGGGTGAAGGGCGACAAGACCGACCAGCATCAGGCCACCGGCGAGGACGCGCCCGACCTCGTCGTCGCCGAAGGCGGACTCCGCTTTCTCGTCAATCTCGAGGGCTACCTCGACACCGGGCTCTTCCTCGACCATCGGCCGACCCGGGCGATGGTCGGCGCGGCGGCCGCGGGCAAGCGCTTCCTGAACCTGTTCGCCTATACCGGAAGCTTCACGGTCCACGCGGCCGCGCGCGGTGCGATCACGAGCGAAAGCATCGACCTGTCGAACACGTATTGCGACTGGGCTCGCGCGAATCTCGAACTCAACGGCGTCGCGGGCGAAGCGCACCGCGTGATCCGCGCCGACGTCTTCACGTGGTTGCGCGACGCGGTCGGCGCGTTCGAGGCCGGCGACCGCGACGGCGTCGACCTCATCGTCCTCGATCCGCCGACGTTCTCGAACTCGAAGGCCATGCAAGGCATCCTCGACGTGCAACGCGACCATCCCTGGTTGCTGCGGCAGTGCCTCGCGCTGTTGTCGTCGCGCGGCGAGATGTATTTCTCGACGAACCTGAGGACGTTCAGGCTCGACGAACTCGTGCAGGAGAAGGCGCACTTCACCGAGATCAGCCACCGAACGGTGCCCGAGGATTTCCGCGATCGGCGCATCCATCGCTGCTGGCATGTCCGGCAT
>Ga0247783_1000172_pt1 | contig 19045 bp, 20 predicted proteins | sample UWRJL064202C5_FD_179911 | JGI IMG/M metagenome (GOLD analysis project Ga0247783, IMG submission 179911) | Plant litter microbial communities from Arlington Agricultural Research Station in Wisconsin, United States - UWRJ-L064-202C-5 | ecosystem: Environmental > Terrestrial > Plant litter >...
CCCCAAAAGTCAGGGGTGGGGCCCCGCTGAATTCACTTCAGCGGGTGCGGGGGTGACCCCCCCGACGAGGAACGCAACGAGAGATCGCGAGCCGCGTCGTAGTCGCTGTCTGGCTCGACGAAGATCTTGCTCATCTGCGGCTCGGCGGCGCGCACGCGCGCTTCGATGTCGTCGATCACGCGTTCGACTTCTTCCAGCGCCATCTCGGGCTTGAAACGCACCTTGAGCGCCAGAATTACCGCCTCGGGACCGAGGTGCATGCTCAAAAATTGCGTGACTTCGAGCACCCCGGGCGTGGCCTCGACCAGCGCCACGGTTCGATCGCGAACCTCGGGAGCGACACCTTCACCGAGCAGGAGACTGCGCGTGTAGCGAGCCAGCAAGAGGCCCACCGTGCACAGCAAGACGCCAATTACGATCGAGCCCAGCGCGTCTGCTCTGGGGTCATGCGTGAGAGCGGAAATGCCGATCGCCAAAAAGGCAATCACCAGACCGAACACCGCAGCGCTGTCCTCCAAGAGCACGACCGGGATCGTCGGATCCTTGCTGCTGAACAGGGCTTTGAAAAAGCCGGCATCGCCGCGGCTCTTGTTGAACTCTTTGAACGCAACCCAAAAGCTTCCGCCCTCCATCAACAGCGAGACCGCCAACACGCCGAGCGGGATCAGCAGCGAGCCGTGGCTCGCCTCCACCACGAACAGCTTGTGCAAGCCTTCGTACACCGCAAACACGCCGCCCACGAAGAACAAGAGCAGCGCCACGATGAACGCCCAGAAGTACGACTCTTTGTCGCGACCGAGCGGATACCGCTCGGGCCGATGTTGCTTGGCCAAGCCCATGCCGACCAAGAGCAGCGCCTGATTACCGGTGTCCGCCAGCGAGTGTACGCCTTCGGCCAGGATCGCCGTGCTGCCCGAGAGCCAGGCTGCGACGAACTTCGCCACGGCGATGCCCAGATTGCCGAGCAACGCTGCAATCACGACCTTGTGCGCGTCGGACTTCGAATGAGATTTCATGGCAAGCGGACGGGCGTCGAACGAGCACCGCGTCAACGATGGAGGACCGTCACGTCGATGCGGGAGCGCGCGTTTTCGTAGAACGACGCCACCGCGGCGTTGAGACGACGCGAAACGTACCAGCGCAGCAGCGCCGGGCGAATCGTGTCGAAGGGTGCGTCCCTGAACGGCGTATTGGTCGACTTGTGAAGACTGCGCAGCTCGGCCTCGCTCGGCTCGAGCATGGGCGTGACCATGCGATCGAGATACAAGCTCGCGCGCGCCTTCTGCAACAGCAGCCGGCCGAACTCACGCTCACTGAGCCCCTCGGCCTCACGCGCAGCGTCCAGCGCGGCGGGACCGCCGGCTCGATCGCTCAGCATGCGGCGCGCGAGCTGACTCTGGTGCTCGAGCTCGGGAGGGGTTGGCTCTGGGTCGATGCGCAGCGCACCGAGGATGGTCTCGGCAATGTGCCGATCGAGGGCCGCGGTCACGTGCCTGTCGCGATACGGCGCGTCGCCCAGCGCCGCGCGGTCAGGATCGGCGAGCGCCTCCAGCCGGGCTTCGAACGATAGCTCGCGCTCGAACACGAAGCGCGGACGACGCGCGCCGCCCGTTTCTGGAGCCTCGAAGCGCACGACCGCACGATCCACGAGTAAGGGCTGTGCAGCGAGTGAACCAGCCAGGGCACACGATGACAGCGCGAGCCCGAGCGCGAGCCAACGCTTCATCGGGCGGCAGGGCGTTTGCGCGAAGAGGGCGTCGCCTCTTCATCGTCCTCAGCATCCTTTTCTGGCTCGACCACCGGCGAGGCGACTTCATTCACCGGGTCGACGGGCGGCGGCTCGCTGTCGGTGCTCGAGCCCGCGTCCGCGCGGTGCGCGAAACCGCGCGCCGCACGGCGTGCTTTCACGAATTCGGCGAAGGCGGTCACTTTCTCCAGATCGCGGGCTCCCAGCGTGTCGGCAAGCTCTCGCAATTGTTTGCGCAACGCCTCGGCGCTACTCTTGCGGCGGGCCACCAGCACTTCTTGCGCCACGACCGGCTCGGGCGGAGCATCCGGAGGCCAAACCGGGCGAGCAATCGGGCTCAACCCGTGAGCCGTCAGCCAAGCTTCCATGAACACGCGCAGCCGTTCGCTGCGAAATGCAAACCAGCGCTCACGCTCCGTACCGTACGTCATCAAGACGTCTTTGAAGCGCCTGAAGGCTCCCTTGCCGTCGATCGCCGAAGTGAGCTGATCACGCAGCTCCCCTTCCTCGACCATGGGGATGAAGCGCTCCATCCAACGGTACTGCTCGCGCGAGCTCACGGGCTCGATGCGCATGTAGGTCGTGTCCGAGGCGATTCGCGAATGCATCTCCGGGTCAGCGATGCCGTCCACCACCCGCAAGACCTCGCCGCTGACCAAGTGCAGGTAGCTGTGCACCTCGGGAGCGTTGTTCTCGAAGGCATCCTCGAGCGCCTCCCAATCGACTGGGATGTCGCGTAGCTGCTGGGCGCCACCCGTACCCGAGTCAGAGTCGGCCATAACTATCCTCTTTTCCAAAAGCTCATCGAGACCCTAGGCGCTTCATCTTGGGGCCGACGACCGCGACCGGAAAGGGGAAATCCACGATCGAGGCAGTATCAGTGCGAGCGCGCCCGACACACGGCGTCCGTTCACCGACCGAACGCGGCGGTTCTCGCACCGGGCTCAAGCTCGGAAGTGAACGCGCGGCCCGGCTGAATCATTCGCGCCGCATCTTCTAAGCCCGAAACGAATCGGCCGCCGGGCCGACAACGGGCCACCGCCCGCCCGCACGGGCTTCGATTCGGTCGGGCGCTCGACCGCCAAGACGCCGAAGTCGCTCTGTTTTTGAAATAGTAATTATTCGCGCATACACCCCTTCCGAGCGCCTCTCCGTCACCGGCCGCCTCGAGCTCAGCGCTCTTCACGACCACCAGGTCCTGCACCGGCAAGGACGATGACCTGCAAAGTCGCGCGCCAGGTGCGCGCGCGTCGTGGCTCGTGCCTCGTGGCTCGTGCTCGCACCCGCGTGCATCCCGAGCCAGTACGGTGCACCGCACAGCCCGACAGCGCAGGCACGAACGCAACAACGGAAGGCGTGCGCACACTGCGCTCCAGTGCCTCGATCCGCTGATCGCCATGCGATGATCCCGAGCCCATCTTGCAGTCATTGCAAGCGCAGCTCCGGCAATGAGCCTAGCCCACGAGCGCATCCAGCGGCTGCCCGCCGATTTGTCAGGCGAGCGTGGAAATGCGACGCCAGAACGGCCGGCAATTCTGCGACATCCGCTGTTCACGGGCGTCGCAGACGCGCCAAGATTTCCGGCAGCGCGCTGCGCGCGGCGTCGAGCAGCGCACACATCGGCTCGCTGTAGCTGTGGCTCTCGAGGTCCGTCCATCAGTGACGTCAACGAGGCGTTCGTGACACGTGTGACCTGTGGCGCGCGCGACAGTCTCGAAGCGGTCCCCGGCACGTGGATCGAGCCGCCACGAAAGCTTGCTGCCCGACACGTACGTAACGTCGAGCGCGAGGCCCGTAACTGCACGCACTCGAGCCTCGTGCCTCCCTCGCGTTGGCGCGTTGTTGGTGGGTTGAGCGCGGCGCAGCCGTCGCTGTATACGGATTCTACCAAACGACCGCGCTTCGGCGTCACCAGGCGCAATCCTCGGCCGGGGGGCCCGACGCGGCCGTAGTGTGCTGCTCTGAAAGCTGCGCAGTACGCTTCGCCCCTACATCAGAACAGTGGAACCGTTCCCAGCTGCGTGTGATTTCAGCGCGTCGAACGCCGCTGCCCTTGTCGGCGCGTGCCGAGGACGGTAGCCTTTTTGCCCCGATGGCCCGCATTCTGCTCGCGACACCCGAAGGCCAGCAGGTCGTTGAGTTACGAGACCACAACTCGCTCGGACGCCATCCCAGCAACACCATTCAGCTTCTCGACAAGATCGTGTCGAAGGAGCATTGCATTCTGGAGCGGCGCGTCAACGGCTTCACGCTGCGCGATCTCGGCAGCTTGAATGGGACCTATATCAACGGCGAGCGAGTCGTTGGCGAGCAGGATCTCAAACACGGCGACGACATCGCGCTCGGTGCGACTCGCGCGCGTTACGACGACGGTTCGGGTCGACCCTTGCCGCCGCCTCCGCTCTACGGAGCGCCGCCGCAAGCGCCGCCAGCCTCGGGCTGGCAACAGCCGCCTCCGCAATCGCAGGTCGCACCGCCCCCTTCTTCTTCAGTTGGTTCGCAAGCGTATGGACAGCCCCCAGCAGGTCCACACGGCACGCAAGTCGCGCAATTTCCGGCTCCCTCGAATTTCGTAGCGGCTCCCGGCTTCACTGCCACGCCCGGCTTCGCGCCGGCACCTGGGTTTTCGGCCGCGCCCATGACTACCGCGCAGATGCCGCAGGTGCTGGCAGCCGCAACGCGCGTGGACGTGAACGACAAGGCGCGTCAAATCGGCACGCAGATCGCAGCGACCGGCAAGGGCTTCATGCCCTACGACAAGCTCGCCGGAAACACCGATCAGCTCGCGCAAGACTACGAGCGACTGCGGCTCAGCCACGAGCTGTCACGCGAGATCGCGCTCGAGCGTGATCTGCCGACGCTGTTGAACAAGATCCTACTCACGATCTTCAAGTTCGTGCGCGCCGATCGCGGCGTCATCTTCCTGATGAACCCGCAAGGTGAGCTGGTCCCCGGCGCCAGCCAGCGGCGAGACGGAACCGATGCGCCGATCCCCGTGTCGTCCACGATCATGAATCACGTGATCAAGGAACGAGCGACGGTGCTCACGCACGACGCCGCCATGGATTTCGCAGCCTCGAAGGGCAAGAGCATGATCCTGAACCGGATCAGCTCGGCGATCGTCGCGCCGCTCTTGCACAACAACGAAATCTTGGGCGTGTTGTGGCTGGACAGCGAGACCTTGGCGCAGTTTCAGCCCAAAGACATGGAGATCGTCACGGCCATCGCCGCGCAAGCAGCGATGTTCATCGAGATCAACATCTTGGGCAAAAAGGTGGAGCTCGAGATCGTCAATCGCGAGCGCTTCAGCCGCCTTTTGTCGCCCAACGTCGCGCAGCGCGTGCTGTCCGGCGAGCTCGAGGTGAAGAAGGGCGGGCAGCTCGTCGGTGAATGCACCGTGTTCAACTCCGATATTCGCGGCTTCACGCCGCTCAGCGAAGACACTCGGCCGGAAGCGCTGGTCGACCTGTTGAACGAGTATTTCGAGCAAATGGTCGAAATTTTGTTCAAGTACGAAGGCACGCTCGATAAGTTCATGGGGGACGGCATCATGGCGCTCTGGGGAGCCCCAGTGGGTCACCCGGACGATGCCCTGCGCAGCGTCAGCTGCGCGCTCGAGCAAATGGAAGCGCTCGGTAAGTTCAATCGCTTGCGCATCGACGCCGGCTCGCAACCGTTGGCCATCGGCATCGGCATTCACACGGGGCCGCTGGTTGCCGGCTACATCGGCAGCTCGAAGGCGCTCTCGTACACGGTGATCGGCGACACCGCGAACACCAGCGCTCGGCTGTGCGGCGTGGCCAACTCCGGACAGGTCTTGGTCAGTGAAGCAACACTCAGCAAGCTGAACGGCAAGTTCGTATTCGAAGAGCTGCCGCCTGCTCACCTCAAGGGCAAGGAAAAGCCGTTCCGCGTGTTCGACGTGAAGGGCCTGCATCCGAGCGTTCAGGTTCCGGTAGCGGTCGGGAGCTGAAGCGCTCCACGCCATACTGGAAGTACGTCGCGTCGATCTCGGCTGCATAGGCTTTGCGCTCGAGCTTGCGAGCCGCGAGCGTGGCGCTGAAAAGCCCGCCGAAAGGCTCCCACACCACGTCTCCGACGTCCGTCGATGATGCGATGATGCGCGTCATCAGATCCAGCGGCTTCTGATTCAAGTGCACGGCTCGACCCCCTTCGACCTTCACGCGTTCCTCGCCTCGAACCGGGCTACGCTCCCAGACGTTGGTCACGCCATGCGGGCAATTGAACTTCGAGCGCATGCTGGCCCAAGCAGCTTCTGAAACGGGCCGTACGCCGTCGATCGAGAAATAGGGTAGGCCTGCCGGATCACCGAAGCGGTTGGCGAAGTCGCTCAGCTTTTGCATCACCTCGGGCGGCGGAAAATACCAGAGGTGGCCTTGGTCGAAATACTTTCGAGTGGCCGCGTTGTTGACCCCGCAGGCTTCATTCGCGCGTCGCTGCGGCAGGCCCGTGCGCTTCCATTCTTCGAGCAACCAATGCTTGAGTTGCTTCCCGTGAACGCGCGCTTCGAACACGTATTGAACGCACACCTCGGTGACCACGGGGAAACGACGGATTCTTTTGGTGTTCACGTTGCCAGCGATGTGCCCGACGCCCTTATTCCAGGTATTGGAGTTGACGTAGCGAAAGCCGTACTTCTCCAAGACCGGATGCGCGGCGGCCCAGCCAATCTCGGAATTCCAGAACCAGAGCGTGGTGGCGGCGGTGGCGGCTTGGCTCCACGCCGCCACGTGCGGTTCGTACCAAAGAGGTAGATCGAGGTGGTCGGACGTGTCGCCTTCGAAGCCGAGCACGCCGTACGCGCCGTCGGAGACGATGGCCGTGGGTGTGGGCCAGCTCGCATAACAAGACAGGGAATCAGCGTGGCTGAGCGAGACGGAGTGGTCGCTGTAGACCGCCCGCGCCGGCGCTGATTGACGCACCACGGCTCGACCGCGGCCGACCGTGCTGGGCGCCTGTGGCTTGCGAGCGCGGCCGTCCTGCGGATCGTTTCGGCGCATTTTGCCTGCAAATATAGCATCCCGACACGCGCCGCGGGAAGCCATGACGCATTGCGGCGCATCGCTAGCGGCGATTCGGAAGCCCTCGACAGCGTAACCGTCTCGGGGGAGAGTCCGGCCGGAATGGCGCACATCTTAGCCTTCGAGCGTCCCGTCGTGGAGCTCATCACGCGCGTCCGTGAGCTGCGCGAGCTCGCGACCGAAGACGACCGATTTGGATCCGAGCTCAAACGGCTCGAAGACAAGGCCGCCAAGCTGGCACGCGAAGTCTTCGCCAAGCTTTCGCCGATGCAGAAGGTGCAGCTCTCGCGCCATCCGAATCGCCCCTACACGAACGACTACATCGAGCGTCTGTTCGAGGACTTCGTGGAGCTGCACGGCGATCGTCGATTCGCCGAAGATGGCGCGCTGATCGCCGGTATCGGCAAGTACCACGGGCGCAGCGTGGTCGTCGTCGGCCACCAAAAAGGCCGTACCAGCAAGGAACAGACCAAGCGCAACTTCGGCATGCCGAACCCGGAGGGCTACCGCAAAGCCATTCGCATGTACGAGCTGGCCGAGCGCTTCAACCTGCCCATCTTTACCTTCGTCGATACGATGGGCGCCTACCCAGGACTCGGCGCCGAAGAGCGCGGACAAAGCGAAGCGATCGGCGCGGCGATCGAAACGATGTCGCGCATGACCGTGCCGATCATTACCAGCGTGATCGGTGAGGGCGGCTCGGGCGGCGCGCTCGCGCTCGGCGTCGCGAACCGCGTGCTGGTCTTGGAGTTCAGCTACTATTCCGTGATCACCCCCGAGGGCTGCGCGGCAATCTTGTGGAAGAGCGCGGAGCGCGCGCCGGATGCCGCGGCGCGGCTACGCATCACCGCCCCGCATTTGCTCGAATTCGGCATCGCCGACCTGATCGTGGAAGAGCCCCCGGGCGGCGCCCATCAAGACCACGACGATGCGGCCAAACGGCTCGATCGCGTGCTGTATTCGACGCTCACCGAGCTGTCGTCCCTGTCCCGCGACGCGATTCGTGAAGACCGCTATCAGCGCTTCCGGAAGCTGGGCGCGTTCGTCGCCTGAGTGAGTCGTCGCAACCGGGACGTTAGCTGCTACGCTTGCGGGTATGCGGGCGAGCGGGATAGAGATGGGCTCGAGGGGGTGGCTGTGGTTGCTGCTGGCTGGCTGCAACGCCCTGCTTGCCTGCGGGGCTAGCAGCTCCCCAGGCACGGCGCACGCCGCCGGCGCTGCTGGAAAGGCGGGCTCGGCCCGCGAGATTTTCTCTCCGAGCGACGGAGGTGGCAGCGGCGGCGATGGCGGCAGCGGCAGCGGCGGCGATGGCGGTAACCCGGCCATGCCTTTGGGCGGGACGGCAGGCGCGGACGAAACCGGCAGTGTCGCACTGTGCCTGTACCCCGACCAGTTGCCCGACACCTGGAGCGCCGCCGGCGCCGGCAACGCCAGCTCCCAGAGCTGCGTGCTGGGGCAGCTGGGCCAATTCGTGTTCGAGGGCTGCCGCTACGAGTTGCTCGAGCTCCAGGCATTCGACGTCGATCCGTTCCTGGGTGGACACTCCGACTGTTGCTATCTCAGCAAGCTGCTCGAATGCAGCTGAGGTACCAAGCGACAAATTGGCTAAGATTGGCTCGGGAAAGAAACTGCCATGATCCTGATTGGGCAATATGACTCGCCGTTCGTGCGACGCGTAGCAATCGCTCTCCATCACTACGGCCTTTCCTTCGAGCATCGCCCTTGGTCGGTTTGGGGCGATGCCAGCAAGATCGCTCAGCACAATCCGCTGCGCCGCGTGCCCACGCTGCTGCTCGACGAGCACACGGCGTTGGTCGAGACCTTTGCCATCCTCGACTACCTCGACGAGCTCGCCGCGTCGTCCGCGGCCACACGCAGCCTCGTGCCACGTTCGGGGACACTACGACGCGACGTCCTGCGCGTGGCGGCCCTGGCATGCGGCCTTGCAGACAAAGCGGTCACCTTGCTCTATTCGGCCCTCGACCTGATGCAGCCGTCGCCAATTTGGAGCGAGCGCTGCCGAACGCAAATCGTCGAGACCTTGGCGTTGCTCGAGACCGAACGCGCCGCGCGTGGGTCTGCTTATTGGTTCGGAGAAACGCTGAGCCACGCGGACATCGCGCTGGCCTGTGGCTATCGCTTCACGAGTGAAGCGCACCCGGGTTTGATCGCACGCGAGCGCTTTCCGAGCCTCAGCGCCCAGGCAGATCGCTGCGAAATGCTGCCTGAATTCAAAGCGGTGTATTTGCCGATCAGCAACAACCTAACGAAGTCCTGAGCCGACACGCGTTCAAGATTTCGCGCGTGCGGCTCGAACCGCAGCGCGTGCCGCCGATTTCACGCGCGGCCTGGACTAAAGCGCGTGTGTATCGAGCGCGAACAGCTGCGTATTGAACAGCACCACGCACTCGCTGGGCTCCGAATCGGCGACCAGCGCTTGCATCTCGCGAAAGTAGCCGATGTGTAGCTCGCGCAGACGCGCTAGGTCTTTGCGCGATACAGCCATTAGGTTGTAGCTGAACGTGCCAGGGACTTCGCCTTGCAGACGGGCGAGCGCGACCTTGAGCCATTCGGCTTTCAGCTTCCGCCCGCGTTCGGGATCGGCGCGTGTGTCGACGGTTTGGCTGTGATCGACCAACCAACGCGTGCCCTGTTTGCGAATTTGGTGCGCGGCAGCCAGGGTTTTCAGGCAGCGCTCTTCTTCCGCACGTGAGATCCCGAGCCTGCGCGCCAGCCAACCGGGGCGAGGGTGCTCCAGATTTGCGTAGTCGGTGAGCTCCAGCGCGCGCAGCACCGCGTGCGACCACGGCACGTCGTACGCGGCTTTGCGTGCGGCTTGCAATGTTTGCCACTCGGCCGCTGCAGACGGCAAATGCTCCAGACCGACGAAGTGCGACAAGAAGTCCAAGCAGCGAAAGCTCGCCGCCTCGATCAGGGCCAGGAACTCCGGTAGGCGCGGCTCGGCGGCGCCGCTCAGCCAGCGTGCAATCGAGAAGCGACTGAAGCCAGAGCGCCGCGAGAGCTCGACCACGTGCGTGTTGCCCCGCAAGGCGCGGAGCAACGCGGCCACGCCCGCGGGCTCGGCCAACTGCGCGGGCAGAGCGGCGGGCGCGGCCGAGCCGAAGAAGCGGTCGACGCGCTGCGCTAGCGGTACGCCGGCGCGCTCGACCATTTTCAGCACCTCCGCGGCCGTCGGAAAGCAGACCTCGGATTCCCAGCGATAGGCGATGTTGCTGCGGTAGCCGAGGCGTTTGCTGAATGCCCGTTGCGAACGCTTTCCCCGTAAAAACCGCAGCCAATCCGCCGCCAGCCGCGGGAAATTCATGTACACATGATACGCACAGTAATGAGCCGTACAAGGGGATAGTTTGTGCGTATCGTGAGTTGCCCATCGTCCCTCGACGGTGCAGGGTGAGACAACGGATGCTTCGGCGTATCAAAAGCTCTTGGCTGGTTCTCGCTGGCTGGCTGGTCAGTGCATGCCTCTTCGGCGGGCAAACGGGGGAGCCTGCGTCCTTGGACTGCACGACGAGCGCAGCGCCATGGCGGGTGTCGGTCAACGGAGTGAGCCCGGAACAATTGGCGCTCGCCTACCAAGGTCAGCACCGCGTTAAACTGCATTGGTCGAAGGATCCGATTGCTATCGCTGAGGCAGTGACATTGACCCTCGATTACCGTGAGCAAAGCGGAACGATCGACAGCTGTTCGGGCCCGCTCAGGATGTCTGTCGACTTCAGCTTGCAGGCGAACGACGGTACGCTGATCGATTCGGGACAAGGATCGCTCAGTGCAGCGCGGGGCACGCTGCACCCAGCTGCGTTCTCGGGCAGCGGTCAACACTTCCGGATCGTCGGCAACTTCAGCCAAGAAGCGGGGGCACTGATTGTCCGTGGAACGCTCGAGCCGCGCGTCGACGCGGCCACGGGTGACTCCGCGGACTTCTCGAGTGACTCCAACGGGTTGGCTGGAGCAGGAGGAATTTGATGAGCTCGATGCGCATGAAATGGCGCGGCTGGTGCGGCGTGGCTAGCGCGGTGTTGTTCCTGTTCGCGGCGCTCAATGGGGGATGCTACGGAACGTGCCAAGCCGTGGGCTGCAGCTATCCCACGACGTTGAAGGGGAGCTTGAATTTCGTCACACAGCCAAGCGTCGTCGATACGACGGTGTGCCTAGATCACGAGTGCCAGTCCGGGTCGCTCGATTTGAGGACGCTCGACGCCAGCACGCCTTGTGTCACGGGCAGTCCGGGCGCGGAAATCTGCCTGGCAACGACCGGGGCGAACACGTTCGAGCTGCGCTTTCCCGTGTCGATCTATGCAAGCAGCTCCCATCGTCCGTCGAGCATCGAAATCAAGCTCGTCGAACACGAGAGCGGCGCGGTGCTCTTGGACGAAAGCCGCAGCCCGACGTTCGGACGCTATGACGTCGGCGATTGTCATTTCGAGTGTTGGAACGCCGAAGTCACGCTCTGAAACTCGACGCGGGAGAATGAATTCGATGCGCTTGAAATGGCAAGGCTCATGCGGCGCCGCTAGCGCGCTGTCGTTCCTGTTCGCAACGCTCAGTGGAGGATGCTCGAGCCAATGCGCGCCATACGGTTGTGTGAATGCGGCGCATTTGAACGGCAACGTCGTCATCGCGAGTGAAGTGACCGTCGTCGATTACCGGCTGTGCGTCGGGAGCACGTGCAAAGAAGATTCGATTGATCTCGCGCAGCTCGACGCTGGCATGCCATGCGCGCTCCGGGGTCCATGGCCCAGCGCACAGCCCAAGGTTTGCCTGGCCAAAACCAGCGACTCAGAAACGTTCGCTTTGAGCGCTGGCTCCCCGGAGTTCCCCGAAAACGAAAACCCGCCAGGCATCATCTTCCAGCTCACGCTCGTCGATCAGGTGAGCGGCCGCATTCTGCTCGAGCAAACTCGAACCGCAAAGTCACGTGTGACGAGCAGCGACGACTGTCACGCCTGTTGGACAGCAGAAGCGACGCTATAATCGGGTGCTCAGGCGGATCTGCGGAAGCGCTGCCCGAGCTCACGAAGTCCTGAGCCGACACGCGTCGAGGATTTCGCGGGTGCGGCTCGAACCGCAGCGCGTCACGCCGATTTCACGCGCGGCCAGCACGAAGGATAGCTCGCGCACCCCGCCCGAGGCCTTCAGCTGCACCTTTTCGGGCGAGTGCGCGCGCATCAAGCGCAGATCCTCGAGCGTTGCGCCGGAAGTTCCGAAGCCGGTCGAGGTTTTCACCCAATCGACGCCCAGCTCCCCGCAGATTTCGCACAGCCTGATTTTGTGCGCATCGCTCAGGTAGCAATTCTCGAAGATCACTTTCAGCTTCTGCCCATGGCCGTGCGTCTCTGCGAGCACGGCAGCGATTTCCGTGCGCACGTACGCCCAGTCGCCGCTCAGGGTGTGGTGCAAGTTGATCACCATATCCAGCTCGGCCGCGCCATGCTGGAGTGCGATTTTGGCTTCCGCGACCTTGGCGGCCGTCGCTTGACCGCCGTGTGGAAAACCGATCGTGGTGCTGGCTTTCACGTCCGAGCCAGCCAACGCATCGACGCACTGTTGCAGGTATGCGGGCACCAAGCACACACTGGCCACGTCGTACTCGAGCGCCAAACGGATACCCGCTTCGAAGTCCGCCGAGGTCATCGTCGGCGCCAGCAGCGAATGATCGATCATTTTGGCAATGTCGCGATACGTGAAAGGTGCGCTTGCGGTCATGCTGCGTGGAAGTCTATCGCGATCCTGACGCCGCTTGCCGTTCCTTTCTGGGCATGGCATCCTGCTTTGGCAATGTTCGCTTCGAGCACGCAAACGACGACCACGACGACGGGAATTTCCCGGGCTTCGTCTCGTCCGCGCACGCTTCAGTAGCGAACGCTGAAAACGACCGAAAACCCGCCGGAGAACGCGGGCTTTTCGGAATCAGTCAACGAGCCCCCGTTTCGCCGGCCAACGAAACGGAAAAGTCATGCTCGAATTGGATCATCGAATTTTAGGCCAAGAGCTCGATCTCTTTCACCTGCAAGAAGAGGCGCCGGGGATGGTGTTCTGGCACCCCCGCGGCTACGCGCTGTACCGCGCGCTGGAAAGCGCGGTGCGCTCCTGGACCGTGGCCGCGGGCTTCGAGGAGGTGAAGACTCCTGAGCTAATTCGCAGCGCTATTTGGGAGCAAAGCGGGCATTGGGAGAATTTTCGCCAGCACATGTTCGCGTTCTCGGACGAGGGCAAGAGCGCGGCCATGAAACCCGTAAATTGTCCGGGACACGCGCAGATCGTCAAGAAACGCTCGCTGTCGCACCGCGACCTGCCGCTTCGGCTTTCGGAGTTCGGCATCGTCCACCGCGATGAACCGAGCGGCGTGCTGCACGGGCTCTTGCGCCTGCGTCAGTTTACCCAAGACGATGGCCACGTCTTTCTGGCTGAAGCCGACGTCGAGCAGGAGGTCGCGCGCTTTTGCAGCTCGCTGTACGATTTCTATCGCTCGCTCGGCTTCGACGAGATTGCGGTCAACTTCGCCACTCGACCCGCGCAACGCGCGGGCTCCGACGCGGTTTGGGATCGCTCGGAGCGCGCGCTGGAAAGTGCGGCTCGCCGTGCGGGGCTGCGCTGCCAGGTCAAGCCAGGCGAAGGCGCCTTTTACGGACCAAAGCTCGAATTCGAGCTCTCCGATCGGCACGGGCGCCGTTGGCAATGCGGCACCATCCAGCTCGACTTCGTGTTGCCGGAGCGCTTCGAGCTCTACTACGACGATAGCTCCGGCGCGCGCGTCAGACCGGCGATGTTGCATCGCGCCATGGTCGGCAGCTTGGAGCGCTTCCTCGGTATCCTGCTCGAGCACCACGAGGGACGCCTGCCCCCGTGGCTCGCGCCGGAACAGGTGCGGGTGCTGCCGGTGCACCCCGAGCAGCGACCGTACGCCGAGGAAGTCGTGACTCGCCTGCGCGAACAAGGGTTGCGAGCGGCGTTGGGCGGCAGCAACGAAAGCCTCGGGCGGCGAATCGCGGCAGCACATGGCCTGCGCGTGCCGCTGCTGTGGATCGTCGGCGCACTTGAAGTGAGCGAACGCAGCGTGACCGAACGGGGGCAAAGCGATAAGCGGGTGGCGCTGCCGCTCCTCGACGCAATCAACCGAGCCCAGCTGGCCTGCGCGCCGCCCGTATCGGCCCGGGACGGCGCCGAGGCCGCGCTCGGAGCGAGCCGTGACTGAAGAAGGGCCAACGCGAGGTGCTGAACGTGCGGCGCGTGGCCTGCGGGGCGTCGCACGGATCAGCAGTTTTTCCCAACAATTCGTGTTTCTTGCCGGAGACGCGCCCGCCCCGCTCGGGGCGCAAAAAACGAGCTCGCGTTCGGCTTGACCCACCCCAGGCTGATAGCTAGGTTCCCCCGGCTCGCGCGGCCGTTTTTCCGTCTCGCTGGCTTGATTTCAGCATGGCCACCCTCGACGGCATCCGCACGATTGACGATCTTCGCTTGGACAATCAACGCGTGTTCATCCGCGTCGATTTCAACGTGCCGCTCGACAAGGCCGGGCAAATCACCAACGACGAACGCATCCGCGCGTCGTTGCCGACGATCAGGAAGGCGATCAGCTCCGGCGCTCGCGTGATCCTCGGCTCTCACTTGGGGCGACCGAACGGCAAGCCCAACCCTGCCCTCAGCCTGGAGCCGGCCGCCCTGCGGCTGAGTGAGCTGCTCGAGCAGGACGTGTATCTGCCCGATGATTGCATCGGCGACGCCGCCAAGAAGCTTGTCAGTGATCTTCGCCCGGGCCAGCTGGTGATGCTGGAAAATCTTCGTTTTCACGACGAAGAAGAGCAGAACGAAGAGGCGTTCGTGCGTGAAATCGCCGCCTTGTGCGACGTGTACGTGAACGATGCCTTCGGCACTTCCCACCGCGCGCACGCCTCGGTCGCTGGTCTGCCACGCATCATGCGCGACAAGGGCATGGGCTACCTGCTCCGGGATGAAGTGACGGCGCTCACGCGCGTCACCGAAAACCCGGCCAAACCGTTCGTCGCGATTCTGGGCGGCGCCAAAGTGTCGGACAAGCTCAAGGTAATCGGCGCGCTGCTCAAGAAGTGCGATGCCATCTGCATCGGCGGAGCGATGGCCAATACCTTCTTGGCGGCGGCCGGCAATAGCCTCAAAGATTCCAAGCTCGAATCAGAGCAATTGCCGCTCGCGCGCACGCTGCTCGAGCAAGCGCGTGATCGCGGCGTGCGCTTCATCTTGCCGACGGACGTCGTAGTCGCGGAAAACACGGACGCGACCGAGGGTGAGGTGGTCAACGTGCGCTCGATTCCGGAGCGGCACATGGCGCTGGATATCGGACCGGCTTCGGTCAAGGCGATCGCCGCGCAGCTGGCTCGGGCGAAGACCGTGTTCTGGAACGGTCCGATGGGCTTGTTCGAAAACCCGGCCTTCGCGGCCGGTAGCATCGGCGTCGCGCAAGCACTGGCCGACAGCGCGGCGTTCACGGTCGTGGGCGGCGGCGACAGCGTGGCGGCGGTGGCCGCGGCCGGCCCCGGCGTCGCCGAGAAAATCAGCTTCATTTCCACGGGCGGCGGCGCGTCGCTCGAATTGATCGAAGGTCTCAAGTTGCCGGGTGTCGAAGCCCTGCGAGGAAACCAATAAAATGGCACGAAAATACCTAATCGCTGGCAACTGGAAGTTGAACAACGGAGGCCTGAAGGGCGTCGAGCTTGCGGCGGGCGTCGCCAAAGCATCGAAGGAGGTGGCGGGCTTGGTCGAAGTCGTCGTGTCGCCGCCGTTCACCGCGCTGGCCGCCGTGTCGAGCGAGCTGGAGAGCAGCCACGTGGAAGTGGCCGCGCAGAATTTCTACCCCAAAGACAGCGGCGCTTTCACCGGTGAAATCAGCGCGCCGATGCTCAAAGAGTCGGGCGCCACTTGGGTGATCATCGGTCACAGCGAGCGCCGTCAATACTTCGGCGAGACCGACGCTCAGGTGGGCGAGAAGGTCGCCGCCGCAACTGCCGCCGGCCTCAAGCCGATCGCGTGCATTGGCGAGACGTTGGCCGAACGTGAAGCCGGCAAAACACTGGAAGTCGTGTTCCGCCAGCTCGCGACGATCGTGCCCGAGCTGAACAAGAAGCCGGGCTTCGGCGTAATCGCCTACGAGCCCGTATGGGCGATCGGCACGGGCAAGGTCGCGAGCAACGAGCAGGCGCAAGAAGTGCACGCGGCCATCCGCGAGCATCTGAAGAAGACCAGCGCCGAGCTGGCCGAGGTGACCCGCATTCTGTACGGCGGCAGCGTGAAGGCCGACAACGCCGCAGGCCTCTTGGCCTGCGCGGACATCGACGGCGCGTTGGTCGGCGGCGCCGCCCTGGACGCCGAGGGCTTCGCAAAAATCGCGAAGGCCGCGCCAATCAAGAACTGAGACCAGAGCCTCTCGCTCAAACGTGCCCGTGCCCGTGCCCGGCGCTTCCCTCTCTGGATTTTGGCTGCCCCTCCGCAGCTCGCGTGCACCAGTGCGGAGCGGCGAGAGGCACCGGTCGTAGTTCCGGGCTCGGGCACGTTTACGGAACCTACGACAATTTAGGGGACTCAGTTCTGGCCGAGCCGCCCCACCCCGACTACACTCGCCCCGACCCGGAGCACCGCATGGCCGATCTTCTGCATACCCCATTTACCGTCTTGCACATCATGGCCTGCGTCTTTTTGATCCTGGTGATCTTGATCCAGCCGGGCAAAAGCGGCGGGCTCGGCGCGCTCGGCGGCGGTGGGGCACAGCAAGTGTTCGGCGGCAGCGGCGCCGGCAACTTCCTGACCAAGACCACTTGGGTCACGGCGGGCATCTTCTTCTTCACCAGTATTTCGCTGGCCTACCTGTCGTCGTCCACGGACGAGTCGATGCGCAAGCATTCGCAGGCATTGCAGAAGCAGCACGAGCAAAACGCGCCGCTGGGTCCGACCGCGCCCAGCAAGTCTGTGCCGCCCGCCGGCAGCTCGAAATAGTCGTCCCTAACGGAGTCGCGCGGCAATGCCCGAGGCTCGGCTCCGTGAATTCGTGCCCAACGCGCGCGAGCTCGCGCTGCTGTTCGCGGCGCGGGGGCTTGCTTGTGTTGCGGCCTGGCGCTCCGGGTTCCGCGCACTGAGTGACGACGACTACGCGCGCATCTCCATCGCGCAGCGCTTTGCACACGAGCCGCGCTTCGATGCCAGCGGCACGAGTTGGTTGCCTGCCCCATTCTGGGCATACGGCGCCGCGTTTCGTGGCTTCGGGAGCGAGCTCGGTGTGGCACGCGCGCTCGCGATCGCGCTCGGCTTGGCGGCCACGGTTTTGGTTTACGTCGCGGCGCGCGTGCTCGGGACCAGTCGCATTGCGGCGCTCGTGGCGGCGGTGCTGAGCTGCGTGCTCGTACCCTATTCGGCGTTTCTGGGCGTGGCGGCGCTGCCTGAAGTCCCTTGCGCCGCACTTCTGCTATTTTCCGCGGCGACGCTGTCCCTCGGCGAACCCGTGCTGCGAGCGTTGGGCGGTGGCTCGCTGATCGTGGCTTGTTTGTCGCGTTACGAGGCTTGGCCGATCGCGGCGGTGTGCGCCGCGTTTTGTGTGTGGGACGCGATCCGACTGCGGCAATGGGGCTACTTGGGCTGCGCGCTGCTGGCGCTGACGGGGCCTGCGCTGTGGCTGATCCTGGGGCACTTCAACCATGGTGACGCTTGCTTCTTCGTTGGGCGGGTCACTGCCTATCGCCGCGCCCTGGGCGGAAGCGAAGCCTCACTCTGGCGCCGGCTATTCGAGTACCCCTGGGCGCTCGTCTGGAACGCGCTCGGCCTGTGCATCCTATTTCCGATCTTTCTATGGCTCGCGCCCAAGACGCGGCAACCGGACAGTCCTCGCTACCTGCGCACTGCGCTGGCCATGCTCGCGCTGCTCTCGTTCTTGATGTTGGGCAGTGTCCGCGATGGTGTGCCCACTCACCACGCCGCACGCGTGCTGTTGCCAGTTTGGTTTTTTGGCTGTGTCGTGGCCGGGCGCGAATTCGCTCGGCGCGCGACAGACGCGTCCGGCCGTCGGCGGCTGGCGATCGTGATCGCCGCGATCACTAGCATTCCGCTGGTCGAAGGCCTGCATTTGCCGAGCAACGAGGGCTTCGCGCAGCGCACGCTCGAGCTCGAGGCCGGCAAGGCAGCACGCCTTTCGACACAGCTCGGCTTGGCCATCGACACCAGCGACTACGGCTACTTCGCCGTGCAGGCCGGCTTTGGCTCGCCGTCCGGAACTAGCGTGCTCGACGATCACGATCCGCGGCGGGCAAAAGCCGAGGGCGCGGGCCCGTTCGCTTCGGGCGAAACCCTCGAGCGCGCGTTGCGCGAACGAAACGCGCGCTTTGCCCTGCTGACCCTGGCGCATGCGCCGTTGCTCGCTCCGCGTTGCGACGAGTTGTGGCGAAATGCGGGCTTCGTGCTGTTCCGTTGCGTGTCATCTGCGCCGAACGCAGGTTGAGCTCGCAGCAACTTGGCCCAGCCCGCCCAGGCGTGCCTACCATGCGGCGGTGCTCGGAGTACTCGGTCGACGCGGCGTTGAAGCAGGCATCAGCTTGTTCGCGCTGCTCGGGTTTTGCTATGTGCCGCTCGGCGGGCACACCGGCTTCGAGCACGCGAAGGCCGTCTTCAGTACGAAGGCGGCGAAACGTGCAGGCACAGAGCTGCTCGATGCCCTGATTCGGGTGCGAGCCCAGTTGGCGGGGGACGCTCGAGAATTCGCGCGCGGCGGCCCCGATGCGACGCCTCCCGCGCTACCCAGTCCGAAGCACGCCAGTCCGCACTCCGAACACCCCCAGCGAACGCTCGGCTCGCCCTAGATTTTTTGACCCACAAAAGACCAAACCACCAGGGCTCGCTACGGAGCGCCGGTGGTTTGAGTTCCCACACACTCTAACGGTGTAGGCGCGAGTGTGTCAATGCAATGTCGTCTCAGTTTCTAAAACGTGACCGGCCGGTATTGGTCAGGTTACCGGTCCGAAGAGTGATTGGCCGGCCCGGCGCTGATGTTGGCCCGGGCTGCGGGTGAATCCGGGACCGATTTGTGGTCCCGAAACAGCGTCAACCCGTAGACCAAGCCCAACAAACCGAGCCCGAGCCCCAGCAGCTTCACGGCCATTGGCATGCGCTCGCGCGAGCTTGCGGCCGGCCGGCCCTGGCCGGGTGGATTCGAGCTCGGCCGCGAGCGGGGCGCGCTGCTCACGGAAACACGCCTGGGCTGCGGCGTGGGCGCTGGCAGACC
>Ga0247783_1000173_pt1 | contig 19035 bp, 16 predicted proteins | sample UWRJL064202C5_FD_179911 | JGI IMG/M metagenome (GOLD analysis project Ga0247783, IMG submission 179911) | Plant litter microbial communities from Arlington Agricultural Research Station in Wisconsin, United States - UWRJ-L064-202C-5 | ecosystem: Environmental > Terrestrial > Plant litter >...
CGGCAGCAATTAAGAAGGAACGTCGCGACTGCAGGCTTTTCATTTCATCTCCACGGTTGGGGAACTGCGGGCAAACAAATGGAATTGTACACACCCGCTGCCGCGCTACACAGGGGTTTCGCTTGCACGAAATGCGAAACAGTCCTAACTGCAGGGGATTGCAGGGAGAACACGGGACGACGAGAGCAGCACCCCGAGTATGGCGGGCGCAAGCTCACCTTTCAGATCCCTCGCAATATAGATTTCCCCAAACTGCAACCGATTCAACTGCTACCGAATCTCTGACGCCGGAGGTGTCGGAGACTTCTGTAACCTTCTGCAGAATGGCCGCTCCAATACTCGCGCGCGGCTTATGAAGATGGCTCCGCGAATGGAATGAAAACTGACGTTTGTATCCACTCTCGTCATTAACGTCCGAAATACCAGGAGTCCCGATGTTGAAATTAGTTCGCCCCCTATTTGTGCTGACGCTGAGCTTTGCAGCGTTTGTTCCGGCCGTCCATGCCGCTGACAACGCTCACAGTAATCCACCCTCCACCTTGTTCGTCATGACCAATGACGCGGCGAAGAATGAGGTCATCGCATATGAACGTTTGCTCGACGGAAGGCTCAGCTTCAAACAGCGCCTCGTAACCGGCGGCCGAGGCAGCGGTGGCACCACCGATCCCCTACAGTCGCAAGGCTCGCTCACAATCACTGGGGATCGTCGCGTTCTGTTGGCGATCAACTCAGGGAGCGGCACAGTGTCGAGCTTCCGCCTGCTGGATGGTCTCCCAATTCTCGTCGATCAGGAGCCAACGGGTGGTTCGGAGCCGGTGGCTGTGGCCGAACACAACGGAAATGTATACGTCCTCAACGCCGGGGGCAACGGAGCGATACTGGTCTTCCATATCGATGGTCGTGGGCAACTTCGCCAAATGCCAAACTCCACAGTTCGTCTCACGGCGACTCACTCCGGGGCTTCCTCAATCTCGGTCAGTCCAGATGGGCGGACGCTGGCAGTTATAGAAAAGGTTCCAAACAACATCGATACCTTCCCGATTCATCCCGATGGAACCCTGGGTGATGTCGTCGTCAATCACAGCGTCACCCCAGGTGTTTTTTCAGGAGTCTTCACGCCCACAGGCAAGCTCATCGTATCGGAGAACCAGCCTGGCGGCTCTGAGGTCTCCAGCGTCTCGTCCTATGCCGTGAACACCAACGGAACGATTACTGCAATCAGTCAGAGCCTCCCCACCCGGGGAGATGGAAACTGCTGGAATGCTCTAACGCCCAACGGGAGGTTTGTGTATGTGGACAATTCAGCCACTGGAACGGTTGCTGGCTTTTCCGTCGCAGCGACTGGCGCAATGGCGCCAATCGGCGGGACTATCGTGGGTTTCAGAGCCGCAAACACTACGAACCTCGATATGGCCATCAGTGCGGACGGTAGATACCTGTACACACTGAATTCTGGTACCGGTTCAGTAGGTATCTTCCAGATCAATGCGGATGGCAGCCTTCAGGATCTCGGGGAGATCGAAGGACTACCGAAGACGGTAGGTTTCAACGGTATCGCGGCGCTGTAGGCATGCTGCATGCCGTAGGATTCGGGTCCATCGTTATGTAATAGTGGTGGATCCGAGTCACAGCTAGCATCGTTGTACCTTCCTCAGCTCCACAGCAGAGTGAGCCAATCCACAATAGCCGGCGAACAGGTATCCTTGCCGAAGAAGGGTGAGCGGTACCTAAAGCCATACGAAATACCTCGATCCAAACGGACTGCAAGGTGCTCGGAAGAGGACGAGAAGGAAGTATTCCAGATGATGAGCGGTCTGGACCACAAGGGTCAGGTATCGCCCCGCACTGGACCGATCTGACGCATCTCACAAGTTGAAACGGAGTAAACGCGATTATGGCAATGCAGAGTAAGCGGGCGCTGGTTACAGGTGGTGCTGGGTTGATTGGCTCACATATTGTGGACTTACTCATCAGCGACGGCTGGACGGTGCGAATCCTGGACAACCTGGAGCCGCAGACACACAAGAACGGTAAGCCGGAGTGGGTCAACCCTGCTGCCGAGTTCCGGCAGGGTTTTGTTCAGGATTACGAGACGATGCACTCAGCCTTGAAAGACATCGACGTTGTCTTTCACGAGGCGGCGTACGGCGGATATATGCCTGAGATGGCCAAGTATGTTCTGGTGAACAGCTTCGGCACGGCACAGATGCTGGAGATCATCCGAGATCACGCACTGCCCATCCGCAAGGTTGTTGTAGCCAGTTCGCAGGCGGTCTACAGCGAAGGCGCAGCGCACTGTCCGGAGCATGGTCATGTCGTCCCACTGCTTCGACCGGCAGAGCAACTGCGTTCTGGTGATTTCGCGGTCCATTGCCCACTCTGCGGTAAACCGACACAGTCAATTCCAACACCGGAGGCCACACCCGGCGGCGGTGAAACCGTATATGCGCTTACCAAGGTCGATCAGGAGCGCTTGGTATTGCTGTGGGGCAAGCAGACGGGCATTCCAACCGTAGCTCTTCGCTACTCTTGCACGTATGGCCCGCGACAGTCGCTGTTCAACCCGTACACCGGCGTTATTGCCATCTTCTGCACACGACTGCTGAACAACATGCCTCCTGTGATGTATGAGGACGGCGGCCAGACGCGTGATCTTTGCTTTGTTGAGGACATCGCTCGAGCCAACCTGATGGTTGCGATGACTGACGCGCTGGACGGTCTGCCGGTCAACGTGGGCAGTGGACGTGCCACAAGCGTGCGCGACCTTGCTGGCATTATCAGCGACAAGCTTGGCGTGAAGATGGACCCTCTTGCGCGCGGCGAGTTCCGGCCGGGCGAGATCCGTTCTCTCATCTCAGACATCTCGCGTATTCGCACCATCGGATACGAACCGCAGACTACCATCGAGCAAGGCATCAGCCGTTACATCGATTGGATCAAGACGCAGGGCAAGGTGGAAGACTACTTCTCAAAGGCAGAGAAGGGGCTACGCGACAAAGGCATTGTGCAGAGCGTGCAGGCTTAACGCTTACGCAGTAAACCCACGCGCACAAACACCCCCAGGATGCGGGTCGCCGCTTTCGCGGAGGCTCGCAGATCACCAGAGACCTTGCTGACGCCGCCGATACGATTCCTATAGTCCACGGACAGTTCCTCTATGCGCAGCTTGTGTTGCACGGCCTTGATCTGCATTTCCAGGTTCCAACCATAGGTCATTTCGGACATGTGCAGTTGCTCCAGGCAGGAACGGCGTATCGCACGGAATGGTCCCATGTCGGTATAGCGTGCGCCCATGGTGATCCTGAGTAAGAACCCGACGAACGCTCCTGCGAACTTTTGGCTCATGAGCATGGAACCGGGTTCGATGGTGCCGCGCATACGCGAGCCGATGACGAAGTCTGCACTGCCGTTATCGATCGGCGCCAGGAAGCGCGCCATGTCCTCTACGATATCGCTGCCATCGCCATCCATGAAGACAAGGGTTTGGCTGCTTTCGACAGCGGCTGCGGCTCCGGTTGCACAGGCCGCGCCGTACCCGCGCGGTGAGCTCACAACGCGGGCTCCCGCAGCGCGAGCGACGTCTGCAGTTCCGTCCGTGGAGCCATTGTCGACCACGATGCACTCAGTGATGAGGTGCCACGGCATGGAACTTACAACGTAGCCGATGGATTCGCTTTCATTGAGCGCGGGAATGATGACAGACACGCCGTGCGACATCATGGGGCGCGCTGCCCTTCTGTCTGCACGCGCAAGAGAGATCGATGAAGAGACCAGCGCTGCAGCAGAAGCGAGACGAGGAAGGCGACTGCAACTGCCGCATACAGCAGCCGGTTCAAGCTGTATTGCGCTTCGACTGTTCCCGCTCCCAGCGGTGTTGCGCAGAGATAGAACAGCCCGCATACGTATGCCATGACGGGAAGGTTGGGCATCAAAGTCAGGAAAGGAACGAGCCAGGCCAAGTACCAGGGATAGTGCGGCGAAAAGAGCAGCATGGTGGCAAACGCAAGCAACATCGCACGCTGCAGAAAAAGCTCGTCTCCACGAAGATGCGCCGCAAGCAAGCCACTGCGACCCTTAGGCGAAGGCAGGCTCCTCCTCCAACACCACAACACAAGTGCTCCCATGATCGTGGCCGCAACGGCCAGGAAGGCTACGGTCGGCAGGTTCGCCAGACCCGGTACATGTCGAGCAAGATCCAGCAGGAAGAATCTTGATCCGGAATTCACGCCCTCTTCCTGAGCGTATCCGCCCAGAAATCCGAAGACTCTGCTGCCAGCGCTAATGTAGCAACTGTAGCTGGCAACGGTAAAGGCAACCATGGCAGCAGGCATCTTCCAGTCGCCACGCCGGTATAACGCCGGGAGCAGTACCAAGGGAAAGAACTTCACCAACACTGCCGCTCCCAGGAACAGGCCTGTACGCACGGGTTTCCCGCGCAATCGAAACAGGAGTGCCAGTACGAGGAAGGCCATCATTGCGGAGTCAATGTGGCCGGAACTGCCGATTTCCCAAATGAGCAGCGGGCACCACGCATACAGCAAGGATTGTTCCCGCCGCATGCCAAGCTCCTGCAGCAGTTGCACAAGCCCCCACAGCGTCAATCCTTCCAACAGAACCATGGCCAGCTTCATCGTAGTCATCGCCGGATTAATGAACGTCACGACGTAGAACAGCATCTGCGCAGCCGGAGGGTAGATGGTATGTGCGTAGTCACGACGGTTCATGCTGTCGAAGAGATCCCGGTTCGGTTCCCGTAAGAACGCGAGCGCAGGATCCCCTGGGACGTAGCGGTAGGGTGAGATATGTGCGTGCTGCACCACACCATCCCATGCGTAGCGATAGATGTCTGAGGACATCGCGGGTTCCGGCACCAGTAGCATGGCGCGGCAAACAATGGCCACCCCAAGAATGATGGGGAACGTGGCGCGGTTCACGGGTTGGGTGATGACAACGACCGCAGCGACCAGGTACAGAATCACGGACCAACCGCTTACACCAGAGAAGCCAATGGTGAAGTGATCGAATTCACTGACAAGCTGGCGTGTCAGCAGCATCAGGCCAATGCCGAGCACCAGCAACATGGCGTTGGTGTGCCACGGTCGGTTTTTCCACCAGGCGCGATACGGCGGCGTCATGTGGGCTGCGTTCCGTCGCGCAACATACCGAGGTATTTCTTACTATGCGGTGACGCGTAGCCTTTCATCGAGACAAACGATGGCCGCACATCGTCCAGCAATTCCTCTTCTAGGATCTTCAGCGTTGTAGCGTCGTCCACGTCATACCAGAGCGGTAGCTCGACTAGATCGATACCAGCCGCGCGAACGGCTGCGACCGTCTCCGCATAGACAGTGGCCGTGCTCCATGTGATGTTGGCGAACGGTTCCGGATGCGCCTGCTTCAGGCCGATGAGATAGTAGCCTCCGTCGTGCGAACCACCCAGCACAATTCGATCCCCCGGTCTGGCCAACTCCTCTACCGCTTGTTGGAATGCAGACGCGGGCACGCTGGGAGAATCCGAATCAATGAGGCAGACCGCGCCAAATCCGCATGCCAGAATGTCTTCCGCGGAGGCAAGCAGCCGTTCCCCAAACCCATCCCCGCGTTGCGCCACAAGAACGAACGGTTCCGGAAAGATTCCATCGAAGAGTGCCTCATCGCCAACCGGTGTGTATGAGATGACACCAGCGGCATGCGCTGTGGCGGAGACCGCCTGGATGTTTTCCGTGGTGTCTTTCAGGAAGCAGATGTTGATGGCAGCAGCCTGTTCCGGCGTAAGTGGCGGGGACAGCCGCGTCTTCACTTTGCCCGGTCGCGGCGCCTTGGCCATGACGGCGAACGCGCAAACGTGCTTCAGTGAGTGGTTCGGCCGCTCAGGCTTCAGAATGTCATACGGCATGATGAGGTAGCGCTCCTTCAAGGGACTCCCTACTCGATTGAGTGGGGGCTGAGGCGACATCTTTCCCGCACACGGCGTACTGGTATCCGTTGCGCTGAACCATTTCAACATGCTTCCACGGCTGGGAGTGAACCAGCCGATGGAATTCGTCGGCGGACATCACGTTCGCAGATGCTGGATTCAGCCCAGTGATCCGTTCGCCACTAAGCGCAGCGGACAACTGCATTGCCCATAAAGGTAGACGTGTCTTGAAGCGCGTCGTCGGCTCTGCCAGGAAACACTTCCCGCCAGGCTTCAAGACGCGGAAGATCTCCGACAGGACCGTTAGACGGTCGCGCACGATCAAGAATAGGCGAGACACAACAATCGCGTCGACCTGCTCCAGACCGGCTTGCAGTGAGCACGCGTCGCCCTGATAAAAGGAGCAGTTCTCCAGATGTGACTCTGACGCGCGGGCACGTGCCCACTCCAGCAAACTCACGGACTGGTCGACACCGATTGTCTGTATCTGCGGGAACAGCTCTGCAAGCCGACAGGTGTAGAAACCCGGACCGCATCCCAGTTCCAGCACCCGCATTCCAGGACGCGGCCCTTCGGTAGGAAAGATCGAACGTTTAATCTCTTCGGTGTGATCCCGAAAGACGCGTTCACGGAAGAAGGCGTAGAGCCAGTGGCGGCGTTCGAATAAACTTTCCTGCGACCCGACCTGATCGGTAGGACAACAACTACACTCGCCCAGCTTCATGCGTTCCCTCTTACGACTGCGTTAATTAAATGGTTAACGCATGACGAGCAGAGCATACGTGACCACAGTGTGCGATGACAAAGTCTCATCAAGCAACGGGTTTTATTTCCTATCGCCAAACCACCAAATCCATGCCGCTACAGCCCGGCGTACCAGTCGTAGCCCAGCTTGGTCCAGTAATCGTCCGGCTTGTCATTGGTGTAGCTAATCAGGCCGATTCGCTTGATTTGTTTGTAGCCGTACTTCGTTGGCATGTGCAACCGGAGGGGGGCACCGTGGAACTGGGTCAGTGGTGCTCCCATCATCTCGGTCACAAGCAGCGTCTGCGGGTGGCGGCAGACTGCCAGGTCGTACCCTGTGTAGTAATCGCCATCCGGTGTCTCCATGTAAACGAACTTAGGCTCACGTTCATTAACCTGTTCCGGTGGGTACGCTTCCAGAAAGTCGGCCATGCGGACTCCCGCCCAGTGGACGATCTGGCTCCAGCCTTCGATGCACTTAAATTGCGTTACCAGCTCGTGGCGCGGCAGCTTGAGGACATCGTCCATCGTGAGTAACAGGCCCGGCGTACCGGGCGACAGCGTGGAATCGCTCTGCCCTGCCTCCTCGCGGCCACGCTCCGGCTTGGCTTTTTGCGGCTGGATTTCTGAGGACGGCGCAACTTTCGTGTCGTGGCCCTGATCTTCCGTGGACTTGGCCTTCGTGTAGTGGTATTCCCAGGCGGTCACGTCCCGGCTGAATCGTGGATGCTGCGCAGCGCCTTTGGCACCCACAAGCTGAAGCCGGTAACTCTCCGCGATCAGCTCTTCTTTGAGTCCGTAGACGCCGTTCACCCGCAGGTTTTCGGCGCGCTGAACCGGGTATGTTGGTGCCAGAGCGCGCTCATTAAAGATGGTCTGCGAGAGGGCAGCGTTCGCCTCAAACGCATTCCTATAAGGAATGGGCTGGTCGTCTTCGGATGGCCTGCCGTCAATCCAGCGATAGAGTCCAAGGCCGGCGGCTGCGACAACCCCGGCTCCCAAGAAGGCTCTGCGCGTCTGTTTGCGAGAGCGCGCCAGGACGGCCTCATTCTGTTCGTCAAAGGTTTCCATTACCAGGACTTCCTTTCCGCTTCCACAGAAGGCTCATCTACAGGCTTGATCTCCAAGCCACTTACCATCGCCCGGAAGTTATTCCAGCCAGCAAGCACCACCTGTCCTACATGAACCAAGAAGAACCCAACGAAACTCATCGTCAACCAGAAGTGTTCCCACCGAGCCATCTCATACCCACCGAGGATAGTGGTCAGCCAGTGCAATTGCGTCGGCTTATAGATCGCGAGCCCGGTTAGGAGCATTCCCAGCCCCATCAGGATCACACTGGAATAGGCGATGCGTTGTGCGCCGTTGTACTTCGTTTGCGGCGGCAATCCCTTGCGAAGATGCAGATCGACCAGCGTGACCTGCACGGCATCGCGCAAACTGCGCTTCTGCGGAACCAGGAATCTCCACTCACCAGAGAAAAGGAGGAAAAGAATGTATGCGACACCGTTCGCTGCAAAGATCCACATGAAGAAAAAGTGGTGACCAAGTCCCTGAGTCACGTGGTATGGCGCATTGATCGCCTTCCAGAACCAGTCTGGAAAGAGCCGGACCAGCGTAACCGAGCCAAACCCCAGCCGGTACACCGCATGGGGATGCTGGTATGCATTGTCTGAGTCATTCCAATAAATCAGCAGCCCGCTCCAGATCATAAGGAACAGTATTGGGAAATTGATCCAATGCATCCATCGAATCGCCAGGGGATGTTTCCGTTCGAGCCGTAGCGCGCCTTGTTGCAAAGTTCCTCCTAGCACTGCCTAGATCGAGAAGCAAAGCGTAAAGCTTCGTCCGTTAGAGATGCAGGCGCAGAATAGGTTACAACCATGGATGCCGAATTATGACAGGGTGCAATCGCTTATCCCCGCCCTGGCAATCTCTGCTTTATTCCGTAACCCGTCGCACGCCGGAGCGTCTCACTTAACGAGTCTTGGGGATCAAACAATGAAGCTAATCCGCGGCACAGTCCAGTCGGTCGTCGTTTGCATGTTCAGCGTACTCACACAGCCATGGGCTCATTCCCAGCCCGAACAAACGGATCCCCAACAACAGGTCGTTCTTGTAGAACTGTTTACGTCGGAAGGCTGCTCCAGCTGCCCCCCAGCTGACGAAGTGCTACGCAACATCAACGAAAAGCAGACTGCAACAGGACAGCGTATCGTCGGCATCAGTGAGCACGTCACCTACTGGAACCAGCTTGGATGGAAAGACCCCTTCTCGTCTGCAATCTACACAGATCGCCAGGAGCAATACGCGAGCCGTTTTGGGCTTGATAGCTCGTACACGCCGCAGATGGTAGTGAATGGTGAGCAGCAGCTTGTCGGCAGCGATGAAACTTCGCTAAGGAGCGCACTCGCCGATCAAGCGAAACGAAAGAAGATCGATCTTCGGATCGTGTCCACCAAAGTTCACAACGGTACAATCGCCATCCATTTCACAGCGGCTCAGCTTCTTTCGCATCATGCCCTGAACATCGTGGCTGTTCTGACGGAAGATCTGGCAAGCAGCAAGGTGCTTCGCGGAGAAAATCGTGGGCGGTCCTTGCAGCATGTCGCCGTGGCGCATTCACTCACAACCGTAGCTACCATTCATCAAAATACGGACACCGTCGTCCTCTTCGCTCTCGGAGAAGAGGAACAGAGAAACAAAAACGCCGCGTGCCACCTCATCCTGTTCGCACAGGAGACGGGTCAGGGAGCCATCGTAGGAACAGCCTCTAAGCCTGTGTCTCTGGTCGCAGACTTGTGAGAAAGAAACGAATGTAGGGGGGGACAAGTACTCGAACAGAAACGGGCACAAAGCTTGGTTGACAGGTGAGCAAAACGTCGAGCACCACCGAGGTTGAAAGGACGAACCGTCTTTGCAGGGACCAGGCCATGCTCCAGCAACGTTACAGGGTGTGGGACCACCGGAAGTGCAGATGTTCTTCGACGACGACAAGCAACAACGTCACAATCGAAAGTGACACCTGGAAAGTATCCATGCGCCGTTGCTTGCGGCTTCGCGGCTGCCGACGCCATTGCGCGGCGGCACGATTTCTTAATCGCCATGCCTGCACCTGAACGCCAAGCGTCAAAGTAGAACCGAGTACGGCTCCAATCAACAGAACCAGCCTCAGCCAAGTGATTTCGTGAAATCTGTCCAGTTCGGCACCAAGTCCAACCGTCATTGCCAAGGAACCGAGACCAAGAGCAAGACGGACCCCATTTATGGTGGCGACGGCAGTGCACACACTCTGCAGGACAGAAAACAGAAAACTAGAACCGACGATAACGACCCCGGCGTCGGATCGTGAAACGACTTTGGTCTGAGAAGAACGTTTCTCTTCCTGAGCATGAAGCCTAGATGACGAAACGCTTGCGCCCACGTGACTCCCCGCCTGACTCCAAAGTACCGTTCCCTCCGATCATACCAGTACTGGCATGATGGCTTCCTTCGGGATCAAGACGGCTAGAAAGACATTTGCACGCGGAGTACCAGCCCTACTTCGCATCCAGATGATCGAGCGCGTCCTGTGCAGATAGGCGGTCACCATGGCCATGGCTGATTTTCTCGAAAGAGATTCTGCCCTGGCCATCAAGGATGAACGTGGATGGATACGCAGTCTCGTGCGGTGCATTCCACCGGAGCCCGTAGAGATTTGTCATCCTATAGTCAGGATCGGTTACAAGCACGATGTTTGCGGGAAGGTCAGCCTGCTTTTCCAAGAACTCTTTGGCGTGCTGATCGAGGTCGGCCGGTGGTCCGGGATAGACCAGAAGAACCGTTTTCCCCTTGGCTGCGAAAGCAGAGGAATGCTCCACGAAGTCATGCACCTGCTTGACGCAATACGGGCATTGGTATCCGGGATAGCCGCGCAACAGGACTAACACTAGCCCACGCCCCTTAACCTGTCGCGAGAGCTGAACACTCTTCCCCGCTGGCGTAGCAAGTGTGAAGTCAGGCGCTTTTGAACCTATAGCGGGCGCCTGCGCGAACAGGTTCACTCCAAGCAACGCTGATAGCGCCATGAGCAGAGGCACCGACCACTTTTGCAGTGACAACGGGCGAGTGATGTCCGAAAGTTTACGCTTCAGAACGGAGGATGGCATAATGGTGTACCTCGATGCGGTTAGTCGTGGGACTTCATTCAGGGGAAATAGTTACAGAGTTTCAACCTCGCAAATCGATCCACACCGGATTCACCCTGCCAGTGCTGCAGGATCGTTGATCCGAATAGCCCTGTTACTTGGCGATGAAGAAGCTCGGCTACAGCGGTCGGCGTGTCGTCCCCACAGCGGTTGAGAAACGTCGGTCTGTACATGTCGTTCTCAAACGCAATTGGAGTTCTCTAACGACACGTACAGGAAGTCCAAGTGAAATCAAACATGCGTGGTGCATACTGAACAGCGGACTGCGAAGCGTTAAGATCGCCTCTCTGATCCCGGGAGTTCCTACATTGCAGCTTCCTATCCGTTCCTCTTCGCGTCGCTGTAGATCCTAATTGTTGGAGCTGACATCTGCGCAGTGAGTACATTGATTGCTAACCGTCTGGAGGCGACCGCCTGACATGGAGTCCCATACCCCAGTCAAGACAGAGGCGGAGCTCATCGCTGCAATTCTTGAGGGCGAAACCCAGCTCTTTCACGAGTTGATTCGCCCGCATGAGCGTAGCGTGTACATGATGGCGTTGTCGTACATGAAGAATGAGACGGAAGCAGAAGATGTGGCGCAGGAGGCAATCGTTCGGGCCTACCAGCACCTCTCGAATTTTCGCTCCGAATCCCGCTTCAGCACATGGCTTATCAGCATCACATTAAATGAAGCACGAAGCCGTTTACGACGCCAATCGGCGGTACGAATGGAATCGCTCGATACCTCAGAGAATGACGACGCCCCCGTGTCCCCCGCTTTGTTGCGAGACTGGCGGGAGATCCCATCGGAGCTAGTCGAGCGATCTGAAGTCAAGGTATTGCTGCAGGATGCCATCCAGAGCTTGCCTGAGATCTATAGGGAAGTCTTTCAACTCAGGGACGTGGAAGAGTTCAACATCAATGAAACAGCAGCAGCCCTTGGAATCAGCGTGCCGGCAGTGAAAGTTCGATTGCATCGGGCACGCATAATGTTGCAACGGCAACTAGCTCCTCTACTGAAGACGGTCACAGCAGCGCCGAAAAGGAGGTGGCTGCCTTGGTTATAGAGTGCAAACACGTTTGGGATCACATCTCTGCTTACCTGAACGGAACGCTTTCGGAGGAAATACGGAAGATGGTGCAGAACCACCTCGACCATTGCGAGATTTGCTCAGCGATTCTCGATTCAACGCGGAACATCATCATTCTCACCGCAGATGATCGCGTCTTTGAACTACCTGTAGGCTTCAGTGAACGGTTGCATGCACGAATTGATTTAGAGATCTGACACGCTGACGGGCGGGGGAGATGCTGCGGATCGTGCGTCACCGCGAAACACAAGGTGGTGCGAGATCAACTCCGTGAGCACAAGCACCACTCCTCGTCCGTCACATCCGACGGGTAACCCTTACGAAAACCTGCCCATCTGCCAATGCTCATCCTCAAAGCAGCTGCTGCAAAGAATTTACGCAGATACAAACTTCACAACAGCCCTTAGTGCTCTTTATAGATGACCCACTCCGCAGGCCCTATCAATCCCGACGGAAGCAGTTGGCCGTGGATGGTCTTGATATTCGTCTGCGTGATCTTTATCTGCTGTTTTGGATCCAGATCACCCAGAAGGCGATTGTGCCAAAGATTAGTTACTTCAATCGTCAACTTATTGGACCCTTTGAGCATAGGTGCATCAACGCAAGTCATGTAGGGACTGGCCCAGATCGTGTCCAGAGGTCTGCCATTCAGGTTCACCTGCGCGATCTCTCGAACGTCTTTGAAGCGAAGGCAAGCTCGTTCTCCTGCCTCCAATGAAGGCGCATCGAACTCTGCAGAGTAGGTAGCCGTTCCAGAAAAGTAACGAACGTCTTCATCGTTCCACGTGGTCCAACTGGTTAGTTCTTTCGTATGACGGGGAGCAGAGGAAACGCCGCGGTCTCGCTGGAAAGAGACATCCCAACCATCGGTGACCTTGAGTGGCTCGACTCGCTCCCCGTTTCCCTTCCCCGCAACCGAAGGCTCCTGCACAAAGAGCACGAACGTCGAGCCATAAGCAGGCAAACTCAAAGGGACATCCGTTGTTCCATCAGGATTCGCCCGCGATACAGCTCCGCGCTCCATCGCACCCGTCACCGCGTCCCATAGCTCAACACTTCCGCTGGCGCGGAAGGTTGCAGTGAACGTAGCCGCATCTCCGCTGGCATTTCGAAGAAAGTAGACCTGGGACAGGCCAATGCGCCGGTGCACATAGTCAATTCCCCTATGGCTTGAAGCTGCCAGACGAACCTTAGGATCGGAGGCCGTGATTTTGAGATCAGGAAGCACGTGAGCGGAGACCAAAGCCTCCCGTCCGCTCGAACTACAGACCACCCTCCCCCTTCCGAAAGAATGTACCGAACCACTTTGGCATCCCTGCCAGATCTTCTTGACCAGAGCTTCGAATCCGATCCGCTGCTGCGCATCAACCAGCCCGGTTGGCGAGGTGGGCGGGAGCGATGCCACTGTGCCTCCTGCCAGTAGATAACGCTTCACTAACTGCAGAACGGAGAACGACACGCGATTAGTCTTAGGCAGAATCAATACGCTCCACCGCGCGCCGCCTGGGCCCACGAGTTCACTGCCTTGAATCTTAATCGTGCGAAGCAAAGCATCTTCGTTGGAGACGTCATAGTCGTATCCGGGAAGCACGCCTGCGGGATCGTCTGCCTTCAAGCGCACAAAGTTTGGAACATGATCCCCATAGAAATAAAGCGCATCGTTGACCGGCGTACCGGCCTGCATAACGAACTGGATACGATTCAAATATGCGAAGAACGCGCCGGAGGCATTCCACCACGTCACTTTGGGATTGATGTGCGTACCGGCAAAGTATTCCTGGCCAGGGAGACCTGTATCTTTCGGGCTGGAGGTGAACTCGTGCCATACCAGACGATTCATGCCTTCGGTGATCGCCATATCGAAGGAAGGTTTCAAGTCCGTGGCCAAGGACTCCGACCACTGCGGGCCGATCGAGGTTTCGCCTTCCTGCGCGACAAAACGCTGGCCGTAAATATTTGCGGCGCTAGACGCCTCCTTGGTGAAGAAGCGGTCATGGTCAAGATTGCGGTGAGGGTTCACAGACCAGAACTCTGTCTGCGGAACTGCGGCGTGGCGGAAAGTCTCCAGCGCGTCGATAGGCGCTCCGTGAGGCCCGCCACTCTCCGCCTGAACACCTAGCCCATGCTCTCTCGCTTTCTCCGCGAAGACATCGAAGTGCTCCGACACGATGAGGTCGGCTACGGTGCGGCGCAGATCCGTTAGAAAGCGTGTGCTTCCGTCTCTTCCATCCACGATGCGTCCAGCAACGATGGGAAGGTAAAGAATGGGATCATAGCCTCGCAGTTTTGTGAACTGACTTTGAAAGTCGTCTGTCCAGTTCGTTCCGCCGAGTTCCCAACTATCGGTCGCAAGATATTTCAAGCTCTTGTAGGGTTTTGCCACACGAAGAAGCGGTTCGACGACGGTGTTCCAGTAGGTCTCGAACGCCTTACGGCTCATATGATCGATGGCAAGGCCTTGCCATGCTCCGCTCGATGTGGAGACGCGTGCGTCAGAGTCTGTGTAGCCAACGCGCAAAAACTCCCATTCCCCAGCGGGCAGCTCCGTCGTGAGAGTACCGTCCTTGCCCATAACGGCGGACAGGTTCCTCACATCGCTCAATCGCGTGTCTGCATAGGCGGAATCCGAAGCAAACCGTGATCCGGTGCCATCGTTCAACATTGCAGAAGAATCCGGCATGCTGAAACCAGTCTCCGCAGCCGCGCTTCGGAAGCGTAGCTTCGATGGCGCGACATCCTCCTGATCGCTTTTCGATGTATAGCGGTCACCCTGCTCATCGTTTATTTGTTCGGGAAGCCTGGCTCCGTGCGACAAGGGATACGCGAGCACGGCGATATCCCGATAGAAGCCGTTCTTGCTGGGAGGCTGTTCGAGCACGACTCTTACTCTGCCGCCGGCATGGACTTTGCGCGTGTACGTGAGGATCTTCGAGGCCTGCTCGGGCTTCACGGGCGGTCCGCCCAGGTTCCAGCCGCTATTAATGTTAAGCGTAATTTCCAGTCCTAACCGGTCCGCCTCGCGGAGCGCGTGCCTGTAGAGATCCACCCATGCAGGAGACCCAAACGTTGGTCCGGGCGTGACAGCTTGATTGCCCCCCTGTGCTGAACCGTCCGCATCGACAAGAAGAGCTCCGCCGAATCCTTTGGCCTTCATTTCCTCAAGGTCATGCGTGATGGTCGGCTTATCCGTGTTGCCATTCAGCCACCACCAGTAGCAACGCAGGCGAGACTGCGGCGGAGGTTGCCGAAATCCCGCGCGTAGGTCTGCGAGGGAGACGACGGTCGAAGGAGGCCGTGATGAATGTACTGGAGGTTGCTGACAAAAAAGAGGCAGCGAGACGATCCATCCAAAGATCGCAAAACCGATTTTCTGAAGGCGCATGGTTCCTGGTCTCGCCTGCGATGCAGGCATAGTTCGACAGAGTCTAAAGAAAAAATATGCCGCAGTTGGTTAGAGTTTACTTCCGGCCAACTGCGGCATTGCGAGGGTTAGAAGTTGATACGACCAGTCAGTTGACCAATGCGCGGATCGTTTGCCTGGTTGAAGTAGGTTGCACCGTTGATGCTGGTGTACGGCGATGCCCCAAACTGCGCATTGCCGATCGTGGTGTTGGGTCCGGTAAAGTTTGGCGTATTCAGCACATTGAAGAACTCTCCACGAATCTCAAAGCTGACGCCCTCACGGATCTCAAACCTCTTGAACATCGAGAGATCAAGCAACGGATAGATTCGCTGACGAACACCGATATACGTACTGTTCGTCTGCAGATCGTAGGCATACCGCTGGCGATACGCAGGGTTAGGTGAAAGTGAATCGCATGCAGGTGCCGATGCAGTGGAAGCCACATTAGCCCCCGCCTGGTTCTGATAGCAGGTGTTGATGTAGCGGCTATAGGTCTTATTACCCTGGGTCGGGTCGCCGATGAGATTCACCGTCGTCGGCGCTGTAATGAGATTCCCGTTCTGTGCACGAAGAACAGAGTTAAGCTGCCATCCGCCGATCAACAGGCGTTCATACGCTGGGCGATTCATAAACCTTGGCAACTGAACGGTGCCAAAGATATTCGCGATGAGCGTGGCATTGGGGTCCTGCACCGAGTAGAGATTTGGATTCGTAACCGCATTGCCGTTGTTGAAAAATCCATTCCGCAGCATGATCTTCTGCCAGGTGAAGTTGCCCTGAATCGAAAAATGGTTTCTCATCGGACGCTGCACCTGAATCTGTAGAGCATTGTAAGGCGCGCTGCCAATCGAGGAGTACTGCGCTGTGACCGTTCCGAACTCGGGGAACGGCAACAACAACTGGTACTGCGGAACAGTTGCGTTGTTGAGCGAAGTGGTGCCGGTGCCAGTGAATTTGCCCGCCATTGGATTCGCAACGGCTGCGTTGAGAAATGAAACCCCTGCAGCTCCCTGGTTCAGATACTGCGCAGGCAACACGTTGATGTTGCGATTGACCTCCAAGCGTGTTGGCCTCGATCCGATGTATGCGACCTGCAGGACAAACCTACCCGGAAACTGCTGTTGCACGCTTGCCGAGTACTGCGCGCTCTTTGGCGTGACGTGATTCGGATCGACGAAACTTATATTCTGTCCAAGACCTGTTCCAAGTCCCAGCGAACTGCCCGAAGGCAACGTGACGCCCGAAGGATATGGATTGCTCAAGGAAAACAGCGGTGCGCTCGTAGTGTAGTTGTTGTAGCTGGTCGTTTGGCTGAAACCAGTGCCGATGGGCGACTCCAGGGTATTGAAGTAGATGATGCCGAAACCCGCGCGGGCTACAGTTGTCGGTGTGGCCTGGTAGGCGGCTCCGATACGCGGCTGGAAGTTATTAAGATCGCGCGGATAGGGGAAGCGATTCGAGTCACTCGTAAAGCGCAGACCTCCATTCAGAGCGAGGTTAGGGACCGATGCCTGCAGCGGGCTCGCACACGTGGTGCAGAAATCGGTAACCTGCTTGTTGTATCGCTCCGTGATCGGCGATTCGTAGTCCCAGCGAGCACCAAGATTCAACGTCAGCTTAGGGGTGACGCGCCAGTCGTCCTGAACGAACGGTGCCATATAGAGCTGCTGTAGAGCGTACGCCGCCTGAACGTTATAGGTCGCCGCGGAATGATATCCAAGCAGGAGAGACGCCATGGCGTCGCCCGAGCTTGCATCTGCACCGACTGCAGTATTGACAGAGTTTCTCTGCGTGAAGCGACGGTCGAAGTTCAACGCACCAAAGCCGCTCTGCGGATTCTGCACGTTGTAACGAATCATGTTGCCCTCAAATCCGAAACGAACCGAGTGCTTTCCCCAGATCTTCGTCAGGATTTCGGAGAGCGAACCTGTGACATTCGAACTGATCTGCCCACCCGCACCTGCCGCAAGGCCCGCGTAGGAATCCGTCGGAGTTACGCCAGGAAAAGAAAGGTTCGGATAATTACTGGCCGACATGCCGATGCTGCTGAGGTCAAAGTTGGAGTTACCCGGATACTGCAGGCCGAACGGGTGGTAGATCAAGCCGAAGCGTGAATTGAGCACCATGCTGGAGGTAAAGGTATGGACATCATCGATGCTGCCGCCACGGTTGTTCCGGTAGACACTGTATCCATAGCCCGTTGGGCCGACGCCCTTCGGAAATCCCTGCAACGGATAGCTCTGCGTCAGACCCGACCGAAAGAACGTTGCGTTCAAACGGTTCTTTGCGGTGACCTGGTGATCCAACCGAAAGATGAAAGAAGGATACGTGCTCGGATAGGAGGTCTTCGTGGAGATGTAGTTGGTGCTGGTGACCGAGGCTCCTGGCACATTCGGTAGTGGCAGATACGTCATCAGGGCTGCGCCTGTGGGGTTGATCGCAGACGCGATGTTGTTGTTGGCATAGAACGCCGTGCGGTTGTTGTTGCCGTCCAGCGCCGAGGTCGGACGGTAGAGCTGAATACCCGAAGTGCAGAAGCCGGTCGCGTCGAAGGCGTTGCAGAGCGCTGAAAAGTCGCCTGCACGCTCCGCTGCGGTAGGTACGCGCGCTGAGTAATTGATCGCCGTATGTGAGGCATACCTCTCAAACGCTGCCATGAAAAAGGTCTTATCGTGACCGTTATAAACCTTTGGGATCCATACGGGACCGTCGATGACAAATCCGGTCTGGCTTAGCTGGGCATTATTGCGCGGCGTGCGGATAGCGGGGTTGGTCGAATTCTGATTGAGCACCTTCTCTGAGGTGTTGGCATTCAGATACGTGTTCTGAAAGACGTAGTATGCCGCGCCGTGCAGTTTGTTGGTCCCACCACGAACCACCGTGTTCGTTACGGTGCCATTTCCATGGCCTACCTGTGCATCAAAGATCGAGGTCTGCACCTTTACTTCTTCCACTGCTTCAGGCGATGGAACGAAGCCCGTGTAGCCCGCGCCAGAGAGCCGTTCGGCCGGATCGTCGGGAATACCATTGAGAAGGAGACGATTGTGACCCGCGTTTCCATTGGTCGTGACCTGCACGGCCACACCGCTGAATGGATTGGTGAACTGGCTTGCTTTGCCCTGAAAGTAGCCACCCGATCCTGTATTGACCACACCCGCTGCCAGGGTCGCCATCACAAACGGGTTTCGCCCGACGTTGGGGAGATCCGTCACTTCCTTTGTGCTCAGGGTCGTCGCGATGTTTGCAGAACCGGTATCAAGCAAAGGATTGCTGGCGGAGACATCAATACTCTCTGTAGACCCTCCCGCGCGCAGCTTGAGGTCAATCTTCTGCGACTCCCCTGCGGTTAGTACGACTTCGCGATGAGTGTCCGTTCCAAAGCCCGTCGCCGTAGAGACGACCGTATAGTTGCCCGGGTTGAGGGCCGGGAAGGAGTAGACGCCGGAAGCATTCGTTGTTGTGCTCGACTTGAAGCGCGTTGCCACCTCCGTAACGGTCACCGATGCATTCGGAATGACAGCGCCGCTCTCATCCGCGACTTCTCCCTGAATCGCTCCGAGATACCGCTGCGCAGAACCGACCATGGAAAATAAGCCGAGAACAACTGCTGTCAGGATTGCGGGAAGAGACATCTTCCCCGCCAGATACTTCTTCATACTGCCTCCAGAACGGTGCAAAGGGTTACATTGAGAACGCCCAATCCTCCGGATC
>Ga0247783_1000174_pt1 | contig 18970 bp, 15 predicted proteins | sample UWRJL064202C5_FD_179911 | JGI IMG/M metagenome (GOLD analysis project Ga0247783, IMG submission 179911) | Plant litter microbial communities from Arlington Agricultural Research Station in Wisconsin, United States - UWRJ-L064-202C-5 | ecosystem: Environmental > Terrestrial > Plant litter >...
TACGTAAAAAGCGTGCCAGCGCCAGCGCCAGCGCCAGCGCCGAAGCGTGTGAAGCGCCCGGAAAAAAAAGGCTCACCGCGCAAGAAACACATCTTGAGTTCCGGCATGCGCGTGAGGCAAATTGCGAGATCGTCCTGCGCCGCGTAGTCAGCGGCCGGTTCGGGCGAAAGTTCGAAGGCGAACCAATCGTCCGTATCGACGCCATGCTCGAACGACAACTCCGGCAAGCCGAGCTTGAGCCCGGCGATCGCTGCGCGCACGGTATCGAGCAGCGTCTCGATCGGTAACGCGGAGCGATCCTCGGCGTTTTCGTTGAGCACCGTGAGCAAGCCACCGCGCACCGCGGGCGTGGCGCGCACGCTACCGATCCAGCGCTCGAACAGCTCCTCACCGAGCAAGAGCCGCACCAGCTTTTCGGCTGCCTCGCTTTCGAGAGTGTGGCCATTGCCACCAGGCAGATACACCACGATCTCGAGCAGATGCCCGCGGCCAAAGCCGGCGCGAGCACGCGCCCTCGCGAAATCGAGCGCGCTTTCGCCGAGGATCCGTGAAAGCGCGAGCGCCGCGGGGAGCGGCGGCGCAAAGCGCGCCGAACTCAAAATGGACAACGCCCGATGCATGCTCAGTGTCCCCGCTTCTTGCCATATTCGACGACTTCGGCGCGCACTTCCAGTACCCCCGCCCGCAGCTTTCCGAGGCGTTCGAAGGCCGCCCGCGAGAGGTCCAAAATCCGCCGTTCCTTGCCGAAGGGGCCGCGATCGTTGACGCGCACGTACACCGTGCGCTTGCCGTCCGTGCGCGTCACTCGCAAGACCGTCCCGAGCGGCAGGCTGCGGTGCGCGGCGGTGAGCGCGTCGGGGCGGTAGCGTTCACCGCTGGCGGTCTTGTGCCCCGAAAGCCGATCGCTGTAATAGCTCGCTTCGCCTTCGAGGCTGCTGATCGCGGGCGCTTTTTGAAACTGCGTGGTCAGCGCCGCGTCGTCCGGAGTGAGCGGGGGCGGCTCTGCGGTCGGCAGGCTGGCGGCGCTCGCAGATGAGCCCTGAGCGCCATGTGAAGCCGTCGCGGCACGCGCCCCGTGTGGATTCGAGTCGTGAGCGCACGCGCCGAGCGCGACGAGCAACAGGGTCGGTGCGAAGCGCCTCACCACAGCCGAGCGTATCAGACTTCGGACACGGCGCGACGCCGGGCCGTGCGACGCTCAGTTCCGAAGTGCTGCAGTTTCGTTTTGCTTGCGATTTTCCAGTGTGAGCTCTGAAAGTTGGTCCTCCATTGCCACGCGCTCGGTGAGCCGCTTGGCCTGGAGATCAGCGGCGTCAATGGTGGTCTTTTGTAGGCGCTGACTGATCTCCTCCATCTTCTTGGCCAGGTGACGGCTCAATTCCCCAGCTTGGGCGACGCGCCGAAGTGAGACGAGCTGCGCATTGATCTCTTCGATACGCTCTCGGTACACGTTGCTCTGCGCTTGGAGCGTGAGCAAGCGCTCGTCGAGCTCCACCATCGCGCGGTGGCGGTCGACGATGTGCGCGAGCTTCGCGGCCAATTCTGGTTCCAACTTGGCTGCAGAGTGCAGGTATAGGCCCAGCGCCTTGATGCCGTCATCGTCGCGAATATCGAGCGACTTCTGCATCGGCGTCGATTCTTCGATCGAAAGCTTGACGCTCTCGTTGGCTGGTACGTTCACGGCGAACAAGTAAGCACCGCCCAGCTTTTCTACCCCCGAGGCGGGCGCTTCCAATTTGAAGCCTTCGCTGATCGGGTGCCGCACGTAGACCGTGGCTGGCTTGCCATCGCGGTTGACCAACGAAAGCTTGGTGGTGCGGATGCTACGTGCTTCGCTGCGCACGATGCCGCGCTCGATGGTGAGCAAGCGATCGATTTCCTCCCGCGTAGCCAAATCGGTATCGACGATCAACTTGCGGTCCAGCGCGAACGGCACGAACGCCCGGCTATCCGGCAAAATCGCGTCGGACAAGCCTTCACCCAAGAACTGCCCGTCCCCGTACACCGTGACCGGCCCGGCATCGAGCGTGTGGTGCGTGGGATTCTGGAGCAAGACCGAGCGGAAGGCATATTTCTTCGAGCCACGCGTCGAGATCGGATCGTAGAAGTAGACTTCCTTGGCCTGCGTTGCCGCGGTCAGCAAGCTGACCATGGCCGAGTGGCCCTTTTCGATCGTGAGCGGTGACGGCGCCAAGAAATAGGCGTTGCCCAGGACCGTATCGCGTGCGTCGCGCGCGTCGCCGGTTTCGCTCACGCTCTTGCCCTGCACGGGCTTGGGCCCTTCGGCGTCGACCGCGACGATACGCACGCCATCACCGTTGGCTAGCTGCCCGGTCGCGACGAGCTCGACTTGATCCGGGCTCACGCCGTTCTCGACCAGCTGGTCGCGAATGGCGTTGGCGCGCTCGCGTGATTTAGCGGCCCGGTCCTGGTCGCTTGGGCGCGCGTAGCCGAACACCTTGACCTTGTTCTGGCTCCCCTTGAGCTGTGCGGCCAAGCGCTGGATGGCCGGCATGGACGCCGGCGGCGGCGGCGGCGCCGGCGCCGAATCGTGCTGAGCGAAGCGCGTGGGCGTCTCGGCTCCTGCGACCTGCGTCGCGACGCTGCCGGACTGCGCTTGAATCCTCGACCGCGGGCGCTCCACTTTCTTCAAGTCGTCCACTGCGTCTGCCCCGAAATTACCCAGAACGCGCACTTCTTTGCTGGCCACCGCGTACGACGAACCACCGCTGGGTGGCGCCAGGCCGAGTTCGCTGCTGTCGCTCAGGGTCTCGCGTTCGACGTAGCGCACGCTCTGCAAGTCGTACTTGAAGGATAGCGCCGAGGTCGAGCCGACGCCCACCGCCACTCGCTTCCAATCTTCTCCGGAGACATTGTCGACCACCGCCCAACTTTGCAGCTCGGCCGGAGCGCCCTGTTTGAGCTGTAAGCGATAGGTCGGCTTCCACGCCGGACTTTCGGTCACGTACGAGATGCGCAAATCGTAGTCTCCGGCTTTGGGCAAGTTGACCATCACCGTGGTCATGCCCTCGGCGTGCTCCAGTGTCGGAAATGAAATCGGCACCGCGCTACCGGTGCGCGCGTCGATCACGCTCAGCGATTTCAAAAAGTCGTCCAGGCGCTCTGCGGGCACTTCCAGCGCAAAACGGTCACCGTGCACGATCGCGCGCCGCTCGAAGTACGCCACGCCGTTCCGATACACGACCACCCGGCCGAGCGCCGCGTCCGTCTGGATCGGCCGCGGCACGGTCGCTGCGCAACCCGACAACAGCACACCCGCACACACCGCCAATGACGAAGCTTTGAGGACGAAAGACATGTTCAACACCTTGCTCAGTTCGGGCACCGAGAACGGGCGACCCGCGCCGTCGTGAACCACAACGCACGAGGTCTGAGCTGCTTACGCTCTAGGTCCAGAAAACGATCCCTGGCCGGCAACCGAAGGACCAAGTAGGCGATCTCACGCGAAAACCCGGGCCGGGCCGGAGCCCAAAACCGGCGAAAGTAGTGCTAGCTTGCCCGCCTTGCCATGGCCCACACCCCCGAAGACAACCCCGAGAGAGTCAGCCTCGGAGTGCGTGGGCTGCGCCTCGGTGCGCGTGAAGTCCCGCTGATCTCTGGCAGCGTGCACTACTGGCGGCTCGACCCACGCGAGTGGCTGGCGGCACTCACCGCGCTGCAAAGCCTCGGCATCAACATCGTCGATGTGTACCTGCCCTGGGGCGTCCACGAGCAGCCGGACGGAAGCCTCGACTTCGGCGCGCGCGATCCACGGCTCGACGCCGTGCGCTTCCTGAACCTCGCGCACAGCTTGGGCCTGCTCGCGATCGTGCGGCCGGGACCGCACATCAACGCCGAGCTCACGTTCTTCGGCATTCCCGAGCGTGTGATCTGGAACCGCGACTGCCAAGCGCGTTCGCCGCGCGGCATGCCCGTGGTGCTGCCGGTTCCTCCGCTCGCCTTCCCCGTGCCCAGCTACGCCAGTGTCGCGTTTTTGGACGAGGCCGATCGCTGGCTCGAAGCCGTGGCCGAGCGGCTTTCTCCGTTGATCTGGCCGGCGGGACCGATCGTGCTTTGCCAAGTGGACAACGAAGGCGCGCTGTACTTTCGCGACGGCGTATACGACCAAGATCATCACCCGGACGCAGTCGCCACCTACCGCGCCTTTTTGTTACACAAGTACGGCAGCATCGAGCGCATCCGCGAAGTGCTCCACGACCCGGCGGCGGATCTGAGCCAATTGCAGCCGCCCGCGCGGTTTTCGGCCAGTTCGCCGCTCGACCTCGCGCGGCACCTCGACGCCGCCGAGGCGCAAGAAGAAATCATCGCGCGCGCCTTCCAACACATGTTGGAAACACTGCAAGGCGCGGGCCTGCGCGGCATCCCGACCATGCACAACCTGCCGTTCGGCGAAGGCTCGACCCCCCTCGATCCCGAGCGCGTGAACCGCGTCGTCGACTTGCTCGGGCTCGATTATTACAACGTGGCCTCCGAAACCACGCGCGCGGAAATCGCACGCCGCACGAGCGACTTGGCCGTGCGCGCTCGGGCACGGGGTTACGCTCCCTTTGCCTGCGAGTTGGGCGCCGGCTTCCCGCCGTTCTTTCCACCCATCGGCGAGGGCGACAGCGCCTTCACCGCGCTGACCGCGCTGGCCTACGGTCTGCGTGGCTTCAACGTGTACATGGCGGTGGAGCGAGACCGCTGGATCGGCGCGCCGATCGATCGCCACGGGCGGCGTCGGCCGTTCGCCGATTTCTGGGAGCGGCTGGTGGGTGCGCTCGAGCGCCTGGATTTTTTCGGCTTACACGTGCGCGCCGCCGTGCACATCGTCGTGCCGCGCAACCTGCGACGCTTGGCGCGCGTGCTACACGCCTTCGGTCCGGTGACCTTGGCCGCGTTTCACGTCTCCGGCGGCGGGGCCGAAGAAGCCTGCTTCGAAGACGAGTTCGGCATGGGCAGCCCGGTCGTGATCGAAGCCTGGCAGTTCGTCGAGCGCCTGGAAGCCGCGCTCAGCGCCGAACGCATCCCGTACGCGGTGGTCGCGGGCGATCTGACCGAGCAAGCCCTGCGGCAGGGCCAATGGACGGTGGTCGCTTGCGCCGGCGGGCTGGAGCAGGAAATCCGCGACAGCGTAACGCGCGCGCTGGAAGCCGGACGGGCGGTCAGCATCGGGCCCCACGCTGCGCTGCGAGATGCCATCTTCCAGCCGTTGAGCGAGCCCTTCCGAATTCCGGAAGGCGGCCCCGTACCCAGCCAGCTCGGCCTCGACGGCAAGGCGCTTCGCGACGCGGTACGGGCCGCGAAAGCTGCTCTCGACCTGCCTAGCATCGCCTGCTCGCCGGAAGGGCTGTCGGTCACCGTACACCACGACGATACTGGTCAGGCGCGTGTGGCATTCGTCATCAACCCATCGGCTCGCGCGCTGCGCGCAGAACTGTCATTGCCGGGCATCGCACGCATGGTCGACGCGCTCGACGGCAGCGAGTTTCGTGCTAAAGAAGGCACGTTCGAGCTGCCCTTGCCGCCGTGCACGGTCCGCCTTTTCGAGCTCTTTCCTTTGCTTTTCTCCGCGTAAATGTTGATCGAGATCAATCCGGTTCACCCGGAACCCCGCAAGATCCGCCGCGCGGTCGACGCGCTCGAAGCCGGCGAAGTGATTGCCTACCCGACCGACACGGTCTACGGGCTAGGCTGCGATTTATTCAACAAGAAGGCCGTCGATCGGCTGTATCAAATCAAAGGCCTCGAGCGCTCGCACATGCTCGCCTTCGTCTGCCAAGACTTGGCGGACGTCTCGAAGTACGCGGTGATGCACAACGACGTGTATCGGACGCTGAAAAAGTTCCTACCCGGCCCCTACTGCTTCATCTTGGAAGCGACCCGGGAGGTGCCGCGCGTCGTGCAATCGAACCGCAAGACGGTCGGCGTGCGCATTCCCAAGCATCCCGTCGCGTTGGCCATTTGTAAGGAGCTCGGGCGGCCGATCATTTCCAGCACCGCTTCCCGCCACGGCGAGCCGGGCAACCCCGACCCGGCAGAAATCGACGACATTTTTCCGGGCTTGGCGCTCGTGCTGGACGCGGGTCCCGGCGGGACCGAGCCGACCTCGGTGATCGACCTGACCATGAATCCGCCCACGGTCGTGCGCCGCGGCGCGGGCGATACGGCTCCGTTCGAGCGCTAGGCCTTTGCTCTGGCACCCGTAAACGTGCCCGTGCCCGTGCCCGTGCCCGAAAAATCGGACCACGGCACCGTTCAACGTCACGCACTCGTGCAGGCGGGCCGCTGAGATGCAGCCCCGAGTGAAAGCCTGAGGGGGCGCTCGCTATCCAGCAACGCACCTCGCTGAGCGCTGTGTTCGGGACGCGGGAGGCCGCAGCAGAGAGGAGCGAGAAGCGAAATCGGGCACGGGCACGGGCACGGGCACGTTTACGGGGAGAGCTGAATTCGGGGACAGGCGCTAGTTGATTCTACCGACCCGTAGGGCTATCTAAGCCCCACAATGACCTTCGTAGTCACGGACAACTGCAAGGGCTGCCGCTTTACCGATTGCGTGGCGGTGTGCCCGGTCGATTGCTTTCACGGCGACGACGACATGCTCTACATCGACCCGGCCGAGTGCATCGACTGCGGCGCGTGCGTTCCGGAATGCCCGGTCGAGGCAATTTTCGACGAGACGCAAGTTCCGGACAACCAGAAGCATTGGACCGCGATCAACGCCGAGCGCAGCGTCGCCCTGCCCGTGATCAACGTGCAAGGCGATCCGCTGCCCGGTGCTCAAGAGCGCAAAGAGAAGCTCGGCTTCTAGTCGCCCACTCCCGCTGCGTCGCGCACGTGGGTAGCGAGTCCCTGACTCGCGTCTCTGGCCGCGTAGACGCTTGCCAGAGGGGGCGCTCGCACTCCCGCAACGCAGCTCGTAGCCTCACCGGGTTTCCCCCCGTCGGGGGATCGCGAAGCGCGTCGCACCGGACGCCGAAGGCTAGGGAGTCCGTGGACACTCTTCAGCGCTCCTGAAGGCCGCCAAGATCTCCAAGATTTCCAAGATCGCCAAGGAGGAGGAGATTGGGCTTCGCTGTGTACGGCCGTTGGCGTCGCGATCCTCGCGAACATCGGCTGGATGCGACGCGGCGCTCATCGGCTGGATGCGACGCGGCGCTCATCGGCTGGATGCGACGCTACGTTCTGCACGACCGTGCGCGGCGTACATGATGCGAGGTTCGGTTTTGAATCCCAAAACCCAAAACTGCCCACGGGGACCAGTGGTGCATCGAGCGTTGCTGGGACACGCTGAGGACTTGGCGATCTTGGAGATCTTGGCGAGCTTCCGGGAGCCGTTCAAGAGGCGAAGTCACTGACGGCCGAGCGCAATCTGGCGGGAACCAGAGCGCGCTGCGAGCTGCGATGCGGGGCTGAGAGCGCCCATTTCAGACGGTCACGGAGCAGCGAACTGGAAGCTGGCGCGCGATTGCACTTGCACCATCGAGCGCTGTTTGACGTCGGCAGCGCCCAGGGCCGCGCCGACCATCGACTGCAACTCGCCTTCCTTCGGCAGCGCTTCACCGATTGCCACGGAGATCTTGCCCTCACCCGCTGCGCGGAATTCGGCCATGACCTTCGGTGCATCGGGCGGCAAGCCTTCGATTTCGAACGCCGGTGACGCCGCGTAACGCTTGGTATTCACGCTCAAGTGGGCAACCTTGCCTTCGATTTGTTCGACCTTGACCAAGCGATAGGTCACGACATCGAGTCCCATGAAGAGGTCCCGACTAGTGATCATCCAGTAGCCCCCCACGCCGACAGGCTTGTTCGGGAACGGCAAGGCCACGGCCGCCAGCAAATCACTCAGGGCTTGCACGGGATCCCGGAAACCCGGGTCGACGCCCTTGGGGATCTCCGCTTTGAGATTCACGGCGCTGCCATCTGCGCCCACTTGGTAGTCCACGCGTGAGCCCTTCAGCTTGCTGACCGCGTTGGCGAGATCGGCAGGCACGCCGGGCGCGTTGATCTTGGCGCTCGTGACCTTGACCGCGATTTGCGTGAGCGCGGCCGTCCCGGCATCGCCTTCTACTTTGGGCTTGAGGGCTTCGAGCGTGACGGCGAGTTGGATCGGGATCGCGCCTTGTTGCGGATCGCTCTGGGTCGCTAGATCGATGGTGCCCGCGCGCTTGCTACCGGCTTTGGGCGGGGAACCGAGCTGCACCCGCGGCTCGGCGCCGTCACTGCCCACGGTCAACAAGGCCGGGGCGCCCTTGGCCACCGCCTTGTCTGCCTCGCCCGGCCCGAAAATGCCGGTTGGGGGCGGGCCGCCCGCCGCGCTCGCGCCAGGGTTTGCTCGGGCAGACGCCACCGAGCCCATGGCCTTCGCCAAGTCCGGTTCGTCCGCCGCGACCTTGCTCGCTTTGCTCGAGTTGGCCTCGCTGGCTGAACTCTCCTCGGAATCGCGCTGCTTTTCCTTCTTGTCACAGCCAGCGAGCAGCGCGCTCGCTAGGGCTACCGCGGACAGAGCTAGGGCGGTCCTCATCGTCGGTGTCTTCATTGTAGGGCCGGGAGATTTACTTCGGGTGGAGCGAGCTTGGAAGTCAGTGCCTCAAAACGGCGGCGGCGAAACAGCGGATGATGCCGGATCCTTCCCCGGAAGCGGCCCGGCGTCGGGAATACCGGCATCTTGCGGCATTTTTGCAGCCGCGATTTCGTCGTTCGGACCTGCGTCCGGCGCGCCGGCTTCCACGCCCGCGTCGGGCTTGGCCACTTCCGTGGGCACGGTGCCGTCGAGGAACTCTTCTTCGATGGCGTCGCTCTGACCCGGATACGGAAGCAGCCCGGTGGCAGGGTCGACGCCGGCCGTCACGATACTGCCCGGCTTCGGAAACTCCGTGGGCGGTTTTCCGTCACTAGCCACCTTCATGAAGCTCATCCAAGCGGGCAGCGCCGTCACCGCACCCGCCTCGCCCCAGCCGAGCGGCAGCGGCTCGTCGTAGCCGACCCAAACCGCGGCCGCGATATCCGTGGAGTAGCCGACGAACCAGGTGTCTTTGGCTTCGTTCGTGGTGCCGGTTTTGCCCGCCAACGGCCGCCCCAATGAGCGCGCGCGTTGCGCGGTGCCGCGCTCGACGACGCCACGGAGCAAGCTGGTGGTCAGGTACGCCTCTTCGGGACTGAGCACGCGACGTATCGGAGGCGGCGCGGGCAACGGCAAGACTTTGCCGCCCGGCGCGACGATGCGAGTCACGAGCTTGGGCAACTCGAATTCACCGCCGTTGGCGAAGGTGACGAACGCGTTACACAGCTCGATCGGGATCACCTCGTATGCGCCGAGCGCGAGTGACGGCGTGGGTTTCAAAGTGGTCGTGATGCCGAGCGCGTGCGCCCACTCCACGACGTTGGCGGCACCCACCTCTTCGATCAGTTTGTCGGCTGCGGCGTTGTCGCTCTCGGCGATCGCCGTGCGCACGCTCTCGCGGTAGCTCACTAGCTCTTTGCCGTTCTTCTTGGTCAACGAAAGCACGCTCGCCGGCGTGAAGCGGCGCGAATGCAGCGCATAGCTGTAGAGCAGCGGCTTGAACGACGACCCGGGCTGACGGCGCGAGTGCGTGGCGCGATCGAGCCCGCCGCTGATCGCCTCGTAGCTACCCACCAACGCGCGCACCTCACGGCCGCGCACGTCGAGCGCGACCAAGGCCGACTCCGGACCGAGCTCGAGGCGCAACGCCACGGGCGGCGCGCCTTCCGGAGATCCGAGCAGCCCCACGCGCAGCGCCGCTCCAGGCTTGGCAAATTCACTCGGGGGCAGGTGCTTCGGGTTGTAGCGCTCTTCGCTGGCGAGCACGACGCGGCCGAGCACGTCCCCCACCTGAACGTCGATCGTGCCCGTGGTGTCGTTGATGGCTACGACCTTGCCCACGTAAATCTTGTTCTGGCGCGGCACGCCCGTGAACGGCGGTCCCCACAGCCTGCGCGAGGTCTGCGTGAAGGGCGGCAGCAACTTTTGACGCGTCGCGTAGTTGTCCAGATTTTCGCGAACCGCGCGGCGCGCCGCAGCCTGCAACGCCGGATCGATGGTCGTCTCGATCACGTAGCCACCGTGAATGGCCTCTTCACCGGCAACTTCGTCGAGCAGCTTCTTGACGTAGGACACGACCTCCGGCGCCAGCTCCGACTCACCGTCGGAAGCGGGCGCGAGCCGCACCTTCGACAGCATCGCCAAGTCGTGGAGTTCTTGGGTGATGAAGCTCTTTTCGAGCATCTGATCGAGCACGTATCGACGCCGCGAAAGGGACTTGGTTTCGTCGCGGCGCGGCGAATACTTCTCGGGCGACGCGACGAGTCCGGCCAACAGCGCCGCCTCGGGCACGTCCAAATCCTTGGCCTTCTTGCCGAAGTAATAGCGGGACGCCTCTTCGATCCCGTAGCGGCCGTGGCCGAGATAGATGGTGTTGAGGTAGAGCGAGAATATCTCGTCCTTACTCAGCTCCTTTTCCAGTCGGCGCGCGAGGATCGTCTCCTTGATTTTGCGTTGATAGCTGCGCTCGGAGTCGAGCAGTACGTTCTTCACCACCTGCTGCGTGATGGTGCTGCCGCCCTGGCGCTTGTGGCCGGCGCGTAGGTTTGCCAGGAGCGCGCGTAGCATGCCGAAGTAGTTGAGCCCTTGGTGCTCGTAGAACTGCGCGTCTTCCGCGGCCAGGAACGCGAGTTTGGCGTGGCTGGGCACCTCCGTGAACGGAATCACGGTGCGCCGCTCCACGAACAAGCTCGCCAGCACCGTGCCGTCGCGCGAAAGCACGCGCGTGACCTGCGCAGGCTGATAGTGCGTTCGCAGATCGTGCACGTCCGGCAGACCGCCTTCGAAGTGGCGAATCACGAGCAGCACCGTGAGGACGGCCGCACAGATCAGGCCGAGTACTGCGTACGCGGTCAGCTTCGCGTAGCGAAGCACCGCTTCACGGGGAGGAAGACGCATCAACGGCCCAAAAGGCGCATCACCACTACGGCTAAGAGAACACCAGCCACCAGGCACAACGCCGCGACCCCGATCAAAAGTCCCGGGCCACTCGATTTTTCCACCGCCAGGGCGGGCTGATTGCTGCGCTCTTCCAAGGCGGGCAGCTGGGGTCGCGGCGGCGCGCCCTCCGGGCGCAGCGACGACGGCAGAGCCTGGGCAGCGGCGCCGCCGAACGGACGGAGCGCCTCCGCAAACTCTGCCGCAGTCTGGTAGCGCTGTTCGGGTTTCTTGGACAGCGCGCGCGCCAGCACGGCGTCCAGCTCCTTCGGGAAGCGACGCTCCGGCACCCGCTCGCTGAGCGGGATGATCGACTCGGTCACATGCTTTTGGATATACTCCATCGGCGATTTTGCCGAAAATGGCAGCTTGCCGGTGAGCACCTCGTACAAGATCACCGCCAGCGAATAGATGTCGCTGCGTGCGTCGAGGGTTTTGCCCTGCGCTTGCTCCGGCGACATGAACTCAGGCGTGCCAAACACCATGCCCTCCTGGGTCAGGATGATCGAGCCGGGCTGCATTTGCCGCTCGGTGACTTTTGCGAGGCCGAAATCCAGCACTTTCGGGTAGTCCACCATGCCGCCCTGCTTGCACAGGAAGATGTTCTCCGGCTTCAGATCGCGATGCACGATGCCGAGTTCGTGCGCCTCCTGCAGGGCGCCGCAGACTTGAATCAAGATCGGAATCGCGCGTTCGACGGGGATGGGGCCGTCCTTGCGTACCGCCTGGTTCAGATTTTTCCCCTCCAGCATCTCCATGACGATGTACAAGGAGCCATCTTCCTCGAGCTCCCCGTACACGAACACCTTGACCGTATTCGGGTGCGTCAGCTGACTCATCGCGCGTGCTTCGCGCCGGAAGCGCGAGGTCAAATCTTTGCGATTGGCCAGCTTTGGGTGCAGGATCTTGATCGCCACCATGCGCTTCATGGCAGGCTGAGAGGCCTTGTACACGGAGCCCATCCCGCCCGTGCCAATCTTCTCCAAGATCGCGTATTCGCCGCCCAGGATTTCTCGGCCGATGAAGGGGTCCTTGGGGCGCATTCGACCTGACAGATACCAAAAGTTACTGCCCGCTACGAGCACGGCGAGCGCGGCCGTGGTTTGAGGTCGAGATTCGATCGGCAAAGCCCACTTTCCGCGATGGAAACTTGCATCACGGGGCCCGCCGGCCGCATGAATGACGGCTCATGACGGAACGCGCCGATTTCTTGGAAAGTGGGCTCTTGCGCGCTGCCGGCTTCCGGCACGCTTTCTTCACGCGCAAGGGCGGCGTCTCGCTGGGCGCCTATTCGAGCCTGAGCTTCTCGGTCGCGGCCGGTGATAGCGATGCGAACGTCGCGGAGAACCTTGCGCGCGCGGCGGCCGAGCTGGGCGTCGCCAGCCCCCGTATCCATTTCTTGTCACAGGTGCATGGGCGCATCGCCCAAACCCTGAGCGGCGGTGAGGTTCAGAGTTCGCTCATCCAACGTGAGGGGGACGCGCTCGTCAGCCATGCGCCGGGTTTGGCGTGTGCCGTGCGCAGCGCGGACTGCGTGCCCGTCTTGTTGGCGGATCGCCGAAGTGGCGCGGTCGCGGCAGTGCACGCCGGTTGGCGGGGCGCGGTGGCCGGCATCGTCAGTAGCGCGATCGATGCGCTCCGGGCAATTGCGCCCGACCCCGACTTGATCGCCGCCGTCGGGCCGCACATCTCCCTGGACGCCTTCGAGGTCTCGGAAGACGTGGCAGAAGCGCTCGTGGCAGCCTCGCTCGATCCTCGGATCGTCGATCGCTCGCGGCCCAAACCCCACGTCGATCTACGGCGCATGCTGCGCGCCGAACTGCACTCCCAAGGGCTCGCACATTCCGCCATCGACGACGTTTGGGGCTGCACTGTTTCCGAACCCGAGCGTTTCTTCTCCTTTCGGCGAGACGGCAAAGCCAGCGGTCGCCATCTGTCCGCAATTGTGCCTCGGCTGTAACGCACGTCGCACTTGCGAACGCGCGCCGCACTTGCGATAGACAGCAATTCGATCGATCCTTAACCAGCAAACGGGGGAAGAGCGGCTGAACCCGGTCTACCCGCGGAGTCACTCCGAAAATGCCCATCACCGTTTCCTGTCCAGCTTGCAGTTCGCGGTTTTCGCTGAGCGACGACCTGTACCGGCGCCGCGTCGCAGGCAGCCTGGTGAAGGTGAAGTGCCGCCATTGCAGCGCAGAGATCGCGGTCGACGCTACGGAGTCCGTCACGATGCCCAGCCCAGAAACACCACGTACGCATCCCCATCCGCCGCGTCGGCATACCGGCACTCAACTTGGCTTGGGGACACCACCGCCGGCAGCTGAGTTAGCGACGAGCTCGCCGTTGCCGTTGGACCCCACGCGCTCGCCCCTGCCGCTGAATGCCGAGGTCACGCCGTCGCCGAGCGATGCCGCGCCGCCCGTGCACTCGTCCGACGACGAATCGATTTGGAGCGACGAACCCACGCTCGCGATCAACTTGGCGAACTCGAAGCCGCCGCCGCGACCACTGATCGTGCGAGGCGCGGGCCTGCAAACCGAGGCAGAGCCGTTGGAGCTGATCGAAGCCGAGGAGGTGCCGGCGAGTTCTTCGGGCACCCCCACGCTCGACGCGCTCACACTGGAGGCCGGTGGCGCGCACGTGCCACATGGCAAGCCGCCGCCCGATGAGTTCTTGGTCGGCCTGAGCGCGGGCAACGACGGCATCCTGGGTACCGACGGCGATGGCAGCCTAGGTGGGCCGACGATCGACGTCACCAGCTTCGCTGCCGAGATCAACGCGCCCAGTTTGAACGACGCGCTGGATAGTGATGAACTGGATAGTGATGAAGACGAGCGCGAGTATCATCGCGCGCGCGCCAGCACCACGCCCCTGTTCGGTATGAGCGCGGCACTGTCCACGCCGAGCCAGGGCGCCGGCAGCAGCAACGCAGGACCCGCCCCCCAAGAAGACGCAGAGGAAGCCGAAACCGCGCCGCCGAAGTTGCCACGCTCGAGCGCGCCCGTCTGGATCGGCTTGCTGGTCGCCGCCGCCGCAGTGGCCGCGTTCGTCGGTGCTAGCAGGGTTCGCTGGATGCAACCCATCTCGACGGAAACATCGCTCGCCCCACCTGCACAGCCGGTCGTGCACAACCAAGCCGCACTGCCAGCGGAGTCGCTCACGCCGGAAACCCCCGAAACCGCGAGCCCCACGCCAGCCTCGAGCGCCGTCGCGCCCGTCGCTCCGGACACGGCCACAGTGACGACGCCAGGCGTGCCAGCCAACCCTGCGCTTGCAGTGAAGAGCAGCAAAAACGCGCCCAGCAACCCAAGCGAGAAGCCCAGCACCGTTGCCCAGCCGGCCGTCGAAAAGTCCGACCCGGGAAAAACGCCAATCGACGCTCACAATGCGCCCCCAGCTGCGGCGCCGGACACGGAGTTCGATCGCGACGCCGCGCGCAACGCGCTCGCGACCGCCGCCAGCCAAGCCTCATCCTGCCGCAAGGTGGGCGATCCGTCCGGCACCGCCAACCTCACGGTCACCTTCGCTCCTTCGGGCCGCGTCACCAGCGCGCAACTCCAGGGTCCACCCTTTTCCGGCACGGCGACCGGGGGTTGCATCGCGAGCACGATGCGTCGCGCCAGTGTGCCCGCTTTCTCCGGCGACTACGTAACCGTCAGCAAAACCATCGTCGTTCAATAGCGCCCACGGAGAGCGCCGACGTCGGACGCCGGTCGCGGCCTGCCCGCCCCATCCGGTCCGCTATACTGGGGCGATGGCCACTCACCTCCTGGTCGGGAACCCGACCGCGCAGAGCGGGAAGAATCAGGAACGCATCGATCGCGCGCTCGGATTGCTGCAGGAAGCAGGTCTCGCGATCGATCTCCTGCCCACGCTGCCCGGAGGCAAGACCATCGGCGCCGTCCGCGACGCGCTCGATGCGGGCTCGTACCGCGCAGTCATCGCCATGGGTGGCGATGGCACGTTCCGCGAGGTCGCGGCGGGCCTGTACACCAGCAAAAACTGCCAACATGTCGCCCTCGGCATGCTGCCCACCGGCACCGCCAACGACCAAGGAAAGAGCTTCGGTCTACAAGCGGACGAGGGCGCGCTCGTGCGCAACGTGGACGTGATTTGCGCGGCTCACGAGACCCGACTCGACGTTGGGATCTACCGTGACGGGGGCGAAAGCGGACCCGCCGACTACTTCTTCGACTCGTGCGGCTGGGGCCTCTCCGCACGCGTGCTCGCGCAGCGGAACAAGGACCGCGCGCTGGTCGAGACGCTGGGGCCGCTCAAGGAGCTCTATCGAGACCAAGCGGTCTACGCCGGAGCGTTCCTGAAAACGTTTCTGGAATCGTTCGTGGTCGAAGACAAGTTCCGCGTCGTAGCGATTCTGGACGGTCAGCGTGTCGAGCTCGCTGGTCTGAGCGATCTGATCGTGAAAAACACGCGCATCTACGCGGGCGCTTGGGTGTTCGACGAAACCTCCCGCCACGACGACGGCATCTTCGAACTCGTGCCGTTCGTCGGCAAAAACGACTGGCTGTCCAAGGCGATCCGCGATCTGGAATTCGTGCCACTGAGCGAGAACCTGCTCGAGAATCTTGGCCTCGAGCACTCCAAGACGCTGCACGCGAGCGTGATGGATCTGGAACTCTTCGAACCGGCGGGCGGCGCGGCGCTCGCCACGCAGCTGGACGGTGAAGAGTGGCCCGCGAGTCACCGAGTCCGCATCGAGGTCGCCCAGCGCGGCATTCGGCTGATCACCCCGGCGGCTTGAACGACGCGCTTTCCACGGCTGCTCGATGGACATCGTACAGGTCGAAGTTCGGATGCTTCCAAAAGCGATCGAGCCCGATTTCAGTGACCACCGCCGGCTCGCTTTCGTACAGCGGGTGCATGCCCGAGATGTGCACCGGTTGCTCCGCTCCGACATCGATGCCGCGGTGAGCGCCTCGTTCGAGAATGGAAGGCACGAAAACCAGGAAGGCGGACATCGCTGACTCCTCGGAAATCTTCCCACCGAAGTCGATCACATCGCCATAAACGAACGGGCATTTGCCGCGCAGTTGGTTGGCCATCTCGGCGACAGCCAGCGGCCAAGCAAGGTCCGTGGACTGAACCGAGATAATGAGTTCTGGCCTGCTGAAATGCCAATCGGGGTGAGCCACCTCCGAGAGACCATACGTCACACCAGTAATGTGGCCCGCCTCGGGGATATCGCGATACACCATGCAGGCCAGGCTGGGTGCACCAGGGACCTTCGACTCGAACGGAAAAAACTCGGGCTCCGTTCGAAAAATCACATCCAGGTGCTCGAGAAATTTCGAGAGACGATCGCGCGCTGTAGACACATGCCTCCGATCTGCGCAACGTACCACGACTTCAGCTGCGAAGCCGAGCGCAGCGGCGGCATTGCTCGCTACCGCGCGCCAGCGATCAGCGCCATCATCTCCGGGTAGTGATAGATCGCGCTCGTCGAGGGGTGGTGCTTGGCCGTCGCGATCATCGCCTGCGCGATCTGTTCCACCCTGATCGACTGGTACTTCGCCGGCGTCATGAAGGAGAACAACGGCAGCCCCTTCTCGAGCAGCCACGGCGTGTGCTGAGAACCAATGATCATTGCGGGACGAAACACGCTAACGATCGCCGGCCCACTCGCGCGCACGGCCTCTTCGGCCTCGCCCTTCACCCGGTTATACCGCGACATGCCTGCAGCGCCGCTGCCGCTGGCCTTGGCAGTGGGGTCCGCGCCCGCGGCGGTCATGAAAGCGAGGTGGCGGACCTTGCCCGAATCCCTCAGCGCCCGTGCGAACGCTTCGTTCAGCGCAACGTCGACGGCGCGATGTTCCTCGAGCGTGAGCTTCGCCGTGCCGGCCCCGACGCCCAGCACGCTGAATCCTTCCAGATCGCCGTCGCTGTCTCGCGCTGCGTCGACGGTCGCGGCAGCGAGCAGCGCGGGGCTCATCTCGGGGACGAGCTTCTCCACCAGTCTGCGGCCGGCGCTGCGAGCCATCGCGACGGCCTCGGGTAGCGAGCGGCGCGATAAGGTGATGACGGCAGAGAAACCATCGTCGTGGAACAACTCGCGGAGCAGCGCGGTTCCAACCGAGCCGGAGCCGCCGAGCACGATCGCGGTGCGTTTGCTGGCCATCACGCCGGGGATGCCTACAAATGTCTCCATCATGGAATGACATCGATCAGCTGCTCGTCGTGGAACATCGAATCCGGTGTCACGACGGTTTCCTCGGGATCGAACCTGGCATTCGCGAAGCGCTTGCGAAGCGCACGCTGAACCCGCTCATCGTCGAGGTGCAGGTCGGCAGCACGCTGAAGCTTGCCCACGCGGACACCAGCAGCTCGGTCGAGGAGCTTGTAGGCGAGCTCGGAACAGTAAAATGACTGGTCGTCCCAGCGGAACCGGAGATCGTACGGTCGTCCGAGCCAGCTGCCGCCAAGCTTGCGCATCTCGTCGATCACGTTGGCTGGAAGCTTGGAATCGGCATCACGGAGGCGCTTGACGACATAGCGTCCGTCTCGTCCACGATCGATCCAACGTTGAAGAGCAGTCTTTCTGACGGGTGAGACCGCTTCGAGCACAACGACGCCTGCGGCTTCGGCGAAGATGACGCCCATGTGAGTCCAGCGACTATCCGTCAGAGCGTGAACCATCTCGCTCTGACTCGAGGTGGATTCCTGAAATATGAGATCGCCATCGCGAACCCCTGTGGGCTCGAGCCGGCCGGTTGCGTCCGTTCGATCGGTTGCCGGGCGGGGTTGCGCTTCTGATTGCACCCGACCTTTGCATGCCCCGAGCAGGCTCGCGCCAACCGTCAGAATCGCCACCGTTTTCCAAGCGCTCAACCCAGCCAATGTAGCTCATCGCGCGGCTGGAGCCACTGTCTCCCTATCGTCCGCTGCGGCACCTAGCCGGGCAGCGCGTCGCCTGCGCGACCAAGCAGCTGCGGCAGCAACTCATCAGCGCGCCCGAGCATTACCTCTCGGAATGCAGGGTTAGCGGGCGTCATTGGCTCGAGATTGACGTACATCGTGCGTGCGCCCGCGTATTCAGCGGCGCGTACGAAATTCGAAGCAGGCGATACGGTCCCTGAAGTTCCGACCGCAAGAAAGAGATCACACTCTCGGAGAACCTTCTTGGACTCCCACTCGGCATCGACAGAAAGTGGCTCATCGAATAGAACGACCGCCGGCCGCAGGGGGGCAGAACAGCTCGGGCACGGAGGGCACAGCGCTGGGGACAACACCAAGTCCTCAGCTCGTTCGAAATCGCAGCGGGTACATTGCGAGCGACGCAGTGAACCGTGCGGTTCCACCACTCGCGTGGAGCCCGCCAACGTGTGGAGCCCGTCCACGTTTTGAGTCAGCACCGTCAGGCGCTGATCGTCCCGAAGACACCGTTCGGCTTGCGCGATGGCGAGGTGGCCAACATTGGGCTGTGCCACGGCGATCTGCGCACGAACCTCCGCAAAAAAGCTCCATACTCGCGCGGGATCAGCCTGGACGGCCGCTGCTGTCGCATGGCTTCGCACGTCGACCTTGTCCCACAGCCCGCCAGCGCCGCGATAAGTCGGAAGTCCGGAAGCGACCGAAATGCCGGCACCAGTCATCACCACGATGCGTCGGTAGTTCCCCAGGTCGATCGGCGTCACGTCGGTCATGCAATACTCGTCTGCCCGATTGTCCAATGTCACCCTCGAGGACGGAGAAATCAAGGGCCGGCGTGCGCTCATGGCGAGCGGTGCGCACACTGCCCCACGTGTGATGTTTCCGATCCCTGCTTCTAGCGGTAGCGCGTGGTGCGCAATGGCACGAGAACGGTGCGCCGGGCGCCTCAATCAAGGTTTGAAGCGTCGGAGAACGTCCTCCACTTCGGCGTCAGACGCATGCCAGCGCGGCCCTTTCGCTTCGAGCACACCGACAAGTGAGCGCCACGCCAGCGCCGTTACTGAACCCGTCCGCCAGCGTCGC
>Ga0247783_1000176_pt1 | contig 18732 bp, 42 predicted proteins | sample UWRJL064202C5_FD_179911 | JGI IMG/M metagenome (GOLD analysis project Ga0247783, IMG submission 179911) | Plant litter microbial communities from Arlington Agricultural Research Station in Wisconsin, United States - UWRJ-L064-202C-5 | ecosystem: Environmental > Terrestrial > Plant litter >...
AGGGGCTGATTGGCCCCAGTGAGCTGCGGGAGTTCATCGGCAATCCCTGCAACAAGGACTGGAAGCGGCTACTTCGGGAGGCGAACATCGAGCTTCGCTGGTCGAAAGCGCTGCCTGTTGGCGGCGGCCAGAACCGTCCCCACCGTTGCGGCCTGAATCGCAACCAGGTGATGCGGGTTCTGCGGGCCCGCTACGCCAGCGTGGGCAAATACCGCATTTTGGCCTGGAAGCTGTAGCACTCGTCAAATGGTTGTGTTACGCTCCACCGAGCCGGGTCGGCATGGTGTGCGGCGAGATGCCGTGACAGGTCTTCACTGGGGGCCTCTTTGAAACACCGCCCCGGCTCTCTCTTTCCTCGGGAAATCATGGGCATCATCGCTGAGCATCACAAGAACCTCTTGCCCACGGGCAAGGAACTGGCCGTCCTGCACGCCATCGCTGACGCGGAGGAGGAGCTCGGCGTGCCCCCGCACTTGCCCGATGTTGCAAGAATGTACGGCGTAACCCGCCAGGCCATCCACTACTGGATCAAGCGGCTTCGGCTGAAAAGCCTCGTGGAAGAGGGGCCGGGCGCCAACCACCGAATGGGCAGCCAATCGCCGCCAATCAAGCTGACGCAGCAGGGTCGCTACTTCATTGCGACGAGCCGATGATGGAAACGCCCGAAGATTTCGCGTTTCGTCTGACGACCGTCGTCAGACCCGTGTCCTTCTATGCCGAGCAGTGCGACGCGCTCGTAAAGGCCGTCGAAGCCCGCGACAACGCCGTCCGGCTCGCGCTGCTCGATGAACTGGAAGCTCGCGCGCCTGGAATGATCCCGTACCCGCTCCGTGAGCAGATTGCGAAGCTGCGCCTCAAGTACACGCCGCCCAGGGGCAAGCTGTGAGTCGCTCGCATCTCTTCAATGCCGGCATGCAGGTTCCGCACGCGCTGTGGGAGCACCCCGGCAAGCCCGAGTGGCCCGACCAGCTGCGTGTCACGCTCACTCGGCACGCCGCGCTCAGCATTATCGAGCGGCTCGCGGTGGCACTAGGTTCGGGAGATCCTCTCGTGTCGCTCGACCTTTTCGGTGAGCTCACGCAAGATGAGCCCTGACTCGTGCTACCCTCTACCCCGTAGCGCGCTCGGATCGCTCGGCTGCTCGTGAGCGCGCGAAAGCGGGCCGTCTGTCGGCAAGCCCCGTTGTCGCCTCGCCTGTTCGCCGCTCGCAGGTTCAAGCAGTCGAGAGCGGCACGCTACTTCTGGTTCCAGCTCTTGAACCCGAGCAGCCACTCCCTGGTGGGGAAGGTCCCCTCGAAGCAGAAGCAGCGATCGTCGATGATGATGGAGTAGGGGGGCTTGTGCGTCGGGAACCCAATACCGCTCAGCGTGCCCGGCCGGAGCCCGTGCTTGCCCAGGTACGCGCGCATGGCCTCGATGCCGCCCGGATGCCGTGAGCGGGAAGAGAAGATGCTCACCTCGAAGCGTCCGTCGTTCACGACCAAATCGAGCCATTGGATGGCGAGCGGCACGGGAGGGTCGGGCATATCGAGCACCCCCTTCTGGCTGGTGTTCGAGTGCAGCACGCCGTCGAAGTCGACGCAGAGGGGAAGCCTCCTACTCATGGCTTCCCCTCCTCTTCGAGCTCACGCTCGGCGTCGAGGAACCAGCGTCCCTCTGCTAGGGTCCCGTGGACGCGCTTGAACTCAGAGCACGCACAGACGTACGCCTTGTACGCATCCATCCATACGCGCTTGGTCCGCGAAACTCGCTCAGCGAGCACGGCATCCTTCAGGCCCCCGAGCACGTCTCGCTCACAGTCCCCCGACATTACGTAGTCGACCAGCGCCCGCTCAGCTGCTGTCAGCGAATCACTCACGGCGCTACCGCCCTCGGCACGCACGCAGGCAGACCAGCTGCATCCTTGATGAGCACGCCGTGCACCTTGTCGCACTCGGTGCTGGCACCGCACCAGACGTAGCCCGTCGCGAGGAGAACGAGAGCCACAAAGGACCAGCCAACGATTTTGCTCATCCCGGCGGCAGCTTTCGATAGATGCTCCCTGGCTGCCCCGGCTCATTGCTGCCAGTGCAGGCGAGACTGCAATCGCTCGCCGCCGGGCAGCGCTTGTTGCCACAAGCGGCGCACGGCATCATGCCTGGCCAATCAGGCGTGCACTTCCAGCAGCAAGGCTCCGCTTTGAGCTCTGCTAGCTCATACAGAACCCGCGCTGGACCCTCCTCGTCCTCAGTAGCCATGGAGCACCCTTGCCTCTAAAGACCAGCTCCGTCAAGCCCGGCAGTTGACCAAGATGGCCCCTCAGAAAAATTACCTGGGCTTGCAGCGCCGATGGTCGCTGGTGAACGCCTTGCAGATGGCGAGGTAGACGTTGACGGACGCCGGCATCGTGGGCTGGTAGCTCCTGCCGCATCGCTCGCACCGGAGCTCGCCCGTGTCTGCCAGTACAATCCAAGGGTAGCGGTAGCGAGTCATGGCACGTCAACCCTAGCACCTGACGACCAAGGCACCTGAGAAAAATTGGTAGCTGGTGTGGCCCCCCTGCCCAGCCTGCCCCCTCTCCCCCTGGGGTGGGGCTCGCTACCGGCTGGCCTGCGTGGCCAGCAGCCCCCAATGGGGGCAGCAGACCCCGCAGCTCCGGGGGCCCGAGACCCCATGCCAACCTGATGGGGGCTGTAGCCTATGGGCCAAGACCACCACCCCTCCCTGATTTGGGGGCTGTAGCCTAGTGGCGTGGGTGGACAGGAGCGGGGGTGAGGGGCCCTACTCCCCGTCAAGCTGCACGCAACTGGGTGCCCTGCCATCTGGCCGATTGGTCAAGCCAGTTCCGGAAGAACCCAGAAGCCGCGCGAGAGTGAAGGGTTCCGGCCGGGTCTGTCAAGAGAGCAAGATTAGGGCCGGGCTATATCGGTTTTGCCGATACATCCGGCCCTATCGTTCGGCTCTAGCGCTCTTCAATCAAGTAGCGGGGCGAGCCGTCCGGGTTCCCGTGCGCGGGGTCGACTAACCGCGCACTGAACAGGTCGGCCAATTCTTCGGGCAATTCGCCCGTAGCTAAGAGTGAAGCGCGGATTTCGGCGTGGTACGGCCGCAAGTCGCACGCGGTGTTCAGTCCGTAGAGGTAGTTCTTGCTGTGCATTGCGGGCTCCTAGAACGGGCAGAACGCGAGGCTATCCGCGTCCGAGTCATTGGCAGGTGGGGAGCCCCAAACGAGCGCATTGAGGCGCTGAGCATGGCTGGGGTTCGCGCTGCACTGTGCGCTCCCTTCCCGGTGTGGGTAGTGGTAGCCACCGCAAAGGCAGGTCCGGTTGCGTCGGCTGTCAGTGCGGCGGCAACGGGGTCTGCCTGGCGTGCATTTGTGTTTTCCCCCCAGGCGTGCGGGGTCTGTGCATGTGCAGCCTCGGATCGAGGGGTTCATTGCGACACCCGAACCACGTAGCTGAGTGCAATGTCCCGAAAGCGCCGCGTTGCCTCGCCTTGAAAGGGGTCAAGTTCGCCGATCGAGACTTCGAGCCAAATGCGGCTTTCGGCCGGGTTCTCTGTCACTACAGCGCGCGGCGCTGCGTTCCAAGTAGTGCGCCACACGAAAAAGCATTCTTTTTTGGTCACTGGGGTTCTTTCTTCCGGGTCTTTGGTCCGGAGGCGTAGTCTTCCCATGCGTTGATCCAATCGTCAAACACAATCTTGATTATTGTTGTGAATAGGGCGCATGGGCAAGAATCGACACTAGAATCAAAGAAAGCGTTTGACGTGCCCAATTGGTTCCACTAGAAAGGACTTCCCAGCAAACGAGCTGGGCCGAAAAGGAAACGCCGATGCCTAAACCCTGGATTGAGCCGATTGATGAGCGTGGCCGTTCCCTACGCTTGCGCGCTATCGCCATGCGCAAAGGGACCTGCGCTGGTCTCACAACTGAAAAGTGCCTCGCGTTGGCCGACTGGCTTGAACGACAGGCGGACGCATGCGAGCAAGGTCTTGCCGACGTTAACTACTGCGGGGTCGCACTGTGATCCGCCGCACACTCCTCTCACTCGCCCTGCTAGCGCTTCCCAGCGTCGCAAGCGCATCGCCCCGCGATGGCTATGTCGAGCCGGTCGAATTGTGCCGCGACCTAGCCGAAGCGGCCTATCAGCTTGCAGTGGCGCAAGGTAACGGCTTGCCCGACGGTCCGTACGAGCGCGCCATGGCCACTTGCGATTATCGCGCGTATCGCGCCCACTTGATTGCGTCGCGTTCAGTGTCCCTGAATGAGTTGGTGGCGTTCGACCACGATGGTGATTCTTGGTTGTACGAGGGGGTTTCGACTCCTTCCGAGAACGAAATGGATCGCCAAGATGCTCGGGCCCGCTCGCAAGCTTGCCCAAATGGCCGCTACGACGCGACCAATGACGTTGACATTTGCGAGTAGTGCCAGCTCGTGCGCCTCACTCTCCGGAGTCGGGCGCACTGGCGGACGCTAGTCCGAAACCACCAAAGGAAACCCCCTTGACCATTTTGACCGACACTTTCGAAGCTCCCGCACACTGGGCTAGCGCCTTTGTGAACGGCGACACTTCCGGCCTTGAGCCGGACGACTACGAAGCCTACGAGGCGTTTTGCATCGCGAACGACGATCCGCACGTTGTCGATTGCTCGGACACCTTCTACGGCCGATTTGACGGCCTGCTGACTGAGCTGTGCACCTACACGTTCGCCTATCCGGAGGGCTCCAAATGAATATTGAAACCTACCTCGATTGCATTGCCGACGATGAAAAACGCGTGCCCATTGCCAACGAACCTGGCGACGGTGACGACTGCTTCCGGTTCTATTTCGGCGCGTACGGCTCGACACTGCTGGACGTGTTTGCCGACCATTTGGAAGATGCATTGGAACAAGCTTTCGAGTGGCTGGACGACAATGCGCCTGGCCATTTGGTGAATGTTGGCGAGACTGAGTTGAAAGAGTCGGCCGAGGAATTGGGCTACGACTACGCGCAAGCCGTCCAGAGCGCTCAGGATGGCATCGAGGATGAAACGCTCGAAGCAATCCGCGAGCATGCCGAACAAGACTTGACGCAATGCAGCCACACTACCCTCAAGCATGGCCAGTACTTGCTTTCGTGGGAGTGGGGAGTCTCGGAACTCCGTCCGCCGCACAAGCTCAAAGCCATCGCACGCTGAAACCTTGCCGCATCCTGCGCAGCACTCGCTTGCTGCGCAGTAGCGGGCAGCTTTCGCCCACCCAAAAGGAAACCCATGGCCCAAACAAAAGCCGACAGAATCGAAGCCCTACTTGATGCCGATTGCGACGAAACCCGCGTTGCTCTGTACAATCCACGCTCGACCATTGCAGCCATCCGAGCGGTTCTAGCCGAACCCGAAAGCATCTCGGTTGACGATGCTCTCAGCGTTCTGAACCGCGACTATTTCGACGATGTGCGCGGCATTGCGGAAGATTGCAAGCGCGCCGTCAAGGACGACAAAGTGTCGAACGACGAAGAATTGTCGGACTACCTACACCAAAGCATCGACGGTCACGAGCGCGTTATCTACGCCTACCAGGCTCGCATCGGTCTCGTGTGCACCGATAGTGTCGACGCATACGAAGATGAGACCGGCGAAAAACCGCCGTCTCCCGAAGTGCAGATGTTTTGGGCATTGATGCAAGACGTTCGCGACCGCTTGGGCGACTTCGATAGCATCAAAGCCGAGATCGAGAACGATCGCGACTTCGAGGAGCTGAAAGCGGTTCATGCCAGGCGGTTAGCCGACCGCGAAAGCGGGGAGTCATGAAACGAGAACCCGGAACGCCTGGGGCAATCATGAGCGCTCCCGAAACCAAGGTGTCTTGCAAGTATGGCGCTCCTATGGGACGCGGCTCGGACAGCTTAGCCGATTTCGCAGGCTGCAAGGTCCGCTTGCGCCGCGTCCGGCTGAACGGCGACTACGACCAGGGCGGCGCATACTGGGGAGCCGGCATGCCGCTCTGGTTTGCCGAATGCGACAAGGGCACGGCTTGCGCTTACTTGCGCGCCGCTTCGCGCAACGCCGCAAAGATGCTCATTCTCGCGCAAACCGCACGCGCCCGCTTCTACCGCTAAAGGAGCCCTGACCATGAACCCCAAGCACTCGATCCGCATTGCGGGCAAGCTCTACTACACCAACGAAATCGGCCGCGGCGTGTTCACTGAACGCAACGACGGAACCGACCACCAACTAGTTGGCACCAACGACGCGCCACGGTTCGCCTCCGACGTTGACCTTCACGAGTGGATCCTAGGCAACCTCGACACCGACTAGCACTAGCTTCCACACCCCGCGCATCGCTTCGGCCTTGCGCGGTAGTGGGCGCTATTGCCCTGCAAAGGAAACCCATGACCGCACCCGTCAAAACCCCGAAACCCTCGCAAGCCCCGAATAGCGTTGCCGACCAATGGCGCGAAGTGCAGGAAGCCCAGCGCAAGCGCGATCGCGTACTAGCCGAGCTAAACACCGCTATCGCGCGCTATGGCACGGCCGATGCCGAGCTGGCGATTGCTACCGATCGCTTCGATCGGCTGATGGCCGTCACACGCGAGCCAGCGGCCGCAATTCTCAAACCCTGAAACGCTACCTCTCAAACCCAAAAAGGAAACCCCATGAACAAAGCCATAATCGCCATCGCCCTATTTGTCCCGACTCTCGCCATTGCAGCCGAAGCAGGCAAGCCCAGCAAAGCCGCCGCATGCGCTAACTACACCGTGGCCACGACAACCGACGGCGCGACCATCGGCATTTGCGGCGCTACGAAACCCGGGGGCAAGGTGACGTATCTGCGCAGATACCAAATCGTCAAGCTCGTGGACCCCGCGACCGATACCGAAACCACGCTCATGGTGGGGTTCCAGTGACCTACAGCGTGCTGACTCTGAAGTCGTGCGACGACGACGGCAGAAACAAAATCTACGCGCTCGCCGCAAGGCAGCCCATGAAGGGCGAGGCTCGAAAAATGGACTACGGACACGCTCGCGGCCTGACCCTCGAAGACGCGCAGAACACCGCCACCAAGCTCCGACTTGGGGCCGACGACTCGATCGCCATCATCTGCGAGGACCCCAATGATCACCCCTGAGACCCTGCTCGCGGCGAAGCCGTTCGAGCTAATCAGCGGCGAAGCCCAATCCAACGGCTTCGCCGCCTGGGAACTGTTCGACCTATTCGACTCCAACCACGGGGACACCGACGATGCTTCAGAGCGGACCGGCGTCGACGTTTTCGACCTGTCGCCGATGCGCGACGACGAAGCCTGCCACGGGCTTCGTAAGCCCGATGGCTCCGAGTACGACGACCTCGACGCGGCGCTTGCGTACCTCGCCAAGGGCGGAACGCTGGTAAAGGTTCCGGACTACGAAGACTCCCCGCACTGGCGCCTAATGGTCGCCGTTTCGATTATCTGCTGAAATAGGACGCGCCCCGAAAGCCGCAGAGGGCTTCGGGGCGCGGGGACAGCATGGGGGGACACTGCCGAGCCGGAGTCTAACATGAACACCGAAACCATACGCAAGATGAGCCGCGCCGAGCTAGTCGAATGGCTCGAATCCAAGGGCATTGCAGTAGACGACCCCGACCGCACCGACGACCAGCTACGCGACGACGTATGCGCGGTGCTCGCCAGCGAGTACAGCGACCTTGACCCGCCCGACCCCTGGCGGGACTGAACCACCGTTGCAGTTCGCCCCCATGCAAATTCGTCTCGAATGGAGACACTGGAACTTGCGACTACCGGATTAGTTTAGTAATCAGGTGGATGAGCGGGAGAATCGAATGGTGCAAAGCCAAGTAGTGACAGACCAAAAAGGAGCAGGGCAAGCCATGATAGCCGTACAGAATCAATGGGAAACTGAGCTGACCACGCAGCAGAAATACAATCTGCTCCGGCCGAAAGCCATCGTTGAGGTGAGGCTTCTGTCGCACGCGGGCGCCGACGAGAAATGGTTCGTCGCCAAAATCAAGGATACCAATAAGGAAGGCGCGTACTGTCAGATCACAACGGGCACGCTCACAAAATTCTGGCACTGGAGAGAGATCCGCCCCTGCTCCGAGACCGAGCTGCCCCGCACAAGTGCAACGCTTGGCGAGATCACGCAGACCCACCTTAAGCCTGCCCCCGAGCTGCCCCGTAGAGAGCCCCTGCCGGCCCCGCAAGCGCTACGAGCAGCCCTCGTGCCAGCCTCTGCGCCGCCTCCTCCTGCGCCCCTCGTGAGGCTTACACGGCCCGAACCTATCATCTACGAACCGAAGGCCCTTGGTGGAGTTCCGATAATGCAGCAAGCCGAGCCATTGACCGCCGGCAAGATGGTCCGCGTCGCACGACAAGCGGCGGGCCTCACGCAAGAGGCGCTAGCAGCCAAGCTCACGCAGTTAACGAAGGCACGAATCGACCATAAGCGCGTGAGCGCCCTGGAGACTGGCTTTAGACCGCCGAGCGAGACCGAGCAGATAGCGATTGTCGAAGCGCTTGGAATCGATCTGGCCCAGCTGATAGCCGCCTGCGAGCGTGACGCGCTGGAGAAAGAAAGGGAGGTCAGGAGACGGCGCTCACGCGAGTCTGCGCAACGCTTGCGCGAGCAGCGCGCAGCGGCTGAAGGGCGTGAGATCGCACATCGTGCCTCAAAGTATCGCGCCCCCGATGCCGTTGCCGCTGTCACCCCTCCGTCCACCAAGCAGCAAGCGCTGAGGCGCGTTGCAGCCCCTCGCGCAGTAGCCTCGGTGCAGTCGCTGGAGGATTTGATTGAGGCGCTGATCGCAATCGTGCCGATGCCGGCCGATGCCGACGAGCGGAAGAACTGGTTTCGGTGCGCGCGGGAACTGTTCGCGCTGACGAGCGAGCGATGAGTAGCGGGAAGAGGCTGCCCCTCACACGCAGCAACACGATCGTGGAGCCCACGAGCCCGCTCGGCATAGAGCTGAGGAAAGCGCGGCAAGCCAAGCAGATCGCTCAGATCGAGACCCTCGCTGCCAAGTGTGGAGGCGAATCGTCTAACGTGCGCGTGAGTCAATTCGAGTTGAGCCGGAAGCTACCGACCGACGCTGAGCTAACTGTGCTGGCGCAGGTGCTGGGGCTCAGCGTGGTTAGCCTGCGTGAGCTGCGGGAGGCTAGCCGACCGTACACGAAGGTCGTGAACAAACAGCTCTATGAGCACCAGATAGCGGTCGGAAAGACCCCGAGCTTCCGAATGAAGCCGAAGCAGGTGCCTATCCCCATCACGCCAGTGAAGCCAGTCAAGGCAGCCAAGCCAGCACCAGCGGAGGCGCCAGCACTCGCTGACCTCGTGGAGCAAATCGACGAGATAGCCCCGATGCCCAGCGACAAGGAAGCGCGTCGTCGGTGGTTCAGCTGCGTGAGCGTGCTGCACCGGCTCGGAGCTGCGTCGTGACTCAGCCCAAGGCTTACATCATGGGCGCTCCGACCTTTGGCCGCGAGGCGCAAGAGGCCGGCGTCGAGGGGACGCGCATCATCAAATGCGAGCTGTGCGAGCAGCCTGCGTTTTTCGCGCCGTCCTCGCTGAACCGACCGGAGGCAGCCTACGCAACATTCGTCTGCTTAGCGTGCGGATTGAAAGGGTTCGAGGCCGCGGGCATCACCGAGATCGCAGCCCTGACCGATGCGCAGCTCCAAGAACTGAAGCAAGCGCTGGGAGCGAAGCGGCCATGAGCGACCGAACAAAGGTCGGCGAGGCGAAGCCAGGCGGCGGCAAGTACGCCGCTCAGCTCGATGGGCTGATGGCTGAGCTGGATGCCGATGTCGTGCTGCTAGTCGTTGTCGGTGGCAACCAAGGTTCGGGGTTCTCGATCGGGATTAACGATCGCGGTATCGGGCCCGATCGCGCGCTGGCTCAGACGCCGGCCATCCTGCGAGCGCTCGCAGATTCGATTGAGGAAGCAAAGGGAGCGGGGGTGAACTGATGGCAAGACTCAAAGAGCGACGTCGGGCAGGCAAGCTCAAGACGCGGCGAGCCCGCGGGAAGCGGGCAGACCATCGGTTGACTCGCGGGCATCACACGATGTGGTGGCAGCGCGGGCGGCAGCTGCTCTTCCGCACCAAGAGCGAATGGGGCCCGGGCCCGTGGCAAGACGAGCCCGATCGGATCGAATGGCGCCATGCCTCGGGCTTGCCATGCCTGATCGTGCGCAATCACATGGGCTCACTATGCGGCTATGTCGGGGTCCCGCCTGAGCACCCGTTCTATCGGCAGCACTACGACAGTCCCGTCACCGAGAACATCCACGCTCACGGCGGGCTCACCTATTCCGATCTCTGCCAGGGCTTGATCTGCCACAAGCCTGAGCCGGGAGAGGAGCGTGATATCTGGTGGTTCGGTTTCGACTGCGGGCACTACCAGGATGTATCGCCCGGCCTGAACGCGACGCTAGCAGCTATCGGCTCCGGTCTGCGGTTCGCCGCAGGCGAGACCTACCGCCCCATCGATTACGTGCGCGCCGAGGTCGACGAGCTGGCGGAGCAGGTAGCAGCAGCGGGGCGGACGTGACCGACTCACTCAGCATCTTCACAGTGTACAAGAACCCTCGCGACTACCCGGGGCGCTTCGTGGTGCGAAGGTTCGAGGTCTCGGTTGCCAGCGTGGAACCGCTACCCGTCGCGGTTCCCGTGGCCGTAGTCGACACCCTCGCCGAAGCGCGCATGGCGATTCGCCGTGCACACCCGTGCGCTGCCTGCATGGCGCGAGCTGACAGCGACGAGCCGCAGATTGTCGAGAGCTGGATATGACCGAAGGCAAGCGAGTGAACACGTGCCGCTCGATGAGCTGATCGCGGAGGAGCTGCGCGAGCCGTGAGAGCCCTAACCTATTGCTCATTCGCCGACGACGACGGCTGCAAGGGCGTCGTGATTCTGGAGGGCGCGCTCGACCCGGTGCAAGCCGCTATCCGAGCGCATGCCCTCGGCGTGAACCCGGGCGGCGAGCTGCTAGCAATCCCGTGCAACGACGAGGAGCCCGATGTACCGGCGCATCTTTTCGAGGCGATGGCGGCCAACGCGCACCGACTCATACCGGTGGACGAGGCTCGAGTTTTGTTCGAGGCGCTATCGATTGGGGAGTACGAGGCGAACTGATGCGGGCCTGCCACCCGCGCCTCTTGCCGACGTATGCGTACGGGCTCGGAAGGTCCAGCGCCGCGCATATCTTGCTGATGGCGCTGCGCTCTGCCTGAGCCACGAGGGCATGCGAGATGCCGAGGCGCCGCGCTACCTCGCGTTGACTGAGCACACCCTGGGCCCTCATGGCCGGGCCCTCGCTCGAATCCGCTCGTCCCATGCTGCCCTCTCGAACCAGCACGCCGTGCACTGGCAGCGATGGCAGTCGGGCAGGCTGGAGTGCTTCGGGGTGCACTGGCACGCATGCCAGTAGGGGCACTCCGGGTGATGGGCGCCGAGGAACTCCGACGCCTCCGCGCCGCAGCAGAATTCGACGCTGGTCAGCCCCTGCTCGCTCGGCCCCAGGCGCTCGGCCTGTCGGGTCATACCGCGACCGCCGGCTCCCAGCTGCGCCGCGTGACGAGCTCGATCGGGGGCAGCGGCACGTGCGCCAGCTTGCATCGGGGACAGCCAGCGAACGGGCGACGATGCCCGAGGCCGAAGCACTCGGGGCAAATCTGACCGGGGGCGAGGGGCACACTCCTGGCCTTGATTCGGGCGCGCAGGGCGCGGAGGTTGCGTGCCGACGCACGCTTGGCGGCACGCAGGCAGGGCAGGCAGCGCGTGTTGTAGCCGCCCGAGCAGTTCAGGTGCACGGCGAAGTGCTCGCGGTCTAGGGGCAGCTTGCGCTTGCAGTCGCGACACATGCGGCGGGGTTCGGTCATGTCTCACGCTCCGGAAATAGCGACAGTGTGCGCTGGTCGGTTTTCTTCTTCGGGGCCCCGGGCAGGGTGCGTCGGTAGGGGACCCACGGCTTCACAGCGAACTTGATTTTCTGGCCACGCGCCTCGGCACGGATGGCTTCCAGGTCCGCCTCGGAGATGCGCCAGTCTGGCGTTCCGGTGCGCTTGCACTCGATGCCGCCGTGGGCGAGCGCGAAGTTGAACAGGCCCGCGCCAGCCGGGAAGCGCAGGCGAGCCCAGGGGCGCGGGGCGTCGAAGCCCTCAAACTCGACGATCTTTTCGGTCCCGCCAATGTGGATGATCGTGACAGGCATCAGCGCCGCTCCTTCCACTCGTTGTGAGCTTGGACCCATCGCTCGTCGGCGAATGCCTGGCCGTACTTCCGCCTCATGATCTTGGCGAACCGGTCCCGGTGCGCCTCCGTCTGCTCGCGGCTGAGCTCGCGCCCGGTCCCGTCGAAGTAGTCCCGCTTGAAGGCTTCGAGGTTCGCGTACCACTCCTCCCAGGCGTGGAAGATCACCGCGTTCTGCCGGTCCCACGCAGCGCGGGCCGCCGTGCCCGACTCGGGGGGCTTCAGCGCGTCGAGCACGCTGTAGTCGTCCGGGAATACCGCCGAGCCACGGAGCCCGTAATCAGCCGCCTGGGCGTCGCGGCGCTCCTGTTCTCGCCAGCCGGGTTCGAGCTGGACGTAGAGCGCGTGGAGCTTGGCGGCGACGGCGCGGTCAGGCACGGCGCGGAGCTTGTCCAGGCCCTGGAGCTTGGTTGCGTCCGCCTTGGGCGAGTACGGGAAATCCCGTTCGGTGGTCACTTGGCACCCGCCAAAAACTCCTGGAGCCGGCGCGAAGACGCGAGGGCTGCACGCGTGTCGTAGTCCACGTTCGGGCTGACCTCGGGCTGGCGGGAACCCCGGAACGGCAGCGGCGAACGGGGCGCCGGGGCGAACTTCGGGGCGTTGCGAAGCCAGGTGCGAAGCGTCGCGGCGGGGTCGGACTTGGGCGATTTGAACTGGTGGTCCCGAATCTCGGCCAGCTGCTCGGGCAGGTCCAGCCCGAGCTTGGCGGCGAGCTTCCGGTGCGACTCGTCGGGCTCGAAGTCAGCAGGGAACCGCGACCATTGCGCCTGCCTTGGCTTGCGCTCCCTGGCTTTTGGCTTGGGCGGATCAGGGGCGAACGAATCCAAATCCGCTTTGGCTATGTCGCCCCCCTGGGGGGGTAACACCGAAGGTGTTGGGGGATCTCTTTCTGGAAGGGAGTGGAGTGGAGTGGATCCAGAAGAATTTTGCAGAACGTCTTTTTCTGCGCGCAGACTCTGCGCTTCTCTGCGCCGCAGAGGGGGCGCAGAATTCTGCGCTCGTCTGCGCTCGTAGCTCTGCGCCGCTCGCTCCCGAGCCTGCGCCTTCCGGTCCTCGCGCACGTCCTTGGGCTCGTTCCACTCCTCGAACTCGTGGACGAGATAGCCCCCCTCGGTCACCTCCCAAAGCCCGACCGTGACCAGCCGTAGGGCGAGGCTCGCCGCGTAGGCCGCGCTCTTGAACGGGTACAGCATGCCGACGGCAGCCTCTGGGATGAACCCGTCGCGCGCGGTCTGGCGGTTCGCGTACATCAGCCCGCAGGTCCAGAGCCAGCAAGCCTCCGCCCCTGCCGCCAGCTGCTTCCGGTGCTCGTTCGCGTGGTCGTCAACCTTCGCCCAAGTCATTGCTCCCGCTCCCTTTCTTCGACCTCGCCAAACCGCTCGATCAGCAGCCCCACCATCTCGGCCAGCCCCGGGTCACGGGCGCACTGCGTAGCCATGCTCCGAACGCCCGCATGCACCGAGGTGTGGTTCTTCGCGAACGCCCGCCCGAGCTCCGGATAGCTCAGCCGGGTGCAGCGTCGGGCGACCAGATAGGCCGCTTGCCGCGCCTCCCGGATCGACTTGCTCCGGTCCTTCCCGAGCAGGTCGGCGGGAGTGAGCCCGAACGCCTCCGCCGTGGCCGCGATGATCAGAACGACCGGGGTCGGGAGCAGCATGGCCCCGTAGCGCTCGGCCATTTCTTGCGGCGTCACGGCTTGGCCTCGGCGTCGTCGGCCAGCTCGGCCAGGTCCCGGGAGAGCTCCCGGGCCTGCTCGGGAGTCAGGCCCAGCTCGACCTCATCGGCGATCAGGAGGACCGCGCCGGGCCTCGCTTCGAGGGCGATGGCGAACCCGGTCACGATGCGGCCAGCCTGCTTGCGGCGCCGGAAGGGGAGGATGCGAGCGGTCACCGAGGACCCCACCCGCACTTCAGGCAGCGGGCCGAGTCTACGAATTTGTGGTCACAGGCAGCCGGCCCGCGGTTCAAATACGAGGTTTTTGCTACCTGTATTTGCGAGGGATCTGGGGGGTCCCTGAACTGTATTTGAACTGTACTTGGCGGGCCGGGTGCTCTCAGCGGGGGCAGCGTCTCGTTGCTACCCCCGCTTTCTGCGGGATTTTCGGGGTGAGTGACGGGAATCGAACCCGCGCTTCCGGAGCCACAATCCCGGCATCTAGCTTTCATTTGGCCTATTTTCCTGCTGGTTCGTGAGTGGCTCGGATTTGCTAAGCTGAATTTGAACTGTTGCTCGCGCCGCGATTCGACTCGACAGTTCTTCGCGCAACTCCTCAGGTGTCAGTCGGCCATAGACCTTCTCGACCATGCGCGAGTCGACGTGCCCCATCACCGGAGCAATCAAGTCCGGAGCGATGCCGTTCACGCGCAGCCACTTCGAGTGCGAGCGACGCAGGTCGTTCGGCGTCACCACCGGCACGCCGCAGCGCGTGCACGCCACCTCCAGGTCGCGTGTCGGGTTCTGCCAACGACCGAAGAGCAGCCCATCCTTTCGGGCGGGGGCGCCGAGCAGCGCGCCGAACAGAAGCCGCTGGTGCTCGGGGAGCACGATCGGGATGGTGCGGTTCGAGCGCTCGGTCTTGGTGCCACGGATTTTGACCAGCCAGGTCGTGAGGTCCACGTCCTCCGGGCGAGCCCGCGCGAGCTCGCCATCACGGCAGGCCGTCGCCAGGAAGAACGCCGTGCGAGCGGCTAGCGTGAGCGTGTCCCGGAGCGACACCCACTTCCGTTTTTGGGCGAAGGCCCCGAGCAGGCGCCATGCCTCTTCGGGGGTCAGGAAGGTCTCGCGCGGCACGTACTCGTGGTCGAAGCCGATGGGCATCACGTCGGCGATCTGGCCAACGAAGTCGCCCCGCTTGCGGGCGTACTTGAGCACCTGCCGGAGCGCGACGAGCTCCTTGTTCAGGGACGAGGGGTGCGCGCCTTCCGCCGCCCGGACCTTCAGATATTCCTCGACCGCCGTCGAGTCGACGTCGAACATGGGACGGTCGGCGCCAAGCAGGCGCACCAAGTGCGCGAGCTTGTACTGGTAGAAATCCAGGGTCTGGGCCGAGCGCTTCCCCACGTCTACCCGGAGCTGGAAGGCTTCCTCGAAGCGCTTGCAGGCGGTACCAAAACCGGTTTGGTGCGCGGCTTTATAGTTCGGGTCCACTGCGGCGCGTTCGAGCTCGCCTGCCGCAGCCTGGGCGGCTTTCTCGCTGCGGCATCCTGTAGATACGCGAGCCCCGAGGATCCACGCATAGTACGTTCCGTTGGGATGCTTCCAGAGCTTGTGCTTTTGGGCCATTGGGTATTTCCTTTTTTCCATTGGTCGAAGTCTTCACGCGAGACACGCTTCGCTCGACCGAGCGCGAGGCGTGGCATGTGTCGCATAATCTCGTAAGCGTGGGAGCGCGACACGTGGAGCTCCTCCGCGATTTCGGCAGCCGAAATAAAAACCATCAGTCCGCCCTCAAGTGTGGGGGGAGGGGGGCCGCGATGGCCTCCTCCAGGCTGGCCACGAATTCACGCAGCGCGGCGAGCTGGTCACGCAGCAGCTCCTCGCCATCCGAGGCCGGCCCCATCTCTGCCTCGAAGCAGATCAGGCAGACCTCGATCGCCCCGAGGCGCATGTTCTTGCGCACGGTCTGCCGATTCTCGCCGCGTTCAGTCACTGGTCCCCCGCGTAGTCGATCATCTCCAGCACGAAGTGCCACGCGACGAGGGTCGCCATCATCGCGAGCCCGAGCTTCATCACGTCGAACGCGAGGGTCACTTGACCCCGAGCTCCGCCAGCAATGCTTTCCAGACGCCCTCGGCGCCGCCGTGCTTCTTCGAGAGGTGGGTCCAGCCGAGCACCGTGCCGACGACCAGGGCGACCAGGAGCCCGCCCCAAAAGATGAGGTCGAAGAACCGAATCACGACCAGGGCGACCACCGCGCAGATGGCGGTCGTCAGCATCAGCTTTTTGTTTTCAGCCCAAAACTTGGTGGCTTCCATGATGACCTCCAGAGGGTAAAGGCCCGAGGCCGAGCGCCACGCTGGCAGCGCTCAGCCTCGGCTCAGCTCAGTCGTGCAGGGCGCCCACGAAGGCCGCCATGAAGTCGACTTCTTCCAGGCGCTTCACGTCCACGATGTCGTGCTTGGCGCCCTTCAGGTCGTCGTCGAGCGCGGTCAAGAACGCGTCCAGCCCGGGGGCAATCACGCCCACGGTCAGGAACGAAATCGCGAACTCGTGCTCGTCCTTGAGCTCGTTCGCAATCTTCACGATGGTGGCCTTCACCGCCTCGCGATCGTTCGGCTCGCCGTCGGTCGCCAGGAAGAGCACGGTCTGCTCGCTCTTGGTTTCCTTGTGCCGCTTGTACGCCGCCGCAATCGCGCCGGCCGTGTCGGTCGAGCCCTCGCTCGCCCGGAGCGCGCCGATGGTGTCGGCCGCAACCTGCGCGGTCACGTTCGGCAGCACCTTCACCTGATGGCCGAAGGTCAGCACGTCGATGCCGTCCTCGTCCCACTTGCTCGCCTCGTTCGCGAAGAGGATGACCTTCTCCTTCAGGAACTCGATGCGCGTCAGCCCTCCCGGGCAATCCTTCGCCCCCATGCTCGCGCTCACGTCGATCGCGAAAATGAAGTTGTCGCCCTTGTTCAGTTCCAGCTGGTTTGCTTCAGACATTGCTTCCTCCCAATGCTTTTCCGATTCCAAGCGCGCCCTGATTGGCGTGCGTGAATTTTTGACTAGAGCGCCTTCCGAATCCGCGCGAGCAGCGCCATCCGTGCCGCCTCGCCCGAGTACGGGGCCAGGCACCCGCGCCCGCTCAGCACCCGCCACATCGCGACCTCGGGCTGCACCGACCGGTACGCTCGGCACTCGCCGACGGCGCCCGCCTGAGCGAGTCGCGCGGCCCTGGCCTGGACGAGAAGGTCGTCGTCGCCCCACACCTCGGCGTTCAGGCGCGACCGGTGCTGCTGGTACGTCCCCCAGGCCCGATGCTGGCGCACGCCGTTGCGGTCGAGATAGGCGTCGCCCTCGTACGGCTTGTACTCGCTGCGCGAGACGGCAGCGGACAGCCCCGACTCCATCACGGCCATCGTGAGCAGCCGAGCCGCGCACTCGCGGTCCTGGTTGCAAGCCTGCGCAACGGCGTTGCCAAACCCCACGGGCTCGACTAACTCGATGCCGCGCGCGCCGTATCGCGGGACGAGCTCAGCGACCCGCTCAGCTAGTCGCGAATAGTCGGCGCGCGCGACCGAGCACAGCGCCATGGCGAAGCCGAGCGCGAACAAGAACGCGAGCGTGACCCAGCCGACGCGGTTCACGGGGCTCACGCGGCACCTGCCGGGCGGAACCTACGGACCTTGCGCGGCAGCGAGGGCTCTCGGGTCCAGACCGGATCGGGTCCGTCGCCAAACACCAGCCACTGCGCAGAGCACCCGAGCGCCTTCGCCAGCTTCGTCAAGCTCCGGAGCGTGGGGGTTGTCCATGCCCCCGATTCGAGCAAGCATACGTACGAGGTGCTCATTCCCGCCCGATCTGCGAGTTCGCGCCGGCTCCACCCCCGCTTGACTCTCCCGAGTCGAACCCGCCCCATCAGGGTCAAACTTTGGCCGCTCATTTTAGGTTACGCAAATAACCTAAGTCGCGAACGTAATCAAGTAGGGAGATGTAGCGTGATTACTAAAGTAATCTATGCTAGCGTCGCTAACGTGTCGGAAACCATTGTAGATCGCATCCGTCGACTCGTCCGGGAAGCCGTCAAGGACGGGAAATTTCGGTCAGCAAATCACTTTTGGTCGTCCGAGGAGGAGGGGGGCTGCGGGCTCAGCAATGCGTTTCTAGCGAACCTCCGGATTCGGCTGAGGAACGACCCCGACGCCACCGTGACCTTCGAGAGCGCCGACAAGATCGCCCGCGCCCTCGGTCTACCGACGAGTGCCGTCACGGGGAGGGACGATCGCCAGGTCCCGACCGATGACCCGTACCCGAACCGGGCCCGGGCGGTCAGTGCGGCTCGCGACCTCCAGCTGCCCGAGGTGGCCATTCGCGCCATCATGGCCGAGGACCACGGATTCGACTTGCCCCGCCTGTCCTGGTTTCTGCGGATTCAAGCTGAGGCTGTCCGCCTGGCGCCAGCCGCCAACGGCTGAAGCTTCCGCCGCGAGCTCGCAGGCCGCCGTCATTGCGCGCCCAATAACCGCCCCGTTGCCGCGCACGGTGCGCCATCGCTCAGTCACTCCCCCGACGCCCCGGCGAAACAGGGTGAGGCGCTCTCCGGTGATAGCTCCCAACATGAGACACTAACGTCACACCTAAAAGGGGGCGTCTAGTGGGTCCGCGATATTTCGCGCTTGCATTTGTGCAACGGTTCAGGGGGGAAAGAAATGGCTAGCTATCGGGCGTAACGTGGGTTATTGATGTAACCCATGAATTACGCCGTAGCCCGCGTCACCTACCCGGCCGAGTGCATCGCCTGCGGGCGTGAGCTCGGCGAGGATGCCCTCGATCCCGCCTCCGTCGCCTGCGACGGCTGCTACCAGGAGTCCGAAACCAAGGCCG
>Ga0247783_1000177_pt1 | contig 18653 bp, 17 predicted proteins | sample UWRJL064202C5_FD_179911 | JGI IMG/M metagenome (GOLD analysis project Ga0247783, IMG submission 179911) | Plant litter microbial communities from Arlington Agricultural Research Station in Wisconsin, United States - UWRJ-L064-202C-5 | ecosystem: Environmental > Terrestrial > Plant litter >...
CCGGGCACGTGGATCATCCGCACCAGGCGGCCGTCGCAAGGCATGTGGATGCGGTGGTAGTCGCGGGGACTGAGATACAGCGTCGCGAAGTGGCCGTGATGGAAAGCCTTCGCGAGCGCGACGTCGCCGCCGAGCAGCGTCGCCGTCGCATAGCGGCGTCCTTTCGCCTGCATGATCTGGTCGTGGTCGATCCGGCCGAACTGGCTGATCGTCCCGTCGACCGGACACACGAGCCCGGTCTCTGCGAGCGGTCGCACCTCCGGCCGCAGCGCGCGCGTGAAGAAGTCGTTGAAGCTCTTGTAGGTCGTGACGTCGGGCTCGACCGCCTCGCTCATGTCGACGCCGTACTTGCGCACGAACCAGCGGATGGTGCCCTGCGTGCTGCGCCTGCCTTCGCTCGACGCGATGCGACCCGCGAGTTGCGTGAGGCGACGCTTCGGCAGCATGTACTGCGGCATCACGCGGCCGCGGTCGAGCCGGCTCGGCTTCGTCGCGGCGGCGACGCGCTCGGCGCGCGGCGCCCGGCGCAGGCGGATCTTCACGACGGGCGGTCCACCGGCTCAGGCCGCGACGCGTTCCGACGTACGGGTCGCCACGGTCCCGGCGCCGACGCGGCCAAGCGCGTCGCGGTACTCGCGCTCGAGGCGATCGACGACCTCGGCGACGTGCGGCACGTCGTGCATCAGCCCGACGCCCTGTCCCGCGCCCCAGATGTCGCGCCAGGCCTTGGCCTTGCTGCCGCCCGATCCGAAGTTCATCTTCGACGCGTCGGACTGCGGCAGGTCCTCGGGATCGAGTCCCGCGGCCTCGATGCTCTTGCGCAAATAGTTGCCGTGCACGCCGGTGAAGAGGTTCGTGTAGATCACGTCGGCCGCCGTCGAGCCGACGATCGCGTCGCGATAGCCCTCGGACGTGTTCGCCTCCTGGGTCGCGAGCCAGCGCGTGCCGATGTACGCGAAGTCCGCGCCCATCGCCTGCGCCGCGAGGACGGCGCCGCCCGACGCGATCGAACCCGACAACGCGATCGGCCCGTCGAAGATCTTGCGCACTTCGCCGACCAGCGCGAACGGCGACAGCATCCCCGCGTGCCCGCCGGCACCGGCCGCGACGAGGATGAGGCCGTCGACGCCGGCGTCGAGGGCCTTCCTCGCATGCCGGAGGCTGATCACGTCGTGCATCACGATGCCGCCGTAGGCGTGGATCGCGTCGAGCATCGCGGGCTCGGGCGCGCGCAAGCTCGTGATGATGAGCGGCACCTTGTGTTCGACGCAGACCTCGACGTCGCGTGCGACGCGCTCGTTCGACGTGTGGACGATCTGGTTGACCGCGAACGGCGCGGCCGGACGCTCCGGGTGCGCCGCCGTGTGCGCTGCGAGTTCGGACTGGATGCGTTCAATCCAGCGCGGCAACTCCTCCGCGGGACGCGCGTTGAGGGCGGGGAAGGCGCCGACGATGCCGGCCTTGCACTGTGCGATGACCAGTTCGGGACCGCTCGCGATGAACATCGGCGCGCCGATGATCGGAAGACGAAGTTGCTGCAGGGAGGCGGGAACCGCCATGGGGACTCCTTCGATGCGACGGGTGTGGAACGAAGCCGGGCCGCCATTATGCAAGCGGCGTGTCAAAGGTCATTCGCGGCCAAAGTGCGGCGAAACGGCCGGCGTCTAGGGTTGATCCGGATTGATGTCGACGGTCGTCGATGAAACAAAGGCGGTCCGGCCTCGAGACCGGCTGGCCCCCGCCCGAGCATTCAAGGAGACGACCATCGCCACTTCCATCGCACGCCGCAGCCGAGTCCGGCTTCCCGCACTCGCGTCCCTCGTCGCAGCGCTGTTCGCGAGCACCGCGTTCGCGCAGCAGGAGGTCGTGAAGATCGCCTACATCGATCCGTTGTCGGGCCCGTTCGCGAACGTCGGGGACGGCGGCCTCAAGCAATTCCAGTTCGTCGCGGACCAGATCAACGCGACGAAGGCGGCCGGGCGCTTCAAGCTCGAGGTCGTGGGCTACGACAACAAGGGCACGCCGCAGGAGACGCTGACGGTGTTGAAAAGCGTGATCGACTCGGGCATCCATTACGTCACGCAGGGCAACGGTTCGGGCGCAGGGCTCGCGCTGCAGGATGCGGTCCAGAAGAACAACGACCGCGATCCGACGAAGGCCGTCGTGTACTTCAACTACGCGGCGGTCGACCCCGACGCGACGAACTCGAAGTGCAGCTTCTGGCACTTCCGCTTCGACGCGAACTCGGAGATGAAGCTCGAGGGCCTGACCGACTTCATCAAGAACAAGCCCGAGGTGAAGAAGGTCTACCTGATCAACCAGAACTACTCGCACGGACAACAGGTCTCGCGCGCCGCGAAGGAATATCTCAAGCGCAAGCGTCCCGACATCGAGGTGGTCGGCGACGACCTGCATCCGCTCGGCCAGGTGAAGGATTTCGCGCCGTACGCCGCGAAGATCAAGGCGTCGGGCGCCGACACCGTCATCACCGGCAACTGGGGCAACGACATGTCGCTGCTCATCAAGTCCGTGAAGGACACCGGCGCGAAGGTCACGTTCTATACCTTCTACGCGGGCGGCCTCGGCAGTCCGACGGCGATCGGCGAGTCCGGCGTCGGCACCGTCAAGCAGATCACGCAGTGGCACACCAGCGTCATCCCGAACAAGCTGGCCAAGGACATGGTCGACTTCCACAAGAAGAACCCGCAGTACGACTACTACTACCTGCAGGTCCACAACGAGCTCCACATGCTCGCCGAGGCGCTGAAGAAGACGAACAGCGACGATCCCCTCAAGGTCGCGTATGCGCTCGAAGGCATGAAGTGGGAGTCGCCGACGGGTGAGGTCGAGATGCGGGCGTCCGACCACCAGCTGCTCGCGCCGCTGTATATCTCGACGATCCAGAAGACCGCCGCGAAGGGCGGGCCGAAGGAAGTCGTCTACGACCTCGAGAACCAGGGCATCGGCTTCGTGACGGACGCACGTGTCGAGTCGTACGTCTCGGCGCAACCGACGACCTGCCAGATGAAGCGGCCGGCGCGGACCTGATCGAGCTCAAACGTCATCCCGGCGAAGGCCGGGGTGACCGTTACTTGCGCCGCTTCAACGCCTCCGCATACAACGCCTTCCGCGACACGCCCGTGAGTTCCGCCGCGAGCGAGGCGGCCTCGGACACCGACAACACGGCGCACAGCTTCTCGAGTACCGGCAACGCCCGCACGAGCGGATCGACGTCGTCGACGCTCGCCTCGACGATCACGACGAACTCGCCGCGCTGACGGTCCGCGTCCGCGACGATCCACGCGACGAGCTCCCCGAGTGACGCGCGATGGATCGCCTCGAAGCGCTTCGTCACCTCGCGCGCGACGACGGCGAAACGGGACGCGCCGAACGCGTCGCGCATCGCGGTCAGCGTGTCGACGATGCGGTGCGGGGCTTCGTAGAAGACCAGGTGTTCGTTCGCGACGACGAGCGCCTCGAGCCGGCGCGCGACCTGGGCCGGCTTCGTCGGCAGGAAGCCGACGAACGTGAGCGGCGCGTCCGCGAGGCCGGCCGCGCTGATCACCGCCGTCAGCGCGCTCGCTCCCGGGATCGGGATCACGCGATGGCCCGCGTCGCGGACCGCACGCGCGACCTTCGCGCCGGGGTCCGAGATGCCCGGCGTCCCCGCGTCGGAGACGAACGCGACGCGCGCGCCGTCGGCGATGCGCGCGACGATCGCGGCCGCGGCTTCCGCCTCGTTGTGTCGATGCGCGGCGATCATCGGGCGATCGATGCCGTAGTGATGCAACAACGCGCGCGTCGTGCGCGTGTCCTCGGCGGCGACGGCATCGACGCGCGCGAGACACGCGAGCGCGCGGACCGTGATGTCCGCGCGATTGCCGATCGGCGTCGCGACGACGTAGAGCGCGTGGCTCGGATAGTCCTGCGCGACCGCGTCGGCGGCGATCGTCGACAACGCATGGGCGAGAGGGTCGGCATCCGGCATCGCGCGATTCTGAGGCATGCCGCGATCGGCTCCGTCGAACGCGCGATGCGTGCGGTCCGCATGGCGACGACGATCGGGCGCATGCGAACCGCCTCGACCTTCGCCGCACGCCTCGTCGACTTCCTGCGTCGCCGCGAGGCACCGGTCGTCGTCGACCTGCGCACGACGCGCCAGCGCGACGGCGACGAAGGCGAAATGCTCGCGCGCCGGCACCTGGAGGCGCAGGGCCTCCGCTTCGTCGATCGCAACCTGCGCTACCGCGACGGCGAGCTCGACCTCGTGATGCGCGACGACGGCGGCGCGAACGGCGTCCCGGTCATCGTCTTCGTCGAGGTGAGGCGTCGCGCCGGCTCGTCGCACGGCGGGGCGCTCGCGAGCGTGACGAGCGGCAAGCGCCGACGACTCGTCGCCGCGGCCACGCGCTATCTCGGGTCGCTCGGCCTGCGGACCCCGCCGCCGTGCCGCTTCGACCTCGTCACGATCGACGGCGACGTGGTCCTCAGCGTCGCCTGGCATCGCGACGCCTTCCGGGCCGACGTGCGCGGCGACTCGCGTTGAGCGCGACCGGTCTCGCAAGATCGCGTTGTTATAATTTTGCGGATGAACCTCGAAGAACGCATCACCGGCCACTTCGCCGAGAGCGCGCGCAACGCGCGCGAATCCGCCGCGGTTCTCACCGAACCGATCGCACGCGGCGTCGACCTGATGTTCGAGGCGTTGTCCAACGATCACAAGATCCTCGCGTGCGGCAACGGGGGCTCGGCCGCCGACGCGCAGCACTTCGCGGCCGAGTTGATCGGCCGCTTCGAGCGCGAGCGCCTGCCGCTGGGGGCCATCGCGCTGTCGGTGGACACGTCGATCCTGACCGCGGTGGGGAACGATTACTCGTTCGACGAGGTCTTCGCCAAGCAGGTCACGGGCCTCGGCCGACCCGGCGACGTCCTCTTCGCGATTTCGACGTCGGGCAATTCGAAGAACGTGATCGCGGCGATCGAGGCCGCGTTCGCGCGCGACATGCACGTCGTCGCGCTGACCGGCAAGGGGGGCGGCCGCATCCGCGGCCTGCTGCGAGAGTCCGATGTCCACATCTGCGTGCCGCACGACCGCACGGCGCGCATCCAGGAGATCCATCTGCTTGCACTGCATTGTCTGTGCGACGGGATCGACTGGCATCTTCTGGGAGACGATTGATGAATCAACCGACGTTCGTGCGCGCGGGCCTTACGCTGGTCGCGGCGATCGCGCTCGGCGCGCAGCTCTCCGGCTGTGTGCCGCTCGTCGTCGGCGCGGTCGGCGCGGGCGTCTACGGCGCGACGGATCGACGCTCCCTCGGCGCGCAGGCGGACGACAAGGTCATCGCGGTACGCGTCGACAGCCGCATCAACGACGCGCTGTCCGACCGCGCCCACGTCAACGTCAACAGCTTCAATCGCAAGGTGCTCCTGACCGGCGAGGTGCCGGACCAGGCCTCGAAGGACAAGGCGGTCGCGGTCGCGAAGGGCGTCGACAACGTCGCGTCGGTCGTCGAGGACCTCGAGATCGGCGGCATGACCCCGTCGACCGCGCGCAACAACGACGCCTACATCACGACGAAGGTCAAGGCGGAACTCGTCACGAAAAAATTCTCGCCGAACACGATCAGCGTCGTGACCGAGAAGCGCATCGTCTATCTGATGGGGCGCGTCACGCAGGCCGAAGGCGACACGGCCGCGGAAGCCGCCGCGACGGTGTCGAACGTCGCGAAGGTCGTGAAAGTCTTCGACTACATCACGCCGGAAGAACTCGCCCAGATCAACAAGAGCGGCGCGCCGTAACACGCGTCGGTTGACGGTCGGTTGACCGTCCGTCGCGGAAGCTCAGGTGATATCCAGCGTCAGACACTTCGCCGAGCCCCCGGCCTTCATGAACTCCGACAGCGGGCTCGTCTCGACCGTGAAGCCGTGCCTGCCGAGCGCCGCGACGAGCGCGTCGCTGGCCGCGTTGACGATCACCGTCTTGCCGATGTTGACCGCGTTGCACGCGAAGGCCTCGGCGTCCGCGTCGCCACAGACGATGCGGCGCTTCTCCGGCACGCGCGCCTCGATCGCCGCGAGCGACGCCGCGGTGAACGCGTTCGGGTAATACAGCAGGTAGCCGCCCTCGAGCGGACAGAAGCACGTGTCGAGGTGATAGAAGCGCTCGTCGACGAGTTCGAGCGCGACGATCTCGATGTTCGACAGCGCCGTCATGTTCGCCGCGATGAAGGTCTGCGCCTCCAGTACCGAGCGGTGGCCGTGCGCGAGCCACAGCACCGGCATGCCGCGATCGAACAGCGCGTCGCCGGCCCCTTCGAAGTGGACGTCGAGGGGGCCGACCGACACATCGAAACCCTGCTCGATGAACCACTCGGTGAAATACGGCTCCTCGCTCTGGCGCTCGGCATGCCGGAAGCGCGACACGATGAACTTGCGGCCGAGGACGAGTCCGGCGTTCGCGGTGAACACCATGTCGGGCGAGCTTGGCTCGGGATGCATCAGCCGCACGCGGGCGTGGCGCTGCACCTTGTCGTAGAGGCCGCGCCATTGCGCCTTCGCGAGCTGGTTGTCGATGTTGCGCATGTTCCCCTGCATCCAGGGATTGATGACGTAGGCCACGTCGAAGTACTCGGGCGGGCACATCAGGTAGCTGCGGCTCATCGATGAAATCCGGGGGGTGAAGGTCGACAGCGGCGAAGGGTAAGCGAAGTCCGCGGCGAACGACACGGCTTCGTGACACGGCTTCGTTCGGGGCCGCGCGATAATCCCGCGATGCGTTCTCGCGGCCTCGTCCTCGTCCTGATCCTTCTCGCGTGCGGCATCTCGAGCGCGGCGGACCTGACGACGCCGCCGGCGAACGACGCCGAGCGGAAGGCCCTCCTCGCGCGCATCGACGACGTCGGCCGGCGCGGCTTTCTCTACGAAGTGCGCAAGCCGGGCGCCGGAAAGACCGCCGGTGCGAAAAAGCTCTACCTGTACGGCACGATCCATCTCGGCCAGGTCGGCAGCGAACCGTTCAACCGCGCGGTCGTCGACGCGTTGCTGCATTCGCGACGCCTCGCGCTCGAAGCGGACCCGTCCGATCCCGACTCGACGCAGTCGCTCGCGATGGAACTGGGCCGGTACGGCGCGGACGACGGGCTCGAACATCACGTGTCGCCGGAACTGATGGCGCGCGTCGCGGCGTTCGGCGAGGCGCGCCGGATGCCGCGCGACCACCTCGTGCGCTACAAGCCCTGGCTGCTCGCGAACATGGTGGTGCTGACCGACTTCAGCGACAGCGGCCTCGATCCGTCGATGGGCAGCGAGATGTATCTCGCCGGCTTCGCGCGCGGCCGGGGCATGCCGATCGTCGAGATCGAAGGCATCGAACCGCAACTCAAGATGCTGGCCGGGCTGCCGGACGCGATGCAGGCCGCGCAACTCGACGAGGCGCTCGACGACTACGGCTCCGGCACGTCGCGCTCGCAGGGTCTGGAGTTGTTCGCGCTGTGGAAGGCCGGCCGGTCCGCGGACGGGGACGCGATGATCGCCGAGATGCATCGCAACGCCGCGGACAAGCCTTTCGAGCGCTATTTTCTCGACACGTTGATCGACGCGCGCAATCGCTCGATGGCCGATCGCGCCGAGCGCTACCTGGACGAGCCGGGCAACACCTTCTTCGCGATCGGTTGTCTGCACTTGTTCGGCGACACCGGCCTATTGCGCGAATTCGTCCGACGCGGCTACCGTGTCGTCGATCTGCAGGCGACGAAGCCGTCGCGTTGACATCCGATGAGGACCACACCATGACCGTCGAACACGACGCACCGACCCATCAAAGCTTCGTGCGCATGCAGGAAGGGACGGCCGACGACTGGCGCGTGATCGGCGCGGAGTTCGCGCAGTTCGCTCCGAAGCTGCCGGACCGGATCCTCGCGCACCTGAAGCTGCTCGCCGGCGACTTCGGCGGCTTTCGCGTCGACCGGCTCACGCACTCCCTGCAGACCGCGACGCGCGCGGCGAAGGCGGGTCGTGACGAGGAGTACGTCGTCTGCGCGCTGCTGCACGACATCGGCGACACGCTCGGCAGCTACAACCATCCGGACATCGCCGCCGCGATCCTCAAGCCCTTCGTGTCCGAGCAGAACCTCTTCATCGTCGAGAAGCACGGCATCTTCCAGGGCTACTACTTCTTCCATCACATCGGCCTCGACCGCGACATGCGTGAACAATTCCGTTCTCACCCCTGGTTCGACGCGACCGCCGAGTTCTGCAGCGAATACGATGCGCCGGCATTCGACCCGCAGGCCGAGACCTGGCCGCTGGCGGACTTCGAGCCGATGCTTCGCCGCGTGATGGCGACGGTGAAGAATTCCATCTACAAGCCGATGGCCCCGTCGCTGGCGTGACGCCGGCCGGACCGCGCCGCGCGCGTCGTCCGGCTCCATCGATCGCGTGATGTCGTCGTGGCGCGTCCCGTGCGACGCTCGTCCGCGTGTCGCCTCCCGCGCTCTTTCGCTCCGAAGCCCTCGCCGCCCGTGACGAGCAATGGCTCGGCACGATCCGCATCGCCCAACCACCGGCCCGTCATCTCGCCGCCGTCGGCGCGCTCGCGGTCATCGCGCTCGTCGTCGGCTTCGCGATCGGCGGCAGCTACACGCGCCGCGCCACGGTGCCTGGCTTCCTCGAGCCGTCCGCGGGTTCGCTGCGCCTGAGCGCGCCCGCGGTCGGCCTCGTCGTCGAAGCGCGCGCGAGCGAGGGCGCCCGGGTGGCCGCGGGCGACGTGCTCTACACGCTGTCGGGCGACCGGCGCTCGACGTCGGGCCTGACGGAGGCGTTGATCGGCGACCAGCTCGCCGCACGGCGACTCGCGCTCGACGCGGACCGCCGACGCAGCGACGAACGTCACCGCGGCCGGACGCGCGCCGCGCGGGAACGGCTCTCGGCCATCGACGCCGAACTCGCGCGCCTCGAACGCGAGGCGTCGATCAACCGGGCGCGCGCCTCCATCGCCGCGCGCAACGTCGAGCGCTTCGACGCGCTCGAGAAGACCGGCTTCGTCGCGCCGCTGCAGACGCAGGCGCGCGTCGACGATGCGCTCGTCCTCGCGGCGCAGGCGGAGAACTACGAACGCCTGCGCGCGAGTCTCGTGCGCGAGCGGGTCGGCCTCGCGAGCCAGATCGACGAGAGCCGGCTGCAGGCGGAAGCCGAACGCGCCGATCTCGAACGCACGCGGACCGCGCTCGATCGCGAGGCCGCCGAGAACGACGCGCATCGCACGACGGTCGTCACGGCGCCGTTCGCGGCGCGCGTCACCGGCCTCTCGGCCCGCCCGGGCCAATGGGTCGGTCCCGGCTCGCTGCTCGCGACGCTCATTCCGGCCGACGCGCCGCTCGAAGGCCGACTGTTCGCGACGACGCGCCAGGTCGGTTTCGTCGCGGCCGGACAACGCGTGCACCTGCGCTATGCGGCTTTCCCGTATCAGAAGTTCGGCGTCGGTACCGGCACCGTCCGCCTCGTCGAGGCGAGTCCGTACGCGCCGCAGGAGCTGCCGGCCCAGGTCGCGGCCACGCTCGCGTCGTCCGGCCTGCCGACGCAGGAGCCGGTGTATCGCATCGTCGTCGCGCTCGACGCGCAGGCCATCGAGGTCGCGGGCGAGACCCGTCCGCTCGCGGCCGGCATGGCCTTCGAGGCCGACATCGTCCAGGACCGCCGCCGGCTCTACGAGTGGTGGCTCGAGCCGCTGTTCGCGATGACCGCGCGCTGAGGCCGCCTCCCGCCTCCCGCCAACGGTTCATCCGATTCGTCGTCGCGGCCTCTCTCTCGCCCGACGACAGTGGACGCACTGCGCGACGGTCGCGCAGCCGAGCCACTTCCGGAGACCACCATGCACTTCCTGAACGCAGTCGATTGCGCCGCCGTCGGTGGCGGCGTGTCCGCGAATCCGCCAATCGCGGCCGTCCGCATGCTCACGGCCATCCCCGAGCCGCTGCCGGGTCTGCCCTATCCCGGACCCGGCCTCGCCTCGAGCTGATCCGCGCGCCGTGACGTCGCCCGCCGGCGCGCCGACGCGGGTCGAGGCGCGTCGCCAGGCCGCGCCGACGCTGCGCGACGCCGGCCGCGGCGGCTACGTGGGCGGCCGCCTCGACGACGCCGCCCGTTATCAGGTCGACCTCGTCGACGGCGCGGGTGACGAACTCGCCTTCGTCCGCGCGCTGCGCACGATCGCGCGACTCTCGCTGGCCGAGGCGCTCGAGATCCACGCGTACGCGGCTCGCGCCACGACGGCGACGGTCGTCGCGGGCGTCCGCTTCGCGACCGCGTCGCAGCTCGCGTGTGCGCTCGGCGCCGCCGGCATCGCCGCGAAGGTCGTCCCGTCGAGCGTCGCGACGCCGATGGTCTGTCGCCCGCATGCCGACGAGATCCGCACGTGGACGATTCCCGTCGCGGGTCGCACGCGTCCGACGCCATGACGCGCCTGCGTCGCATCCATCTGCAGTCCGAGGCCGCGGAGTGCGGACTCGCCTGCCTCGCGATGATCGCGGACCACCACGGGCTGCGCGTCGAGTTGCGCGACCTGCGGCAACGTTTCTCCGTCTCGCTGAAAGGCGCCACGCTCGCTCAGTTGATGCGTCACGCGTCGGCACTCGGGCTCGCGCCGCGCGCGCTGCGTTGCGAGCCGTCCGACTTCGCACGCCTCAAGCTCCCCTGCGTCGTGCACTGGAACCTGAACCACTTCGTGGTTCTCGAGGCGGCCGGACCACGCTCGATCACGATCGTCGATCCGACGACAGGCCGTCGCCGCGTCGGCGCAGCGGAGGCGGGACGCGCGTTCTCGGGCGTCGCGCTCGAACTCACGCCGACGCCGGGCTTCGTCGCCGAGGACGCGCGCCGACGCCTCCGGCTGTCGTCGCTCACCGGGCGCGTGATCGGCCTCAGGCGCGCGCTCGCCCACGTCGTGTTGATGGCCGCTGCGCTCGAATGCGTCGCGTTGATCGCGCCGGTCGTCACGCAATTCGTCGTCGACGGGGCGCTCGTGAGCGGTGATCGCGACCTGTTGCGACTGTGCGTGCTCGGCGGGATCGCGCTCGCGGCCGTCGACTTCGTCCTGCGGATGACGCGCGGCTGGATCGCGTTGCGCGTGAACCAGGAGCTCGCGCTGCAATGGACCGCGAATCTCTTCACGCACTTGATGCGACTGCCGCTCGCGTTCTTCGAACGCCGTCATCTGGGCGACATCACGTCGCGCTTCGCGTCGCTCGCGACGATCCGCTCGACGCTGACGACGGGCACGGTGAGCGCGGTGACCGACGGCGTGATGGCCGTCGCGACGCTCGCGCTGATGCTCGTCTACAGCGTGCGTCTCGCGCTCGTCGCGATCGCCGCGATCGCGCTCTACGCGGGTCTGCGGACCGTGGCCTATCCGGTCTTCCACCGGGCGACCGAGGAGCGCCTCGTGTTCGCGGCGCGCGAGACGAGCTACTTCCTCGAGTCGATCCGCGCCGTCCTCGCGCTTCGCCTGCGCGGCCGGACCGCCGAACGCATCGCGCGCTGGCAGAACCTGATGGTCGACGTGCAGAACCGGGAAACCGCCACGCAACGCCTCGCGTTGTGGTTCGCGTCCTCGAGCACGATGCTGATGACGGTCGAGGGCCTCGTGCTGCTCTTCGTCGGCGGCGGCGCCGTCCTCGATCGCGTGATGTCGCTCGGCATGCTGCTCGCGTTCCTCGCGTACCGCGTGCAATTCGGCGAACGCGCGGCCCGCCTCGTCGACGTCGCCGTCGACCTGCGCATGCTCGGCCTGCACGCGAGCCGCATCGCCGACATCGCGCTCGAGCCGCCCGAGGCCGATGCGGTGCTCGAACTCGATCCCGCCTGCCTCGTGCCGCGTCTCGAGGCGCGCGGCGTCTCCTTCCGCTACGCCGACGGCGAGCCGTGGGTGCTCCGCGATCTCAGCCTCGTCGTCGAAGCGGGCGAGTCGATCGCGATCGTCGGGGCCTCGGGCTGCGGCAAGACGACGCTGGTCAAGCTGATGCTCGGCCTGCACGCGCCGGCCGAAGGCGAGGTGCGCATCGGCACCCACGATCGCTCCTGGTCGATCCGTCGCCTCGGGCCTGCGAGTCATCGCGGCCTCGTCGGGACCGTGATGCAGGACGACGCGCTGCTGTCCGGTTCGCTCGCGGAGAACATCGCGTGCTTCGATCCGCAGCCCGACGCGGCGGCGATCGAGGAGGCCGCGCGACTCGCGGCCGTCCACGACGACATCGTCGCGATGCCGATGGGCTATCAGACGCTGATCGGCGATCTCGGCGCGTCGCTGTCGGGCGGACAGAAGCAGCGCGTCCTGCTCGCGCGCGCGCTCTACGACCGGCCGCGCATCCTGGTCCTCGACGAGGCGACGAGCCACCTCGACCTCGACCACGAGCGCCGCGTGAACGCCGCGATCCGCGCGTTGCCGCTGACGCGGATCACGATCGCGCACCGGCCCGAGACGATCGCGGCAGCGGACCGCGTCGTCGTGCTCGAGGGCGGTCGGATCGTGCGGGACGTGCGGCGTGCGTCGAACGCCGCTGGCCAGGCCGCGGCTCCCGATGCGGTGAGCGCGTAGGTTGAGGTAAGCGAAGCGCACCTCAACGAATGCGACTCCGGTGGCGAATCACGGATGCGCCACAGCGCTGTGGCGAATCACGGATGCGCCACAGCGCTGGGGCCGACGTGTCGGCATGACATCCGAGTCGAAGACGTTGAGGTGCACTTCGTTTACCTCAACCTACACCGCCGCACCAATGCGCGTTGCGATGCGGATGTCACCGATCCGGTGTCGTCGAATGCGGGTTGTCGACCCGTTCGTCGATCGTCAGCATCGACGTGATCGCGACGGACCCGGCGCGACACGATGAAAGGCACGACTCATGCATCCGATCGAACAGACGCAGTGCGAAGAGGTGGGCGGTGGACTCGACGACACGAGCACGACCGTCGTCAAGGACCCCGTCGCGAACGCGCACGACCGGCCGTGGCACAGCCTTCCGCTGCCGCGACCGGTCTCCGTACCTTGAGGCCTCGCCCCACGCCCGCCGCCTGTCGGCGGCTCGCGTGGTTCAGGCCTTGTCGTGCGGATCGTGCGACGCGAGCGCGCCGCCGATGGCAGGCTCTGCCCGCTCGCCACGGCGCTCGCGCTCTTCCGCCGCTTCGCGCGCTTCACGCGCCGCGCGCCGCGCCTGGCCGCCCGCGAACCACGCGTGTGCGAGGCGTTCCCAGCGATCGAGGTACGAGTAGATCACCGGCACGACGACGAGCGTCAGCAGCGTCGACGTGAGCACGCCGCCGATGATCGCGCGACCCATCGGCGCCTGCTGCTCGCTGCCCTCGCCGAGGCCGATCGCGAGCGGCAGCATGCCGAAGACCATCGCGGCCGTCGTCATCAGGATCGGACGCAACCTCACCTGTCCCGCTTCGAGCAGGGCTTCGGTGCGCGACAGCCCTTCGCGTTGACGCTGGTTCGCGAAGTCGACGAGCAGGATCGCGTTCTTCGTGACGAGGCCCATCAACATGATGAAACCGATGATCGAGAAGAGGTTCAGCGTCGTGTGCGTGAACAACAACGCCAACAACACGCCGATCAGCGAGAACGGCAGCGCGGCCATGATCGCGACCGGCTGCAGCAGGCTCGCGAACTGCGACGCGAGGATCAGGTAGATGAACACGATCGCGAGCAGGACCGCCGCGCCGGCCGCCGCGGCCGACTCGTTCTGGTCCTGCGTACGTCCGCCGATGTCGAAGCGATAGCCCGGCGGCAGCGACGCCTCCTTCGCCTTCAGCAACTTCTGCACGTCGTTGCCGACGTCGCCCTGCGGCCGTCCCTGCGTGCCCGCGTAGATCGCCTGGCGGCGCTGCAGGTCCTGCCGCTTGATGACCTGCGGACTCTCCGACTGGGTGATCGTCGCGACCTGGCGCAGCGGCACGAGCTGCGGCACGATCACGCCCTGCCCGTCGGTCATCGTCTTGCCGGTCGTCAGCAACAGGTCGCCCACGTCCGACACGCTGGTGCGCGCGGACTTCGGCAGCTGTACGTTGACCTCGTAGTTCTGGCCGTCCGGGCCCAGCCAGTAGCCGGCCGTCTCGCCGGCGACCAACGGACGCACCGCCGCGCCGATCTTGCCGACCGTGAGACCGAGGTCGCTCGCGACCCCGCCGTTCGGACGGATCGACAACGCCGGCGTGCCCGCCTTGAGACTCGTCGTCAGATCGACGACGCCCGGAATCTTGCCGATGTCGCGCGCGACCTCGGTCGTGATGGCGTCGAGCTTCGCGACGTCGGGACCGAGCACCGCGATGAAGATCGGCGTGCCGAAGCCGATCTGCACCGTGACGCCCGGCACGTGCGCGATGCGGTCGCGGATCGCGTTCTCGATGTCCATCTGCGACCGCGATCTCTCGGCGCGCGGCTTCAGCTTGAGCTGGATGATCACCGACGTCTGGTCCTCGCCGAACACGCTGACGCTCGTCGCCGTGACCTCGGTCAGGTCCGACAGCATCCCCTCGATCTCGCGCGACTTGCGGTCCGCGGCGTCGAGGCTCATGCCGGGCGGTGTCGTGAGCTTGAGGTTGATCCAGCCCTGGTCGACCTGCGGGATGAATTCGGTGCCGATCCGTCCCGACGCGAGCAGGCCGAACGCGCAGAACAGCGTGCCCACCGCGCACCACAGCACGACGCCGCGCGGCGAGATCGTCATGCGGCGACCGAACGAGCGCAGCGCGAAGCGATCGCGGACAAAGCGGATCGGTGTCGGCCGCGGCAGCCACAGGCGGTACTTGCGCTCCGAGAACGCCCAGCCGAGCAGGCGACCATAGACGCGATGCATCCACTGGATGAAGTGCTCGAACGCGTCGAGCACGAACAGCAAGGGCTTGAAGCGCAGCAGGCGCGACTTCTCGCCCGGGTCGTGCCAGATCGACGACAGCATCGGGTCGAGCGTGAACGAGACGAACAGCGAGACGAGCACGGCCGCCGTCACCGTGATCCCGAACGAGAAGAAGAACTTCCCGATGATCCCCTTCATGAACGCGACCGGCACGAACACCGCGACGATCGCGAACGTTGTCGCCATCACGGCGAGGCCGATCTCGTTCGTGCCGTCCTCGGCCGCCTGCCGATGGCTCTTGCCCATCTGCAGGTGCCTCACGATGTTCTCGCGCACGACGATCGCGTCGTCGATCAACAGGCCGATGCACAAGGACAACGCCATCATCGTCATGAAGTTCAGCGTGAAGCCGAACATGTGCAGCACGATGAACGTCGACAGCACGGCGATCGGCAGCGTGAGGCCGGTGATGATCGTCGAGCGCCAGCTGCGCAGGAACAGGAAGACGATCAGCACGGTCAGCAGGCCGCCTTCGATCAGCGTCTTCTTGACGCCGTCGAGCGAGCGCTCGACCCAGTCGGAGTTCGCGTAGACCTCCTTGATCTCGACGCCCGGCGGCAAGCGCGGCGCGAGGCTCGCGACGGCCTTCTTCACGGCCTCGCCGGTCTCGACGATGTTCGCGTCCTGGATCTTGTAGACCTGGACCGACAACGCGCGCTGGCCGTCGTAGCGCCCGGCCGAAGTCGCCTCCTGTTCGCCATCGACGACCGTCGCGACCTGACCGAGATAGACCGGCGAATCGCCGACGCCCGACGAGCCGAGCGAGCTGATGCCGACGCTGCCGCCGCGACGCGCGACGATGATGTCGTTGAACGAACGGACGTCGCGCAGCTTGCCTTCGACGCGGACCAGCGTGTCGTTGCGCGGGTTGCTGATGCGGCCCGCCGGGACGTCCTGGTTCGCCTGGCGGATCGCTTCCATCACCTGGTCGACGCCGACGCCGTACGCGGCGAGCCGCTTCGGATCGATCTGGATCTGAATCTGACGCGCAGCGCCGCCGGCGTACGAGACGCGACCGACGCCGCTCGCCTTCTGCAACTCCTTGATGATGACCTGGTCGGTCAGCGTCGTGAGCTCGCGCAGGTTGCGTCCACCGGCGCCCGGCACGCTCTGCACGGACAGCGTGACGACCGGCTGCTCGTTCTCCTGGTCCTGTCGCGTGATGACCGGGTCCTTCGCGTCCTTCGGGAAGTTCGCGCGCACCCGGGCCACCGCATCACGCAGATCCTGCGTCGCCTTCGGGATGTCCGCCCCGAGGTCGAACTCGACGTAGGTCTGATGCAGACCTTCCCAGCTGTTCGAGCGGATGTGCTTGATGCCCGAGATCGTATTGATCGCGTTCTCGAGCGTCTTCGCGATGTCGTTCTCGATCGCCTCGGGCGACGCGCCCGGGTACTGGACCTCGACGGTGAAGACCGGATTGCTGATGTCGGGCAACTGCTCGACGCCGAGCCGGTTGTAGCTCGCGACGCCGAGCACCATCAACGCGATCATCACCATCGCGGCGAAGACCGGGTTGTTGATCGCAGTCTTGGTCATCCACATGGTGTTGCTCCTTGACTCCCCTTCAAGGGGAGGGCTGGGGAGGGGATGGGGTCAAGGGAAGACCTTGATGCCATTCCCCTTCCGACTTCCTCCTTCAAGAGGAGGAGATGCGCATTCAGAGATCGGTGCCGCTCTTGCCGTCCGGCGCCACGCCCTTCGCGACTTGCGCCGACGGGCCGTCGATCTTCGCGACCGCCGGTCCGCCTTCCTTGAGGTTGTCGAACTTGCCGACGAGCACCGGTGTGCCGGGCGGGACGCCCGACTTGATCTCGACGAGGCCGGCCGCCTCGTCGCGGATGCCGAGCTCGACCGGGCGCCGCGTGATCTTGCCGTTCTCGATCGTCCACACGATCGGGATGCCGGCTTCGCTCTGCACCGCGACGAGCGGCAACGAAGGCCGCGCGACGCCGGCGCCGATGCGGACGTTGCCGTTCGCGAACATCCCGCTCTTGAGCAGGTGCTCGGGGTTCGGCACCGTGAGGAAGACGACGATCGAGCGCGTGCCCGGCTCGGTCGCGGGATTGACGCGCGAGACCTTCGCCTCGAAGGAGCGATCGTTCATCCCGTCGACGACGAGCTGCGCCGGCATGCCCTTCTCGAGCGCCGCGACCTCGCCCGCCGGCACGATGGCCTGCATCTCGATCGAGTCGAGGTCGACGATCGTGAACAGCGGCGCGTCCACCTGCGTCTTCTCGCCGACCTGCACGCTCTTGCGCGCGACGATGCCGTCGATCGGCGCGATCACCGTCGCGTCGCGCAGGCCTTTCTGCGCCATGCGCACCTGCGCCTCGGCGGCGTCGAGCGTCGCGCGGTTCGACGACGACAGGCTCGCGACGTTGTCGAACGCGTTCTGCGAGATGAACTTCTTCTCCAGCAACGACGCGTTGGTGGCGCGGTTCTTCTCGGCGATCTCGTATTGCGCCTGGGCCGAGTTGCGCGCGCCGACCATCTGGTCGAGCTTGGCCGCGAGGTCCTGCGTGTCAAGCTTCGCGATGACCTGGCCTGCCTTCACGAAGTCGCCCTCGCGGACGAGGATGCTGCGGACCTCGACCGCGACCTTCGCCTTGACCTGGGCCTGGTTGACGGCGACGAGGCTGCCCGAGACCGCGAGCGAACGCGCGATCGGCTGGGAGGTCACCCGCGTCAGGTCGGCCGCGCCGAATTCGAGCGTCGGCGCGGGCTTGTCCTTCGGGTCGTTGGTCTTCTTGCCGCGTTGGCCGGACAACGCGAGGCCGCCGGCACCGAGCGCGAGCACGACGACGGCGCCGATCCAGAGACGGCGGGAACGCAGGAAAGAAGACATGACGGTTCGACGGGTGGCGCGCGCAGAGCGCGACGAGGGCCGAATTGTACGAACGCCCCATGACGGGCGGGTCGCCGTCTGGACAGAATGCGCACGGTCGCGACGAACTGCCGTTGCGCGCGACGAATGGATGCCGGACGTCTGCGGGGAACGACACCGGTCTTGGGCTGCGCGGGAACGATTCGCTCCGTCATCCGGGGGGCCGGAGGCGGTAGGTTGAGATAAGCGAAGCGCATCTCAACGTCTTCGACTCGGTCGGCATGCGATACGTCCGCCAAGCCTCCGTGCCATTGCCGGCTCGTCGATCGCGACCCGAGACACAAACGTTGAGATGCGCTTCGCTTATCTCAACCGACGTGTTCCGCGAGCATCACAACGGCAGCGCCGTCGTGTCCTTGATCCGCTCCAGCATGAAGCTGGAGCGGACGTCGAGCACCGACGGATGCTTCAGCAGCTTGTCCATGACGAAGCGCGCGTAGTGGTCGAGGTCGACGGTCGTCACCCGCAGCAGATAGTCCATCTCGCCGGTCATCGCGAAGCAGCCGGCGACCTCGTCCCAGGTCTGGACGACGTCGCGGAAGCGGTGCATCGCGGCGCGCTTCGGGGTGTCGGCATGCTTGTCCATGCGGACCGTCGCGTACGCGGTGAGGCCGAGGCCGAGCGTCGTCGCGTCGAGGATCGCGACGTACTGCCGGATCACCCCGAGCTGTTCGAGCCGCTTGACGCGGCGCAGACAGGGCGACGCCGAGAGGCCGACCTTCGCGGCGATCTCCTGGTTCGACAGGCGGGCATCGCGCTGCAGGAGGTCGAGAATGCGACGGTCGGTGCGATCGAGCGTGAGACTTGGCATGGATGACCCCGAAAGAGGTCGTATGTAGCATGAAATTGCCCGAACC